>Ga0209625_1000452_pt1 | contig 10573 bp, 9 predicted proteins | sample JacPin_JW_Ref_M2_FD_187960 | JGI IMG/M metagenome (GOLD analysis project Ga0209625, IMG submission 187960) | Forest soil microbial communities from Algoma, Ontario, Canada - Jack Pine, Ontario site 1_JW_Ref_M2 (SPAdes) (version 2) | ecosystem: Environmental > Terrestrial > Soil > Boreal...
GGCCAACCGGTCCTTTACGCCTCCGACCCGCCACCTCCACTCCCGGAATATTCTCAGCCGGAAATCCCAGGCGACGGTTACATATGGACCCCCGGCTACTGGAGTTGGTCTTCAGACGGCTACTACTGGGTCCCCGGCGCGTGGGCGCGTCCACCCGAAGCCGGTTATTTGTGGACGCCCGGATGGTGGGGATATAGCAGCCGTCGCTATCGCTATCACAACGGCTACTGGGGCAGGCATATCGGCTATTACGGCGGCATCAATTACGGAAACGGTTACACCGGAGCCGGCTATCAGGGTGGCTATTGGAATGGAGACCGGTTTGAATACAACCGCGCTGTTAATAATGTGAGCGGCAGCAACGTCCCGGTATACAACCGCAGCGTCACCAACACCACGATTAACAACACAACCATCAACAACACCACCGTGAACAATGTCAGCTACAACGGCCCAGGCGGCGTCACTCGTGCGCCCGCCCCTGCTGAGTTGGCCGCCACCCGCGAGCAGCGCATTCCGCCGATGACCACTCAGCTTCAACATCGTGAGGAAGCCGCGCAGAATCGCCAGCAGTTTGCCGCCGTCAATCACGGCAAGCCGGTTGTCGTTGCGGCAGCGCAGCCAATCGCTCAGGGGAAACCCATCGCCGCGGTAATTCCTGCGCGTCCCGTTCCGGCTCCGCGACCTGCGCCAGCGGCCGCGCCGCCTAACGCAGCGCTACAACCCAATCGGCAACCGCACGCGGCCCAGCAATCGGCTCCAGCCCAGCAAAATGTTCAGCCAAACCGCAATCAACCGCCCGCCGCAAGGCCGGGCACGCAGCCAGCACCTGCTCCCGCGCCAGCTCAACCGCAGCCGAATCGCAACCAACCGCCTGCGAATCAGCCTGCGGCCAAACCCGGGACGCCGCCACCACCTGCGCGCCAGGAACAAGTTCAGCCGCAAGCGCGCCCGCAGCAAGCGCCTCCGGCTCAGAACAAACCAGCCCCGGCACCGCCGCCGCAGCGCCAGCAACAGATCCAGCCGCAAGCGCGTCCGCAGCAAGCGCCTCCACCGGCTCAGAACAAACCAGCTCCGGCCCCGCCACCACAGCGCCCGCAGCAGGTGCAGCCGCAAGCGCGTCCGCAGCAAGCGCCTCCGCCAGCTCAGAACAAGCCAGCCCCGGCCCCGCCACCACAGCGCCCGCAGCAGGTGCAGCCGCAAGCGCGCCCGCAACAGGCTCCGCCACCTCAAAACAAGCCCGCTCCGCCGCCTCCGCGCCAGGAAGCCAAACCCGCACCCAAACCGCAGGCCGCGCCCGCGCAGCGTCCGGCTCCGCCGCCAGGAGAGAAAAAGAAAGAACCGCCAAACGATAAGCCGTAGGCTTCAATTTTTAGTGGATCGAGATTTAATTTTAGAAGCCAAACAAAAACCTCAGACGCCATTCGCGTCTGGGGTTTTCGTTTCTGATCAAGCTCGGTTACGCATCCTCAAGATGCGACCAGTTACCTGATCGACGACATACCTAAGCCTCCAGCAAAGTTATTCGATCAACCTTTACACGCCCTTCAACAAATGCCCCATCTTCGATCTCTTCGTCTTCAAATACCCCCGCGAAGTCTTCGAAATCCGCGGCTGGCAAGGCACCCGCTCCACCACTTGAATCCCCGCATTCTCCAGTTGCCGCACCTTCTCCGGATTATTCGAAAGCAATCGAATCCGCCGCGCTCCGAGCTGCTTCAAAATCGCCGCGCAAAATTCGTATTCGCGAGAGTCCGCCGCAAACCCCAGCTTCTCATTGGCCTGCACCGTATCCATGCCTCCGTCCTGCAACTCATACGCGCGCAGCTTATTCATGAGCCCGATGCCACGCCCTTCCTGCGGCAGATAAATCAATACGCCCGCCGGCGCGCGCCCAATCTCGCGCAGCGATAATTCTAACTGCGCCCGGCAATCGCAGCGCATCGAAGCCAGCACATCCCCCGTCAAGCATTGCGAATGCACCCGCACCAGCGGCGCAACTTTACCTTTCAAATTCCCGCGCACCAGCGCCACCGCTTCATCTAATGCCCCAGCGCCCTTAAATCCATAAATCGTGAAGTCCCCGTAACGCGTAGGCAATTTCGCCTGCGCCACGATCCGCAGCTCCACGTCCTCGCTATTTTCCAAATTTGTACTCTTCATTATTTTTTTATCCATGGTGAAGTCGCAACTACAGGAGATAACCAACGCGCATAGCACTTATTCCCGAACGGGTGCTGCCGCACCGTCCGATTTGACTGGAGTTTCCACTCTCGCGCTGACACCGTTTTCCGAACGGACCGTCCAGCGACCGGCCTCCGGCGTCTATCTTCCGGCCTCCAGTCTCCAGCCTCCAGCTTGGATGCCCGCGCACAAATTCCCGCTACACACTTTACATCCCACATAACATTAGCTTAGCGTAAGCAAAGCCGCCTCAACGCACTATGGACGCCACCATCTCAGCCCGCGACCTGCTGTTCACCTTATTGCTAAAGGTCGGCGTGGCCTCCTCCATCGCCGCTCTCCTCGCGCGCTGGAACACCTTCCGCCGCGTCCTCTTTACCGAAGAACGCGACCCCGACCAAAAATTAAAACTCATGCTCTTCATGGTGCCCCCGCTCATCCTCGGCGTAACTTTGCGCCTTGTCGGCTACCCATACCGTTTCGCTGATCTCTCGCTAGAGGGTGCTTTCTTGATGGGGCTACTGGGTGGCCGAGTTGTCGGTCCGCTCGGCGGCGCCATCATCACCATCCCGGCCCTCATAGGCCACGAATGGCTCGGCATGCCCGCGGCCGCCACCGCAGGCTTGATCGGCGGTCTCATTCGTCAAGCGATCCCCAACAAAGAAGACATCTGGAATTTTGGTCCCTTCACTTTTCTAAACATCCCGCGTGCCATCGTGCGCCTTGTGCGCCGCGCGCAACCTTCCTGGGAAATGGCGCCACTTCTCGCATGCGTCGGCCTCGAACTTGGCCGCGTCGCTCTCGTTGAGGCGACCAAGCCCAAATGGCTTTTCGCCATCGATCCAGAGTGGAACTGGTGGCTCGCTCTAACCGTCATCGCCACGCTCATGTCTGTGGCCGCCCCGCTGAAAATCTGGAACAACACTCGCATTGAAATGAATCTCGAGCGCCACCAGCAGTTGCTCCTCAAGGCCCGCATGGACGCACTCTCCAGCCAAATCAATCCGCATTTCCTCTTCAACACTCTCAACACCGTCTCCGCCTTGATCCGCTTCGATCCCGACACTGCTCGCGGCGTCGTCCTGAAACTCAGCAATATTTTGCGCCGCCTGCTCCGCAAGCACGAAACCTTTGTTCCACTTCACGAAGAACTCGAATTCATTGACGACTATCTGGACATCGAAGTAGCCCGTTTCGGCCGCGACAATCTCGAAATCATCAAGGAACTCGACGAAGACACTCTCGAAGCCTTCGTTCCCAGCATGCTTCTGCAACCCATCGTCGAAAATTGCCTCAAGCACGGCCTGGCTCCCAAAATTGAAGGCGGCAAAATCCAGTTGCGCACCTCCAATCGCGATGGCCGCCTCCACATTGAAATCGAAGACAACGGCGTGGGCATCTCCGAAGAAAAAATGCCGCACGTCTACGTCGAGGGCATCGGCCTCAGTAACGTCCGCGAACGGCTCAAAGTTCTATATGGCGCCGACTTCAACCTCGAAATCGAAAGCCGTCCCGGTGATGGCACCACCATCCGCATCGACATCCCCGAACTAGTCTCCACCCTGCAAGCCGTCGGCTAGCCCGTTCGCGTTCGCCCCGAGAACGCCAATCTCTCGTGCAGCACGCTTAGCCGGTCTCTTCTCGCTGGGTCAAGGCGATTCGCTGCGTTTTCCATAGCGCGCTCGGCCACCTATGAAAGCGGACATTTCTACTTTGCTCAAACCGGACACTCTCATTTTGCAGCGACATCTCGAAGTTTCCGCTTGACATCCTCCCGTCACTACTGTAATTTCTGTCTATACAGAAATGACTGAACATACACAAAGCCCGCCGCTCTCCCCCACTGCTCAAAAATTCGTCCTCCACTGGGGCGAAATGGGCACTCGCTGGGGCATTAACCGCACCGTGGCTCAAATCCACGCTCTGCTCTTTATCTCGCCGCGCCCTTTACCCGCCGACGAAATTGCCGTCATCCTCGCCGTCGCGCGCTCCAACGTGAGCACTAGCCTCCGCGAACTCCAGGGCTGGCGCATCGTCCGCGTCGTCCACGTCCTCGGCGACCGCCGCGACCACTTCGATTGCACCAAAGACGTCTTCGAAATCTTTCGCATCGTCTCCGAAGAACGCAAGCGCCGCGAAATCGATCCCACCCTGAAGCTGTTAGCCGAATGCGTCCAGGAAATTAAAGCCCATCCCACCAAAGACACCTACACCCTCGCACGCCTGGAAAGCATGCTCGATTTTCTCAGCGCCATGACCGGCCTGTTCGAAGAAGTAGTCCGCATGCCCGACGCCGCCCTCCGAGGCGTCGTCAAACTGCGCGGCAAAGTCATCACCCTGCTCGGCTCCGGCCGCAAAAAAGCCGGCTAAACGGTTCTGCTGAACAACGCCCGCACCGCACCCTTCCAGGGATGCGATGCGAACTTTGATTTTTCGAAGTGCGAAATCGCAACATCGCGGTGCACACCATGATCTCGCTCACCTCAGAATTCACCGATAGCAAAGGACGCCACGCCCTAGGTTGGTTGTTCTTCGACGCCGATTGCGCCTTCTGCGTAAAAATCGTTCGCGCCATTGCCCCCGCACTCCAAAAGCGCGGATTCGCACTAGCGCCATTGCAGGATCCCCGCGTCGGCGCACTACTTGGCTTATCTCCAAGTGAATTGCTGCTGGAGATGCGCCTTCTGCTTAGCAATGGTCAGCAAACCGGCGGTGCAGACGCTGCCTTAGCCCTAGCTCACGAAATCTGGTGGGCCCGCCCCGTCGGGTGGCTCTCCAGGGTTCCAGGAATGATGCAAGTGTTGCGTTCGGCATATCGGTGGATCGCCGCGCATCGCAAATGCTCGGCAGCCATCTCGTGCGCCACAACGAAAACACTTCATTCAGCTGAGCATTAAATGCGCTAGTCGGCCAAGTTCAACTTAAAGCATTTCACCGCGCGTGGAGGCAAAATGTCCGAGCCATCCAGTTCCATCGCAAATCTCTGGCGATGGGACGGCACCGTCAGCCGGCAAACGTACGCCTTGGTTGGCTTCATCGGTTTTGCCCTCAAGCACAACATCGATCGCTACATCGCTCGAGATTACTTATATCGGGCTAACGAACGCTTTAATTATTGGGGAAACGGACTCTTCAATTATTGGGCTCCGCTTAATAAAGCCGCGCGTCTGACGCATCTGTCTTATGCAGAGAAACAATTTCTATTCACGCTCGTGGTTGTTTCCTTGCCGTTTATTTGGGTCGGCGTTAATTTGACCGTTCGACGTTTGCGCGACGCAGCACTACCTCTTTGGCTCGTATGTCTGTTTTTCGTTCCGTTTGTAAATGTTCTGTTCTTCCTCACTTTGTGCCTGCTTCCATCCAAACATCAGGACGCATCAGAAGAAGCCCTGCCGTGGCCGCACGTGCGACCGCTGGACAGGTTCATTCCCAGAGGCAAGTTCGCCAGCATCCTGCTGTCCATCGGTGTAACCACCATCATCGGTCTTGCGTGCCTTTCCCTTAGCACTCGCGTAATCGGTTCCTATGGATGGAGCCTGTTTATCGCACTGCCGTTCTGTATGGGCTTCTTCGCCGTACTGCTTCACAGTTATCACGAGCCAAGATCATTTCAGTCCTGCATGCAGGTTTCTATAATGCCCATCATCATTTTGGCCGTGGTGCTTCTCGGCGTCGCGATTGAGGGCATCATCTGCTTGATAATGGCTGCGCCACTCGCGATGATTCTCGCGATGCTGGGCGGCTCGATAGGTTTCGTCATTCAGGCACATCACTGGGGCGCGCGTAACAGACCCGCGATGTTGACCGCTATCCTCTTTGTCTTGCCATCCGCCTTCTTCGGTGAACACGCCGCCGCTCTTAAGCCGCCCGACTTTGTGGTGCGCTCCGCTGTCGAAATCAACGCGCCGCCGGAAGCAGTCTGGCGCCAGGTAATCGCCTTCGCCGAAATCCCGCCGCCACAAGAATTATTATTTCGCGCCGGCATTGCCTATCCGATCCGCGCGGAAATTTCGGGCTCCGGAGTTGGCGCGACCCGCCAGTGCATTTTCTCTACCGGTCCATTTGAAGAACCCATCACCGTTTGGGATGAGCCCCGTCTTTTAAAATTCAAGGTCAGCAAAAATCCCGCCCCTTTAAACGAGCTAAGCCCTTACAAAAATATCCATGCGCCCCATTTGCACGGTTATTTTATTTCCCACGGCGGGCAATTTTTATTGACGGCTTTACCGGGCGGGCGAACACGTCTCGAAGGTACAACCTGGTATCACCACACCATGTGGCCTGCCACGTATTGGGGCTGGTGGTCCGGCTACGTTATTCATCGCATCCATATGCGCGTCCTGAATCACATCCGCGAGCGAACCGAATCCCAAACTCTTCAAGCCGTGGCCACCGCGGCCGATTCCAAGACTCGTTGATAATAGCGCTCGTATTGTGGGATCACATCATTCGCGCAGAATTTCTGCTTGGCATTCAATCGCGCCGTATGCCCCATCTCGCGTCCGCGATCCGAGCGCGACAAAATCTCAATCGCATACGCGCCGGCGCGTTTCACGTCACCAGGCTCCACCAAATACCCATCCACTCCATGTTCCACAACTTCCGGCAGCCCGCCGACATTCGTAGCGATCACCGGCACCTCGCATGCCATGGCCTCCAGGGCTGCCAATCCAAAGGACTCCAGTTGCGATGGCAGCAAAAACAAATCCGCGGCCGCCAGCCTTTCGTAAACCTGATCCTGCTTGCCTAAAAACATCACATCTTTCTGAAGTTTTTTCTTGCGCACCAAATATTCCGCCGCGCCGCGATCCGGCCCATCCCCGATCAGCACCAGCTTCGCCGGCATCTTCTCCCGCACCATCGCAAATATTTCCACCGCGTCCGTCACGCGCTTCACCGGGCGGAAGTTCGAAAGGTGCATCAAAATCGGCTCCCCATTCGGCGCCCACTTGGCTCTCAACTTTGGATCCGCATTCCGCGTATACAAATCACAATTCACAAAATTTGGAATCACTTCAATGGGCCGCTTAATCTCGAAATCCCGAATCGTCTGCTGCTGCAGATAAGTCGAAATCGCGGTCACCCCATCGCTCTGCTCAATTGAAAATCGCGTGATGGGAAGATAACTCCGGTTGCTTCCCACCAACGTGATATCCGTCCCATGCAGAGTAGTAATAAATGGCAGCCTTCGCGGTGCCGCCATCGACCGCGCCAGCATTGCGCTCACTGAATGCGGTATCGCGTAATGCACGTGCAGCAAATCCAGCGCCTCGGACTCAAACACTTCAAGCATCTTCGTCGCCAGTGCCAGCGTATATGGGGGATGGTCAAACAGCGGATACGACGCCACTTCCACTTCATGAAAATGTGTATGCGGATCGTTGGGGTTCATGCGGATCGGCGGCGCATAACTAATAAAGTGAATATCGTGCCCGCGCGCAGCCAGTTCCGCACCCAATTCGGTTGCCACCACTCCCGACCCGCCATACGTCGGATAACAAGTAATCCCAATGCGCATCTCGAGTGCACTCCTCAACCGCGTCGCCCAACGCCGCACGCGCAGACAACCACCATGCGTCGCCACAGTAGCCTGTTAGACGCACCACCCCCCATTATCGTGACATAAAGAAGCGTTGCAGTTTTGTTAGCCCGCAATACCAGCGCCGTTTTTGAGCCTGCACGGGTTGTTCGTCTGGAGGGGAATTTACGTTCGTTGAAAGGTCACACAATTCCGTGGCGGCAAAACCACAAAAACGCGAAGGTGCCCCATCCTTGCGCATTTTGCCAGCGTGGGTCTGGTATTAAGGTGTTGTATTAGTTTTTTGTATTAAGGTTTTGTATTCAGTATTCCTAACTCAGAGTGCGCTTGTCCCCGAAATCCAAATCGGCCTACTCGTCCCCGCCATGCGCCGATTCTTCTCCATCCTTATACACATACTTAATCACGCGCTTGAACACCAACAAATTGGGGCTCCCCTGTCGCGTCAACTTAATACAATCCCGGTCGTACCATTCCACTGTTCCGCGCAGCACTTCGCCGTCTTCCAGCACCACCGCCATCGGCGTATGCGACTGCATTTGTTTGACCCAATAAAAATTCTCCGCGTGGGTCATTTCGGGAGGCGCCGGCTTCTTACTCGGCGCAGGCCCGTTATTCGAAGGACGCAAAGTATTCGGCTCCTTCACATCCGGAAAGCCCGGACGAAACATCCGGCGATTCACCATAACGGCTCCTTATGCGAAACCTGGGGTTGCGTAAGTGCTTATAACCCTATGATGCGTAGCGTGTCCTAGGGGTTACAGTACCCCGCGCGAATCCCATTATGCCCCCGCGACGCACAAACTCCCTTGATAACTCAACACCGCCAAAAACCAAAAAAACGCGAAGGGTGCCCCATCCTTGCGTCTTTTGCGAGGGTGGGTCTTTCTTTTTCTTGGGTTCTTTGTTACGCGGCTCACCCGGGTGCAGGTGCCGCACCGTTTCTGATTTTCAAAGGGTGCGTCTTACTTTTGTCAGTCGCCGATTCTTGCCGCTATCTTACTTCTGGTCTAAACCATTCACGCATTCACCGCCAGCGAAGCCGCCAGCGCATCCAGCCCCAACTGCCGATTCAAATTCCGCCGCGCCCCCGCATGCAACTCATCAAATCCCGCAATAGCCCTCATCACCCAGGCAACATCCACGATCTTGCTCAACGCCTCTAATTCCTTGGCCAGCGGCTTATTCCGCAACATTGGATTCTTAATCTTCGCGCTCAACTCCAGAAGGTCCGTAAGCAGCCCATAAAAAATTCCCAATTGCCGCTCAAACGTGGTCTCCCGATCTTTCGCCATCGTCGCGGTATCCGCAAACAGTTGCGCAAATCCTTGTCCCCGTGCCGCTCGGGTCAAAATTCTCAGCGCATCTGCGCGTCGCCGCGCGGTCATCTCCACGTCCATTTCCATTGCCAGTCCCGGGCTGCCCTCCGCAAATTGCGCCGCCAGCGTAATCTCCGCTCCCTTGCGATCTGCCTTCTCTTTCAAAATGCGTTCCACATCGGCCTGCGGCAGTGGCGCGAAATGAAACTGCATGCACCGAGACACAATCGTCGGCAGCAACGAATACGGCGACGGCGCGATCAAAATCAGCGTCGCCGACGGAGGCGGCTCCTCCAATATCTTCAAAAACACGTTAGCCACGTCCCACCGCATCGTATCTGCGCCATCCAGGATAAAAACCCGCCGCCGCCCCATCGGCTGAAAATAAGCCGCCCGCTGCACCGCGCGAATCTGTCCTACGCGCAGCATCGGGCGCACCACCGGAGTCTTCAAGCGCACCGGATCCGGCACCACCGTCCACACATCCGGATGCGTTTGCAAAATCAGCGGCGTGCGCTCCACCATAGCCGCGTCCGCGCTTTCCCCGCGTTCCGCCAACCCTTGTTGCACCAGGCTCGCGGGATCGGCCAGCAACGCCACCCGTTTGCACGTATCGCATTCCCCGCAAAAATCATCTTTCATCCGCTCGCACGTCGCCGCCTGTGCAAACATTCGCGCCAGCGTGTATTTACCGACGCCGCTCGCCCCGGTAAACAACAGCGCATGCGGCACTCGCTCCGCCCGCAAAGCCCCGCGCAGCGCATTAACAATCCGTTCATTGCCGACAAATTCGTTAAAGCCCATAACTACGATTTCTCCCCATGCGTCTCGACAAGCGCTGCTTCCACCGCCGTCAAAATTTCCGCCGCAATCACTTCCGGAGCCCTCATCCCCTGCGCCGTCGAATCAAAACATTCCACGCTTTTCCAGTTCGCGCGCCTCGCAAGTTCATCGTACATGGCCGCCGCATCTTCCAGATGCCGCAAATTTCCTTCCAGCAAATCGTGTGTCGACGACGTATAACCCCGCGCGCTTTTCAGCGCCACCAACTTCTGCGCTTCCGCGGGCGGCACGCGCAAATAAATCACCGCGCTCTCCCGCGGTAATCCATAAATCTGATACTCCAGATGTTCGATCCACTTTACAAATTCCCCACGCTCTTCCGCGGGCAGTCGCGCACTCTGATGCGCCATGTTCGACCCAATATAGCGGTCCGCCAGCACAATTTTCCGCGCAGCCAGTGCCTCGACAATCTGCTGTTTGGCCTCGAAGCGGTCCCCCGCATAAAGCAGCGCCGTGAAATGTGGATCAACCTCCTCCAACGGCCCAAACTCCCCATCCAAAAATTCCCCCACCATTTTTCCAAACCACGACTCGTAAATCGGAAATCCCGTCACAAAAGTTTCATGCCCACGCGCACCCAACGCGTCCCTCAGCAACTCAACTTGAGTGCGCTTTCCGCTGCCATCGATCCCCTCGATAGCGATCAGTTTTCCGCCGGTAGTCATAGTTCGATGTGGTGGAGAAATCG
>Ga0209625_1000453_pt1 | contig 10562 bp, 9 predicted proteins | sample JacPin_JW_Ref_M2_FD_187960 | JGI IMG/M metagenome (GOLD analysis project Ga0209625, IMG submission 187960) | Forest soil microbial communities from Algoma, Ontario, Canada - Jack Pine, Ontario site 1_JW_Ref_M2 (SPAdes) (version 2) | ecosystem: Environmental > Terrestrial > Soil > Boreal...
TTCGCGACTATTGGGGAAGCGACAAAGGCTTTACCGGCGGATCCGTGTCCGCCTTCGCGCAAACCGCCGACGGTTACTTGTGGATCGCAACAAATAAAGGGTTATTTCGTTTTGATGGTTTGCGTTTTCAGGCGTTCCCGCAAGCCACGCCCACGTCGTTTCCCATCGGCGCGGTGCAGGGACTTACCACCGATGTACAGGGAAATCTTTGGATATTGTTGCAAAATACGAAAATTCTTCGTTATCACGATGGAAAATTCGAACTGGGGAACGAGGAAGCGGAGTTCGGTATCACTTCCGTCGGTAACCGCAGAGACGGTACTACACTCTTCTCATCCCTGGCTCTAGGAACTCTCACATACAGAGACGGCAAATTTAAAGCCTTGAGCCCCGCACTCGAGTTGGCAAGTTCTTCCTCTTCCGCAAATTCGGAAAACCGCGACATTTTATCCAGCCGCCTCAGTTGGGCCACGGGAGTCACGCCGCACCGCTTTGCCGAACCCAATTCCCCCGTCACTGCCATCGCTGAAACAACCGACGGGACGGTATGGCTGGGTACGAACAACAAGGGGTTGTTTTATTTGAACAAAGGGCGCGTCGTAGCCGCGGCGAATGGCCCGTCCAACATCAAAATTAATTGTTTACTCGCCTTGGATAATCGGGAATTGCTGATCGGCACTGAACAGGGCATTTTGCGCTGGAACGGAACGGCACTCACTTCACAAGGCGTACCCGGCACCCTCCGCCACGCGCAAATTCTTTCCATCGTTCGTGATCGTGATTCGAATATTTGGGTAGGAACTCCGGGCGGAGTGACACGCATAAGTCCCGATGGAGTCTCGGTGGAGCACGCCAATCCCAAAATCGATAGCGCCGTGACCGCGCTCTTTGAGGATAGAGAAGGAAATTTGTGGCTGGGCAGTTCATCAGGCATCGAGCGTTTGCGTGACAGTGCCTTCGTCACATATTCACTGGCTGGTGAACAAAACACCGGCCCGATTTATGGGGACGCGACTCAGCGCCTCTGGTTTGGCCCTCTGGATGGCGGCCTGCGATGGCTGAAGGGTCAGAACAACGGGGCCGTCACAGTGGATGGGCTTGCTCGCGATGTCGTCTATACCATTACCGGCACAGATAGCGACGTGTGGATTGGCAGGCAGCACGGTGGACTGACGCATGTTGTCTCTCGCGGAGGCCAGCTCATAGCCACAACCTATACAGAACGGGATGGGCTGCCGCAGAACAGCGTGTACGCGACGTACGAGAGCAGTGACGGAACTGTCTGGGCAGGTACCCTGAGCGCCGGTGTCGGCGAACTCAGGAACGGCCATTTCAAAACTTACACGACTGCCGACGGTTTGGTTTCTAACACCATCGCCGCGATCACCGAATCCGACGACGGCACTATGTGGTTTGCAACCCCCAGTGGAATTAGCGCGCTCTCCAATGGACATTGGCAATCTTTTCGAGCTGCGGACGGGTTGCCATCCGCCAACGTAAACTGCCTCCAGCCTGATGCCAGCGGCACCCTTTGGATTGGCACCGCATCTGGCCTGGCCTTTCTTCGCGACGGTCGGATCCACATTCCCAGCGGTGAACCTCCATCGTTGCATGCACAAGTGCTGGGATTGGCGGTAGATAAACTGGGCTGGCTCTGGATTTCCACTTCCAACCACGTACTGCGCGTGAAGCGCGATAGCTTACTGCATGACGCGATCGGCGATACGGATGTTCACACCTATGGAATTGAAGATGGTTTGCTGGGCACCGAAGGAGTGAAGCGCAATGAATCGGTTGTCGCGGATTCTCTAGGCCGCGTTTGGTTTTCAATGAACCACGGCCTGTCCGTAGTGGATCCCGCGCGCGCCATGACCAACTCAGCGCCTGCCTTGGTTCATATCGACGGCTTATCGGCGGATGGGAACCCGGTTGAGATCAAAAAAACCGTGCGCTTCGCTCCAGCTCGTCGCCGCATCACCTTCGACTACGCCGCGCTGAGCCTTTCTGTCCCTGAGCGTGTTCGTTACAAATATAAACTCGACGGCCTCGACGACAATTGGAGTGATCCGGTCTCTGAACGTGAAGTCACTTATAACAATCTCAGTTCCGGCTCGTATCGCTTCCGGGTAACCGCCAGCAACAGCGACGGGCTGTGGAACAGCTCCGAGTCCGTCATTCCCTTTGAGATTGAGCGGGCCTACTGGCAGACCTGGTGGTTCCGAATTGCCGGCGCCTTAGTAGCGGTATTCGCAATGCTCCTATTCTTCAGGCTTCGCCTGCTGAGAATAAAGAAGCAGATGAATATGCGATTCGAAGAGCGCCTTGCCGAACGCACCCGCATCGCGCAGGAACTCCACGATACCTTGCTGCAAGGTTTTCTGAGCGCCTCCATGCAGCTGCACGTTGCAGACGATCAACTCGCCCCCGAATCTCCTGCCAAACCTTTTGTGGGTCGTGTACTTGAACTGATGGCCCGCGTCATCGATGAAGGCAGAAACGCGGTTCGCGGTCTGCGCCTGCCGGACGCGCGCTCTGAAAATCTCGAGCAGGCCTTCTCCGCTCTACCTCAAGAACTTGAGTTGGCGCGCGGAAGCACTTTTCGCGTATTTGCAGAAGGAGAGGCGCGCGCCCTCCGTCCTATCATCCGCGAATCGGTGTATCGTATCGGTCGCGAGGCGGTGATTAACGCGTTTCGTCACTCCCGCGCCAGCAAAATCGAAGTCGAGCTTCAATACTTGCCAAAATATTTGCGGCTGTTGATTCGTGACAATGGCGTTGGTATTGACCAGGAGGTCGTCCGCAGCGGACTCGACGGGCACTGGGGTTTATCCGGCATGCGCGAACGCGCTGAAGAAATTAATGCCAAGCTAAGGGTCTTGAGCAGTCATTCAGCGGGAACCGAAATTGAGCTTTCTGTTCCGAGCCGCATTGCCTTCGAATCGCGCTATACGAATAACCGCTGGCGATGGCTATCGAAACTGAGATCACCAACTCTATCAGAAACAGATCAGAAGACCGAAAGCCGGAAACTACCATGAACGAACCATCACGAATTCGCGTTTTCAGCGTGGACGACCATCCCCTCTTGCGTGAGGGCATCGCTGCCATCATTAATAATCAGCAGGACATGCAGGTGATTGCTCAGGCCGCCAACGGCCAGGATGCTATCCAACACTTCAAAAAGCATCAGCCCGACGTGACGCTGATGGACCTCCGTCTCCCGGACATGAGCGGCATTGATGCCATGGTGGCCATTCGCGCTGAATTTCCTGAAGCGCGTATCATCCTGCTCACCACTTTTGAAGGGGATATGGAGATTAAACGTGCGCTAGAGGCGGGAGCCCGCGGTTACTTGCTGAAGAGCATGCCTCCTAAAGAACTAGTCGAAGCGATTCGTCAGGTCCATGCCGGCAAGAAGCGCATTCCGCCGCAACTAGCCGCTCAGCTTGCCGAACACATGAGCGACGAAGCCTTGACCACCCGCGAAATCGAAGTACTCGCGCAAATTGCCGGCGGCAATCGCAATCGCGACATCGCTGAGCAGCTCTTTATTTCCGAAGAAACTGTGAAGGTTCACATCAAGCACATCATGGAAAAGCTAGGCGCCAGTGATCGCACTCAGGCGGTCGCCATCGGCATACGGCGCGGAATTATCCAACTGTAGCAGGACTTCTTGTGCAGCATTTCTTGCCTAGGACCGCTACCCCTATAGGGGAATACAAAGATACCGAAAAGTCGGGTTTCGCAGCACAAGATCTTCCGCTTAGCTTTGGTTGTTGCGCGTTTTCCACACCAACAGGGTGAAACCGCTGCGAAGGCTATTCTCCACTTTTCCAGACAGCAGCCAAGGTGCAGCGCTTCTTTTGCTGCGCGCGCTGGTTGGCCTCACCGCCATCGCACAGGGATTCTTGTATTTTTCCAGGGCTGGTAGATCCAGCGTTGGCGCGCTGCTTTTCGGAGTGCTTCTGGCCATCAGCGGCGTTGGCCTGCTGATTGGCTTTCTTACTCCCGTTACGAGTATTTTGGCCGGCGTCGGGTGCGTGGCGAGTAACATTTCGTGGCTTCCTGCCCCAACCACCACTTTGTTCGACGGCCCGCTGGTTTCCCTTGAGATGCTGGTGATGGCTGTCTCTATTGCCCTGCTGGGACCTGGTGCCTTCGCTTTAGACGCCCGCCTTTTTGGCCGTCGCGAAATTGTCATTCCTCCCGTGACCCGCGATCCAAAAGTTGATCTCCCCTAGCGCCTCGCAAAATCATCCAAATTGATACTCGACACTTCCCTGCTAGCTCGCCGCCGCCCGAATAGCCGCGACCCAAGTGTAGTCCGATGGTGGTATATCCCGGCCGCCTGATGGTGGTAACCAAAAAACATTCGAAGTGGTGATGTCGTTTCTTTTGCCTTAGCGCAAGGTGTGGTCACGGCGAACGCGATACACACCGCGGTGGAATTAAATCTTCATCCCGCTCCGGGTGTGCGCAACCTTCGGCGTAAATCTACGGCACGTTAAACGAGGAACTGACCGCCATGAACTTGATGCAGCAAGACGTCCCCCAAAACCGACCGGAGATAGATAACGCAATTCTGCTCGAGCGAATGTACCTGGAGCTGCGTCCCAGATTCCTGTTGCTAACCTATTCCATCTTGCGCAACAGGGAGGACGCGGAAGATGCGGTGCAGGAAGCTTTCACTTCGGCCCACCGTAACTTCCCCGGATTCGAAGGGCGCTCGGCTATGGCGACGTGGCTTACCCGCATCGTCGTAAATGCTGCCCTGATGCTGCTGCGGAAGCGCAAATCCTCGCTGCTGGTAGCTCCTCCGGAATCCGACGCGCAGGAAGGAACCCCGTGGATGGAGCGAGTACGTACCTCCCGACCGGATCCCGAAGCGCTTTGCGCTGAAGCAGAGACCCTTCAAATGGTCGAGGATCTATTGCACACCGCAAGCCCGCTGATCAGCACAGCCTTCAAAATGAAGCTGTACGACGACGTCTCTGCCAAGGCCGGCGCCAAGCATCTCGGCATTACCGCCAACACCTTCAAGTCCCGCGTTTTTCGTGCCCGCAGGCACCTGCGCGCTCGTGGAAAGCACTCGCTGATCGCACCCATCAGAAAAACCCTGCACGCCACGGTTCGTTCCAACGATCGCGGCTCCTGGAATTACGGAAATGCAGCTTGAATGCCACTGGCAGCCAATTCTAAGAATGGTGTGAAGTTTTGGAGAACTCCAATGTCTAGTTTACTGGGGTGGGCGGCAACGGCCGTCTCTGCCGGTTCTTATCTTTCCCGGCAGGAAGCCAGGTTGAGAAAAATTCAGGGCGCTGCTGCTTGTCTGTGGATGATTTACGGCGTGAACGTCGACGCGCCCCCGGTGATTGTCGCCAACATCATCGTGGCAGCTATGGCATTTTGTTCGTCCTTTGCGAAAAGGCCTGCCTGGAAAGAACAGTGGTCCGCTCGGTTAAGTCGGCAATCCGGGCGGGTGGAGACTGGTCATGCTGGAGAGAGCAGCCACCCGTATACCGCGAAGGTGGTACCCGCTAAGTTACCCGTCAGAGTTACGGAAAGAGCATCCGATGTGGTGATGTTTTGTGGCACTCCTTGCGACAGAGTGCGACCAGAAAACGTCGACATCTCCGGCTAGTTCGGAGCCAACGGTAAAACTCGTAACTCCAATTCTTGTGAAGGAGAAAATCGCATGGCAACCATTACAACCAAAGACGGTACGCGAATTTATTACAAAGACTGGGGCAAAGGACAACCCCTCGTTTTCAGCCACGGTTGGCCGCTGTCAGCCGACGATTGGGACGGACAGATGTTATTTTTTGGCCAGCGCGGGTATCGCGTAATCGCGCATGACCGCCGAGGTCACGGTCGTTCTGACCAGACCTGGGATGGCAACGACATGGATACCTACGCCGACGACGTCGCGGAGCTATTTAGGGCCCTCGATCTCAAGGACGCTATCTTCGTTGGGCATTCCACCGGAGGCGGCGAAGTGGCCCGCTACCTAGGCCGTCATGGCACCGCGCGCGTTTCCAAGGCGGCACTCATCAGCGCCGTGCCCCCGCTCATGCTTAAGACCCCCAAAAATCCTACTGGCCAACCGATCTCGGCCTTTGACGAACTCCGCGCGGCACTCGCCGCCAACCGCCCGCAGTTCTACAGAGACATTACTCTTCCTTTCTACGGCTACAACCGCCCCGGTGCAAAAATTTCTGAAGGAATCCGGGAGCACTGGTGGCTGCAGGGAATGTTGGGCGGCGTGAAAGCTCACTACGACTGCATCAAGGCCTTCTCCGAAACCGATTTCACCGAAGACCTGAAGAAGATCGATATCCCGGTGCTGGTAATGCACGGTGATGATGATCAGATTGTTCCCATCGTCGCTGCCGGGCCCTTATCCGCAAAGCTGTTGGGGAAATCGACCCTTAAGGTTTATCCCGGCTTTCCGCACGGAATGCCGGCCACTAATGCGGACCAGATCAACGCCGATTTGCTTTCGTTCTTTAAGGGCGCTGCGACAGCCACGGCATCCTGACATCCTTTCGGACGGGTTGCGCTGGTCGGGCACAGAGCCTGCGCAGCCCGTCCCCTTCTAGCCAGAATTTCCCGCCGGGAAAAGCACGACGTGATTTTTTGCCACGCGAGTAATACATATTGCAAAGTTTTGAAAGGAAAAATGACCATGATTCTCTCGATTTTCACTTTTGCGCACGTGGTGATCAGTCTGGTAGTAATTTTCTCGGGATGCGTTATTGCCTATGCCTTAATCAATGCCAAACAGCTCGACGGTTGGACATCTGTTTTTCTGTGGACCACCGTACTCACCAGCGTCACCGGTTACATGTTTCCCTATCACGGCTTTCAACCGTCCTGCGTGGTCGGCGCGATTTCGCTCGTGGTTCTGGGGCTGGCGCTTTTCGCACTGTACCGCCGCCACCTGGAAGGCGGCTGGCGCCGAACCTACGTGATCAGCTCCATGATTGCCTTGTATCTCAACGTGTTCGTTTTGGTGGTGCAACTTTTCCGCCGCGTCCCGGCATTGAAAGGGCTCGCCCCAACGCAGACCGAACCGGCTTTCAAGATTACGCAGCTGGTTGTGTTGCTGCTTTTCGTAGCCATCACCGTTCTCGCCACCACCAAATTCCGCCATGCGCAGCTTCGCACTGCGTGATTTCTATTGTGTAACCGAACGCGCATTGCTAGCCATCACGCCTTACTGGCGCGGGCTAGCATGGGGTCCCGCAAATCGCTAGTTATCGCTGGATTGTTTTCTAAGCGTTCTGAAGGTGATGGAGTAGCGCAATTCCCGGGTTGGCGCGATGCGGTGCTGCCACAGATTGCGGGCATGTCCTGTTAACAAATAAATGGACCGCGAGGGCAGCTCCAGTTCAGCCGTTTTGCGCTCCTCACCGCTGCCATGTTGAAAACGCATCGTGCAGGTCGCCCCAAGTGATATCCCCGCGACGATTCCAAAAGCGGGAGAGTCGTGATGCCAGCCGATGCCCGCGCCAGGGCGATATTCGTTTATTAGAGTCTGTGAGAATTCATCGGGAGCTATGCCCGCAACGGCCGCTGCCCGATGCCGAATAGGTTCAAGTTCACTCGGGATTTCTGGCGCTGTGCTCAACACGCGACTATCAAGCGCGTACCGCAAACCAAAATGCAAAACTCGTCGTTTGGCCGCGACGCCGTGAAGTTTGAATTCATAAAACGGCAATGTCTGCAGCAAAGCTAGCAAGTCGCGTGCTTCCTGAACGGTCAGAAAGTCTGGTTTAAACAGCAGCCCTTCAGGGATTTCGCGAATGGCAAATAGAGATCGCTGACGCATTGTAATTGGATGCCAGACATAACGCTGGTGGTTTGGCTAACTCCCACGCCTTGACGGCGCCAAACGCATCTTGGCGTTTCCAACTCAAAGTAAAACTTCGATTTGAAAGCGCCGCTCGAGACGTTTTAAGCAATAAAAATTCCCCCGTTTGGTGATAGCTTTAACGGCGCGTCAAATACCCCGCAAGCAGGCAGGTCAATGAAATTAAATTCCACTCTGTTGAAAGCGACTGCCGTTGGCGCACTAGGCGGCCTCTTATTTGGATTCGACACCGCCGTCATCGCGGGCACCACGCATTCTTTGACGCTCCGGTTTGGCCTTACCCCGCGGCAACTGGGCCTCACTGTAGCCATGGCGTTGGTCGGCACCATCATCGGCGCCATGTCCGCGGGTATCCCCGGGCAACGCTGGGGCGCGCGAGAAACGCTGCGGGTACTGGCTATCTTTTACGTGCTGTCTGCACTTGGATGCGCTTTCGCGGTGAATTGGCCGATGCTGCTCATCGCACGCTTTATCGGCGGACTGGGAATCGGCGGATCTTCTGTACTGGGCCCCGTATACATAGCCGAATTAGCGCCAGCCAGGTTGCGCGGCCGCCTAGTGGGATTGTTTCAGATCAATATCGTGCTCGGAATTTTACTGGCGTATTTTTCCAATTATGTAATCGGCAGGCTCGGCTTGGGCGTTAACGAATGGCGTTGGCAATTCGGCGTTGCGGGGGTGCCCGCAATACTTTTCCTGGTGATGCTGTTCGGGATTCCCCCTAGCTCGCGTTGGTTGGTGACCCAGAAGCGCGTCGATGAAGCGCGCGTCGTTCTTCAATCGATGGGCGCCGAAGATCCCGAAAATGAATTGCACGAAATTGTCGCCTCCGTGCATCTCGAACGGGAACAAACCTCAGTGCCACTTTTCGTCCGCAAATACCGCCTGCCGATTTTCCTGGCCATCACCATAGGAATGTTCAACCAGCTTTCCGGCATCAACGCCATTTTGTATTACCTGAACGACATTTTTGCGGCAGCCGGATACAGCAAGATTTCCGGCGACCTGCAAGCCGTGGCCATCGGTGCGATGAATCTTGTAGCCACGCTTTTCGGCATGACTTTGATCGACAAACTAGGGCGCAAGACGCTGCTGCTCGTCGGGTCGGTAGGCACAGCACTGTGCCTGGCGGGTGTAGCTGAAATATTTTATACCCAAACGCACCAGAACTATCTGCTCTGGCTGCTGGTCGCCTACATCGCGTTTTTTGCTATCTCCCAGGGCGCGGTTATCTGGGTGTATATCGGCGAGGTGTTTCCCAACCGCGTGCGCTCGAAGGGTCAGGCGCTGGGCAGTTCCTCCCACTGGATCATGAACGCCATCATTGCTTACACTTTTCCGCAGGTGGCCAAATCCTCAGGCGCGTATCCATTTATGTTTTTCGCGGCCATGATGGTGATGCAATTTTTTGTGGTGCTGTCCTTCTATCCTGAAACCAAAAACGTCACCCTGGAACAGATGCAGCGACGCCTGGGAATTGACTGACTTTTCGCCAGCCAAAAATTGCGCGAGAATCGGATCATGGCCCGTGATTTTTCGCGGTGCGGGAGGTTGCCATGAGCGGCAAAAAATTTGGAAGCATCGTAGCAGTGGTCACCATCTTGGTCGTTGCGCTGGCATTGGCATGGTGGGGAGCAGCTGCAGCTACAACCGCTAGCGATTTACACGTGAGTATCCGCGAGTGGGATGTACCCACCAAGGGCGCACATCCGCACGACCCTGCTGTTGGTAAGAATGGCGAGCTGTGGTTCACCGAACAAATGACCAACAAGATTGGCCGCTTCGATCCAGCATCGCAAAGTTTTAAAGAATATCCCCTCACTGGCGGAAACGCTGGCCCTCACGGATTGGTTGCCGATGCCGACGGCAACATCTGGTTCACCGCGAACTTTGGCGGATACATAGGCAAGCTCGACCCGCAAACTGGCCACGTCACTCAATACAAAATGCCAGTCGAGAAAGCGGACGATCCGCACACTCCGGTTTTCGATAGCCGCGGCACTCTATGGTTTACCGTGCAGGGCGGAAACATGGTCGGGCGCCTCGATCCCGAGACCGGGAAAATAGAGTTGAAGAATGTACCCACCGAAAACGCATTGCCCTATGGAATCGCCATTAGCAGCCAAGGTGTGCCGTTCTTCTGCGAATTGGGCGCCAACAAAATGGCCAAGATCGACCCGGCAACAATGGCGATCGCCGAGTTTAAGCTGCCCGAAAGCGCTCGCCCACGCAGACTGGCCATCGCCTCCGATGACCAGGTTTATTTCACGGACTACAAGAGCGGAAATCTCGGTCGCCTGAATCCAGCCACTGGCGCGGTCAAGATGTGGCCTTCTCCTGGCGGCCCGAATCCGCTCCCTATGGGATAACGATTACGAAGGACGGCAGCGTTTGGTACAGCGAGTCCGGCGTCAAACCCAACACCATAATTAAATTCGATCCATCATCCGAAAAATTCGCGCGCGCCAATATTCCGTCTGGCGGTGGAGTGGTGCGAAACATGGCAGCTACGCACGCCGGCCGCGTATATCTGGCCTGCAGCGGCGTGGACAAAATCGGAATCGTGGACCCGAATCTCAAATAACCAACGCAATAAAATTGGCTATAGAACCGATACCGCCCGGCACACGCCAGCAAATGCCCTTAAGCCTTCTGTTGCAGCTTGCACAGCAGTTCACGCCTGATTTCT
>Ga0209625_1000454_pt1 | contig 10536 bp, 13 predicted proteins | sample JacPin_JW_Ref_M2_FD_187960 | JGI IMG/M metagenome (GOLD analysis project Ga0209625, IMG submission 187960) | Forest soil microbial communities from Algoma, Ontario, Canada - Jack Pine, Ontario site 1_JW_Ref_M2 (SPAdes) (version 2) | ecosystem: Environmental > Terrestrial > Soil > Boreal...
CCTGCTTCACGAATTTTGTCGATGCGACGCGGCATACTACATGCCTCCTGCGCGAGTCACGAACTTCGTGGGGATAGGCAGCTTGTGCGCCGCCAGCGTCATGGCTTCCTTGGCGGTGACTTCGTCCACGCCCGCCATTTCAAACATGATGCGGCCGGGCTTCACGACCGCAACCCACTTTTCCGGTGCGCCTTTACCTTTGCCCATGCGGGTTTCCGCAGGCTTCTTGGTGAAGGGCTTGTCCGGGAAAATCCGAATCCAAAGCTTGCCGCCACGCTTGATGAATCGCGAAATGGCCACGCGCGAAGCTTCAATCTGGCGGTCGGTAATCCACGCGCACTCGAGCGCTTTCAAACCGTATTCGCCAAATGCCAAATCGCTGCCGCGCCAGGCTTTGCCGGTGCGCCGCCCGCGCATTTGCTTTCTGTACTTCACCTTCTTAGGCATCAACATCGTTATGTTCTCGCTTCCCTAATCTCGTTTAATTCGTCGAACCAGTCGTGCCACGAACTACGCTAGTGCGGCAACGGTCTCGCGCTCTTTTTGCACTTTCGAAGCGCGCTTCGGAACGTTTTCGCCCTGATAAACCCAGCACTTCACACCAATCACGCCGTAGGTGGTATTGGCGCGCGCCATGCCGAAATCGATGTCCGCGCGCAGCGTTTGCAACGGCAAACGGCCTTGCAGGTACCACTCTTTACGCGCGATTTCCGCGCCATTTAGACGGCCGGCTACGCGAACCTTGATGCCTTTGCAACCGAAGCGCAGCGCGGAGTCCACCGCTTTGCGCATCGCGCGGCGGAATGCCACGCGCTTTTCAAGCTGCAGCGCGATGGATTCAGCCACCAACTGCGCATCGAGTTCCGGGCGATGTACTTCCTGAATATCGATGTGCACTTCGCGCTTGGTGCGCTTTTGCACGTCCTGCTTGAGCTTGTCGATCTCCGCGCCTTTGCGGCCGATGATGATGCCCGGACGCGCGGTGTAGATGCGCACCACCAGCTTGTTGGCGGCGCGCTCGATGTCGATGGAGCTGATGCCCGCGCTCTTGAGCTTTTCTTTGAGCTCTGCGCGCAGCTTGACGTCTTCGTGCAGCAGCTCGGCATAGTCGCGGTCAGCGTACCAGCGGGACTTCCACGGCTTGTTGTAGCCCAGTCGAAATCCGTACGGGTGTGTCTTCTGTCCCATTCTTATCCTCTTCGTCCAAAAACTCGTGCAATGTCCAGAGCGACCACGTTATTTCTTCTTGCCCTTTTTCGGGTGCGCGCCTTGCTTGCCGGTTAATGCCTTACGAACCCGGCGAGCGGTGCCGCGTACACCCTTTTGCGCTTCGGTTTCCGCTTCAATGGCGGCCACGCGTTCTGCCGCCGCAACGTGATGCTCCGCTACACCTACCCACAGATGTGCGGTGCGCTTCTGATAGCGAAACGCGCGGCCCATCGGCGCAGGACGCAAGCGCTTCCAGCGCGTGCCTTCGTTCACGTAGCAGGTGTTGACGTACAGCTCATCCACGTCGAGCGGCGCGCCAGCATCTTCGGCCTTGCGCTCGGCGTTGGCGATGGCGCTGCGCAAAACTTTTTCAATGTGCTTCGCGGAACGCTTTTGCGTGTACTGCAAAGTGTGCAGTGCGTCCTGCGCTTTTTGCCCGCGAATCAAATCCATAACCAGCCGCGCTTTTTGCGGCGACATACGCACATGCTTGGCGAGCGCGTGCGCTTCGATGTTTGCTTGCGTCTGTTGCAATTCAGCCATGTCTTAAGTCCTCGGCGCCGGTGCTGCTGGTGCTGCGCCTGCGACGCCTCCCGCTGGTGCCGGTCCGGCGGCGCGTTCAAGCGCGGCCTTTACCCCGTGACCCTTAAACGTGCGCGTGGGAGAAAATTCGCCCAGCTTGTGGCCAATCATTTGTTCTGTGACATACACGGGAATGAATTTCTTACCGTTATGCACGGCGATCGTGTGGCCAATCATGTCGGGCACAATGGTGGAGCGCCGCGACCATGTCTTGATTACTTTTTTCTCGTTACGCGTGTTCAGGCCTTCCACCTTTTCGCGCAAATGGCCGTCCACGAACGGTCCCTTTTTTAGTGAGCGTCCCATCGATCCCCTATTCCTCCACTCGACGCAAGCGGCTCCACTGAGCGCGCCGCATTTTCTTGAATCCCCGCACTGGCCCCGGTACGCGATGCGACCTGGGGCAGAAGGGGCAAACGAAGCGCGTGCCTTGCGCGTTCGGAATGCGCTCCACAATCACACCCCAACCGGGCTTGCACAGCTTGTACAACACCGGCTCCGGCGGAATGATTACCGGTTTCAGGTTCGCGCGCACCGGCTTGGCAACTACTTTCGGCGCTTGCTTCTTTGCCGCGCGCTTAGGCCGTGAGCGCTTCACGGAAGCCCTGGTGCGCCGGGCCGCCGCCGTCCTGCCAGACCTTGATGAACGTGCTGCTCTGGTCGCCATCATCTGCTCTCGCCGGGCCGCTGTGTTTAAGCTGCCCGGAATCTCCCTCAGTTACTACTGCTTGCTACTCGTCGAAACTCTTTCCGCTTACTTCCTGCGCTCGACAATGTTTCTGTCGGTGCGTTTATTGTTGCGGGTCTTTTTGCCCAACGTCGGGAAAGCCCAGGGCGTTTGCGGATGATTACCCTTCACGCGGCCTTCACCACCGCCGTGCGGATGGTCGACCGGGTTCATAGCCACGCCACGCACGGTGGGACGAATGCCCCGCCAGCGAGTGCGTCCCGCTTTGCCAAAAGTTTCGTTTTCGTGATCGAGGTTGCCAACCTGGCCGACGGTGGCCATGCACTCGATGGAAAACTTGCGAACTTCGCCGGAAGGCAGCTTCACGAGCGCGATGTCGCCTTCTTTACTGAGCAACTGCGCCGATCCGCCGGCCGAGCGAACGACTTGGCCGCCGCGCCCAGGATAAAGCTCCAGGTTGTGCACCATGGTACCCGGCGGAATGTGCTTGAACTGCAGCGCATTGCCCGGAAGAATGTCCGCGCCTTCGCCGGTCGAAACGGTGGCGCCAATTTCAAGCCCTACCGGATGCAGAATGTAACGCTTCTCGCCATCGGCGTAGTGCAACAGTGCCAGGTTCGAGCTGCGATTGGGATCGTACTCAATCGCGGCCACCGTGGCGGGCACACCCAGCTTGTCGCGGCGGAAATCCACCTGACGGTATTGTTTCTTGTGGCCGCCACCGCGGTGCCACACCACGATTTCGCCGTGATTGTTGCGGCCACCGGTGCGCTTTTTTGGCTCGAGCAGCGCCTTCTCCGGCTCCTGCTTGGTGATGTGGCTTTTGTCCACGACGGTAATGAACCGTCGCGACGCCGTATATGGATTAAAGCTTTTCAGTCCCATCGCTGCCTCTTACTCTTTTCGTTTCTTGCTGCTTGTAAAACACTGGCCCGATATTACAAATTCTCGGCGTACTCAATCATCTTTTCGCCTTCCGCAAGCTTCACGTAGGCTTTCTTCCAGTCGCGCCGGTAACCTTCGTTTTGTCCGCGGCGGCGCATCTTGCCGTAAAAATTGGCGGTGCGCACACCGGTTACTTTCACGCTGAAAATCTGCTGCACCGCTTCCTTGATCTGCGTTTTGGTGGCTTTGGCGGAAACTTCAAAAACCACGGTGTGCTGCGTCTCTTTTACGCCCAAGCCTTTTTCGGTGATGATCGGGCGGCGAATGATCTGGTAGTGAGGCGTAGACATCGCTTATTCCTTGCCCTTTTTCTTGGCGGTCTTCGCCGGTTTCTTAGCAGCAGCTTTGGGTTTCTTGGCGGCCACGGGTTTTGCTGCAGCTTTCGTTTCCCTCTTGGGCGCCGGCGCGATGGTTTCCACGTCGGGAGTTGCCGCCGGCGTCTTTTCCGGATCGAGCGAATGGCTTAACCGCGCGACAGCTTCCTTGGAGAGCACCAGCAAGTCGTGTTTTAACAAGTCGTAAGGCTGAAGCCCATTGGGCGCCACCAGCGTGACGCCTTCAATATTGCGGCTGGCGCGTTCCAGATTGGTGTTCTCGCCGTGAGCCACGATCAACGCGGACTTTTTGTGATTCAGTTTGCCAAGCACACCCAAAAATTCTTTGGTCTTGTGGTTTTCCAGCTTCCAATCTTCCACGACGGTGAGCCGTTGTTCGGTAAGCTTTGCCGACAACGCCGAACGCAACGCGCCCAGCAGCATTTTCTTTGGCAGCGCGTAGCTGTAATCGCGCGGTCGCGGTCCATGAACCGTTCCGCCATGGCGCCAGAGCGGCGAGCGGATGGAGCCAACGCGCGCGCGTCCGGTGCCCTTCTGCTTCCATAGCTTGCGGCCCGCGCCACTAACTTCACTCTTGTCCTTGGTCTTGTGCGTGCCTCTGCGCAGCCCGCGCAGGTACCAGCGCGAAGCTTCGTGCAAAAGGTGCTGATTCACCTTGACGCCAAAAACGGCGTCGAGGAGATCGAGCTGGCCGACCTTGTTGCCCTTTAAATTGACTACGTCAACCACCGGCATAATTTCGTTTCCTTACTTAACTTTTTTGTTGATGTTTACAAGCGCTTTGCGAACCTTGTGAATAAAAATGTACGTTCCGGCCGGGCCAGGCACGGAGCCTTTTACCAGCAACAAATTCTCATCGTTATCGACTTTCACGACTTTCAAATTCTTGGCGGTCACCCGCGCGTGCCCCATGTGACCAGGGAAATGCTGGTTCTTCCACACACGCGATGGGAAAGAACTGCCGCCGATGCCGCCCGGAGCGCGATGGAACATCGAACCGTGGGTAGCATCACCGCCGCGATAATGCCAGCGCTTTACGCCGCCGGCGAAGCCTTTGCCCTTGCTGATGCCGCTGACATCGACAAGCTCGCCAGCCTTGAAGTTTTCGACCAGCACACGGTCGCCAACTTTGGTTTCGTCCTTCGATTCCTCCAGGCGAACTTCGCGGAGGACTTTCATGGGCGCCGCGCCGGCTTTCTTGAAATGTCCGGTCATGGCTTTGTTTACGCGCTGCGGCTTGACGAATTCCACGAGGCCCAGTTGCGCGGCTTCGTAGCCGTCATTGGCGGCAGTGCGGCGTTGTACCACCACGCATGGGCCGGCTTGCAAAACCGTGCAGCCCACCAATGTGCCGTCATCCTGGAAGACTTGCGTCATGCCCAGCTTGATTCCGATAATCCCGTTGACTGCCATGCCTTCTCTCTCTTCTCTTCGGCTCTAAATTCTCTAAATTAAAAAACCGTTACTTCGCGGTATGTCCAAAAGCCTTGATTTCCACGTCCACGCCGGGCGGAAGATCGAGCTTCATGAGCGCGTCCACGGTGTCCGGTGTGGGCTCGAGAATATCGATCAAACGCTTGTGCGTGCGCATTTCAAACTGCTCACGCGATTTCTTGTCCACGTGCGGCGAACGCAACACCGTCCAACGATTGATGGTGGTGGGCAAAGGAATCGGCCCTGCCACGTCTGCTCCGGTACGCTTCGCGGTATCCACAATTTCCTTGGTGGACTGGTCGAGAATTCTGTGATCGTACGCCTTGAGGCGTATACGGATTTTGTCGCCTTGTCTCATAAATTATTCGATGATCTCCGTGACCGCGCCTGCGCCCACGGTGTGGCCGCCTTCGCGAATGGCGAAGCGCAAACCCTTTTCGAGAGCTACCGGGGTGATGAGTGTGACTTCGCAGCTGACGTTGTCGCCGGGCATGACCATCTCGACGCCTTGCGGCAGCTTCACGTCGCCGGTGACGTCCGTGGTGCGGAAGTAAAACTGCGGACGGTAGCCGGTGAAAAACGGGGTATGGCGTCCGCCTTCTTCCTTGGTCAGCACGTACGCTTCGGCCTTGAACTTGGTGTGTGGCGTAATCGAGCCGGGCTTGCAAACTACCTGGCCGCGCTCCACATCTTCTTTTTCCGTGCCGCGCAGCAAGAGGCCTACGTTATCGCCGGCGAGGCCTTCGTCCAGCAATTTGCGAAACATTTCCACGCCGGTAACTACTTTCTTCTGCGTGGGGCGGAAACCGACGATTTCGATTTCTTCGCCAACTTTTACTTTGCCGCGTTCTACTCGCCCGGTAACCACCGTGCCGCGGCCGGAAATGGAAAAAATATCTTCAATGGGCATGGCAAAGGGCTTATCGATGTCGCGCACCGGTTGCGGCACATTCTTGTCCACCGCATCCATCAACTCATCGATAGCCTTTTCGTATTTCACGTCGCCGTTCAATGCTTGCAACGCCGAGCCGCGAACTATGGCGATGCTGTCGCCGGGAAATTGGTAGCTTTTCAAGAGTTCGCGAACTTCCAGTTCCACGAGTTCCAGCAACTCCGCGTCTTCCACCATGTCGCATTTATTCAGAAACACTACAATGGCCGGCACGCCGACTTGGCGAGCCAGCAGAATGTGCTCGCGCGTTTGCGGCATGGGGCCGTCAGTGGCGGCGACCACGAGAATTGCGCCATCCATCTGCGCTGCGCCGGTGATCATGTTCTTGATGTAGTCGGCGTGGCCCGGGCAATCCATGTGCGCGTAGTGGCGGTTCTGCGTTTCATACTCCACGTGCGAAACGGCAATGGTGATGCCCCGCTCGCGCTCTTCCGGCGCGTTATCGATGGAATCAAACGCGCGGAATTGCACCTTGGGATTGTGCTTCGACAGCACCTTGGTGATGGCCGCCGTCAAAGTAGTTTTGCCGTGATCGATGTGACCGATGGTCCCAATGTTCACGTGCGGCTTATTACGCTCGAATTTCTCCTTCGCCATCTTTGCCTCAGCTCCTCAAATCAAAGTCGTTCTTGCTGCCACTACAAATCCTGAATCTTAATCCGCCGGGTTAACCGCGAGTGCTCTTGCCCTTGTTCTTGTCGATGATTTCTTGCGCAATCGAATTAGGCGCCTCGGCGTAATGCGAAAAGTGCATGGTGAAATTCGCGCGGCCCTGGGTGCGGCTGCGCAAATCGGTGGCATAACCAAACATCTGCGCGAGGGGCACTTCCGCACGGATCACGTTGCTGCCGGAGCGGTTCTCCGAACCTTGAATGGCCGAGCGCCGAGCGTTTAAATCGCCGTAAACAGCGGCCATATATTCTTCCGGAACGACCACTTCCACTTTCATGATGGGTTCCAGCAAAACCGGCGAAGCTTTGTGGCAAGCTTCCTTGAACGCCATGGAACCCGCAATTTTAAAGGCCATTTCTGAGCTGTCTACATCGTGGTAGCTGCCGTCGATGAGCACCACGGCGACGTCCACCATGGTGAAGCCGGCCAGAATGCCGTTGTCCAGAGCTTCGCGAATCCCCGCTTCGATAGGAGCAATAAATTCGCGTGGGATGGAACCGCCAATAATTTTGTCGATGAACAGGAAGCGATGCTCTTTGTCGAATTTCCACTTGCCTGCTGGGCCGCCAACGACTTCTTTGGCCAGCGCATCGAGTTCGTCGGAGGACATTTCCTTCATGTTCTCGTGGCTCGAGCTTGGAATCGGATGGAGCTCGATCTTGCAATGGCCGTATTGACCGCGGCCGCCGGTCTGCTTGATGTACTTCCCTTCCGCAGTTGCTTTTTTGCGAATCGTTTCGCGATACGCGACTTGCGGACGACCGACGTTGGCCTGCACGTTGTATTCGCGCAGCATGCGGTCGACGATGATTTCGAGATGCAACTCACCCATTCCGGAAATTAACGTTTGTCCGGTGTCGGGCTCGGTGGAAACGCGGAAAGTAGGATCTTCCTGCGCCAGGCGCTGCATGGCCACACCAAGCTTGTCCTGATCGGCTTTGGTTTTGGGTTCGATGGCAACGGAGATAACCGGGGCGGGAAAATCGATGGACTCAAGAACGACCGGTTTGTTTTCATCGCAGAGGGTGTCGCCGGTATTGACACTCTTCAAGCCCACGCAAGCGCAAATATCGCCGGCATAGACGGTATCGATTTCTTCGCGTTTATTGGCGTGCATTTGCAGCAAACGGCTGATGCGCTCGCGCGTGCCTTTGCCGGAGTTATAGACGTAGCTGCCGGATTTCAGAACGCCGGAGTAAACGCGGATATATGTGACATGGCCGACGAACGGGTCGGACATGATTTTGAACGCCAACGCGGAAAACGGAGCATCGTCGGAAGCGCGGCGTAGTTCAACTTCATCGGTGTTTGGATTTGTGCCTTCGAGCGGCGGCACATCCACGGGGGATGGCAGGAAATCGACCACCGCGTCCAGCAAAGGCTGAATGCCCTTATTTTTGAACGCCGATCCGGCCAGCACCGGAACGATTTTCAGCGCCAGCGTGGATTTGCGAATGGACTTGCGCATTTCCTCGACGGAAAGCGTGCCTTCCGTGAGGTACTTGTCGATGACTTCGTCGTCATGCTCGGCAACGTATTCGACAACCTTGTTGCGATGCTCGTCGTAGAACGCCTTATCTATGGCGGAGCCCTTCAGAGCTGCGGCCACATCCGGTCGCGAAGCCACGAAATCCTTGTCCCATAATTTTTCAACGGGAAATTCTTCGAATTTGGCACCGAGAGTTTCTTCCAGCCAGACAATAACCTTTTGTTCCAGAAAATCGATGATGCCGATGAAATTATCTTCGCGACCCAAAGGAAATTGCAGCGGTACCGGGTGGGCTCCCAGACGCGCGCGGATAGTGCGCACGACGTGATCGAAATCCGCACCCATGCGGTCCATTTTGTTCACGAAGCAGATGCGCGGCACGCGGTATTTATCGGCCTGGCGCCACACCGTTTCCGATTGCGGCTGCACACCGGCAACGGAGTCAAAAACACAAACTGCGCCGTCAAGCACACGCAACGAGCGCTCCACTTCCACGGTAAAGTCCACGTGGCCGGGTGTATCAATAATATTGACGCGATATTTCTTGCCATTGCGGTCCCACGATGCGGTGGTAGCCGCGCTGGTGATGGTAATGCCGCGCTCGCGCTCCTGCTCCATCCAGTCCATGGTGGCGGTACCTTCGTCCACGGAACCGATCTTGTAGGTCACACCGGTATAGAAAAGGATGCGCTCCGTCGACGTGGTTTTCCCGGCGTCGATATGCGCCATAATCCCGATGTTGCGGGTGTCTTCGAGTTTGAATGCCCTGCTCATGTGTCCTTGTTCAGCCTGCTTTGCAGATACTTGTTTCCCGGAATCCGGTTTTGCCGAGCCTTGCTTCGTCGATTCCTGTGGCGTTAAGTCTTTTACCGGCACGATTCAACCTTCAATTCAATTAGCGTGACGCTGTTTACCAGCGATAATGCGCGAAAGCCTTGTTGGCTTCCGCCATGCGATGCACATCTTCTTTTTTCTTCATGGCGCCGCCGCGAGCGTTCGAAGCGTCGATCAACTCGTCAGCCAACTTGTCGATCATGGTCTTGCCGGAGCGTTCCCGCGAATACTGCAGCAACCAGCGAATGGCCAGCGATTGCCGACGAAATGGATTTACTTCCACCGGAACCTGGTAGTTGGCGCCACCTACGCGCCGCGTTTTTACTTCCAGCAACGGCTTCACGTTTTCGACGGCCTTATTAAAAATCTTCAGCGCGTCATCGTTGGTTTTCTTGGCGACCTGGTCCATCGCGCCATAAAACGCGCGTTGCGCGGTGGATTTTTTGCCCTCCCACATCATCGAGCAGATGAACTTATCCACCAGTTGGCTGTCATAAACCGGGTCGCTGGCTTGCGCCCGGCGGGTCACTAGTCCTTTACGTGGCATTGCTGTTTCTAGCTCCTTCAGAAAATTGCGAATTCAAAAGCTTGCGAACGAACGTTGCCGCCAATTTCTTACTAAGTTTGTTTACTTGGTCTGTCCGGCCTTGGGGCGCTTGGCCCCGTATTTCGAGCGGCCCTGCTTGCGATTCTCGACGCCGGCGGCGTCCAGCGTGCCGCGCACGATGTGGTAACGCACTCCCGGCAGATCCTTCACGCGGCCGCCGCGCACCAGGACGATGGAGTGTTCCTGCAAATTGTGGCCAACACCGGGAATGTAGGTGGTGACTTCGATGGAATTGGTCAGACGCACACGCGCAACCTTGCGCAGCGCGGAGTTTGGTTTCTTAGGAGTTTGCGTGTACACGCGAATGCATACGCCGCGCTTCTCCGGGCAGCCCATCAACGCAGGAGACTTAGTTTTAACCTGGACCTGCTCGCGGCCCATACGTACTAGTTGCGAAAACGTCGGCACAGTTATTTCCCTCAATGGCGCGCACAATTTTCCGTGGCTCTCGCAAGGCGCGCGCACAAAAATGCGCGAGAGCGCACTCCAACGCTGAAAGGTCTACTGCGAATCCGGAGATACCAGCAAGAAACTCCGTGCGCAACTCCAAGAGGCGGACGTATTCGCTCCTGGCTTCGATTCGGAGAGGCTTACTCGGCTTTGCGGGACTGGCGTCCCATTCCGGCCGCTCTTCTGTCCCATTCCGCCGTGCAATGTTCCGGGACTGAAGAATTCCTTCCAACTACGACCGCGAGACACCTGCGGTCGCCCCCATCGGGATAGTAACTACCCCGACAAACAACGAAGTATAAGGAAGAAAACGTGCTCTGTCAAATTATCTTCGAAACT
>Ga0209625_1000458_pt1 | contig 10507 bp, 7 predicted proteins | sample JacPin_JW_Ref_M2_FD_187960 | JGI IMG/M metagenome (GOLD analysis project Ga0209625, IMG submission 187960) | Forest soil microbial communities from Algoma, Ontario, Canada - Jack Pine, Ontario site 1_JW_Ref_M2 (SPAdes) (version 2) | ecosystem: Environmental > Terrestrial > Soil > Boreal...
CTTCGCGCGCTCGCCGCAACGCCTGCGTCGCTTGACGATATCGTCGCCGGCCTCGAGCGCTACGCTCGCGCGCACAGCCTCGAAGGGCGCCGCTTCACCACCGCGTTCATCGCCGAGATCGATTCCGCAACGCGCGAGATGCGTTACGTCAACGCCGGCCACAACAACCCGATCCTCCGTCGCGCCTCTGGCCAAATCGAGCGGCTCTCGATAGGCGGGCTACCGCTGGGCCTGCCGCTGTTCACTCCGCAAGAGGTGCCTTACGAATCGGGACGAGTCCAGCTCCAGCCCGGAGACCTTCTGTTCATTTTCACCGATGGAGTGGTCGAAGCCGTCAATGAGTCGGATGAAGAGTACGGCGAGAGGCGATTGCTTCCTTGCCTTCAAACAGCACCTGCGGAAAGTTCTGCGGCTGACGTGCTGCGCCGGGTGATGCTCGATGTGAACACATTCGTCGGTGACGTTCGGCAGCACGACGACATCACCTGCCTCGTCCTGCGCGCCACTGCGTAAGCCTGAATCGCTCTTGAATTCGCTGTCTCGAGACCTCGGAACTTCCCACGCCGGCCATTTTCCCGCATACTTTCAATATGAAGGGGCGCCAACTCGCCGAACATATCTGCCGCGTCCTCCGTGATCGCGGACATCAGGCATATCTCGCCGGTGGCTGCGTGCGCGACCTTTTGCTCGGCCGCGAACCGGTCGACTACGACGTCGCCACCGACGCTACGCCCGACCGCGTGCAGGAACTGTTTCCGGATAGCCTCGCCATCGGAGCGAAATTCGGGGTCGTGTTTGTCACCGACGGGCGTACTCAAGTTGAGGTCGCGACGTTCCGATCCGATGTGGGCTATTCGGACGGCCGCCATCCCGATCGCGTCGAATATGCCAGCTCGCCCGAAGAAGATGTAAAGCGTCGCGACTTCACGATCAACGGCCTGATGCTCGATCCGTTCTCGAATGAAGTCCTCGATTTCGTCGGCGGGCAGAAGGATTTGCGCGCCGGAATCATTCGCGCCATCGGAAATCCGGAAGATCGTTTCCGCGAAGACAAGCTGCGCATGATTCGGGCGGTGCGATTTGCCGCGCGTTTTCACTATGCGATCGAGAGCGGCACATTCGTCGCAATCGCCAAACTCGCGCCGGATATTTTTCAGGTTTCCGCCGAACGCATCCGCGACGAGTTGACCAAAATCCTCACCGAAGGCGCAGCTCGCCGCGGTTTCGAGCTCCTCGACGAAACCGGGCTGCTGCGGGAAACCCTGCCTGAAATCGCGCGCATGAAAGGTGTCGAACAACCGCCGCAATTTCACCCCGAGGGTGACGTCTGGATTCACACTCTATTGATGCTCGAGCAACTACCAGCGGGCTGTTCGCCGACTCTCGCCTGGGGCGTCTTGCTGCACGACGTCGGAAAACCTCCCACCTTCACTCCGCCTTCAGGGCCAAATGGCCGCATCCGATTCGATCAGCACGTGGACGTGGGCGCGCGCATGGCGGAAGACATTTGCCGGCGCCTTCGCTTCTCCAACGACGACACGGCCCAGATTGCCTCTCTCGTCGCGAACCATCTGCGCTTCAAGGACGTCGGCCAAATGAAACTCTCCACCCTGAAGCGTTTCGTGCGCCTCAACCATTTCGACGAGCACCTCGAATTGCATAGGCTCGATTGCCTGTCGAGCCACCGAAATCTCAGCGCTTATGATTTCGTCCGGTGCTTCTTGGCAGAGACTCCCGCCGAACAGGTAAGGCCGCCACGCCTCCTCACAGGTGACGACCTCAAAGCTCTTGGCTACTCACCCGGACCGCGCTTCAAAGAAATTCTTGCGGCCCTAGAAGACGCTCAACTCAACGGAACCATCCACAGCAGGGAAGAAGCCCTCAGGCTCATTCGAGACAGTTTTACTACTTCCCACGGATAGACTTAACTAACTTATTGTAAAGAGGATAGAAGCACTTGGCCAAGGGCCGAGGGAGCGAATCGCTTGCGATTCAACGTTGAGTGTGATACACTCACCAAGACTTATAACGCCTAACGAAGCTCTCTCAATCCTTTTTGCTTTTCCTCGCATCTAAACGATTACAGTGGCCGATAAGCTGCTGGATGACTCGTACGGTTTTATAAGGTCAAAGGGGGACACAGTGAGTAAAATAAATAGAGTTGTTCCGCAAGAGCTCCCCATCCTGCCGGTGCGTGATACGGTTTTGTTCCCGGGCGCGGTAATGCCGCTGCCCGTGGGCCGCGATAGCTCCCTGGCATTGCTGAATTCTTTGGACGGACCGGAGAAACTTCTCGGGGTCGTAGCACAGCTCGATCCGCGCGTGGAAACTCCCGTCGGTTCCGACCTGCACAGCGTGGGAACTCTCGCAAAAGTACACAAGATGGTGCGCATGCCCAACGGAAACGTGGTCGCGTTTCTCGAAGGCCTTGAGCGCATCCGCGTGCTTGAAGTAATTGGCTTGCAGCCGTTCATCCGGGCTCGCGTTGAATTACAGGCGGATCTCGAAGATCAACCTGACGCAGAACTGACGGCGCTTCAGCGGAACGTCCAGGAGTTGTTCCGCGAGGTAGTGGCGCGTTCGCCGCAGCTCTCTGACGACCTGCAAACCGAAGTAATGAACATCGATTCACCCGGACGGTTGTCCGACTTTGTCGGTTCCACGCTACCGTCGCTCACCACCATGGTTCGCCAGGAATTGCTTGAGACGTTCAGCGTCCGCAAGCGCCTGGAGACTCTGATCAGCGAGTTGACGAAAGAGCGCGAAGTGCTTGAACTCCGCAGCAAGATTCACGATCAAGTACAGGAGCAGGTGAATCAGAGCCAGCGCGAGTTTCTGCTTCGCGAACAAATGAAAGCGATTCAGAAGGAACTCGGCGAATCCGACGACGGCCAGGCGGAAATCGAAGAGCTTCGGAAGAAGGTCGAAGAGTCCGGAATGTCCGAGGACGCCAAGAAAGAATGCACTCGCGAACTCAAGCGCCTCGCGAAGATGACTCCCGCCTCGGCCGAGTATATGGTCTCGCGAACCTACCTTGAGTGGATGACGTCGCTGCCATGGAATAAAACTACAGGCACCGACGACATCGACATTCGCAAGGCCGAAGAGATCCTGAACGAAGATCACTACGACCTGGTCAAGGTCAAGGAACGCATTCTCGACTATCTCGCCGTGAAGAAGCTGCAACCGGGCATGAAGGGTCCGATTCTGTGTTTTGTCGGACCTCCGGGCGTGGGCAAGACCTCGCTCGGAAAATCGATCGCGCGAGCGATGGGCCGCAAGTTCGTCCGCATCTCCCTCGGCGGCATGCACGACGAGGCGGAAATTCGCGGACATCGCCGCACGTACATTGGCGCATTGCCCGGCCAAATCATTCAGGGAATTCGCCGAGCCGAAACGTTGGATCCGGTTTTTATGCTGGACGAAGTTGACAAGCTCGGTCGTGATTTCCGCGGTGATCCGGCGGCGGCGTTGATGGAAGTGCTCGACCCGGAACAGAACTCCACCTTCCGCGACCACTACCTGGACGTGCCTTTCGATCTTTCGAAAGTTCTCTGGGTGGCGACTGCGAACTGGATGGATCCAATTCCGGAACCGTTGCGCGATCGCATGGAAATCATCGAACTCGCCGGCTACACCGAAGAGGAGAAGATCCACATCGCGAAGCGCTTCCTGATTCCCCGGCAAACCAAGGAACACGGTTTGGCTCTGGGCGAACAGATCGAATTCACGGACGAGGCGCTGCACTACCTGATTCACCACTACACGCGGGAAGCAGGCGTGCGCAACCTCGAACGCGAAATCGCAACGCTCATCCGCAAGCAGGCGCGGCGCATTGCTGAAGGCAAGACGGAAAAGCAGATTGTCACGCCGGAAGTGATTCGCGAAGCGCTCGGACTCGAGAAGGTTCGCATCGAGAAGGAAGTCGAAGAGCGCGTTCAGAAACCCGGCGTTTCGGTGGGCCTTGTCTGGACGCCGGTCGGCGGAGACATCGTCTTCATCGAAGCCAGCAAGATGCGCGGCGGAAAGCAGTTCACCGTCACCGGGCATCTGGGCGAAGTGATGCAGGAGTCCACGCGCGCCGCGTTGACGTGGGTGCGCGCGAACGCCGAGCGTTACGGCATCGATCCCGATTTCTTCCGCAAGAACGACTTGCACATTCACGTCCCGTCGGGCGCGATCCCGAAGGACGGCCCATCCGCGGGCGTCGCGATGGTCACCGCTCTTGTCAGCTTGCTGACCGGGCGGCCCGTCCGTCCTCGCGTGGCGATGACCGGAGAGATTTCGCTCTCCGGAATCGTGCTCCCGATCGGCGGCGTGAAGGAAAAAGTGCTTGGCGCGAAGCGTGCGGGAATTCGCGAGGTCATTCTCCCGTCGGAGAACGAACCCAACGTGAAGGAGGACTTGCAGCCCGAAATGCTCGAAGGGGTGCAGATCCACTTCGTGCGTACGGCGGAGGAGGCGCTCGATATCGCGCTCGGCAAATTCGATAAGCCCGTCCGGCCCGTAACCGGCGGCTTCCCGAAAGATCGACCAGCAGCGGGACCCGTCCACTAAGACGAGTCGCGCACCGATAGTCCGGTATTACGGCTATCGGATTGATAAGAAAACAGCCTGCCCCGAGGCCCGGATTCGCTACAGCGAATCCGGGCCTTTTTCTTTTGCGCTTCCGTCCGCTTTTGAATTTTCCGCAGTAGGGGCACGGCATGCCGTGCCCGAACGTCCGAGAATCGCCGCCGTGCCAGCCAGCATTCACGTACCGAACGAGTGCTTCTTCGCCTCAAGTGGCACAGGCACTCTTGCCTGTGCGTTTTTATTGACGGCTCGCACACAGAAACCCCTCCTCCTCGCAATCGCTCCCATCCCGCGCTTTCCTGTTGCGGCTGGCAGCGCATTCAAGTACAGCTAAGACACTCGGATGCGCTATCGCCCCAGAGAACTCGTCGTCCGCGCCCGCGAAGCCGCTTTCTTTCTTCTCGCCGCTCTTGACCATAATGAAATGGTTCAGCGATTCCTCGATATGTACGCGGCGGAATATCGCCGTCCGGGCCGGGCCGATCAGCCAGTGGCCTATCGCGAGCAGCTTCAGACGATTCGGCGCGAAGCAATTCTTGCGATGACCTTGCGAGTGGAAGCTGCGCTTCCCACGCGACTGAAGGTGCATGTTTCCGTCCGCGATGCGCGCAAGCGGCCGGCCAAAAAGGGTAAAAAGGGAAGGAAGATCGCACAGCGCAAGAAATCGCGCAGCGCGGGACTCGATATCGCGATTCCGTTACTCGATCTCTTCCGCGAGGAATTCTTCGTCGCGCTCGGTCAATCGCTCGATTGGTCCCAGGATGACGCGCAACAATTCTGGCGCGACTATGGGCTTTACGAGAAGCTTTCCGCCAAGGATTCACGCGCCAACGGGCTGAAGGCCGCTCGCGGCAACGCTTCCGGTCCATTCGTCGACCGAACCGCGATGCTCCTCGACCCATCGCTCATGGATCAAGCGCGGCGCGCAGCCGGCAAATTTCAACTGGAGCTCAATGCAGCTGCTGACGGCGTATTACGCAAAGTCTTCTCTCGCCGCCGAGCGAATTGATCTTTGCTACGCCCGCGCTTCGAGCACGATATTGAACGGAGTCGCGGCGGCGCGCCGCACGCGAGAGAATCCAGCAGCCTTCAATATCTTCGAAAGCCGTCCCTCGCCCGCCTGAGCGCCCAGCGCCAAACCAACTTCCTGCGAGAGTGACGCAGGCGTGCACAGCATCGTCGAAGCCGCGTAATACACACGCCCGATCGGGTTGAGATTGTCCTCCAGCTTATCGTTCGCGAACGGCTCGACGATCATCCACGCTCCATCGGAAGCCATCGATTCTTTCACGTGCCTCGCCGCGCCCTCCGGGTCGCCCATGTCGTGCAGGCAATCGAAGAAGGCGACAAGCTCGAATCCCTTGCCCGGATAGTCTTTTGCTTTCGCAACTTCGAATTTCACGCGATCGCCCACCCCGGCCTTTGCAGCCGCTTCCCGCGCCATTTTGATCGAGCCATCGTGGTAATCGAAACCCACGAACGTCGATTTCGGATACGCCTGCGCCATCAAAATTGTCGAGGTGCCCAAACCGCAGCCAACGTCCGCCACCTTCGCGCCGGCTTTGAGCTTCGCTTCGGTATCGCCCAGCGCAGGAAGCCACTCGCTGACCAAATGCGCGCGATAATTGGGACGGAAGAAGCGCTCGGTGCCCGCAAAAAGACCGTGATCGTGTTCATGCCAGCCAACGCCTTTGCCGCTACGAAAAGCGTCGGTGATTTTTGCTTCATCCTTCGTGCAGGCAGCCACAATCTCGAAGAATCCCGGGAGAAACACAGGGCTCGTCTCGTCGGCAAGCGCAAGTGCCTGCTCGGGCGGCAGCGTGTATTTTCCAGTGGCTGCGTCGTAGGTTACGAATCCTCCGGCGGCCTGCGACGCCAGCCATTCGCGTACGTAGCGCTCGGCGGTCCCGGTTTTCTTGGCGAGCTCGGCTGACGTCATCGGCCCCGCTCCGGACATTGCTTTGTAAAGTCCAAGCTTGTCGCCGATCACGATGAGCGCCGCATTCATCGCAGCTCCCATTTCGCCCACCGCTTTCATCACAAATTCGTGAAGCTTCATTTGATCCAAGGGTTGAGACGCTGAGGTGGACATTATTTCTTCTCCTGAAATGAGCGTGAGTGGAGTACGCGTTGATGAATTTAGTGCGAGTCTATCTTTGCGAGTACGGCAAGTCAATCGCCGAAGATTGCTGTGAACCTGGCGATTCTTGCTATTCTCGCGACATGACCACCTTCTTCTATGTTCTGGTCATGGCCCAGATCGCGCTCGGGATTTATTCACTCTGGAACGGATTCGAGTGGTTTCGAATGGTGAGGCGCCGGCTCGCGTCTCACGCAGGATTTTACGCTCCGACTGCTGCGTTGATATGTCCCTGCAAGGGAATTGAGCGCGGGCTCGAAGATAATCTCGCGGCGCTCACCCGCTTCGAGTATGCCAACTACGAAATCTATTTTACGCTGGCCACAAGCCTCGATCCGGCGCTGAAGATCATCGAGCGCGTAAAGGCCGCGAGCGCGAAGCCGGTTCACATCGTGATCGCCGGGCCTCCCGAGAATTGCAGCGAAAAAGTTTTCAATCTGCGCCGCGCCGTCGATGCGATTCCTGCGAATTTCGAAGTCCTCGTTTTCACTGATTCCGACGTGCGGTTGCCGCGCGGATGGCTTGCCAAACTCGTTGCGCCGCTCCAGGACGTGCGTGTCGGCGCGACCACCACCTATCGCTGGATCATTCCGACCGGACAGTTTGGTGCGGGCGCGTTCTCGAGCGCTCTCGCGTCTGCGTGGAATGCTGCGGTTGCTACGCTCCTCGGCAGGCAAAGCGACAACTTCTGCTGGGGCGGCGGCACTGCGATTCGCCGCAAAACTTTCGACGATGCGCACGTGCTCGAAGCGTGGAGCGGCGCGTTGAGCGACGACTTTGCGATGACGAACGCGCTTGAAGCGGCAAATTTGCCGATCGTGTTTTGCCCAGAGTGCCTCGCAGCAACGCTGCACCCCTGGACCGGCACGCAACTCCTCGAATTTACGAATCGCCAGATTCAAATTACGCGCATCTACTCGCCGCGCCGCTGGAGAATGGGCGCGCTCGCGCATTTGAGTTACTCGATCACCATGATTTTTGCGCTGCTCTTCACGTTCAACGTGATGGTGGAAGGCGATCCTTGGCTGCAACTCGCGCTCATCACGATGGTGATTCCTCTGCTCGCCGTGATGAAGGGCGTGATTCGAACAGTCGCGGTGAACGAGCTGCTGCCGGAGTGGCGCGGCAAGTTGCACGAGTGGGGTTGGGTCTGGAGCTTGCTCGCGCCCATCGTGCCATTTCTGTTTTCATGGAATTTTATCCTCTCGCTGGTCAGCAAGCGGATCCGATGGCGCGGGATTCGCTACGAACTCGTCGCCGGCAACCAGACGCGCATCCTCAGGAATTAGCCGCGGGCGCCGTGGATTGCTGTGGCGCAAACGCGCGCTGCACGCGGCAGAGCAGATACCCGGTCGCCGCGCCCGCCGGAATCGCCAGCCACCACCCCGCCTGCAACGCCATCACCGGTCCCAGCAATAAGAAGGACAGCAGACGCGGCTCGAGCCTCTGTTCCCCGCCCGCGCGCAGGCCCCACTCACCGAGGCCGCCGACCAGCAACGGCGCGAGGACCGCTCCGGCGATGGCCCAGTGAAATGGAGTCTTGCATTTCAGCCGCGTCATGATTCGCCGGAGCAAAAACGCGGCGATCAAAACCGCGAGCGCGCCAAAGACAAGGCCATAAAAATAGAAGAATAGAACTCCAAACGCTTCTCGCGATCGTGACGACGTTACGGTGGCGCCCCAAAGACCCCTGATCCAGATGGCCAGGCTCATGAAGAAGCAGCCGCAGATCCAGGCCGTGAGGTAATAGATCAGGCTGCCCCGCCGGGTCATATTCTTCGTTGGATGTTTGGAAAATCGGTCCAGACTTTCACGCCGCAGAAATGCGAGCCTTCGGTGCAGATAGGAGTTGAGATTCCGGCGCGGAGATAGCAAGGCGGACCAATGTAACGAGCGAGTTCGGGAAACACTTTGCGCACTTGCTCGACTTCCTCGATGGACGCTTGATAGATCTCTTCCTGCGCGTTGAAGCAGGTGCGCATCGTCCACTTGTGAAGCAGGTGCAGCAGCGAGCCGGATTCGACGAGGCGAATCGCTTTCGCGTTCGGCAGAAGATACAGAGCAAATTCCGCTGGAACGCCGCGATCGAGCAGTCCGTTTTTCGCGGACCACGCGTCGTGCATCGCGCGTTCGTAAACTTCGAGAGCGCGCGGATTGTCGCGAATCAATGCGGGAGTGATGTAATCCGGCGAGCGCGTGTCGGCGAGGGTGAGCAGCGGCCGCGAGCCGGGCACCATGCGGTGGCGCTGGTCTTGACTGTCGGCTGTGTGACTGATCTTTTTTGCGAAGGTGAAATTCGCGTGCTGCAGCGCGCGCATCAGCGGGGCGTGGACGCCGATGTTAAGCGTCTCGCGGCGATAGGGATTGCGCGCGGGATTGAGCATGCGGTCGAGCGCTTCGGCGTCCGGACACTCCGCGGCGGTCAGACCCAGAACCGCGCGGTACGCGTCCGCCATCACGGACAGTGCGCGCGGAGAATAATCGACGAGCTGCGAAGTGAGCGAGCCGAGCTTCGCGTCAAACTCGCGGGCAAATGATTCGCCATCGCGCGGCGCTCCGGTCCATTCGACCGGCTCGTCCATCGGCGGGTTGTCGAAACGATCGAAGAATTGCGGATCGATTTCGCGGACGCGCGCGACCATTTCGCCGATCACAAGGCGCGCTTCGGTCGGAGTATCGCTTGCAGCGGACATGCGCCACAGCCGGTGCAGCACGATGCCAGACAACGTGTGCACCATCGTAGTGAACGCAGCGACCGGCAGAACGTAACGCGCGACTTCGATCGCGCGCTTTTCGGACTGCCGGTCAACTTTTTGCACGCGCTTTGGGTGTGACATCGCGCTCACGTGCCAGATATCGGAAAGAATTTCGTGCGCAGCCGGCTGGAGGAGTTGGGTCAGCTCGCGGTAGCAGTCCCAGGCTCGGGCGATGGCGCGTTCGTAGATTTCGCGTTCGGCTGCGCCAAACTTCGGATTCTCTGCGGTGGCTACCGGCGGCACGTAGGCTTGCGCGCGGTCGAGACGGACGTAACGCTGGCTCTGCTGCTCGGAGTTATAAAACGGATGCGCGTGCAGGAACGACCAGACAAACTGGCGGCTGATATTTTCGAGGCCGAATTCGAAGTGCGCGTGCTGATACACAGTATGGTGGCCGCCGAAGTAGGTAGCGGCGCCGATGGTGACGCGCTGTTTGTCGGTGACTTCTTCAGGGCCGATCAAGCGCGGGGCATAACAAGTGCGCGCAGCCGCGATGGCGGAATCGTAGGGATGCGCAAAGCAATTGCGAAGCGTGACGCGGGGCGCGGCCGTTTCGACTTGCGATTCGATCGAAGCGTCGTGCGGTGGAGAAATTCGCGTGGCCATAGTTTCTGTCCGGCATTGTACTAGATTCTCGCGATCGCGATGTTGCGGACGAAATCCGGACAATTGCTGTGAATCCGAAATGGCGTTTTTGTTGCTATTAGAAATTTGTCTTCTACTTTGTTTTGAACGACTTGAGTCAAATTCTGAAATGTCGAATGTTGCTATTAGAAATTCCGAGGGCGAAGGGCGAGTGTTGGAGAAAGACGTCCCTGCGAGCCGCTCATCGCGCGGCGGGGTTGGAATTCCTGGGTAAGAAATCGTCATTTATTTGCGATTAGAAATTTGTAATGGACTGTTTTTATGGAACTTAAGCTGAATTCTAATTCCGGATTTGCGATTAGAAATTTGTTCTTGGTGGGACGAGCTTCAGCCTGTCCTCTTGCGTTCATAGAATGCGATGCGGTGGCGAAGCCAAGATTGGAAGAACTGC
>Ga0209625_1000459_pt1 | contig 10505 bp, 9 predicted proteins | sample JacPin_JW_Ref_M2_FD_187960 | JGI IMG/M metagenome (GOLD analysis project Ga0209625, IMG submission 187960) | Forest soil microbial communities from Algoma, Ontario, Canada - Jack Pine, Ontario site 1_JW_Ref_M2 (SPAdes) (version 2) | ecosystem: Environmental > Terrestrial > Soil > Boreal...
CCAGTATTTTCGCGTGTCCTCGTTTCGTTATGAAGAGGTTGGCAGGCTTAATGTCGCGGTGGACGATGCCTTCCGCATGTGCTGCGTCCAGAGCATCCGCAATCTCGATGGCCAGCGACAGAATCAACTCGGTTTCCATCGGTCGCCCGGCAATGCGATGCTTCAGTGTCAGCCCGTCCAGAAATTCCATGGCGATGAACGCTTTGCCATGCTGATCGTCAATTTCATAGATCGTGCTGATGTTTGGATGATTCAGTGCGGAGGCGGCCTTGGCTTCGCGCTCAAAACGGCTGAGGGCTTGCGGGTCTCTGGCTACCTCCTCGGGCAGGAACTTGAGGGCCACAAACCGACCGAGTTTGAGATCCTCGGCCTTGTAAACGACACCCATCCCGCCACCGCCGAGTTTCTCCACGATGCGATAATGCGATATGGTTTGGCCGATTAGCGAGTCGGTGGCTGGCACGTGGAGCACATCTTAGGGTGTCGCAGGGAATCAAGTCAACGAAGCCAGACTGCTCAGGTGCCACCAGCCTTATTCACGCAAGAGTGTGTGGAGTGCGGCTTGTCCTGAGCGGAACCGAAGGGCGGCTTGCCGCCGCTTTGTTACGCCCCGGCTCGCCGGGAGCTGCGCATGCGCCACCTCTCGGGATAGGTAGGTAGAACGCCGAGCGAGCATGCTTCTGTGGAATGCCGCCTTGTCATAGCACTGCGTTTTCCACAGGTCTGCGTAGTTATACGGATATACAGCCGCCCCGGCCCCGCGCTACCATTGCCTGTTTTTATATGACGATGCAAACGATGCTATTGGACGGAGACATGGTCCAGCGGCGAAAATATGCACCACACCGCCTCTGATTCCGCGTCACTTAGCGTCTATTTTCTAATCGCGAATGCGCGATTAGAATTCAGCGTAAGTCGTAGAAAAGACAGCCCACCAAAAATTTCTAATCGCGAACGGATTGCGATTTTGCATCCGCGTTCACATGGACTCGCACGAAAAGCGCGACGGGCTAGGATGTGCCTGTCCACGATGTGCGTGTCAATGATGCGTCTACGGAACGTACAAAGCCGCAGTCCTTGCGACACGAATAGCGGGCGATTCTTTGCTGATTTTCTGTGCCTCACTTTGAGCGCGCTGGCTTCCCGCTGGCGCTCACGACGGAACCTGTGGCACCGCGGCCAGCAATGGCTGCAAGGTCTCAGTGGCACAGGCACTCTTGCTTGCCCTGAGTTACGAAGGGCCTGTGCGCCCTTCATGTGGCTATGCCGGAATTTCGGGCACAGCTGCAAGAAGCGCTTGGGTGTAAGGATGCTCTGGCGCAGTGAGAACTTTTTCGGCTGCACCAACCTCAACGAACTTCCCGGACTGCATCACGGCCACGCGCGTTGCCAGCTGCGCCACCACCGGCAAACTGTGCGAAATCAAAATCAGCGTGAGCGAAAATTCGCGCTGCAGCCGCGCCAGCAGTTCGAGGATTTGAGCGCCCACGGAAACATCCAGCGCCGAAACCGGCTCGTCCGCGATCACAAGCTCGGGACGCAGAATCAGCGCGCGAGCGATCCCGATTCGCTGCCGCTGCCCGCCGGAAAATTCGTGAGGGTAGCGGTCGAAAGCTTCCGCGCCGATCCCCACTGCCCGCAAAATCTCGATTGCACTCTCCCGGCGCTTCGCGCGCGTGAAACCCGGCTCATGAATCGCGAGCGGCTCACCGACCATTTCTCCCACCCGCATCCGCGGATTCAGGGACGCAACCGGATCCTGAAACACCATCTGCATCCGTCGCCGCAGCGCCCGCAAAGCAGAACCGCGCGCCGCGAGCCAGTCTTCACCGCGGAAACGAATCTCGCCGGAGTCAGGTTCGATCAAGCGCAGCAGCATGCGCGCAAGTGTCGTTTTGCCGCAGCCGGATTCGCCCACGACCCCGAGCGTCTCGCCGCGCGTGACGGAAAAGCTCACACCATCCACGGCCACAGCGCGATGCGACAACTGCAGGAACGCGCCGGTTGCGACCGGGTACAACTTTCGCAGATCGTGAGCTTCGAGAAGGGCCTCACCGTCGGGAGAGCGCGCGGCTGGAGTCATCCGATTTTCTCGGCGGCGAAGAACACGACTGTGTTGACCATGTCGATTACGGGCGCCTCATCGCTTCCGGGCGGATTCGAGGCGCTGTAGCGCGGATGAAATGCGGCCAGATCGTCGGGAATGGTCGCTTCCATCAGCCGGCGCGTTTCGATGTATTCGGGATCGCTCGGCTCGCGGCCGGCCCTATGCATCCATTGGTCGAACGTAACCGGATACTCTTCGACGCGCGTGTCGGTGATGCGCAGCCCATTTGCGGCGAAGAAAGACGCGAACTCGCTGCGTGCCAGCGTCCGCGTGTGGGAAGGGTCGCGGATGCGTTCGATGCGATCGTGCATTTCGGCGCTGCGCGGATCTTCGAGCGCGAAAATATCGATGACGCCGGCGCGGCCGCCGCGCTTGAGCACGCGCGACATTTCGGCGATCACTCGCCCGGCTTCCGGCACGTGGTGCAAAGCGTAGCTCGAGAGAACGAGGTCGAGCGACGCGTCCGGAAACGGAATTTGCTCCGCGTTGCCGAGTGCAAACGCGACGTTGCGGGCATTCGCGTCGCGCGCCGTGCGTTGCGCCACCGCGAGCATCGCCGGCGTCAGATCGAGACCAATAATCCAGCGGACATGCCGCGCGAAGGCTACGGCGAGTGCCCCCGGGCCGCAGGCGAGGTCGACGGCGCAATCGCTTTTCTTCGCCGCGACCATGTGCGCCAGGCTTTCCGCTTCGGCGGCGCGGGTCTGCAGCATCGCATCGGCGAAAACCTGCGCGGTGCGTGTGAAACGGTCGCGCACGATTTCTTGCTGCCGGTTTTGGTTCAAATCTGCCATTCAAACCTGCCCAAACCTTGATTCTAAGGGTCCGCTAGGTCATGTCACTTGACCGTTTTAATGTCCGTTTCTCTTCGCCTTGCTTTCGCCCTGCCAAATTAGCGTGCCGCTTCGATTCGGTCGCGTTACTAAACGAGGATACACCGCGCACGATGGTCTTGCGTCACCGAACGAAGCTCGGGAACCGCCGCATCGCAGCCGGAAATGTGCAAGTCGCACCGCGGACCGAACGCGCACCCAGGTGGCAGCGCGCCAAGCGCGGGAACTGTTCCCGAAATCGGAGTGATTTTGCCGCGTTCCAGCCGCGGCGCCGCCCGCAACAAGCCCTTCGTGTACGGATGTAGCGGATGGCGCAGCACCTCCGCCGTCGGGCCATCTTCAACGATACGCCCCGCATACATCACCATAACGCGATCGGCAATCTGCGAAACAACCCCTAAATCATGGGTGATGAAGAGCATCGAAAGCTGCAAGTCGCGCCGCAATTGCGCGAGCAGCTCGAGAATCTCCTTCTGCACCGTCACGTCGAGCGCTGTGGTTGGCTCGTCCGCAATCAAAATGCCGGGGCTCGTCGCAATCGCCATCGCAATCATCACGCGCTGTCGCAAGCCGCCCGAGAGTTGGTGCGGATACTGCCGCACCCGCCGCTCAGGTTCGGGCACAGCCGCGCGCTTCAGCGCGTCGATCGCGCGTCCACGGATTTCTGCAGCGCCTGCGCGCGCGTCGTGCACGCGAATCGCTTCTTCCACCTGCGCCCCAATCCGCATCACAGGGTCGAGCGCCGTCATCGGCTCCTGAAAAATCATGGCAATATCCCGCCCGCGCATCCCGCGAAGCTCTCCGCCGCCGGCCGCCACAAGATCCATGCGCCCGCCGTCGCGTGTCTCGAGCCAGGCTTCGCCGCTGCGCCGCGCCCCCGGCGGGTCAAGTCCCATCAGCGCGAGCGACAGTATCGTCTTGCCGGAGCCCGATTCGCCAACGATGCCGAGCGTCTCACCTTCGGCAAGTGAAAACGACACGTCGTTCACCGGGTGAATCCATCCTGCTTCAGTCGGAAGCTCGACCGTGAGTCCGTGGACATCGAGTTTCGTCGTCATCGGAATCGCCACGACAACATGATAGGACGCGCGCGGGCGCGCCGGAGATTTTTTGCAAAGTTGCGTTTTCTGCCGAGCACATTGGGAACGAATCGTTTAACCGAGCACATCGGACGGCGAACGGGGTGATCGAGCGGCAGGCACGGTCCCGCGAGCCCATCCGGAATCTGCGACATGCCGTTCTAGTGCTCGCGAAAAGGCGTACGCGATTACCGGTTCGTGAGCGGGATGACGAAGCGAAAGCGGTGGCGTCGCGGAAAAGCTGCAGACCCTGTTGTCGGCTAACGATTAGCTAGTGGGATAGCGAAGCGGAGCGCGGTGTGCGTTGGCGAGAAACTGCAGACTTTGTTGTCGGTGAGGCCGGCGGCTTTTCCGGCCTTGATTACGTCGATCTCGCGAATTTCTTGGCGGCCCTTTGGATAAACAACCCAGATTCCGCCATTCTTTAGGATTGCTTTGCGCAATAACGCGAGACGCGCGAGATCTTTTTTCGTTGCCGCGCCAAAAAAGAGCAGGTCAATGTCCGCTGCGGGTTTTCGCTCCTCGAATTCCAAATTGAACGGCTGAATGTCGTTAATAAAGGCACCGTCGTCGACGCCGAGAATCAGGATTCGTTGTCCCGGTCTGACGCCTAGCTTATCGAGCAGCGAACGATGTGAATAATCGCGCTCGGGCGGACGCGGCTTGGATAAAGTTTTGCGCGTTATCGTCAAATCTGGCATCCGATCAGCACCGAAGATTTTACAGGAGTTTACCGCGGTCAATCCTTAGAAGATAATGCAGCACTGCGAAGGAATCCGAATGTGGATCGAATTGGCTCGTTGTAAGGCGTCACCCAAACTAAAGCGACGGCGGTCGAGAGGTAGACGATGCTTCCTGGCTTAAGAGCTGCGCTCAATTATCATTCGATGTTCGTGCATTTCCCGATCGTGTTGTGGCTCGCAGCGCTTTTGTTTCAAGTGCTTGCGTTGTGGCGCGCGAGTGAGGAGATGCAGCGAACGGCGGCTCGGATGCTGTATCTCGGAACGCTTGCGGCAATCATGACGGTGTTCACGGGGCTCGCGGCGGAAAATTCCGTGCCGCCGGGCGAAGCCATGCGCGCAGTGGGGATTCACGAAACGTTGATGCTCGTTTCAACTAGCCTCGCGCTGGCGCTATGCATGTTCGCGTTTTTTGCGCGGAAGAATTTCACGCTGCAATTGCGGAAATTGATGTTACTGGGATTGGCCGTGCTCGCGGTGCTTCTGACGATTGGCGCGGACCGCGGCGCGCAACTTGTGTACGGGTACGGATCCGCCGTGAATTGGGCCACCGCTCAGCAACAGAAATAGAGATGCCTGAAAGCGATCCGCGAATGAACGCGAGGCGAATGGCGACGCGAGAGTTTTCCGGGCCTGGGAGTACAATCGCCACGTGAAGCCGCAAACGAATGTTCTTTTTCGCCCAGTCGGACAAGAAGAGCTCGAGCTGATTCGTTCGAGCGGTTTCAAGGAGTTTCCGCCGAGACTTGCAGGACAGGCCATATTTTATCCGGTCATCAATGAGGAGTATGCGCGGCAAATTGCGGAACAGTGGAATGCCAAGCGAACGGCATCAGGACGTGGATACGTGACTCACTTCCAAGTCCGCAAGCAATTCCTTGATAACTATGAGGTGAAAACCGTTGGTAGTTCTATCCACCAGGAATACTGGATTCCGGCAGCGGCTCTCGTTGAATGCAATCGAAACATTGTGGGACAAATAGAGGTCATCGCTGAGTTCGGGGATCAGGTGAATGTATGAAACAGTCGAAAGAAGCAACACGCGTAATTCTTGTGATATAAACAGGCCACCCCTTCCACGCAGCGGGTGCTGCCGTGGCCTCAGACAGGAAGTCAGTTTCGGAAATGATTGGCGAATTCCTTCGCGATGTTGCAATTCTCGTACTTGTATTTTACCCGGTGGACATGAAGCCGCTAAGCCGTATCGATCGCGAACTTATTGTGATTGCGTCCGTGTTGCTCTTGTCTTTAGGGATTATAATAGAGCGCAGGAGACGGTCGTGACGATCTACCTGCTCGAGATTACGGGGCTCGGCCTGATTCTTTTTCTCGTGGCAATGGTGTGGCAAGAGAGTGAGATTAGCCCCGGGACGTCGACGAATGTCCGCAGATATCACATCACGCTGGAAGAGAGCGAATACATTTCAGTTTTGAAGTCAGCTCTCGAGCGAACACAGTCGAGACCAGCTGTCGAGCCACAGCAAAAGACCACAGCGAAGTAGTTCCCTTCAGATAATTCTTAGTAGTCGTTGGCGGAGCCTTCGAGGAAGGCGCGTAGTTTGCGCGATCGCGATGGATGGCGCAGCTTGCGCAGGGCTTTTGCTTCGATCTGACGGATGCGTTCGCGGGTAACGGCGAATGACTGGCCGACTTCTTCGAGGGTGTGCTCGCTGCCGTCGTCCAAGCCAAAACGCATCTTGATAACTTTTTCTTCGCGGGGCGTGAGGGTCTTCAGCACGGAGGAAGTCTGTTCCTTCAGGCTGAGATTAATCACCGCATCGGACGGCGAGACTACAGCCTTGTCCTCGATGAAGTCTCCCAGATGCGAATCTTCTTCTTCGCCGATGGGAGTCTCGAGCGAGATCGGCTCTTGCGCGATTTTCAGAATCTTCCGGACCTTCGCGACCGGAATATCCATGCGCTTGGCGATCTCTTCCGAAGTAGGTTCGCGGCCGAGTTCCTGCACGAGCTGTCGCTGGGTGCGGACGAGCTTGTTGATCGTCTCGATCATGTGCACGGGGATGCGGATGGTGCGAGCCTGGTCGGCGATAGCGCGGGTGATGGCCTGGCGAATCCACCAAGTCGCGTAGGTCGAAAACTTGTAGCCGCGGCGCCACTCGAATTTGTCGACGGCTTTCATCAAGCCGATGTTGCCTTCCTGAATCAGGTCGAGGAACTGCAAGCCGCGGTTGGTGTATTTTTTCGCGATGGAAACGACGAGCCGGAGGTTCGCTTCGATCAGTTCCTTCTTGGCCTGCTCGGCTTCCGCTTCGCCGCGAAGAATCACCTGGAGGGCGCGCTTCAGTTCGGTGGGGCTGACTTCGCTGGCGATTTCGATTTCGCCGAGCTCCTGGCGGCGGGCGCGGAGATCTTTACGCGCTTCGGCCTGAACATCGGCCTTCGACGCTTCAACGCGGCGCTCGAGCTTGACGATTTCGCGTTCGAGAAAATGAACGCGCTCGACGGTCTGGCGGATCTTGTCGATCAGGCGCTTTTTCTCGAGCGGATTGAAGTCGAGTTCGCGAAAGCGGCGGGACATCTCGACGCGAGTGCGGCCCAGCGCGTAGCGCGCGCGCAGATAAGGACGCTTCTTTGAGCGCGGAACCTTTTCGAGCTTCTGCGCCTGCTTCATCGCCACAAGGTAGAGCTTGGCGACTTTGTCGATCTGCTTCAGCGTCTCTTTCGTTTTCGCTTCAATCTTTTCTTCGGTGAGCTCTTCGTCGTCGAACTGGACGATCTCTTTGATGGAGCGGGACCCGGTGCGGAGATCTTCGCCGACCTGCAAGAGCTCTTTCAAAATCAGCGGAGCGCGCGTGATGGTTTTCAGGACGAGGAGTTGTCCGCGCTCGATGCGCTTGGCGATGGCAACTTCGCCTTCGCGCGTGAGCAGCGGAACCGTGCCCATTTCGCGCAGGTACATGCGAACGGGATCGTTGGTTTTTTCGAGAGTGCCCGGAGTGAGGTCGAGATCGCCGTCCTCGGAGGCGACTTCTTCCTTTACTACGACTTCTGGACCATCGGCTCCATCGGCGGCGGCAAGCGCGGCCTTCGCGGTCGAAAGGTCCTCGTACACATCGATGCCGTAACGCTCGAAGGTCGAGAGCAGATCGTCAATTTCTTCTGACGAGTGCACCTCGGCCGGCAGGATATCGTTCACCTCATCGTAGAGCAGGTAGCCGCGTTCCTTGCCCATCGCGATGAGCTGCCGTACCTGATCGTATTTTTCCTCAAGAGCCAGACTCACACTTCCTCCCATGGCGAGAACAAACGGCGGCGCGCAGGCAGCCGCCAAAGAAATATGCGCTCGGAGTTAGACACCCCGACGCGACTTGTCAAATAACGACATTTAAACGGAAAATCGGAACGATGTTTCGAACTCGTCGCCAGCCCTATGCCCGCGCCAACCACGCTCGCGCTCACCGCACCTTCTATTTGATGCAGGAGGCGCGCCGCCCGTTTCCTCCAAAACCTTACGAGAATACAATAGTTACGGCAGTTGCGTCAAATCATTGCCCGTAAATTATTGAAGGGCCGTGGTTTTTGCTCCCCCGGTGAGCGGGTGCTGTGGTGATCCATCTGCAGTGCACCGCAGCATGAAACGCATTGCTATCTTCCGGCCGCCGCCAAAACCTCGTCGCCTCTCTAAAGGCGAATGCCACGAATTCGCTGACAGCAGTGCGTGTCAAGTTCGCTCTGGAGGCAAACGCTTTAGAGTTCGAGCGTGCCGTGAAGGTACAAGCGTGCCCTGCCGGCGATCTTCACGCGATCGCCAGCGATTGTGCACTGCATGTATCCACCGCGGGCACTGAGTTGATGCGCACGCAACTTGTCCTTACCCAGCCGCCCGGCCCAATATGGAGCCAGTGTGCAGTGTATCGAACCAGTTGCGGGGTCCTCATCAATCCCGACCGATGGTGCAAAAAATCGGCAAACGTAATCCACGTCACCCTCGCCTGAAGCGGTAACAATGGTCCCGCTGATCCCGATGTCTAGTTTGGCAAGCGCGGCAATGTCGGGCGAGAGCGCTCTCACTTGCTCAGCCTGATCGACCACCACGAGGTAATCGCGCGATTTCGTTACTAGCGCCGTTTTCAACCCCAGGGCTGGTAAGAGGCCGACTGGAGCCTCACATGGTTGGGGTGGCCTGGCGGGAAAGTCCATTTCAAAGCTGTCTCCGTCCTGGGCGACGGTCAACATGCCGCTGCGGGTGTAGAAGCGAACCGGCCACACGTTGTGCTTCCGCAGCGCGAGCACATAGGCGGATGCCAAGGTCGCATGCCCGCAAAGGTCGTCCTCGATTTTGGGTGTAAACCAGCGCAAGTCGAAATCACCATCCGCGCGAGGAACAACAAAAGCGGTGTTGCTGTGCCTGTTCTCAGCCGCAATTTTCTGCATGGTGCTATCCGCGAGAAAGGCGGAAAGGATACAGACCCCCGCCGGGTTACCCGCAAAGAGCTCACCCGCGAATGAATCAACGTGGTAATACGGAATTGCCATGTCGTGTTCCCCTAAGCTACTGGATCCCTCTGATAAACGGGCCATCAGGATCGGTAATCATTGAAAATCCGCATAGATCGGCCCTGCTGCCAGAAGGCGTGTCACTATATTATTCAACACTCAATAGTTGCCTAAACCCTATTAGCGGGTACTAGCGGTGCACGACCGCGATCGCTTCTACCTCAATCAACCACTCCGGCCGAACCAATCTTCGAACCACCACAAACGTGCTCGTGGGCGGATTTTGAGTATTGACGTGCTTATCGCGAACCTCCCTGACCTGCGGGATCAATGATGGGTCGACACTGTCCACGCAATAAAAATTGAGCTTGATGACATCGTGAAAATTGCCTCCTGCTGCTTCGACAGCCGCCTTCAGATTCTTGAACACTTGTTCGGTCTGCGCTCGAAAGTCATCTTTGCCAACAAGATTGCCCGATAAATCGAGCGCGACCTGGCCGGCGACATAAACCAGATTGCCGCCCATCACTTCGGCCACTTGAGAATAACCGGCGGCTGGTTTGGGCATCGTGTCGGGATTGAATAAACGAAAGTTCGTTGCCTGTGGCATTGAGCTGCTCCTTTGGGTTGTTCTGAGCTGGTTAACGGGCTTCGTTACAGTAGATGAACAAACGAGTGTCGCGATGCAAAATGCGACTGCGAAGAAGCCGCTTCAGTACATCTCCGTTGCGAATTTTTTCCCATTGAGTGGCCGACCGCAAGAACCAGACGACGGTAAGAACAATGAGTTAGTTGGTAGCGAGTAGTTTCTGAAGTTCGAGGCGGCGGGTGAGCAGGCCGCGCAATTCGTCGGTGGCGGGCTTGGCTTCGATTTTCTTTTGAAGAGCGGCGAGTTCTTCTTCGACACGGCGGTTGCGGAGTACGCTCAAGCAGCTCTCGGCATCGTCCCATGTGGGCTCGGGAACAGGCTCGAATAGAACCTCGAAAAGCAGGCGCCGCTCCCTTTCCTCGAGCGCTGCGGCCAGAGTTGCAGCATCGGGATGCTCGCCGACTTTCGATATGAGAAGTTCGAGCAGGCGCTCACTTTCGAGGCCGCGATGGAGCGCGTCGGAAACAAGTGCGCGTGCGAGCTTTTCGCGGAAGCCGTCCGCTTCAACGAGCATTCGAATAATCTGGCGCTCGGCGGGCTTCACGGCCGGGCCAAGCAGGCTGGCGTTTGGTTTCACTTCGCTGCGGCGCTCAGCGGCGGCGCGTCGCAAGGCTTCGCGAAGCACGGGCTCGTCGACGC
>Ga0209625_1000460_pt1 | contig 10484 bp, 6 predicted proteins | sample JacPin_JW_Ref_M2_FD_187960 | JGI IMG/M metagenome (GOLD analysis project Ga0209625, IMG submission 187960) | Forest soil microbial communities from Algoma, Ontario, Canada - Jack Pine, Ontario site 1_JW_Ref_M2 (SPAdes) (version 2) | ecosystem: Environmental > Terrestrial > Soil > Boreal...
GTTGAAGAGATCTGCGGCGTCCTTATTATTAAAACGCTCGTGCAGCAGGCGACCCCAGCGCACGCGGTAATTGGCGTTGTTGGGCGACTGGCTAACGGCGGTGCGGAATTCGTTGTTCGCCTCCTGATACATCTCCAGGCCCCAGAATCCTTCGGCGCGGATACCTGGTTCGTGCGACTGAGTCAGGGACTCAAAGCACGCGTTAGCCTGATTACGATGCCCATGTTTCCGGAGACCTTGGCATTCTTCGGGCGTGGCCGCAAGAGCGAAGCTCGCCCCGACAAGGGCGGCGGTAAGCGCCGCGATAAAAGCCGGGGCTCGAAGCTTCCTTTTCACTTATCGAGCTCCTGCTGGACTCGCGCCAGCTCCACCAGAGTGCCGGTCAGTTGCCTTTTATATTCGTCTTCGGGCATGGCCGCTTTTTCGTATTTCAGCTTGTCAATCCTTTGCTCGAGTTCTTCTTTCTTAGCCAGCAGATCGCGTTTGGCCGGATCGTTGGCGGCCCTCTGCGCCTGACCGATGCGCACCAAAGTGATAGTCGAAAGCAGGAGCCCTTCGTTGCCTTCACTGGACGGCGCGCGCACGGGATCGCTCTTGCCGGTGTCCTCGAATTGCGGATGTTCCGTGGCGAGGCGCTTCTGGGACTCGTAGAACTGAGTCGTTTTGCGCTCCGCGTATTGGAACGCCTCGAGAGCGCTGATCGATTCATTTTTGTCTACGTCAGCCGCCGGATCGCGCAGGGCCTCGATCCAATAACGCGCGAACACCGTGGCATTTTTTTCCGTGCCGCTCTTGGTCGCGGTGATCAGCGCCCGGCCCGGTTTTTTGAGGGCTGCCACCGATCCTCCGCTGGCGCTGGTAGTGTTGACGATCAGTTGCCGCTTGGCGGCGATTTTGTCACAAAGGCTCGCCAATTCGCTGCCGGAGATGTCCGGACCCGGCAGATTGAATTTGTACTCGGCGCCATCGAAGGAGCCATGGCCGATGAGAATGACCACCAGATCGTCGTCGGCTTTGGCCTCACGCGCCACCGTGCCCAAAATTTCGGTGATGTGTGCGCGTGTAGCGTCCTTTCCCGAAAGCGTGTAGACATGAAGTTCGCCGCCAGACTGCTTGAGGAGCTTGTCCAGATCGTTCGCCAGGCCTTCGAAGCGCTGCTCGTAGTCCGCCTCGCCCCCCAGTCCGGCAACAGTAATGTAGTAAGTCGCGGCACGCGCGCTTACTCCGCAGAGAAAGATCCAGAGAAGGCCGAGGCTGAAGAGCCAGCGGTTTTTCACACGAGCCCCCACTTGCGGCGCAGAATCCATTCCGACGCAGGCAGCAGCAGAATCAGCAGAAAAATCGCCGGCATATTCCAAAGCTCTTTGGCTTGACGAATCGTGATGCCCGCCTCGGAGTAGGGGATTTCGTTGGGAAGCTTGGTGAGTTCCTGCGGTTGCCAATAGCGCCCGCCCGTTTGCGAAGACAGCTTTTCGAGCAGGTCCTTATTCTGCTCGGTATGGAAGTTCTCCGCCACTCCGTCAATGCGCTGGAACATCAGCGTATCGCGGCCGACGTCTTCATCGCCGTGCTTTGCGGATATTTCCACGGTGTAGGTGCCCGGCTTCTCCGCCGTCCATTCGGCGTTGAAAATTCCTGGGGAATTGGGGTCAGGCGTCATCTCCACCAGCGCGGCGGTATTCTGGGGACCCAGAAAATGTGCCTCTACATGCGAATCGCCCAGCGGCATGTAATTCTTGTCGCGAACGTCGGCGGATACGCGCACGTGGCCATCATCAAACAGCATGGGACTGGGGATCGACGAATAGACCCGGCCCGGCGTATCGGAAACGATCCAACGCAAGAGTTGCTGCCAGAATTCTTCCTGCGATTTGTCTTCGACGGGCAGCAGCATGCGCCAGTGCCAGGTGGAAGACGTGGCCATCACCGCGGTGCGTCCGCGGCCATAATTTTCCGTAGCCAAAAGCGGGAGGTTACGGCTTCCGGCTTTCGCTTCCACCAGCACGGCGGCCCCGGGTTTCGGCGTGCCGATTTCCTCGTAATCCATTAGCGGAGGAAGTTTCTTCCAGCGATCGATGTTTTTTGCCGGATCTTCCAGGAGCCGGCAAATAATGCTCTCCGCGCCCGCCGGTGTGAGCTCCACGGTGGCTGGATCGCGGTGGAAGGTGCCCTTGCGACTGGGGAGCACGACTGGAAGCAGATCCGCCATCGAGGATACGCCCCAGCCTCCATCCGCCAGCGAGTACCGCCCACCCAGCAGCAGCAGCCCGCCGCCCCGCCGGTCGACGAAATCCTTGATCAACTGCTGCTGTTCCGGCGTGAAGGAATTCGCCTCCACCGAACCGATGATGATGCCCTGATAAGGAAAGAGGTCCTCGACCTTGTTCGGGAATCCCCCCGCGAGTTCCTTCGGATCGGCGATTCCTTGGCGATAAATCTTGTTTTCGCTCGTGCGCATCATGGAAGAGATTTGCACGATGCGATCGTCATCTTCCGCGCGCCGAATGAACTTGTACTCCCAGCGCGGCTCACCCTCTATATAAAGGATGCGCCGCTTTTCGGACTTGACGTCCACCAGGCGCGTAAGCGCGTTGTTGGCGCGGTTTTCTTCGCCGGGAAGGGGATCGATGGAAAAGGAAAGAGGTTTGGCTCCGGCCGCGCCGGCATCGAAAAGCAGATTTTCCGTTTGGATATTGCCGTCCGGACCGAAGGTGATCTCGCGCGTCGTGAGCACCTTCGCGCCATCGCGCACAGCCAGCATGCCTTTACGCCCGGCGTATCCGCGCTGGTGGAAACTGACGCTCGCGGCAAGGCGCGAATCGGCCAGCGCGCGGGGCGGCAGGCTCACATCATTGATCTCTACGTCTTGATATTGCTCGCGGCCGAATCCCACTGTGTGCACTGGGATGTGCCGGCTGCGCAGTGCCGAAATCGTATCCAGATCGATTCCGCCGGAATTGTCGGAGCCGTCGCTCAGCAGGACCACCGCTCCAATCGGCAAATCCGTAGTTTCATTCGCCAACTGCTTGAGGCTGTCTCCAATGCGCGTCACCGGCGCCGCAGCGTGGAGTTCATCCAGACCCTCGATGCGGTTCAGCTTGCTGTCCATGCGATAAAGGCGCGTCTGGAATCTCTTCTGCAGACCGGAAAGCATGCCGCCCTGAAGCGCCTTGACGGCTTCCGCTTGCCGCGTGGTGCCGTTTTCGTTGATTCCCATACTTCTGGAATCGTCAACCACGACGGCGATGATGTTCTGTTGGGGTTTCAGCTCCGCGACCATAAGCGCGGGCTGCCACAACAGAATGAGCAAGAGAGCGGCCAGCGCAGTTTGTAGTCCCCAGAGAACACCCATGCGCCAACTTCGCAAAGCAGGAAGAGTTTTGGGAAGCTTGGATCGAAGCAGGAGCGCGAATCCCGCGCTGGTAGCCAGGAGCAAAATACCGAGGATCCATTTCGGCCAGTTGGCGAGTAGGACGAGTTCGCCCCTGGAGAACGCGGAAGCAGGATACTTGAATAAAAACTCGAACATATTATCCGGCGCCCAGTCGATTGTCGGTCGGTAAACTTAAACCTATCTGAAAGACGTTGCCAGTGCGAATGTCGCTACATCAATCCAGTAATTTCCGCCGATATCCGCCGGAGGGAGTGCGCTAAGCGGGGGAAGTTGAGCGCCTCGCCTTCCATGCGTCGGCCGTTGAGTTTTTACCTTAACAACATTTGCGCAGCGGAGCGAAAGGCCCTGATCCCGCAAAAAGCGATAAGCCAGCCAAGAGCGATTTCGCCCTTAAGCCGATGCGCAGCTTATCTTGCGGAACTTTTGCCTTTCGACCAACGTGCGTTAGCGCGCCGAAAAGTCCCTTAGCCAAACTGACTCTAAGATGCCGTCCTCAGGCTCCGCGGATGCCGCGGCGCGCCAAAGCGCCCTTCGAGGGTATCAAAATGCCGCCAGCATCTCCAGCGGCAGGCCGCCCGCCGAAGGGGCGGCACGGACACCCTGCTCTCAGCTGTTGTCGAGTTTATTTGTCGAGGCCGTAGGAGGGATGGCCGTAGGTACCGGTCAGCTTGACAGGGAGAATTTCGCCTTTGCCTCGGCCTCGTGCGAATAGCGGCTCAATCACTCGCGTCACCAGGCGTCCCGCGCCCGTTGCCGTCGCCGAAAATTTCGTCTCCACCTCGAGCTGGCCATGCAAGTCGATCCTCTCATCGATGAAGCTGTAGGTGCCGTGCATGCTGGCGTGCGCACCGGGAACCGTATAGGAGAGGTTGGAGAAATGGGCCACGCCGTTAAACAGATCGACGTGCCCTGAAAGGTTTCCCGGGATTTTCGGCAATGGCTGCTTCGCATCTGGTAGTTTTTGCCCTTGAGCACGAAGGCTCAGCTCGCTTACGCCATGCTGCGACTCGTCTTTAGTGAATGCGATGCCGATCAGTTCGAAGTCGCCGTTTAGGCGCACGCGCTGAAGGAACGGCCGTCGCCCGCCCGGAACTGTCACATGCGCCTGGAACGAGATAGGTCCGGTCATTGCAGGTGTCTGTTCCGGCGCCAGCAGACGTAGCCAGTCCTCAATTCTCCCCCCGGCATCGTTCACTCGCAGCGAGGCCACTTTCGAATGCGGGTTTGTCTTCCCGGTAACTTCTCCAGCAACTGCAAAGCTGGTCTTTTCAAGTTCACCGCGGATACTTTGCAGATTCACATCTCCGTTCGTGCAGTTGACTACGGCTTGAAATTGCGTGCGCAGGTGGACCGGATGAGCGGCGGACTTTACTTCGAAATCTGGCGTATCGGTTGTGCCTTGTACGCGAAGAGTTCGTGCTGGTCCCGCGAAGCTGCCTTGCGAGGACAGAGTCCCTGCAATGCCTCCTAGAGAACGGAGTTTAGCGTTGGTGAACCTGTATGTCCCGGAAAGCGGCGTAGCAGCAATATCTGTCGTATCCCACGGACCGAATTGGCCATCCGCGCCAACCAGCCCAGGCGGCAGCGGATTATCGAGAGTGACGTGGAACGCCGTTGGCTTACCCTCAACGAACGTGCCAAATGTAAGACGGTGAACGTTAAATAGCAGCGGCGGCTTCTCCTTGCGGGGGAATTCGATGACCGCCCGGTCGACATCGATTTCCGCTATCGTGGTTGCATTCGCGTTGGAACCGCCATTGAAACCCGTCCCGCTTCCGCCGGACTTTGATTTCTGCTTCTTTTGTCCCATGTCGAGCCGCACTCCCTCCAAGCGCATCACTTCGATTCGCTTACGGAATAGTCCCCGATAATTCGCCCGGATCGTCAACTTTTCAGCGGTAAGTAACGGAGGGCCGCCGGAATTGCCGGACTGCCGGAACTCCACTCCTTCCATCACGCAACCCGGAGGGAAATACCTCGTTCGAAATCCGTGGATCTCGACGCTGCCGGAAGTTTCGGTCGCCAGTTCCTTTTGCATCTTGGCCATGGTAAAAGGCCACTTGATCGCCAACAGAATCGCGGCTGTTGCCAACAGGACCAGCACTGCAACGGCAGCGATGGTAAAAACTCGCTTGTAATCTCTGCGTTTGCTTACGCACGGCGTCGGTACCGTCGTGGTGGCAGAATTCATGGCACCCATAGAATAGGCGCTCCATTCCGCATCGCAATCGGCCTACAAATTCAAAGAAACCGGCGATTTCCTGTATGGTTCGTGTCCCGCATGCGCAGTAGGTTACAGCCAACGGAGGTTCGTTCTTGAAGCACCTTCCCCTGCAGAAAACTGTTCGAATGCCAGCTCCGATGGAGGATCTATGCTTCGGTGGTCTGCCATATTTCTGGTGATTGCGATTGTCGCGGCGGTCTTTGGTTTTGGTGGAATCGCTCTAGCGGCTGCAGGCATCGCCAGGATCCTGTTTTTTGTGTTCCTCATTTTGTTTCTCGTGTCTTTGATCAGCGGCTTCGCATCCCGACACCGGATTTGAGGCCCGGCCTGACCCCATAAACCTCTTTTCGCATCATCGATGCAAGAGCCTTTGCAACCTGCTACGAGGAGACGCATGCCCAGCCACGCACGTTCGCATTCGCCGCATCCGCTGTGTACCCCGTATTTTGTAAATTCAAATCGTTGCATTCGTGTACTAAACGGTCGATATAGAGCCAGAATCGCCCAATGCGCTCTGCTGTTCGTCATTTTGGCCATTGCGTGCACCGCCCGCGCTGACACGATTACCTTGGACAACGGAGACCGCCTCACCGGAACCATCGTCAAGTCCGATGGCAAGGAATTGGTCCTGATGGCGGACAAGGCCGGCTCGATGACGGACAAAGCCGGCCCGATCACAGTGCAATGGTCAACCGTGCGTCAGATTACATCCACGGCTCCGCTCTACGTGGTCACTTCACAGGGTACGACCTTTGCGGGCGCCGTCACGACCGAGGGCACCGACTTCCTCGTCACACCCTCAAGCGGCGCTCCTCAGCGCATTCCCTTGGCAAATGTGACTACACTTCGCTCTCAGTCTGAGGAGACGGCCTATGAGCGCAGTCTGCATCCAAGTGTGCTTGAAAGCTGGCAGATCAATAGTTCGCTGGGATTCGCCTTGGCGCGGGGCAATAGCCACACCACAAACTTAGCCATCGGCTTCAACGCGGTTCGCGGCACGATGAATGACAAGCTGACTGCTTATATGGACTCCATCTATGCGTCGAGCGGGCTTGTGGTCACCCCCGGGGTAACAGCGGGGGTCACTGCAAACGATATCCGTGGAGGCGCCATGTATCAGCACGACCTGCGCGGGCAAGCCTTTGCCTACGGCGCCGCAGATTTCGAATACAACGAGTTGCAATTCCTGAATCTGCGCTCGATTTGGGGCGCTGGTGCCGGCTACCACGTTATCAAGCGGACAGACACCACTCTCGACCTATTCGCGGGCGCCAACTACACAAAGGAAACTTACTCGACGGGAATCCGCCGGAACCTCGCCGCGCTGACTGTTGGCGATCTTTTCCGCCACCAAATCGGAAAAAACACCGCGATCAACGAAACGCTGGATGTTTATCCTGAATTAAGCCACCTGGGCCAGTATCGCTTCGCCCTCGACATAAGTCTGGCGACGAAAATCAAAACGTGGCTGGGATGGCAAAGTACCGTCAGCGATCGATACATCAGCGATCCCATTCCTTTCACGGTAAGCAATGACTTCATTTTCTCGACTGGATTCAACTTCACTTTCAGCCACTGAGAAGTAGCAATTTGATGGCTCACAGACGGTGGCGCCCCGAAAACTGCCCGAAGAGATCGCCCAATTTTAAGGTATTCCCTGTACGGCTTTTTGTGGATGCGGGTGAGAGAATTCCGCCCTCGCGAGATTGCTGCTCGATCGAAAAGAAGGTGAGGAGAAGAGCTTATGAGCGAGTTTGAGCCGTTGGAAGCCCGCTCGACAGAGGTGACGGATGTGGCCGATGCGCTCGCCGCTTGGCGCGAGAGCGATCAGCACGCTCACATCGTTCAGTTCTACGAGCGCGATGACTTCATGGTCGCCGAGGTAGCTCGTTTTATTGGCACGGCCATTGGTGCGGGCGATTCCGGAATCGTCATCGCCACGAAACCTCATCGGGATGGGATAGCGCAAGAATTAGCATCGCATGGCTTGAATGTGACCATGGCGATAGCTCAGGGACGGTATCTGGCTTTGGATGCCGCTGAAACACTCGCGAAATTTATGATCGCTGGCGAGCCTGATCGCGAGCGTTTCACCAGCGTCATCGGAGAAGTCGTCGAGCGCGCGAGAAAGGCCGCGGGCCGCGAGGGCGCGCGCGTCGCGGCATTCGGAGAGATGGTGGCTCTCCTGTGGGCGGAAGGAAAAAGAGACGCAGCCATCCGGCTCGAGCAGCTCTGGAACTCCCTGGCGGAGACGCACGCTTTTTCGCTGCACTGCGCGTATCCGATGAAAGGTTTTTCCCGGCGAGATTACAGCGAGCCTTTCTTAAAGATTTGTGCCGAACATTCGAGCGTTTTACCGGCGGAAAGTTATATGGCGGTAATTAAAGAAGAAGAAAGACGGCGTACCGTCGCTCACCTCCAGCAGAAAGCGCAGACCGTGGAAACCGAAGCCGCCTTGCGCTTGAGTGAGGAACGCTTCCGCTTACTGGTCGAAGGGGTTGAGGATTACGCAATCTATTCGATGGATCCTGACGGCGTGATCACCAGCTGGAATGCCGGTGCGCACAGAATCAAAGGCTACACGGCGCAGGAAATTATTGGCCAGAACTTTTCGCGCTTCTACACTCCCGAAGACGTCAGGCAGGATCTCCCCGCTCGAGTGTTGCAGAGCGCGCGCGACACAGGTCATTACGTGGGCGAAGGCTGGCGCGTCAGGAAAGACGGCTCCAGATTCTGGTCTAACGTTGTGGTTACGGCGCTTCGCGACGACACCGGTAACATCATTGGCTTCTCGAAAATCACGCGCGACATGACCGAGCGCAAAGTCCTGATGGATCGCATTCAGCAGCACGCCGAAGAGCTCGAAAAGGCGCAGCAGAGCCTGCGCCGGCTCTCAGGTCAGTTACTGCAAGTGCAAGACGACGAACGCCGGCGGCTTGCCCGCGAGCTTCACGATGGCGCCGGGCAGATCCTCGCGGCGCTCAATATGAATCTGGAATCGCTGCAGGAGGCGATCAAGGATCAAATCGCTCCCAACCTGACTCACCGCCTGGGGGAAAGCATTCGCCTGGCGAACCAGGTGATCAAGGAAACCCGCACGCTTTCGTACCTGCTTCATCCGCCATTGTTGGACGAGGCGGGCCTGCGGGACGCACTGCATTGGTTCGTGGGTGGCTTCATCGAGCGAAGCGGCATTCAAACGGAACTTGAAATCTCGCCGAATTTTGCGAGGTTGCCTCGGGATCTGGAGATCGTGATCTTCCGCATCATACAAGAGTCCCTCACGAACATTCATCGTCACTCCGGCAGCGCCAAAGCGAGCATTCGCCTCGCTTTGGACGGCAACCAAATCTTCCTTACGATCAGCGATCAAGGTAAAGGAATGCCATCCGAAGCCACACTCGAAGAGCCAAAGAAGAACAGAAAGCTTGGCGTGGGGATCGCCGGAATGCGCGAACGTGTTTTGCAGTTGGGCGGCGAGTTCGAAGTTGCCGCGGGCAACCCCGGCACTATCATTAAGGCTGTTTTCCCCATCCCTTGCGCTGCTGAATAGCAGAGTTATCGGCTGGAATGGCCGTCGCGCCGTTCCGCTTGAGACATCTGAACGAAGTGTTTGTCCAAAAGCGCCGGCACAGAAATTCCAAAAAAGCCCACCAAGAGCTAGCTTGTCCGAGGGCAGCTAGTTCTTCTTCTCGTTCTCCTTCTTCTTGTCAGACGAATTATTGTTCGATCTCGCAGGGGTCGGATTTGACGGACGTGTATTGTTCTGGGGAGCAGCATGGACGTTGCCTGACGGTTCAGGACGAGGTGCTGCGGTCCGATTTTCTTGTGCCGGCGGTGGAGTCGCGGGACGGTTGGGTTGTTCGCTAGGCGCGCTCCGCGGCTGGACATTCGGGGATGGCCGTTCATTCGATGGCGCGCTGGCTGGTCTATTTGGCTGCTCGTTATTTATCGAGGGCCGCGCGTTGGAAGGCGGTGCAGGATTCGGTTGATTTTCGGGGGATGACGGGCGATAGCTCGGCTGCACATTCGCCGGACGATTGTTCGATGGCTCGGTGGCCGGTCGATTCGGCTGCGCGTTATTTATCGAAGGCCGCTCGTTGGAAGGTGGAGCGGGATTCGGCCGATTATCGGGGGATGACGGCCGATAACTCGGCTGCACATTCGCCGGACGATTGTTCGAAGGCTCAGTGGCCGGTCTATTTGGCTGCCCGTTATTTATCGAGGGCCGCTCGTTGGAAGGCGGAGCAGGATTCGGCCGATTATCGGGGGATGACGGCCGATAGCTCGGCTGCTCATTCGCCGGACGATTGTTCGCTGGCTCGACGCCCGCGGGTTGCCCGGGCCGATTCGGCTGAGCATTAGATGGCCGCGCATTCGGGGCTTCGGCTGCGCCCTGTGCCGGACGATTATCGGGCTGCACAGAACCAGGTCTATCGTTACGCGGCGGTACACTTACCGACGGACTGCTCACCGGACGATTGGGCGCACCGTTGACAGGAGCATTGGCTGGAGCATTGGCCGGATTTCCCGGCTGGCGATTAGGCGCACCAGGCGTTCCCGCCACTTGTCCCCCACCGCGATTTGGAGTCCCCGGCTGGCTCGGCGCTGCTTGCCTGACGAGCGGGCGCTCGGCGTTTGCAGGACGAATGTTCTCGACCTCGTTCCGCGCCAGAGGCTGGCCTGGGTGCGCCGCTAACGCCGACTGTTGCCTTTCAAACGAAACGGGGGGTGGTGGCGGCGGAGTTTTTGCGACTACTGACCGGTTCGCCACGGCGGCAGGCGGCACGGCTCTGTCCGGCGTGCGTCCGGCAGGCCCCATGACGCTATTTTGCGTAGGAGCTACCGAGGCTCGTGTCATGACCT
>Ga0209625_1000462_pt1 | contig 10457 bp, 7 predicted proteins | sample JacPin_JW_Ref_M2_FD_187960 | JGI IMG/M metagenome (GOLD analysis project Ga0209625, IMG submission 187960) | Forest soil microbial communities from Algoma, Ontario, Canada - Jack Pine, Ontario site 1_JW_Ref_M2 (SPAdes) (version 2) | ecosystem: Environmental > Terrestrial > Soil > Boreal...
GTTTCGCCACGGTACGGGCGCTCACTTCGTTCGCCCACCGCACAAGCTGGCGGATCGAGGAAAAACGCCCGGTAATACGCTTTGCGGTAGTAATAGCAGGTCGCGCGGAATCCAAGCGGCCCCGCCAGAATCAAGATCGCCGGGGAAAACGGCCACCAGTGATGCGCGGGGTCGATCAGGGGAGAATAGAACGGCGAGAGATAGGGTCCCCACTCGTAGAATTTCCCTTCGAAGGCTCGAAACGTTGCATAGATGCCGAATGCGCTGAGCACGGCGATCACGGGAAGGATTTCGATCCACCACAAATCCTGTCGCTGAGTGGCACCGAAACGGTCTACGCCGCTTTCCGTGGAGGTTCCCGACATGGTTGCACCGTCCTGGCGCCTAGAGTAGTCAGAAAGAGTGTTTTTACAAAACAGAATCTTGCGACGTTGAGGCGGCGAGTGCTTGAAACGGCAGCGCTGGTGCTTAGTCGAGTTCTGAATGTCGAAACAACCTGACTCTGACGCCGAGCCGCGCTAGCGGCGTCCTTGGAAATATTTTTGGCGGTGCCTGGGTGTGGTGGCTCAACCTAAATAGTCCGGGGCGTAATCTGTTTAGGGACGAGCGGATAAAGGACTCCTGACGTGCTGCGATCATTCGATTCCCCCTGGTGGAAATTGAATGCGTCAACCTTGAACTAAGGACAAAACTTTTCCGTTCGGCCCAAGTGTCCGCAACTTATCCGACAGCGACCACCGGTCTGATGAACGTCACGTTTTAGGCACTGCATGTGTTCTTTCATTTGGGCAGATACCGCAAAGGGAGTATTTACGATTGAGGATCCGTCCTTTCGGCTCGGTTACGTGCTCACAAGTCAGCTCAGGAGATAGGCCGGTCTGATTGTTGAGCGAGCGGAAGTCAGTCCTCGGTGCAAGACCCCTGTCGCGAGGCCGTCCTAAGGAAGGGAACAAGCCATGCGACTCTTGATCTCTTTGGGCGTTGTGGGTCTTATCCTCGCGTCTTCCGCCCCTAATTCAACGGAAGCACCGACGGGTTTTGACAACAAAAGCAACGGCGTTGCGGAGGATGCGACTCATCAGGCCGACCAAACGAAGTTCGAGGAAGTCGAGCAGTTGAGCGATGGCCTCGGACCGCTCTATAACGCGCAGTCCTGCCGCGAATGCCACCAGAGTCCGGTTTCAGGCGCCGCTTCTCAGGTCACCGAATTGCGCGTCGGCCATCAGGGACCAGACGGACACTTCCGAAATCCGGACATCCCGATCAATCATGGAACCGAAGTGATCAGCGGCCGGTCTCTCGTGAATGATCGCGCGATTTGCCCCAACGCCGCTTTTCCTAACTACGAAATTCAAGAGCGGGTTCCGGAGACAGAAACGATCCGGACGTTTCGCCTTTCTTTGAACTTGTTGGGAGATGGCTTCGTCGAGGCGCTCGCCGACCAAACCCTTATCGATCTCGCCAAGCAGCAATGCAAATCTTCGCACCGGAAAATCTGTGGCCAGATTCTCCAGGTCCCAATCGTAGAAGCGCCGGGGCAGATGAGCGTAGGCAGGTTCGGTTGGAAAGACCAGCATGCGAGCCTGCTATCATTCGCCGCCGACGCCTACCTCAACGAGATGGGCATCACGAACCGCCTTCAACCAGATGAGGTGACCAAGATTTGCAACACTGTTTCGGAGCCGAATGATACGCCGGGACCGGACGGCCTCTCCGACATCGATCACTTCGCGCGGTTTATTCGCGCTACGAAAGCGCCCGCGCGTGATTCCCAGCTTGCGAACAGCGCAGCCGCACAGAAGGGCGTAGGCCTGTTTATCAAGATCGGTTGTGCGACATGCCACGTCGAAACCTTGACCACCGCTCCCGCGGGAACGAAGATCAACGGCGGAACGTTTACGATTCCAGCCGCGCTCGGGTCAATCGCGTTTCATCCGTGGGGGGATTTCTTGATGCACGACGTCGGTACGGGCGATGGAATCCTGCAGGCGACCCGGGAGCACTACGGGAACAAAGTTTTTCAAATGATGTCGGGGTATCTTTCGAAACAGGATTTCGAGAGCAGTCGGAACAAAATACGCACCGCCCCTCTATGGGGCGTCCGCTTGCGTCCGCGATTGATGCACGATGGCGCATCTCTGACGTTTCGCGACGCCATCCTGCGGCACCGCGGCGAAGCAAACCATGTAACCCAGCAATTTGAAAAACTGAAGAGGGATGACCAAGAGGCCATCATCGAGTTCTTGAGGTCTCTGTGAGGATCCACTCAGCACTCTCAAAAAGATCGGGGAAATAATTAGAAACACCACCGACAGCGAGCTTGTAAGCTGATCCTCGATTTGCAGAAAGACGTCTTTGCGATAGAGAGCCACAACCTCAAACTTGCCTCCGGCTGGCAAGCCTCAAACAACAGCTGGACTTGCCCGGCAAGGATGCATACTCGTCCACCGTCCGATTGCTACTTTCAGGACGGGGACGACGTGCCTTTCTGTCCGAAATGCTGGGAGAGCTGTGGGGGCGCAAATTCATTGAGGTCTGCTCCAGAAGATCGGTTTCCCGAATAGGAACAACTCGGCCCGCCTGCCGAAAATAGTTCAGAATGGAATGCGATCAGTCTAGGTCAACTCTGTCGTGGTCAGCAGATTCCAGGTCAGATTTCACCGCGTACAAGTTGGTTAGTCGATCGTGAAGATTTTGCGCCTCAGGAACGGCGGTACCAATTGCGGTTTTTAGGCTACCGTATAGCGCCCGATAGACCGTCTTGAATTCCTCCGGAACGTCGGCACTTCCTCCCCAGTTCAGGCGGTCACCAATAGCCAATATGATTCGGTTCGCTTGGAGAGGAGTTATATCTCCCTGCAGACCGTGTTTAACCCATTCTTGAAGAGCACCGAGTTGCTGAATGGCAGCGTCCTTCTCCAAGTCACTCATTACGCCATTACTGATAATTTCAAGCACGGCTTGTTCGAGTGGTTTATCTATGGCCTCTCCTGCGTTGATTATTGCTTTTGATTCCGAAAGAACAGCTTCTAGTCTAAGTGTGTAATCGCTGATTTTACGATGGACCACGGCCAACTGCCCGCCAGCGGCTTGGGCCGCCTCTGTAGCTGACTTCCCTTGCTGTAGTGCGGCCCTGTAAACCTGGCAGTCTCCGGTTGCCATATTCCAAATAGCTTCGTCCACCATAGCCTTCGCCGAATTTCCATATGTAAGGTCGCGCACAGGGGAACTGACGGATGGATCTGTCACTGCTCGTCCAAACTTCGTATCCGCAAGACTGCGCGCAGCTTCCGATGAAGCGGAGCCATTCGGCTTTGTGCTAGCGACCTCCCGAATTTGGCTTCGATCCTCGCTTTTTATCGGATTGGCGCTATGGTCCGATTGATCGGTTATGATGCGGACGTCCGCGCAATGCTCGCGAGAGCGTCCCAACTGTTTCGCGTGACTTTCACACACGTAAATTGGCTCACTCCCCCCGTCCTCCCAGCAAGTTATGACTGCGGTTCCGTAGTCGCAGTCGAGCCGGTAATGCGCAGAAAGAGGCTCCGCAGGCTTTCCCGGCTGGAGCCGCCACTCGGCGCGGCTTGTGCAATGGCGCTTCGGCACACGTTAATTGTAGCGAACCCATAACAATGGATGGCGTGAGCCGTGAGTTTCCGTGACGGAACATGTAACCCCGCTGCACAGTGAACCAGCTAACGTCCGCTGCGTGGAGACGCGCTTTGGCGCCGACGTGCCTAACGTCAGTGCGTCGCGCGGCCGTCGGCGACCTCACGACCGCGCTCAACTTTTCCGCACCGGATCGCTCGCTTCCTACTCGGAGAAAAATCGGTCTGGTTAGTGTCTGAGCCTATTCCGCCCACCGGAATAATGGAGTATATAGGCACAGACGCGGAGGCGAAGCATCGATGCGCTACCGGCCACTCGGACGTACGGGTTGGAAGGTATCTGAGGTCAGTTTTGGGGCGTGGGCGATTGGCGGTGAATGGGGCCGGGTGTTGGACGAGGATGCGCGTGCGTCGCTCGACAAGGCGGTCGAATCCGGTGTGAATTTTATTGACACTGCCGACGTCTACGGCGACGGGCGAAGCGAACGGCTGATCGGCGAGTTCAAGAGGCGGCGCGAGGAGGAGGTCATCGTCGCGACGAAGGCGGGGAGGCGCCTCGCTGAGCAGACCGTCGGAGGATACAGCCGGAAGAATCTTTCAGGCTGGGTCGAAGATAGTTTGCGAAATCTATCGGCCGACTCTTTGGACTTGCTGCAGCTCCATTGTCCGCCTACAGCGCTATACGACCACGCGGAAGTATTTGGAATTCTCGACGATCTGGTTCGGGCCGGGAAAATCCGCTACTACGGAGTCAGCGTAGAGAAAGTAGAAGAGGCACTCACGGCGATCCAATACCCCAACGTCCAGACAGTGCAAATCATATTCAATTGCTTCCGCCAGCGTCCCGCGGAGGAATTCTTCGCGCACGCAAAACAGCGGAAAGTTGGAATCCTCGCTCGTGTGCCGCTTGCGAGCGGGATGCTTACCGGAAAACTCCGGTCAGATTCGACTTTTCCCGCGGATGACCACCGGAATTTCAATCGCCACGGGGAGTCCTTTGACGTGGGCGAAACGTTTTCCGGAGTGGATTACGACACCGGCCTTGAAGCCGTTGAAGAGCTGCGAAAGCTCTTGCCGGCAGGCATCTCGATGAGCCAGTTCGTCCTGCGCTGGATTCTGATGTTCGATGCGGTCACTTGCGCCATCCCCGGCGGCAAACGAGCGGAACAAGTGGCGGACAACTGTCACGCCTCTGACCTGCCTCCGCTTACAGAGGAAGCGATGGCAGCCGTGCGGCGTGTCTATGGTCAAGAAATTCTTCCACTGGTGAGAGACCGCTGGTGAAGTGCCTGCGGCTAACGCCGCACCGACTCAGATATGGTTCTGTATGGTATTGCAGCTTATGGAGGTCTCGATGATGGGTCGACATCTATCTTCCCGTGTTCTCGCGGTGCTCGTGTTTGCGCTTACCCGTGTGGCGCCGGCGTTACCCGCCCAGCGCATCGTAGAGCTAACCGCTGCCGACGGTACCAAACTGAAAGCGACCTATTTTGCCGCTGCCAAGCCTGGCCCCGGAGTCCTACTACTGCATCAATGTAACCGCCAGCGCAAGGTTTGGGACGGCTTGGCCCAGCAGCTCGCGGCAGTGGGAATCAACGTGCTCACTCTGGATTACCGCGGGTTTGGGGAGAGCGGTGGAGACCCGTTCGATAAGTTGCCGCGGGAGCAAATGGCGCAGATTCAAGCTGAAAAGTGGCCCAGTGACTTCGACACCGCCTTTCGGTATCTGGTGTCCCAGCCGGGCGTTACGCGTGACACGATCGGCGTGGGTGGCGCGAGTTGCGGGGTCAATAATTCCGTTCAGATAGCGCGCCGCTATCCGGAGGTGAGATCTTTGATGTTGCTGTCGGGCAATACAGACCTAAATGGCCGGCAATTCCTGCGCAACTCGGCAACAGTGCCTGTGTTTTTCTCCGTCGCCGATGACGATGAATTCCCACCTACAGTGCTAGCGATTGAGTGGCTCTACAGCCTCACCTCAAATCCAGGAAAAACGTTCGTTCATTACGCAACAGGTGGCCACGGGGCGGATATGTTTCCAGTGCATCCGGAGTTGCCGGGAATTATCGTGGACTGGTACGTAACTACGCTGATTAAGACTCCAGGACGAGCACCCGCTACGAAGGATGCTCCTGCGATCCCTGCGGAGGTACATATTCTGGATCAGATTGATCAGCCTGGTGGCTCGGCCAAAGTTCGGCAGCTTCTCGAACAAACCCGCAAACACGATCCCAAAGCCACCCTGTTTTCCGAGGCCAATGTGAACTTCGTGGGATACGACCACATTCAATCCGGCGATAGCAAGGGCGCAATTGAAATCCTGAAACTTAACAGTGATGCGTATCCCAATTCGCCAAATGTTTACGATAGTCTTTCCGATGCTTATCTTGCGGATGGTCAGAAGGACCTGGCCCGCCAGAACGCCAAGAAAGCGCTGGAACTCTTACCCTCCGACACGACTGACAACGAGCAGCGCCGTAATGGAATTAGGGCCAGTGCCGAACAGAAACTGAAACAGCTCGGGGATACGCCGCAATAGTTCGGATGTACGGGGGCATTAAATAGGGATTCACGATAGTTCGTTTTGTAAAACGCATCAGGAAGCCGTAACGCCGCGGTCTGAACCCACCCTGAGCGCCAGTCGGCGACCGCACGCATCGCGAATGACAGAAAGGCTCACATGTCCTATCAACCCATTGAAGACTACGGAATTATCGGCAATTTGCGCACAGTAGCCCTGGTGGGCATGAATGGATCGATCGACTGGTACTGTTCCCCCAATGTTGACTCGCCCAGCATTTTCGGCGCGATCTTGGACGAAAAGAAGGGGGGCCGCTTTCAGATTGCCCCTGTCGCCGATCACATCAGACACAAACAATTTTATTGGCCCTCCACCAACATTTTGGTTACGCGCTTTCTACACGAAGACGGGATCGCCGAATTGGAAGATTTCATGCCCATTGGCTATCTCTCGGACTCACACTGGTATCACCATCTGTTTCGCCGGATTCGCTGTGTCAGGGGCTCGGTTCGCATTGCGGTCGAGTGCCGGCCCGCTTTCGACTACGGCCGAAAACATCATCACGTTCAGCTGGATGCCCAAGGCGCGAACTTCCGTTCCGACAACCTCAGCTTGAGTCTCTTCTCGGCCGTGCAGCTTCAGCGTGACGCCAACGCAGGCGTGACCGCCGAATTCGTTCTCGAAGAAGGCAAGTCTCAAGTCTTCGTGCTCCGAAACGACGGCCTCGATGGCGACTCCCCTGCTCCTCCGTCCATCGATGAGGCCGAGGATCTTTTTCAGCGCACGGTCAAATTCTGGCAAACCTGGCTCTCCTCCTGCACCTATCGCGGCCGTTGGCGCGAGCGCGTCGAGCGGTCTGCGCTTGTCTTGAAACTCCTCACCTTCGAGCCTACCGGAGCGATCATCGCTGCTCCCACCACCAGCCTCCCTGAAGTGATCGGCGGTCCTCGCAACTGGGATTACCGCTTCGCTTGGCTGCGCGATGCGGCCTTCACTGTCTACGCCTTCGTGCGCATCGGGTTCACCTCCGAAGCCACTGGTTTCGTGAACTGGATGCAGAATTACGTCAGCAAGCATTCGTATTCAGCTCACCGGCTCCCGCCCGTCTTCAGCATTTACGGCGAACCCCTGCCCGCGGAAGAATCCTTGGATCACTGGGAGGGCTACCGCAAATCTGCTCCCGTGCGCATCGGCAATGCCGCCGCTTCCCAATACCAAGCCGACATCTACGGCGAGCTCATGGATTCGCTCTACCTTTCTAACAAGTACGTCGGCCCGATCTCTTACGATTTTTGGGTCCGGATTCGCCGCCGCCTCGATTGGCTATGCGAGAACTGGCAACAACCCGATAAAGGCATCTGGGAAATGCGCAATCGCGAAGAGCACTTCGTGTACTCGAAATTAATGAATTGGGTCGCACTGGATCGTGGTGTTCGGCTCGCGGACAAACGCTCGTTCCCCTGCGATCGCGAGAAATGGATTCGCAACCGCGATAACATCTACGAGGAAGTCATGACTCGTGGCTGGAACGAAAAGCGCCATGCCTTCACTCAATTCTACGGCAGCGATGACCTCGATGCCTCGCTCCTGATCATGCCGCTCGTCTTTTTCATGGCTCCCACAGATCCGCGCATGATTAACACCATCAACGCCATCGCAAAAGATCCGCGCGATGGAGGCCTCGTCAGCGATGGCTTAGTGTACCGTTATCCGCCGCAGCCTCGCATCGACGGTTTGCCCGGCGAAGAAGGCACCTTCAACATGTGTTCCTTTTGGCTCGTTGAGGCTCTGACTCGCGCCGGCAAGGCTCATCCCGAGTGGCTCGATCAGGCCAGGCTCCTCTTCGAACGCATGCTGGGCTATGCGAATCACCTGGGTCTTTATGCGGAACAAACAAGTTCGCAAGGCGAGGCGCTTGGCAATTTTCCGCAGGCCTTTACGCATCTCGCATTGATCAGCGCCGCATTCAACCTGGATCGCACCCTCGGCCACCAGTAATCGCGCGTACCCGACGTAGAGTGTCGTGTATCCAAAAGCCGTCTAAGCCATCTCACAAATTTCCATGTCGGACCTCCGTAGTGCAAGGCGAGCGCAGGTAGAACGAGCGGGTTGATCAGCGCTCTCGTGGGCGACAACGTTGTCGACCGTTTAACTCTCCAGGCAATAACTTCGGGCAATATCCAGGTCGCACACGCGCCCCAGAAGATCAGAACGAAGATCGGTCCCGCGGAGAATGGCAAAGGGCGCAATTGCATATTTCTCGTCGCCGGCCACGAAAACATTGTTGACTGCTTTTCTACCGGAGAGTAACATCCGCTCACAACGAAGGGCATTACCAAGTCCAACTGCTGCACGACACTGACTCTCTGTTTGCCGTGGCCATACCAAGTACCCAACGCGATCCGGCCGTCCCAACACCATCCAGCCTCATCGGCAAAGAGGTGGGACGATTCCACATTCAGGGGCGACTCGGAGGTGGCGGAATGGGCGAAGTATATCTGGCTGAGGATGCGGGGCTCAAACGGCAGGTGGCTCTCAAGCGGATCGCGCCCGCCTTTCGCACTGACGCGAAATCACGCCAGCGCCTCTGGAAAGAGGCGGAATGTGCATCACGGCTCCACGATCCTCATATCGCGGCCGTTTACGACGTAATCGAAGAAGGCGACGAAGTCTTCGTTGTGATGGAGTACGTCGAAGGCGAAACGTTGCGTGGCCGCCTCTCCCGCGCCCTTACGATCGATGAGTTCCTTGCGATCGCGACGCAATGCGCATCTGCACTCTCTGCCGCCCATCAGGCTGGGCTTCTGCACCGAGATATTAAACCCGAAAACATCATGTTGACACCTTCCGGGGAAATAAAAACGCTCGATTTCGGCCTGGCCCTCGAGTTACCAGATCCCGATGCCGCCACAATACAGGAAACCCTCGAAAGGGCGAGTTTCACTGGGACTTTGTTGTATATGGCCCCCGAATCGCTGCAACAAAAACGAGCCGACGCTCGCGCAGACATCTTTTCACTGGGCGTGGTCTTTTATGAGGCGCTTGCTGGACAGAATCCGTTCCACCGCGCCGGATTTCTCGAGACATGCGACGCAATTCTCTACGAAGAGCCGCCGCCGCTGCGAGAACGGAACCGTGATGTGCCGGAAGAGCTCGCGCGCATCGTGGGGAAAATGCTGGCGAAGAAACTGGAAAGCCGGTATGCCACCGCCACCGATCTTCGAGTGGACCTCGAAGCTTTACGGCAGGGCATGGTGCCCACCAAACCGCACAGTTTCGCGGTGCGCCACAAACTATTTTTGAAGAAGCGGGTGGTGGCGATTTTTTCCACGGTTCTCCTTGGCACCGTCGGCCTCGGCTCAATGCTGACCTATCGGCACTTCCGCTCCTCGATCCTGAACGAGCACGACTCGATTCTTCTTGGTGATTTTGAGAATCACACCGACCAGAAGATTTTCGACGGAACGGTGACTGAGGCGGTGAGGCAATCGCTCGAACAATCCCGCTACGCGCATCTTGTCGCTCGCTCGCAAGTTCTGGAGGCAGAGCATCGGATGGGCCGGAGTGAAATGGCCGCGGTGGATATGAGCCTGGGACGCGAAATGTGCCAGCGAGAAAACTTTCGCGCGCTGTTGCTCGGTCGGATCACTACATCAGGTCCGCGATATCGCATAACCGCGCAAGTGGTCGATCCATGGCGCGGAGATACGATGCTCGTCGAGGAGGCTTCCTTCAAGTCTCCCTCCGATTTGTATCCCGCTGTGGATGAGCTTACCCAACGGCTGCGTCGTCACCTAGGCGAGTCTGTGAAGCAAGTCCATGAGCACGCCCGGCCGCTGCAGCGCGTTACAACACCCTCGCTCGAAGCCCTGCAAGTTTATTCTCGCGCCATGGAACGCTATGCGGCCGGCGATATGAAAGGCTTTCTGCCCCTGGCGAAAGGCGCCATCGAGCTTGATCCTGATTTTGCCCGGCCGCCTCGCATCCTCGTCGTCTTCGCCGTCAAACGGGGGCGTCTCGGGTTCCTCGTGGGCGAGGCTCCGGCGGCGCTTCCGGACCTGGCGGCTCGCCGTCCCACTCGGGATCGTTGAAATGCTCATAGGCCTTCACGAAATCGAAAATTGTGAAATAGTCCTTGCCCTCGTAGAGCCGCGTGCCGCGCCCGATGATCTGCTTGAATTCCGTCAAGGAATTGATGGTCCGCACGAGCACCACGTTCTTGCAGGTCGGCGCGTCGACGCCCGTCGTGAGGAGCTGGGACGTTGTGAGGATCGTTGGCGAGACAGTCTCGAGCTCCTGGAATCGGCTCAGGTGGCCCGCGCCAATGG
>Ga0209625_1000463_pt1 | contig 10440 bp, 12 predicted proteins | sample JacPin_JW_Ref_M2_FD_187960 | JGI IMG/M metagenome (GOLD analysis project Ga0209625, IMG submission 187960) | Forest soil microbial communities from Algoma, Ontario, Canada - Jack Pine, Ontario site 1_JW_Ref_M2 (SPAdes) (version 2) | ecosystem: Environmental > Terrestrial > Soil > Boreal...
GTTTGTGGCTGGAGCTGCCGCCAGGATTTGATGCCAGCGAGCTGCTGATTCATGTGCAAGAGCGGGGCGTGCTGTTCGCGCCGGGGCGGTATTTTTATGTGCAGAACCCGCTGCCGAATACATTGCGATTGGGATTTGCGAGCCTGGATGAAAAGCAGATCGCGCGGGGAGTAACGACGCTTGCGGATATGCTGCGGGTGGAGATGCGCAAGAGACAGCGGGGCGTGCGGCGCGCGGAACGCAGCCGTGTGGCGCTGGTCTGAAATTGGTCAGGGGAAGGTTCGGGATAATTTGAGCGACACGATTACGTTGGCACCGAATCCGGAAAACAAATGTTTCGGATGTGGGGGCGCGAATGATGGTGGGATGAAGTTAACGTTTACGCAGGACAATATCGGGCGACGGATTGTCGGACGATTTGTTCTGGGGCCGCGGTACCAGGGCGGGGGCGGGATGGGGCACGGCGGAATTATCGCTACCCTGCTCGATGAGGCGATGGGGAAAGTTTGCAGGTTTCGCGAGGCGCGGGCGGTGACAGCGGAGATGTCGATTCAATTTTTGAAGCCGGTGCGGGTGGATGAAGAAATTATCGTGGAAGCGCATGAAACGAATTTCGTGGGAAGAAATATTTTTCAGAGTGGAGAGATTCGGAATGCGGCGGGAGATGTATTGGCGCGCGGGACGGCGCGTTTCGTAATTATTGCTCCGAAGCAATAATTTTTCCGAGGTTCGAGATTCGAGGTTCGAGGAATTCAAAAACGGGATTCGGAAAATATTGATTCGGCCATCTAAATTATGGGGTAGTGAGAGGAGAAGTTTATGGACGCGAAAAAGGTGAATGGTAGCGCCAACGGAAACGCGGGGGCTAAGGAATGGCGCGTGAAGGTGGGGCTGGCGGAGATGTTGAAGGGTGGCGTGATCATGGACGTCACTACCGCGGATCAAGCGAGGATCGCGGAGAAGGCTGGCGCGTGCGCGGTGATGGCGCTGGAACGGGTACCCTCGGACATTCGCAAAGAGGGCGGCGTGGCGCGCATGGCGTCCATCAAAGTGATTCGCGAGATTATGGCTACGGTGACGATTCCGGTGATGGCCAAGGTGCGCATCGGGCACTTCGCAGAAGCAGATGTGTTGCAGGCGCTGGAAGTGGATTTTATTGACGAGAGCGAAGTGCTGACTCCCGCGGATGAAGAGAATCACATCTGGAAGCACGATTACCGGGTGCCATTTGTGTGCGGCGCGCGGAATCTTGGTGAGGCGCTGCGGCGCATCGCGGAAGGCGCGGCGATGATTCGCACCAAAGGCGAAGCAGGGTCGGGCAACGTGGTGGAAGCGGTGCGACACATGCGCACCATCGTGGCGCAGATGAAAAAATTGACTACCTTGCGCGACGACGAATTGATGCATGAAGCCAAGGAGTTAGGCGCTCCGCTGGATTTGATTCGGCAAATTGCGAAGACCGGGAAGCTACCAGTGCCGAATTTTTCTGCCGGGGGGATTGCTACACCGGCGGACGCGGCGCTGGTTCGGCGGCTGGGCGCTGAAGCGGTATTCGTGGGTTCGGGGATTTTCAAGTCCAGTGATCCGGAGGCGCGCGCCAAGGCAGTGGTTAAGGCAACCACGCACTTTGACGATCCCAAGGCGGTGCTCGAAGCACACGAAGAATTGGGTGAGGCGATGAAAGGGCTGGATATTCGACAGATGGAAGAAAAAGACATGATGTCCACGCGCGGGTGGTGAGGCCCGTCGCGGCGGACGGCGGAAAATTATTATCCGGGATCAGTAGTATCGGGTTCGGGGTCATCGAGGATTAGGCCGTGAAGATCGGGATTCTGGCGGTTCAGGGTGACTTTGCGGCGCATGCGGCGATGCTTGAGGGCCTGGGCATAGAGACCGTGGAAGTGCGCGCGCCCGCTGACATGGAGGGATGCAACGGGCTGATTCTTCCGGGCGGGGAAAGCACTACGCAATTGCAATTTTTGCAGGAAGAAGGGCTCGCCGAAACGATCAAGAAATTTGTCGCGGATGGGCATGCGGTGTTTGGGACTTGTGCGGGGGCGATTCTACTGGCCAGCGACGTGGAGAATCCGAAGCAGGAATCGCTGGGGCTGCTGGATATGACGGTTTTACGCAACGGGTATGGGCGGCAAATTGCGAGCGATGTCTTTTCCGCAAAGTCCACGCTGAAGGATGAACCGCTGGAGATGGTTTTCATTCGCGGGCCGATCATCGAGCGCACCGGGCCGGGTATTGAAATTCTGGCGAAACATGCGGGAAAACCGGCGATCGTACAAAAGGGACGATTGCTGGCTACTACTTTTCATCCGGAGCTGACTTCTGACACTACCGTGCACGAATATTTCTTGAAACTTGCCGCGGAATCCGGCAATGATTCCGGCAAGACAAATGGCGCGAAACCGAGAGCGGCGAAAGCGGAGCGCAGCAAACGCGAATTAACGACCGTAAAGTCTTCCACGTGAAGAATCCTGTAGTGGAACCAACTCCAAAGGAAAAATCCCGCCGGGAGAAAGTCCTCTTCATCTGCATGGGCAATGCTTGCCGGAGTCCCATGGCGGAATCCATTGCGCGACGCGATGCCGCGGACGTGATCGAAGCATGTAGCGCGGGGCTTTCGCCGCTGGGATTTGTGCCAGTGTTTACGATGCAGACGTTGGCGGCGAACGGTTGTTCCATCGAGAACCTGGACTCCACACCAATCACTCGCGCGGTGTGGGATGCCGCGGACATAGTGATAAACATGAGCGGCGTAGCTAAAGAGCGCGCGTTTATGGATTACGAAAAAGTGGAAGACTGGGATGTGCAGGACCCCTATGGTAGCGATCCGGTTCTTTATCAGACAATCTATGAAGACATACAGCGGCGGGTTGCGCAGCTGGCAGAGCGTTTAAGAGGCGCGGGCCGGAAAGATGCGCCTGCAAAATGGGCAGGCGGCGGAGTCGTTGGGGATAACGGAAAATAAATGCGGCGGGATAAAACCAGCGTATCGCAAGAAGATTATCTGAAGTCGATCTGGGAGATGCTCGAGGAAGCACAGACACCGATCAGCGCGCGGTTGGCTGAGGATCTGCGGGTTACGCCACCGGCGGTGACCGCGGCGTTAAAGCGCATGACGCGGGATGGGCACGTGCGCGTGGAGCGCAGCGGGCGTATTGATCTGACGCGCAAGGGGCGCGCGGTAGCGGAGCGGCTGGCGTTGCGGCACCAACTTGCGGAGATGCTGCTGACCGAAGTGATCGGGTTGTCGTGGGCCAAAGCGCATGATGAAGCGGAGCGCATGGAGCACGCTATTTCTCCCGAGGTGGAGGCGCTGCTGCTGAAGCGTTTTGGAAATAAGAAGAGTTGTCCTCACGGAGTGCCGATGCGCGGCGGCATTGCCAAGCTGCGGCAACATGGCGCGGTGCTGCTGGCTGAATTGCGCGCCACGGAGTCGGGAGAAATTGTTTGTGTCTACGAGAAGGACCGGCAATTCCTGGAGTTTCTTGAGGGCTTGCATTTGCGGCCTTCGACCAAGGTGGATGTTTTGAAGCGCGAGTACGACGAAACTATGACGCTGCGCGCCAACAATAAGAAACTGCACCTTGGGAAGCCTGCCACTACGCGCATCTGGGTTCGACGGCTGCCTGCCTGATTCTGCGCTTGGGCTTGACGGGCCCTTGCAAAATTTATCTCAGCGCACTAGGTTAGTCGCAATTCACTGCGGCGCGCGTCGGTCTTCGATGCGACCGCACACAGGAGAATGGTGCATGACTATCGCGAAAAAATATTTACTGGATCGCTCCGGTCAACGCTCGCGGGCTGGTTTTTTATTGTGTGCGGCGTTTGCTCTGGGTGTCGTGCTGCTGACATTCGTGGTTGCGCGCGCGCAGCAACAAGCCAAAGTCGATCCTACTTTCCGGAAATTGATAGATGACTATTGCGCGGCGTGGAGCACCGGAAACACCGACAATGCTGGGAAATTCTACGTCCAAGACAGTGATTTGATTTTTTACGATGTGACGCCATTCTCCTACCACGGTTGGAAAGAGTACGTTCCTGGGGTACACAAAGCATTGTTGGATAACGCTGCGGAGGTAAAACTAACCGCTGGAAAAGATCTGAGAGTCACGCGGCGCGGCAATGTGGCATGGACGACCGTGCCGATGCACTTCTATGAGAAGACCAAAGACGGCAAAGTGATGGAAGCGGAGCTGCGGTACACGGGCATTTGGGAAAAGCGCGGTTCCAACTGGCTGCTGGTGCATGAACATGTGTCAGTGCCGATGGCTGGGGATTAAGATTGTAGGCAGAGTAGGACGATTGACAAACTGAATGTTTGAGGCCCTTCGCTACTATTTGATCATCGCGCGCGGATATCGGCTGAATCCGTGGAACAGTCCGTACATTCGGTGGAGATTTGAAACGTTTTTTGGGCCTGAAGCGGCGCCGCTGGATGCGCGGAAATTTTTCACGCTGTCCTGGAAATACCGAGCGCAGATGGAAGAGTTCATCGAGTGGGTGGGACAGCGCCGTCGAGAGCAACGCGCTCATCGGTAGTTAATTGGCGGGCGTAACCATTGGGCGTGTGTGAACTAGGCTGGGCGTGAACAAGGGCTGATGCAGCGCTATAATCATTGCGTTGGGGGGCGCCATGAAAGAGCTAGCCATCCTCCAGGATACCGAACAACTTCACGAAGCAACTTGGTGGGAAGCAGAGCCCGGCGGCCGGGTACACTGCTACCTTTGTCCGCGTCATTGCCACCTACATGAGGGGCAGGCGGGGTTTTGCTTCATTCGCGTGAATCGCGGGGGCAAACTTTATAGCCTTGGGTATGGCTCGCCTGCTGCGCTGCAAATTGATCCCATCGAGAAAAAGCCGCTGAGCCATTTTTTGCCGGGCAGCCGGGTGTTCAGCATGGGCACCGCTGGTTGCAACATGGGATGTTTTTTCTGCCAGAACTGGGACATTTCCAAATCGCGGCAGGATCAGGTGCGTTCGCAGCACGTTGGGCCTGAAGATGTGCCGCTGCTGGCGCTCGAGTACGGTTGCGAATCGATCGCTTTTACCTATAACGAGCCGACGATATGGGGCGAGTACGTTATCGACATTTGCAGGGCGGCGAAGGATCACGGACTGAAAACCGTGATGGTTTCGAATGGATACATCACCCGCGAAGCGTTTCACGACATTTACGATCACGTGGATGCCGCAAATATTGACCTTAAAGCGTTCACGGAAAATTTTTATGGAAGGATTACGCTGACGCATCTGCAGCCGGTGCTGGACACGCTGCAGTGGCTGAAGAATGAGACGTCGGTGTGGTTCGAGCTGACCAATTTATTAATTCCGACGCTGAATGATGGCGCGGAGGAAATAGGCAAGTTGTCTGAATGGGTGATGCAGCACCTGGGGCCGGATGTGCCGCTGCATTTCACGGCGTTTCATCCGGATTTTAAGCTGCAGGATAAACCACCTACTCCGCCGGAAACTTTGCATCGCGCCAGAAAAATCGCGCTTGAGGCGGGGCTACACTACGTTTACGAAGGCAATATTTTTGGCGACGGCGCGAATACGCATTGTCCGAGCTGCGGCGAGCTGTTGATACGGCGCTCGTGGCATAACGTTTTGGAAAATAATTTAAAGAATGGTGCGTGCCCTAGTTGTGGACTAGCGATTCCGGGCGTTTGGCAACGCCGGAGGAAGGCAGGGTTACGTGGGCTCGCCAACTCTGTCGCGCACAGGTACGGGCACATCAATCTGTAGTCGACGTCGATGAAACTCCTAAACGGTTTCGAAGTAAGCTGGTTCATTTTCGCTCCCATATTTTGAAATAAACGTGTTTCCTCCCTTGACGGTTCAAGGGTAAACAATCTATGCTTAGGAAGTGTGTAAAAAGTGTGTAATTGATAATACGGCGTTTGACCGAGGACGGCTGGTTCGAGGTTAATCATGAGGGAAGCCACAAGCAATTCAAGCATGCCACTAAGAAAGGCCGAGTGACGGTGCCATTCCCAAAGCGCGATATACCAATAGGCACACTGAGGAGCATCGAGAAACAAGCCGGGCTCAGATTGAGATGACAAATGGATTACATAGCTTATCTTCATAAAGACCGCAAATCGGATTTCGGGGTTAGTTTTCCAGATTTTCCGGGTTGCATAACTGCGGGCAAGACTCTTCAAGAGTCCCGACGTAATGCAGAAGAGGCTTTGGCGTTGCATATTTCGGGGATCATCGAAGACGGAGAAACAATCCCGGAACCATCCACGCTAGACGACATCGCGGAAGACCCAGCTATGAAAAACGCCGTGGCAATTCTCGTGAACGTTGATTCCGAGAAGAGAGTCCGGGTGAACATCACCGCGAGAGAAAGCCAAATCGAGAGAATCGATCGTCTGGCTGAACAAGCGGGCATGACACGGTCAGCTTATTTTGTGCAAGCGGCTCTCGAAGAGAGGGCGCGCCGAGACGAAAATTCAGGACTCCAGCGGCGCAGTTCAGCACAGCGCCCAGGTAAACATCGTTTGAAAACGGAAAGCACAGCGCGACCAGCGAGAAAGCCAAGAGTGCTGGGAAGTAGAACTGATATGCGTGGAGGCCAAGATCGGACAGACCGTAAGAAAGCCTCCTAAGCCGGAAACCAAAGATCCAGGTTCATAACTCAACTGCGAAACTGTGCCACCCTCGGGTGTTATTGTTGAGCAAATATTAAAAACGAAAACTGCAAGACCCAGGCTGAAAAGCGCGCCTGGGGCACCCTCCGACTTGGTTTTGTTTTTCTACGGCCATTCAATCCATGTTTCGATATGAAGACTCGGCGAGATGCAGCTTATTGGTCGGGAGTGGCGGGTTCGAGAGGGCCGGTTTTTTGGCCGGGGGTGAGGTGGCGGGCGCAGAGGATGGTGAAGTCGGTGGGGTCGCACTGATAAATGTTGACGAAGGGCGGGTCGGAGGCGCGGACGATATAGTTCCCTGCATCCATTTCCTGGGCATCGGGGGCCCAGTAGGCGATGAGTGGACTTCCGGGACTGACGCGGACGTGGAACTGGCCGGAGGAAGGTTCGTAGTTGGAATAGGTGAAACAGTGGGCTATGCAGGCGCGGTCGATGATGTGCTGAACAAACTCGATCCGCGAATCCTCTCTAGACGAAAGCGTGGGAATGACCCGCGTTCCGAAGGGGAGCGCGTAGGTGAGGGATTCGGCGTGTGCTTCGAGGCGATTTAGCGTGGCGGTGTCGCGGTAAAGCAGCGTGAAGAAAAATATTGAGCAAGCAAGTGTGGCGATCGCAGCGAGTTTGCTCGATCTGAGGGTGCTAAGAGCGCAGAGGACAAAAATGGCGGAGACGACGGTGAGACGCGACACCAGCAAACCGATCCACGCCGGGTGAGCGGCGCTGCGCAGGTTCTGCGGGAGAAGCGATGTGACGGAGAAAGCGAGGAGATATAGCTCGGCTGAGAGGAAAAAACTATTTGAAAAGATTGGCGCTTCGCGGCGCTGAAAATATTCGCTAGCGAGCCAGAAAATAAAAATTGCGACTAGAGCGTAGGCGATGAAACGGTAGCGGGCGCTATAGAGGACAAACTGATCCAGGCCATTGAAAAGGTAAAAGGGTCTTTCAGTCCAGCTGAACTCAAATTCCGCGCGATTTTCGAGATACCAATGACTGGCAAGGAAAATAGCGATTATGGCAGCGGGGAGAATGAGTCTCCAGGGCCAGCGGATCTTTTTTCTGAGTGCAAAGTACCCGAGAGTCCCCGCGAACCACAACGGGCCGATGGGGTGGGCCAAGGTCGCGAGCGCAAATAAAGGAAATGCTGCCAGCCAGTCCGAGCGTTGGGGCTGCTTCCATAAAATAGCCAGACCAAAACAGGCGAAGCCCATGGACAAGTAATAATTGAAGAAGCCCATGTTGAAGGTGTAGCCGTAGGCGAGCATAGCGATGCAGGGCGTGAGGAGCCAGGGCGGGCGCTCGCTGGCGGCTGCGATAAAGGAAAATACTCCCCAGAAAAAAATCAGCACAGAGATGGCTACGACGATTTTGGGGCCGGCTGCGAAACCGAAGAGCTTGACGGAATACAAAAGAAGAAGGTCGAACAGAATGTTGTACCACTGTGGCGCGAGGTAAAGTCCGGGTGCTCTTCCCTGCTGGATCAGAGTGGCGAGCCAGGCATTGAAGGTGTGACTGGGGAGGTCGCCAGCTTCGATGTGGCGATGCCAGAAACACGGGATGAGGAGTGCGGCGGAGATCGCGCACATCAAAAGGATGTGTGTGCGCGCGAATTGCAGACCGCGTGAGAGAGCGTTGTTTTTTTCCGTCATAACCTGGCAAAGAAAATGTTACGTGACATGATGCACGGTTTAGATGCGATTCGGTTGGAAAAGTCGGGACTCTTTGTGAGGGGTTTAGATTCGAGGCTTCAGACGAGGGATCGAATGGAAGATCGACGACAGATTATTCCACGGCAGCAATAAAAATGACGGCTGAATTATTTAGAGGGTTGGCTTTCGCCCAGGCGTTTCAGGCGATCGCGGAGACGGCGCTGCAATGGCGGGGGAGTGTTGGGGTTGAAGGCTACGAGATACCATAAGGGCTGGCTGCGGTCTTTGCTGAGCCACGTTAATGTGGGGGCGTCGGCGTTGGGATGACGCGCAACATTTTCGCGGATGGCGGCGTAAGGATGCTTGGCTAGTTTGTTCAGAGTTTTCGAATTGGCGCGCGGGTGTTCGCTGATGAGGCGCAGGAGATAGAAATCTTCTTCGGGAGCTTGCTTGACGAGCTTTTCAAGCATGTCTGGCTTGGCGTCGGCACTGAGGACCAGGCCGATTTTCTCGTCCCACGCGGTGTTGATTTGATTGAGCTCGCGAGTGCGGGCGTGAATGAGTTCTTCGAGAATGCGGCGCTCCTGTTGCATGCGGGCGATCTGGAGCGAAGTGCCTTCCAGAGAATCGAGAACGCGCAAGAGATGCTGGCGTTCGCCAAAAACGATTTGAGAAGTGCGGGTGATGCCGCCCTTGTCTTTGTCCTTGTGCTGTACCAAATCGGAACGTCGCATTCTTGCCGCTCCAGCCGGGCTTGTTGCCGGCGCTAAAGAAATGTTTAACATGGAAATCAACCGCGCGACCGGGGATTTTTGAATCTGCCGCGGGCTGAGCAAATTATGGTATGTGCGGGGTGTGGGGTAAAGTTTGCTGCGGGGGCTGTGTGCTCGATTTGCTACGGAGCGCGGGTGGATTGTTTTTGTTTGGTTCGTAGTCGATTCGAGCGATTTCAGGGGCTGAAGCCCAAATTCATTAACCAACTATGAGGTCGCGGCTAAAGCCGCGACCTACAAAACGTAAAGCGCGAGGGCAAATTAGAGGCCCGAGGACAAAATCGAGGAATGATGAACGCATTTTCAGAACACCGAGAAGAGCTAGAACGGAACGAGCAGATGTTTGGAGTGGAACGCGGACGGCTGGCGGTTTCGCTGGACCGGCTGACGAATGCGTTGGTGCTTGTGGGGCAGCACGGGGTGTACTGCACCAGTAATAGAAACCCGATGGTGCCGGCGATGGACTTGCGAATGATTTCGATGGAGCTGACGCACGCGAAGGAGTTGCTGCAATCGGTGATGGAAGAATTGCGTAAGAAGAAGGAAGCTGAGGGAGTCCGATAGATTACCCGGCTATTGGGAGTTATGCCGGATTACGATAAGCGAGCGATGGAGATCGTCGACGCGATGAGAAACGCTACGAATTTGCGATGCATTTTGTGCTTTGCCGCCATCATTACAGTTGGTTGTACCGGCCGAAACACAAACCCTGGCCTCGGGCCGATTCGAGGACGGATAGACCTCGAAAAAGTGCTCTCATGGTTTCCCATTGATACCGAGACTCTCCAAGTCGCGAATGGCCCGTTGTGGATATCAAATTTTGTGTTCGGACAGGACGACTATAAGAACCACGAGGTCAAGACAGAAGAACTCGAAAAACAATTCGAAGGTCTAACGCTTGAGCTGTTCGGCGCTGCTAAGGGGGCGCTTGAAGAGCACCTCGAGGGTCAAAAAGTATTATTCGCGCTCGAGGGGTCTCGCCACTTCCGAGCCCCAGCACGTCTAGGTGAATTGCCTTTTGAGGGTTGCGCAGTAGCTATTTTTGAGAAGGATCTCGAAGACCGCCGAGATGCTTTTATGAAAGACGCTGTAAGAATCGAGAATATTGAAGGACAAAAGGTTGCGGTATTTGAAGAGACAGAAGAACAGGATACTTGGACTTTTTTCATTACTCTTCCCGAGAAGGGCGCGGTGCTGGTATCTACTAATAGACAATTCTTGCAGCAACTGCTAGCGAGGATGCACAGCACCGCTGAACAAAGAGCTTTGCTCAGTACACTCCAAGAATGGAGATACGTGAACAAGAAAGCTCAATTCTGGGGTCTAAGACATCACGACAGACAGCAATC
>Ga0209625_1000464_pt1 | contig 10429 bp, 9 predicted proteins | sample JacPin_JW_Ref_M2_FD_187960 | JGI IMG/M metagenome (GOLD analysis project Ga0209625, IMG submission 187960) | Forest soil microbial communities from Algoma, Ontario, Canada - Jack Pine, Ontario site 1_JW_Ref_M2 (SPAdes) (version 2) | ecosystem: Environmental > Terrestrial > Soil > Boreal...
CACCGAAGATCCATTTCCTGCCGGCGTTATCGGTCCAGGTTATACCGAAATCTCTCCCCCCAGGATTGTTGGTATTCGGGAAAATCGGAGGCGCCACCGAGTGGACCTGCGTGTATTGATTCACTGATGTAGGACCAAAAATCCAGGCCCAATCGTTATGCTGGCAATCGATAAGCACGTTTGTTACGTTCGCGGTGGAAACTCCAGAACCATTAAATACGTTGCACGGCTGTGGCTGGCTTGTCGGCTCCAAAAACACCGAAACATTATAAATACCCCCGGAAGTCACTTGCGTCGGGAAAGTGAATGTCTGGTTGTCCCCGGTCAAGAACAGGTTGTCACCAGCGTTGTTCTGCAGCTCAACGGTATCTCCTGGGCCTGGTACCAATCCGATAAGTTGTCCTCCAATGGTCAAAGTCGGCTGCGGGCAAGTGATCTGAACATTCGTAATGTCTACATTCGCTGTTCCCGTGCCATTAACCACCACGCAAATCTGCGCTGGCGCAGTGGGCTGCGTCAAAATCGTAACGGTGTACTTGGTAGTTGCGCTTAGTGGCGTAGGAAACGTGAACGTACCGTTGGTCGTGAGTTTTAGGTTATCGCCGCCATTGTCCTGCAACGTTATGGAAGAAGTGCCAGCTAACCCGGAGAGCGAACCGCCAATGGTGTATACGTTGCCGCACGTCACCTGCACGTCCGTGACATTCGCGACCGCCGTCCCCGTACCGTTCGCCACGCTGCAGTTCTGAACGGGACTCGATGGCTGCGTCTTCACCGTAACCTTGAATGGCCCCGATACCGGCGTCTTGAACTTGAACGCCATATTTCCGGTGCCAGTCACCGCCAGGTCATCGGTACCGTTGTCTTGGAGCACCAAACCCGTACCCGTCAATCCGATAATGTTGCCGGCCACTGTCAAGGATGCGCCTTGCCCACCCGCGCCGGTGCCGCCAGTGGTGCCGCCGGCAGGCAGTTTCACGCCGCTGCAGCCAGTAATCAGTAAAGCGCCCAAGCTGAAGAGAGCGAGAGTAAATTTTTTGCTGGAAACCATGTTCTCCTCTTCCGATCATTACTTCAGGAACTGCGGTCGACGTTCGACCGCCTGCTCCCGCTAGAAACCTTAAGCTGCAACTTGCACCAGTTTTCGCGCCCAACCCGGTTCGGACATGGGCCTCTGACGCGAGTCTTCATGAATTAAGTGCCAAGGCCCCGGCCCAGGCATAGGAGTACTAAAACTGTATTCGTAGATTGCCTCGTGCCCGTTGACGCGGCAATATCAAACGCCAGGAGCTGTGTTGAAATCAGTAATAGCTGCCCGGATGTCCACTAGGCGAACGGAAATGCTGAATGCAGAGATGGGATCGGAATTTCGATCCCTCCATCCTGCTACAAGTTAAATACCGCGAAGAGTTTGAATACCACGAAGAGTGGCCTACCTCGGTTTGCAGGGTGGGTCTTTGGTTCAGTCTCTCTGCCTGGGTGGTGCCCAACGTTAACTATGTCGGATAACGAGCAAGCCGAGATCGCGAAATGGCGCGAGTTGTGTGCCTCAATGGACTTCGACAAGCCTTCCAGGGCCGGCGCGGCGTAACCCTCAGTTCGCCCGCGCCGAGATCTTCCATTCTTCCAACTTTCTTATGCGACCGAAAAAAGTCTTAGACTCCGCCGGCTCAGTGCCCCAGTTTCAATACCGTGAAGCCCGTACCATAATTTACTGACAACTTACTTCAAAATAACAACTATTACCTCTATGTTATATTACGGTAAGAGCATCAGCTTTCGATAACAATCGGGGTCGAGTATCAGGAGACACCGCGTGTCACAAGCATTTCATTTGAAGCTTGAACCCGGGTATCCCTTCCATGAGTTCATCGCGAAGCGCGATTTTTGTTCGGAGCACAACCTATGGCCACGATGATCGCCTTGCCGCATAAACCAAAATGGACCGAGTGGCCGGCAATGTCCGTCGCGCTGCGTTTTGCATTGGCGCCGCTCTCAATTGCATTCGCTCTCGGCTTGGCACGTGTATTCATATACTTTCATTGGCCCCAACCGTTTACCGGATTGGCTCTATGCGCAATCGCGATCACTTTTTGGTACGGTTCCACGCGATCCGGCATTTTCGCAACTCTGATCGCCTGGTTCGCAATTATTTCTTCCAACCCGAAACCACTGTCACCGCCGGTGTTCTTTATGACCCGGTGTTTTTAATCTTTGCCTATTAATGATGCGCGTCACGCAAGACCAAAATGAACTTGAGTCGAGATCGTGGAGCAAAATGCAGAATTGGCTCGCGCCAATGAAGTCCTGAAGCGCGCGGAATTGAAGTCGCGCATGCTGATCGACGCGATTCCGCAACAGATCTGGAGCGCGCCTCCTGATGGCACAGTCGATTACTGCAACCAGCGTTGGCGCTCTGAGACCGGACTTACACTTGAAGAATTGCACGGCGACGGCTGGCAAAGAATTCTTCATCCCGACGACGTGGATCGCGTGCTTAACGCTTAGCGGCAGTCGGTGGCCACCGGAACGCCTTACGAGCAAGAAGAACGCCACCGCCAAGCCGATGGCACATATCGCTGGTTTCTGGCGCGTGGCATTGCCCTGCGAGATTCCGAAGGACGCATCATCAGGTGTTACGGCACGAACACCGATATCCAGGATCGCAAGCAGGTCGAGGAAGACCTGCGCCGCCTTTCTGGACAACTTCTGCACTCCCAGGACGAAGAGCGACGCCGCATCGCCCGGGAGCTACACGATTCTACCGGTCAAGACCTCGTCGCTTTGGCCACCACGCTGGGTCAACTGCATGAGTCCATTTCTTCTGGCCAGCGAAGCCCACGCAAATTTCTTTCTGAGTGCAAGAAATTAGTCGATTCCTGTATCCGTGATGTTCGTACCCTTTCCTACCTGTTGCATCCTCCTCTTTTGGATCAAGCCGGATTAGAAGACGCTGTTTGCGACTACGTGCAAGGTTTTACGAAACGGAGTGGAATTCGCGTCGCTCTGGAATTGCCATCGGGCATAGGCCATATGGCTCGAGATGTGGAACTAACATTATTCCGCGTTGTGCAGGAAGGGCTGACTAACGTCCGACGCCACTCTGGAAGTGCCTACGCTGAGGGCGAATACAGCGCGACTCAGATCTTTCCCTGGAAATCATCGATCATGGCGACCACACCTCCAACGGCGCTCCCAAAGCGAATCAACAATCTCCCTACAAAATCGGTGTTGGTATTTTGAGCATGCAGCAGCGCGTGAAGCTGATCGGCGGTCAGATCGATATTAGTCGCACGAGCAGCGGCACAACCGTGGCGGTGCGCTTACCCCGTCACTCAGCAACGTACCGAATATGAAGTCTTCGTTTTTCTCACCATCGCGCGCGCCTGCAGCAGCGTTGTAACTTTACAATGTACTCGCCGCGTTAGCTGCTTCAGCCATCGGCAGCATAAATTCGAATTTTGCTCCGCGTGGCGTCCGCCTCAAAGCAGAGAGTTTGCCGCTATGGTTCTCCACGATCGAACGGCTTATGGACAATCCCATGCCGATCCCTTGGTCTTTAGTAGTGAAGAATGGCTCGAATATCCGCTCCATCTGCTCGGCATTAATCCCCATCCCGGAATCTTCAACCGAAACAATCACAGATTCCGATTCCGATTCCTTGTCTGTGCGGATCAGAATTTCGCGCGGCCCGTCGGAAATTGTGTGAATCGCGTCCACCGCATTCATGATCAAATTGACCATCACCTGCTGCAGTTGCACGCGATCGCCCCGCACCCGCGGAAGTTCCGCGGCCAGATCGATACTCATCACAATTCGGTGACGCGACAATTCATTCCCGAGAAGTGCAACTACTTCCTGGATGGCATCGTTGATGTCAATTTCAGCCATGACGGTGTTCTGCTTTTTCAACAGCGACCGTATCCGCGAAATAACCGAGCTGGCCCGCTTTCCATCGGCGACGATCGCGTCCGCGGCCCGTCGCAAATCATCCCGATTCATAGTCGTGCTCGCCAGCGTACGCAGCAGGAAACTGCCATTCGTGACAATCGCGGTCAGCGGCTGGCCCACTTCGTGAGCAATCGAGGCTACCAGTTCGCCCATCGCCGTCAGTCGTCCCACGTGCGCCAGTTCCACCCGCGACTGCTGCAGCGCCGCTTGCACCCGTTGCCGCTCCTCGATTTGCGCGCGGAGTTCGTCGTTTACCGTTGTGAGCTGCCGGGTGCGCTCCACAACGCGTTGTTCCAGTTCACTATTTAACTTCTTGATCTCCGCCTTGGCTTGCTTCGACTGTGCGGTCTCCACTATTTCCCAGCCTTTGTTTCTCCGCGCAATAGCGAACTGGTGAGTGCGCGCCACATCGAGAATTTCAGTGGCTGTGGTTCTAGCCAACGGGTAAGTGCAGAGCGCGAGCACCCGCCGGCTGGAGATGAACTGATCGAGCTGTTCTTCGTACTCGCTAAAAGCCCTCCACACTCTCTTTTCGAGCCAGGCGACGGCGGCACCGAAGCGCAATCCGGGATAACCGTGAGCCAGCGCGTAAGCAAGCTTCTCTTCCCATCTCCCCATGACTCTCTTCAGGTCAAACTCCTTGACCGTAAGGTAAAACTCGCGTCCGCGAAGAATTTCTATACTGTGGTTTTTCAAATAGCGGTCAAAGCCGGGAACAGCGCGCCGCATCGCCCGCTGCACTTCCTCAGCCGTCAAGGGCTTATAAGCCGCCCACACACAGAACTCCCCCGCTTCCAACCCGGCCTTGAAATAAGGAACCAAAGCGTCCAGCAGATCTTCTTTTGTCTCGTAGAAAAGAAAAAAATGCCTTCCCCACGGGACATCACCGACCGCGCCAATCCCTGTCAGCCTCATTTCTGATTCACGTGACCGGGCGGAAGTCTTGGTGCTGTCAAACGGCTGAGTTGCCGGATCCATGCGGGGCCTCCCAGTTGTACGTGTTCGCTCGGGAGCGGCTTAACTGTGGTTCAGGCACCAGTTATTCACCACGGGTATATGGCTGTCAATACTGTCCTGGGTGTAATATCTACAACGTACCCTCTGGTAAGTGAACGGAATTTGTCTCGCAGGACAAGCACCTGCAATTTATCGAACCGCCTCTCGGCGGCCCAAGGTTTCTCAATGTAGCGTCGCGACCCAGGAATGACACGTGACGACAACAAAAACTGCCCGACCTATAGTTTTCGTTGTGGATGACGATCCATCCGTGCGCGATTCGATTGAGCGTCTGCTGGGAACGGTTGGCTTGCCAGTCAAAGCATTCGGATCCCCCCTCGAATTTCTCGCAGCAAACCGTCCTGAGCTTCCGAGTTGCCTGGTCCTCGACGTGAGATTGCCAGGCATCAGCGGAATCGATTTTCAGCGTGAGTTGAGCAAAGCCAACATCCGCATTCCCATTATCTTCATCACTGCCCACGGCGACGTCCCCATGAGCGTTAAAGCCATGAAAGCTGGGGCTGTCGAATTCCTGATTAAACCTTTCCACGATCAGGATTTAATTGATGCCGTCCAAATGACCCTGGAGAAGGACCGCGTTCGGCGTTTGTGCGAGGCCGAGGTCGCGAAGCTGCAGCAGCGCTTGCGAACCCTGACTCCTCGCGAAAATGAGGTGCTTCCGCTGCTTATCTCCGGCCGTCTCAACAAGCAGATCGCTGCGGAAATCAATGCCAGCGAGGCCACCGTAAAAGTCCATCGCAGCCAATTGATGCGCAAGATGGAAGCACAATCACTGCCTGACCTGGTCAGAATGGCGGAGAAATTGGGGATTTCCGCGCCTACGCCCAAAGCTGACTCTTCTTTACCAAAGTAGAATATCTCTGTATCTACAGCTAATATCCTGGCTTACCCGGGGCTGTTACATTTGTAACAGAATGGTAAATTGCGATATTTGTGTCTCACGATTGTAACGACTTGTAAGTTGGACTTAATAACCTGTCAACCGGACCTGACCAAACTATTTCTAATGTGCTCTACGCGTGCCCCCAGTGCGCGACCGTATGATCGCGGCCGAATACCCGCTCCCCGGGTCAACTTCGAAACTACGGGGATAATATTCAGAAGAGGATTACCTTGAGAAAGCTTCGCATTCTGATTGCTGACGATCACGGTTTGGTACGCCGTGGTGCGCGGACCATTCTCCAGGCCCATCGTGGCTGGAAAGTTGTCGGCGAAGCTGCAGATGGGCGGGAAGCCTTGGAAAAGGCCTTAAAGCTAAAACCGGACGTGCTGGTGGTCGATATCAGTATGCCGGAACTCGACGGGGTTGAGGTGATACGTCACATCCGAAAGTCCCTCGCGGAGATTAAGGTTCTCGTGCTCACCATGCACGAATCAGATCACATGATTCGTCGGGCATTGGACGCCGGTGCGAATGGCTACCTGTTGAAATCCGATCTTATCGAATATCTCCCCAAGGCCGTCCGAGCCGTTGCCGAGAACAAAACCTTCCTGACCCCCAAAATCTCCGAAATCGTCCTCGAGGGATTCATTAATGCCAGAAATCAGTCGGAGGAAAAAAAGCCGGCAGGCCCCCGGATAACCGCTCGCGAACTGGAAATTATCCGCCTCCTAGCCGAGGGTAAGTCCAACAAAGAGGTGTCAACGCAGCTCGGAATCACCGTCAGAACCGTGGAGACTCATCGCAGTAAAATCATGCTTAAGCTTGGCCTCCATTCTTTGGCCGAGCTCATTCACTATGCCATGCGCAACGAAATAATCTCAATAAAACGCCCCGAGTAATGTATTGAGTCCCTTCCGCCGCAGCGCATCAGCCTGGTGACAAAATTACGAGACCTCTCCGGGTGGCCCATCCTTTGCGCTTTTTGCCTTTTGCAAAGGGTGGGTGGCACACCCTTAAAATTACGCCCTGCTGTCTCTAAACAGCAATTTCCATAATTCACTTAATCTCGCCGGAATATTTTCTGCCCTTCCGGAGTCTACGCCGATGACGGGCCCAACAGGCGTGCCTCTACTGCGTCGATCGGCCTCCAATTGAGCAGACAGGAGCGAATTACCCTTCATGGCAAATCGTTTAATCACTTCGATGTTTCTGTGCGCAAGCATTTCAATACTGGGCAGCAATACCTATGCAACCTCGCCAGCAGATGACACCCAGGTTCCAAAGCACTTCTCTGCTGCGGCCAATAACCCTGTTGTCACCTGGAATGCCACGCTACTCACTATTGTCCGCACCACTGGAGCCCAACCAAAAACCGTTCACCCCACCCGCAGCTTCGCCATCATGCACGCAGCCATCTACGATGCGGTGAATGCCATCGACCGCACGCACAAACCTTATTTGGTTGCGCTTGATGACCGTGCCTCCCCTACTGCTTCTCAAGATGCCGCAGCCGCTTCGGCTGCGCACGAGGTCCTGCTCGCGGTCTATCCAACCTTCCAAGCCACCCTTGATGCCCAACTTCAACAATCCCTGTCATTGATTCCCGATGGACCAGACAAGACCGAAGGCATCGCCATCGGCAAGGCCGTGGCCGATGAAATTCTTGCCGCGCGCAGCAACGATGGCTCCAATGCTCAACCCATTCCCTTTGTCTTCGGCAACGCCCCTGGAGATTACCAGTCCACGCCACCAAATTTTCCTGCGCAGCCGCAGTTCACGCATTGGTCGCACGTCACGCCCTTCGCCTTGCAGAGCGCCAGTCAGTTTCGTCTCGGGCCACCCCCCGCGTTGACAAGCGATACGTACACCGACGCGTTCAATGAAGTGCAATCACTGGGCATCGTCCACAGCACGACAGCCACCGCCGATCAGGCCTTGACCGGCCGTTTCTGGAATGGCGCCATCCAAAACTACTGGAACGAGATTGCCCAGACCGCAACGCTCGGACATCAGTTGACCACCGCAAAAAGCGCCCGCCTGTTTGCACTGTTAAATTTGAGTTTTGCCGATGGAGTGATCGCCTTCTACGACTCTAAATACACCTATAATTTCTGGCGCCCAGTAACAGCCATTCAGGAAGCTGCCCTGGACGGCAACCCACAAACGATTCCCGACCCTGCTTGGCTACCGGAAGTTGGAAACACCACACCGGATCCTTCTTACCCAGGCGCCCACGCAGTAATTAGTGCTGCCGCCAATTTAGTGCTGAAATCTTTTTTCCGTAGCAAGCATTTCGATTTCACCGTTACTTCCGAAGTTCTGCCTGGTGTAGAGCGTTCCTTCGACAGCTTCTCGGACGCCAACAAGGAAGCAACCTTGAGTCGAATTTTCGCCGGAGTGCATTTCCGCTCCGACCTCACCGCCGGTCAGCGCCTCGGTCGCGAAGTCGCAGATTTTGTGGTGGACAACTTCCTGACGGCTGTCCATCAAAATAATGGCGACGGCAAATAACCTCCGTTCAGCAATCAATAAAGCGAAATGCGGCGAGGCGCCTCGACTTCCGACGCGCCTCGCCGTTTTGCTTGTGAGACCTCGCGCCAACCCTCTTCTATAAATCCTGCAAGGTGCGTCGCTGCCACTCAGCGCAAACGCCGAGCCGTTTTCCGCGACCACCGAGTCACGAAGAACCCCGATGGCCGCTCGTTCATCCGTCGGGTGGGTCCACAGAATTCAACGTTCGAAGCTGGCACCCGTTCACATTCAAACAATGTTTCGGTGCATTCGGCTCGCGATATTACATTGAGCGTGATAGTTTACGGAAAAGCTCAGCAAAGGTGGCAACTACTAAACCGGAAGGAACACCGTGATCGCCAAAGAACCTCCTGCGGAAATCGGACCAGATAAACGCCACACGCCTGTTGCGCCTTCTGACCCCGACAGGATTGAGAAGGTCCGCACGCTCTTCGATCAACGCGCGGCTTATCTGGATCGCAGACAGCTGGATATCCGGCTGCGCAGGGAGACCGTTGACCGGGTGGTTCAGGGCAAGCAGTACAGCGAGATCCTCGATATCGGTTGCGGGGACGGATCCATTTCGACCCCGCTGCTAAATTCCAATTGTCGGCTGACTTTGCTGGATGTCTCGCCGGGCATGCTTTCGATTGCGCGATCTCAGATTCCTGAGGAATTGTCGTCGCGGGTAAAATTCGTGAACGAGGATTTCATGCAGGTGCCATTTGAAAAAAACTTTTTTGATTTGGTAATCTGCGTGGGCGTGCTGGCCCACGTGGTCTCCCCGAAAGATTTGATCGCCAGGATCGCATCCGTGCTCAAACCGGGCGGAACATTAATTCTGGAATGCACCAATGGACACCATTTCCTGGACCGTCTCAACCAGCTACGCAATCATTTGGCCTGGCTGTTTCATCCCCCGAAATACAAAATGAATATTCTATCGGCCACGGCCATCCGGAAAACCGCTGAGGAATACGGGTTCAAGCCCGCTGCGGAATTTCGCTATGGGTTGCCCCTGCCGGGGACCGGCAGATTTTATTCCGCCGACGGCGCCTATACCTCTACCCGTTCATTGTTCGGCGATATCGATCACAATCGCAATCGCTGGCTGGCTACCCAGCATATTTTTCATCTCGTCCGCGGATAAATCGAATAACACCAGCTATCAGTTGCGAGGTCCTGTAAATCCCGCAACAGCCTGGCGCGTAGCGCACCCTTAAGTTATGAGAAAACTCCTTGGTTGCCTACCCGTTGGGGCCTTGGGTTTTTGCACAGCGTGAGCGCTCCTCTCCGATTCCTTTTAATCTCGCATCAATCTCCTGCATGTCCGACCAGCTTTAATCACGCCTTAGAAAGCCACCAGCCATCCCCCGCGAACCAACAAGTATCATCCGGCTGCGAATCGCGCTTGAGCGACTTCACGTTTTGTAATTCGCCACGCTTGAACGCGGCCGACAACTTCCGCGCTGTTTGCTCATCGCGCGCTCCAAAGCACGGCACAAACATTGCAGGACACACGAATCGCGCATCAAATCGCTCTGCTCCAGCGCGCGTTACCAGCAGCATGCCCCCCGCGCCCGGCATTCTTCCCGGCCCGTCAGCCGGTGTCAGCGGAAACAGCAAGCGTCCATTCTCTCGCAGCGCGTCCAGCCAAACCTTTAACGGCGCTGTCGCTCCCGCATTTACATAGATCACATCGCAAGCTGGCAAAGGCGCTTCAGATCCGGAGCGTTCCTGTACCTTAACATTTGGAAGATCGCTGAGGTTTTCTGTGGCCCTCTTCGCCAGGTCATGCTCGATCTCATAAGCCACTACTGCGCCGCTCTCCCCCGTCAGTCTCGCCAGCACCGCCGTGTAATATCCCGTCCCCGCTCCTACGTGAAGCACCGCGTCCCCGCACTTCACATCCAGCGCCGCCAAATTAATGGCGTGCAGCACCGGCTGTCCATTATTAATCCCGCGTTCGGGCGCCAGCGCCACCACCACATCCTGGTACAGAAACGCCGGATCGTCGGTCGGAGTCTCCACGTGATGTCCCCCCGCAAATAATTTCCACGGACCCGG
>Ga0209625_1000466_pt1 | contig 10411 bp, 11 predicted proteins | sample JacPin_JW_Ref_M2_FD_187960 | JGI IMG/M metagenome (GOLD analysis project Ga0209625, IMG submission 187960) | Forest soil microbial communities from Algoma, Ontario, Canada - Jack Pine, Ontario site 1_JW_Ref_M2 (SPAdes) (version 2) | ecosystem: Environmental > Terrestrial > Soil > Boreal...
TAATCCCGCCGGCCATGCCATAAATAAATTCCTTCATGTTCATGCCCAGCGGAATTTCATAAATCCCAGGCTTGTTCACATGTCCTGCAACGCACAACAGTCGCGTGCCGCCATTTTTTGGCGTGCCCAGATTCGCGTATGCTTCGCCGCCGCCCAGAATAATTGCAGGCACAGCGCTTAACGTCTCCACATTATTGATAATCGTCGGGCAGCCGTAGAGCCCGACCACAGCAGGGAAGGGAGGTTTGATTCGCGGATATCCTCGTTTGCCCTCCAGCGATTCCATCAGCGCCGATTCTTCGCCGCACTCGTACGCGCCCGCGCCGGTATGAATCAGCAAATCATAATCAAATCCCGAACCGAGAATATTCTTGCCCAGGTACCCGCGCTCGTACGCTTCGGTAATCGCTCCCTGCACAATATCCAGCACATAACGATATTCGCCGCGAATATAAATAAATCCCTGGTGCGACCCGATCGCGCGCCCGGCAATCACGATACCCTCAATCAACTGGTGAGGATCCATTTCCATCAACGGCCGGTCCTTGCAAGTTCCAGGCTCGGATTCGTCCGCGTTGCAAATCACATATTTCGCTTTTGGCGAATCCTTCGGCACGAACGACCACTTCATGCCGGTCGGGAATCCCGCGCCACCACGCCCGCGGAGATTCGATTTCTTCATCTCATCGATGATCGACTCCGGCGTCATCTGCTTCAGCGCTTTTTCCAGTGCCTGATAACCGCCGTGCTGCAAAAACACGTCAATCTTGGGCGAATTCTCAATGCCCCAGCGCTTGCTGATCACCGGAATCTCGCCTGGTTGCCGTTCGTGGAGGGCCCCTGAAATCACCGGCACCGGCTGGGCTTTCCTGCCGTAGTCCAATTCTTGAATCAAGCGATCGAAAGTAAGTGGCGTAAGGTTTTCGTAGAAATCATAGTTAATCTGCATCGCCGGAGCCCCAGTGCAAGCCCCGATGCATTCCACTTCTTCCAGCGAAAACACGCCATCTTTGGTGACTTCCTTGTGTCCGATCTCCAGGCGCTTCTTCGCGCGCTCCAGCAATTCATTTCCGCCGCGCAGCATGCACGCCACATTGGTGCATACCTGCACGTGATATTTCCCCATCGGCTTGCGATGCAGCATCGAGTAATACTCGAGCGTCTCCTCGACCTGCACGGTGCGCAGCTCCAGTCGTGCCGCAATTTCCGCTATCACTTCATCGCTGATGTACCCAAACTCATCCTGCGCATACATCAACATGGGAATCAGCGCGCTGCGCTTCACTGGATACGCGTTCCGCAGTCGTTCGAATCGCGCCGTGAGTTCGGGGGACATTTGCAGTGCCATCTAGCGATCCACCTCGCCCAGCACGATATCGATCGTCCCAATGCACGCAATCACATTCGAAATCAGTTGCCCTTCCACCAATTTCGGCAAAGCCTGCAAATTTATATACGACGGCGAACGGAAATGTACCCGCAGCGGTTTTGGCGATCCATCGCTAGCGATAAAACATCCGAGTTCCCCTCGCGGCGATTCCACGGTTACAAACGCCTCCCCAGCCGGCGGCGAAAATCCTTCGGTAAAAATTTTGAAGTGATAAATCAGCGCTTCCATCTCCGTCTTCATCTTCTCGCGCTGTGGTGGCACGATTCCCGGAGCGTCGGTTTTGATCGCGCCCTCATCCGTAATCTTGTCCAGCGCCTGCCGCACGATCTTCAGGCTTTCGCGCATCTCCGCCACCCGGATCATGTATCGCCCGAAGCAATCCGAATCCGTGCGTGTGGGCACATCAAATTCAAATTCGTCATAACTCGAATACGGGAACAATTTGCGATTATCGTAAGCCACGCCCGCCGCGCGAATTGTTGGCCCGGTCATGCTCAACGCAATCGCATCTTCCGCACTGATATATCCAATGTTTTTCGTGCGCCCCATCCAGATGCGGTTTTCCGTGAGCAGTGATTCGTATTCATCCACGCGGCTAGGCATGTATTTCAAAAATTTCTCGATCGTTTGCCGCCATCCCGCCGGCGGCTGCAGCGCCACGCCGCCAATGCGGATGTAGCTGGTCATCATCCGCTGACCCGCGAACATTTCAAAAATCTTCAAAATTTCTTCGCGCTCGCGGAAGCAATACAGAAACACCGACATCGCTCCCAAATCGATGGCGTGCGTCCCCAGCCACACCAGGTGAGAAGAGATTCTCTGCAGTTCCACCATCATCACGCGGATGTATTGCGCCCGCTTGGGCACTTCCAGATCCAGCAGCTTTTCCACGGCCATGCAATAAACCAGGTTATTTCCCAGCGGATTCAAATAATCCATGCGGTCCGTCAGCGTAATCGCTTGCGAATAGGTTTTGTCTTCGCACGATTTCTCGATCCCGGTATGCAGATATCCGCAATCGGGAACGGCCTTCACCACCGTCTCGCCATCTAGCTCCAGCACGATGCGCAACACCCCGTGCGTGGAAGGGTGTTGCGGTCCCATATTAAGGACCATCGTTTTCGCTTGGCCGACTGCTGTTTCTACCGTGGTCATATGGAGGTCTTCGTGAAGCCAAGTGGCATTACCGGGATATCCCGGTAGCCTTCCACCGGATAATCTCGGCGCAGCGGATAGCCTTCCCAATCATCGGGGAGCACAATGCGTCGCAAATCCGGGTGGTCGTTGAAATGAATCCCAAATAAATCGAAAATCTCGCGCTCCAGCCAATTCGCGCCCGGCCACACCGGCACCAGCGAATCAATAGCCGGATCTTTTCCAGACAAACGTACTTTCAATCGCAATTTCTCGCGTCGCGAAATACACACCAACTGATAAACCATTTCGAATCGCGGCTCATAAGGATGGCGGTCCAGGCAGGTCGCGTCGGTCAGCAAATTAAATTGCATCGAAGCGTCGTCGCGGCAGCGCGCTGCGGTAGCCCGCAGCAATTCACGCGGCACCACGATCGTCGTTTCGCCGCGATACTCCACTACTTCCGCGACGGCATTCCTATCCCACGCGCGCAACTGTTCGACCGACGACAAGCGTCCGCCTACAACATTAGCGTTCTGGTTGGAATTCTCCGTCAAACTTTTAATCCCGTGCGCCGGTTATTTTTGCCAGTCCAACGCGCCCTTTTTCCAGAGATACAGGTAACCCACCAGCAGGATGGCGATATAAATCATCATCTCTGCGAAGCCGTACCATCGCAAACTGCGAAAAACGTAAGCCCAGGGGTACAGAAAAATCGCTTCCACATCGAACAAAATAAAAACCATGGCCACCAGGTAAAATCGCACCGAAAACGGCTCGCGTGCGTCACCCGTCGGTTCTACGCCACATTCGTAGGGTTCTTGTTTTACGCGGCTTGGCCGTCGCCAGCCAATTAACACCGAAATGGCCGTCAACATGCCAGCGAGCGCCGCTGCGATCAGCAGGTGTATGAGTAGTGGAGCGTAACTATGTAGGTCGGAACTGCCCATAAGCGAAACGTTATAATAACGACTCGACTACCACTCGGTCAAATCGCCGCGAAGCACCTTATAATAGTCCTACTTCGCGTTCGTGTTCTGTCGCGCATTTCATCGGGGCCCATCGCCATGATCTTCGGTCGTAACACAAATGTTAGTGTCGACGCCCACAAGTATCACGTGCAAACCGAAGATGCCGGCGCCTCCAGCGCGCTCATCGACACCACCGTTTACGCCGGTGGCCGCGTGATTCATCGCCGCACGAATAATTATCTCGACCTCTTACCCTTGAACGCCGACAGCGAGAAGGCTATCAAGCTGCGTCTCGATGAACAACACCGTCAGGTGCTGGAAGAAATTCGCTCCGGTGCGCTTCGTCTCCCTGCGTCCACGCCGCCTGCTCCACCAGCGCCAAATAAATCCGTTCCTTCGCACGCAGCAGGAAAAAGCGCCGCCCAGTCGGAATCACTATCCATCGAATTGCTGAATGCAAAAACCTGGCTCGCCGGAAAGCGCGCGACTTTGCAATTGCGTGTTACCAACACGCAAGGGCATCCCCTCACCGGAGCAAGAATCACCGTATCCATCTCCGGCGCCGCGGAACCCACCAATTTTTTCACCGACTCTGCAGCCACAGGCGAAGCCCACCTCACCTTCGACATGCCGCGTCTTAGCGAACCCAACGCCGCGCTGGTGATCGAAGCCACGAGCGGCGCAGCTAAAGCTCATTTGCGTTTCCAATTGCGTGCCCGCCAGCGTGTCCCAGTCGCTTGACCGTCAGGCGCCCAGCAGCCTCACTTCGCCGCTAATAAGGCCACGAGTAACTTCGCCACTAATAAGTCCGTAGGGTAGAATTAAAAGATGGAAGCGTCCCAGACCATCACCGTCAACGGAGAGCGTCGCGAAACTCCGCAAGGCGCCACCGTAGCCGATTTACTTCACGACCTGAATCTCCCCGCCGGCCGAGTCGCCATCGAACGCAATCTCGAAATCCTCCCGCGCCCGCTGTGGACCAATACCGCCATTCAACCCGGCGACCGCTACGAAATCGTCCACTTTGTAGGCGGTGGCTAAATTCGTCCCGAGTCAAATTCTGCAAACTGCAGTTTCACCAAAGCAACTTCAAACCGAATTGCACTTGCCGCGAGATAGTCGAGGTGCTGGTGATCGCTCCAGCTGTAGGCGAAACGCCCGAAGGCGTGAACACCACCGCATTGGGCAGATTGAAATTTGCCCGGTTCAAAAGATTAAAAATCTCCGCCCGGAATTCGATGTTCAGGCGCTCCGTGATTCGCGTGTCTTTCAACGCCGAGAAATCCCAAGTGGCCAAGCCGGGGCCGACCAAAGTATCTCTGCCGACGTTACCGTAAAATCCGCCGTTTGCCGGGGAATTGCTGGGAGCCACAAACGCATTAGGGGCAAACCATTTGTTCGGACTCCCGATCATTACCGGGCCGCTAAAGGCTGGATTCGCGAAAGGTCGCACCGGGTTTCGCGTGTCCCCATTGTTCGAAGGGTTGTAGCTGAGCTGCGGGGAAAACGGAAAACCGGTTTGCAATGTCACGATGGAGTTGACCGTCCAACCGCTGATCAACCTGCTCGCAAAGGCTTCCCCATTGTTGAAAAAACGACCGCCGCGACCGATCGGCGGCACATAAGTTACATTCGCCACGCCAATATGCGTAACGTCGAAACTTCCGCGACCCTTGTCGGAACTCAAGTTGAAGGGATTCGACGCCAGCGCTGGTCCGCCTCCGGAGGTCGTTGCGTTCACAGAATCGCCGTCGTCGAGAACTTTGGAGAAAGTGTAAACGCCGCGCAGCGTTAAGCCTCCGCTGAAGCGGCGGTTCAAATCCACTTGCAGGGCGTTGTATGCGCTAACTCCTTCCGAAAAGTAAGTCCAGGTATTCGCAATAGCGGGATTGGCCTTCGTTGTCGTGGGCACGAAGTATGTTCCTGGCGGTACCGGCGTGCCGGCTATGCCCGCGGGAAAAGTTGCGGGATACGTTGCCGGGCACGGTGCGGCCGGACAGATCACCGGAAAAGGTTCGTTCGCATCGATGCCGATTATTTCGTGGTACCCATGGTTGCCAACATAGCCCACCGTCAGGGACGTATTCGGCGAAAGCTGCTGCTGCACTCTTAACGAATAGGAAATCAGCGTCGGCGTTTTCATGTCCGGCTGAACTCCTCCAGGAATCAGCTTCACCGTAGAGGGAAATGGTCCCGCCGGATTGATGGGAAGCTGCGACACCGTCAACGGAGTCGTGTAGGTGGGATTGAAAGGAGCGTTCTGATCGGCGCGATATCCCAAAGCATCCTGCAGATCGTTATACATCCCGAATCCCGCGCGAATCACCGTTCGCTCGCTGAACGGACTCCAGGCCATGGCTACGCGCGGCTGCGGCAAAAATTTTGTGTTGTTTTCGGTGAACAGTGACGATGCCACCCGCGGCTGGGTGGAGATAATTCCGCCGTTGAATGTGTAGTTCGAAGCGCGCCCGTGCGCTTCGTTCCAGCCGGTCGTGAATTCGTCTCGAAAACCAAGTGTCACGGTTAATTTCGGACGAATCCGGAACGTGTCTTGCACAAACCATGCGCCAAACAGCGAGCGCCAATTCATTTCCGTGGGCGCTGGGTCGAATAAGAAGCTGGAACTCGTGCCCTTTAAAAAAGTCTGCAGGCTCGTGAAAGTCGCCTGCCCGAATTGGCTTAGCGCAATGGTTTCGTTGGATTGAAATTGCTGGAACCACCCGCCGAATTCCAACTGGTGACGCCCGCGCGTCATGGTCAGATGATCTTCGTACGTGTATAGATTCCGCGCGATCCTCAAGTTACTGCCGTTATTGCTGCCGGCCAGTCCGAGCTGCGCTTGCGGATTGGATGCCGCGCTTCCTCCCACCACTACTGCTCCAACTGGAAGCCCGACCAGAAATCCCGGGACGCTCGCCGCTGGTGTCCCCGGCGTGGGTTCTCCGGTAAAGAAGTAACCTGCGCGCGAGAAGCCGACTCTGGCGGTGTTGACCAACGACGGCGAGAACACATGCGTTTCCTCGAACGACAGAACCTGTTCCCGCAATGTGACCACGTCGCTGCTGAATGGATCGAGCGGCGTGGCCGTGAAATCGTCGCCATCGTCAATAGTGTAAATTCCGGAAAACGTATCGTGCGAAGAGAACGTGTGATCCACCCGAACGGTGCCGAAGTCCTCACGAATCGTTTGCAGCGGGCTGCCGAACACTTCGGCAATCCCGCCGAAATCTGGAGCGCCTACGGGCGGCGTCGGCCACAAATTCAGCAGCGGCTGGACACTTGGTACCGCTGATGCGCGCGAAGCCGCGTCCGGAACGAACGTAGCTGACGTCTGATGAAGGTGTTGGCGAAATCCCTCGTAGTTCGCGAATAAAAATGTCTTGTCTAGGTGCAGCGGCCCTCCCATCGAACCGCCAAACTGGTTCCGCTGGAACGGCGGTGCGTCTCCCTGATCGAAGAAATTCGGTGCATCCAGCGCGTTGTTACGCAGGAACTCAAATGCCGCACCATGCCATTCATTCGATCCCGATTGCGTCAGAATCACCACTTGCCCGCCCGGGCGTTTGCCAAATTCGGCCCCGTAAGAATCGCGTTGCACATTAAATTCGCGCACCGCGTCTACTCCCAAAAGCATGCCGCTCGTTCCCCCTGGCTGCATGTTGTTCTCGGCAGCGCCGGTGAATTCCACTCCATTCAAGAGAAAAAGATTCTGCTGCGGGCGATTCCCGGAAACGGCGAAATTATTTGCGGTGGTGGAATTCGAAATTCCCGTCCCGCCAGTTTTCAGCGAAGTGAAATTCACAACGCCAGGATTGAGCGGCAGCAACAAATCATAGCTGCGCCCATTGAGGGGCAGGTCTTTGATCTGCTGCTCTCCAACGAGCCCAGAAATGTCTTTGGTGGTGACGCTCACGAGCGGCGCATCTTCAGACACTCTTACTTCGGCCGTTACCGCACTGACTCGCAACGTAAGATCGACATTAGCTTCCTGTCCCACCACCAGCCGGATTCCAGTCCTGATCGCTTCCTGAAACCCGCTCTTGCTTACTGACACCTCATAAGGACCAACCGCGAGCGAGACAATTTGGTAGCGCCCCGCATCATCGGTGGCCGCCGTTCGCACCGCCCCAGTCTCGGTGTTCTTCGCGGTTACCGTTGCCGAAGCAATGGGCGCTCCCGATGAATCGGTCACCATGCCTTTAATGCTCGCAGCAACTTGACCCTGCGCAAGCTGCACCCAACACATCGTGACTAAGATCGTGACGAGCGCGAACCGAGTCCAAGTAAACCGCCAAACCCCGCATTCCACCGCAGGACGCTTGCAAGAACTCATCGAACCCCCCAAAAATTCCAACCCGCGCACACAATTCAATACGTTTCGTACCGTTAAGTCAAACCGACTTAAGCCGAGTCCTGAACATGTGAGTCACGCGGAGGGTGCCCCACGCTGGATTTTCGGCGTGGACTTTGAGTTTGAATTTCAAAGGTCCACCCACCCAAGAAAATTTGCAGACACCGACGGTCGCAGAGCACCATTCCAACTAAGGCAGTTGATAAATATCTTTGTCGGAATTGGTAGAAACTCCCTTTGAATCATCTCCATCATCTGCATTAGCCATTGATAATTCGACATGCGATTGATTCATCGCGTGCATCAACGATTCGATTTTTTCCCGGCTCATTCCAACGCCAAGTACCGAATGTCCTCCCAATACGAAAGCCATAACAAGTCTGCGCATAATCAATTTGAATGACATTTTTCCCTCAAGCGAACACACGGCAAGGTCTGTGCGTCATCGCGCAATCGCGATAATCCAAGGAGACTTCAACCTGCTGACGGTTGATTGCGGTTACGGGGAGCTACTGAATCGGGGGAGGCCGCGGAGAAAAAACAGAGAGCGATGGAGCGAGCTGCGGAATCCAGATATTTTTGCGCGTTGGGACTACCGCAACGACGACCAGCGCAACAAAGAACCACTCAGGAACGAGTAGTTTTAAAACGAGCGCAGCGCCAGGCGACGCCAGCGCGACCAACAAGGCAGCGGCCACACCTATGATTAAATTATATGCACCGGCGACAGCCTTGTTCATAAGACTCATATTAAGTCGAACTGGCGTTGCTATCACGAATAGTTTCGAGTCCCTCGCTTATTTCGCGTAATGCGCGGCGCCCATAAAATGCAGCGACACATAAGGCTCGTCTCCCACCACCCAACTGTCATGCGCCACGGGCGGAATGTAAAACAGACTTCCCGGCGTCAATTCCATCTGCGTTCCATTAGCGAAAGCGGCCACGGCGCGCCCTGAAACAACCAGCCCAACGTGTTCCACTTCACAAAGCAGTGTGCCCACCGATGGAGCAACATGCTGTGACCATTTCCATCCAGGTTCGTAGCTCGCGCGTCCTATGGTCATTCCACCAATATGCACAATCTCAAATCGCCCTTTGTCGAAGACGCGCACCTCATCCGGATTCTCAAATCGCTTCAAAATAGCTTCCTGCACGATTCCTCCTTCAATGTGCTGCCGTAATTTCAGCTCAAAATGAATTTGTTTTACTAGCTACGCGGCGTTACGCCGGTGACGCAGCCTAAACTTGACGAGTCTAGACACGCCCAGTACGCTCATGGCACATGCGCTCGCTATCCAGGAAAACCATATTGGTCGTGCTTGGATTGCTGGCATTGGGCATCGTTGCGTACCAGGCGAGCAGCCTCCTTCACCTCGCCAGCTTCAGCGGCTCCAGATTGCTTTACGCTTTGCGCGACGCCAATCCTTACTACATCATCCTTGCCCTCGCGGCCATTTATTTGTGTTACGGCATCCGGTCGCTGCGTTGGCGAGTCTTTCAGCGCAATATCGGCAACGCGAATTTTTGGAAAATTTATAAACTCACGCTGGCAGGCTTTGCCGCCATTTTTCTGCTCGGCCGGGCAGGCGAACCCGTCAGGCCTTTGCTGTTGGCAAAAAAACAAGACCTGCCCATCGCTGACACCTTCGGCATTTATGTTCTCGAACGTATTTTCGATATGGCGAGCGTCGCGGTCATTGCCGGCGTGGGCCTGGTCCTATTTGGTATGCGCCCACATGCAGGTGATATGGCCAGCGAACTGGAAACCGCTGCCAAAACTAGCGGCACAATTTTGTTCGCGGGCGTTCTGGCCGCCACTATCGCGCTGGTTTATTTGCGCGTCCACGGCACCGCGCTTCTCGAGCGCCGGTTGCAAACGGCAATTGAGGCCGGCGGGTGGCGCAGCTCCCTCACGCGCATCGTCTTGGGCTTTGTGCGCGGCGTACAAACCATTCGCACCTGGAAAGACTTGATTCTAGCCACGGCTTATTCCGGAATGCACTGGCTGGTAGTCGCGCTCGTTTATTATTGGGTGTCCCACAGTTTCACAGGAACGCTTCACACCATCGGCGTGGCCGATTCTTTGCTGGTCCTGGCGTTTACCCTGGTGGGCTCGACCATTCAATTGCCAGGTATCGGCGGCGGCTCGCAAGCCGGCGCCATCATTGCGTACACAGCGATTTTTGGAGTAGAAAGAGAACCCGCGGTAGCTGCCGCCATGGTGCTGTGGGCTATTACTTTCGCTGGTTGCGGCATACTAGGCGTCCCCATGCTGCTACACGAAGGTTGGGGTTTGCGCGATCTGAAACGCATGGCAGAGGAAGAAAAAAAAGTAGCGGCCGTGGCCTTAAAATGAGCGCACTGGAAACACGCGTTGGGAATAAGCCCGCTACAATAAACCCGTGCGTAAGGAAGAATAAGAAAGACCACAAACTTTTGCGAACTCAGGTATCAATCGATTTTATTTTTGCGCTGCTGACAGGAGATGACCCCGAGTGAAGTGCCCTTTCTGCGCCCACATTGACGACAAGGTGATCGATTCACGCGAAGGCCGCGCCGGCGACA
>Ga0209625_1000467_pt1 | contig 10382 bp, 8 predicted proteins | sample JacPin_JW_Ref_M2_FD_187960 | JGI IMG/M metagenome (GOLD analysis project Ga0209625, IMG submission 187960) | Forest soil microbial communities from Algoma, Ontario, Canada - Jack Pine, Ontario site 1_JW_Ref_M2 (SPAdes) (version 2) | ecosystem: Environmental > Terrestrial > Soil > Boreal...
GTTATAAATGGGTCAGCGGCGTCACGGTTTCGCGGGTGGATATGTATGGCGAGTCGATTTTTCAGATTGACCCCTACCTGCATGTAGGACTCAGGCAGCCGCTGCCAAAGTTCGCCCTTGGGCGTTGGGAAGCGGTGGCGAACTGCGATAATTTGCTGGCTCAAGGTACGGTGCCGGTGACTACGCGTGACGGACACACCAATTTGATACCGGCGTTTCGAAGCTTCCGCGGCGGCGTTAGCGTACAGTTTTGACAATTCGGGCTTTAGAAAGCCATATCTGCTCTTCCGAATATCGTATCCTCGCTCGGCCTTTCCGGATTTTTTATTCGAAGCGTCAGAATATAAAGGATTTACAGCAGAGCTCCATGCTTCGCGGATGGACTCTAATTTGCACCGGATTTGTATCGGGTAGGTGTATCCCTGTCGAGCCGCGGTATGAAGCAGAATCTGCGCGTAAGTCTTGGGGCGGTCGTGCTGGCGTTGGCTACGCTGGCAGCGGTGATCTTTGCCTTCCTGAATTTCCAACAACGAAGCAAATTTGAGCTGGTGGACGACGGCGTAGCTTGGCTGGACACTGACCACGGCATAGAAGCCTGGAAGGTTGCTAAAGGCTCGCCGGCAGATTCGGCGGGGATTCGGCCGGGCGACCATCTGGTGGAGATCAACGGCCTCAAGGTAGGTCGAGCGGTTCAAGTTACCATGCGGTTGAGCCGGGCGGGGTTGTGGACACAGGTACGTTATAAGTTGGCCCGCGCAGGCCAGGAATTCGAGACCCCGCTGGTCACGGCTCCGGCGGAGAAGCCCGCTTCCATCGAAAATTACCTGCGGGTCGTAGGGCTGCTGTACCTCTTTATTGGACTATTCATTTTTGCGCGACGATGGAATGCGCCGAAGGCGGTGCACTTCTATGTGTTCTGCCTGGTGTCCTTCATTCTGTATTCCTTCCACTTCAGCGGGAAACTGGACACTTTTGACCAGGAAGTTTACTGGGCAAATATCGTGGCGCGCTTGCTGGCGCCAGCGGTGTTATTGCACTTCGCGCTGGTGTTTCCGGGCCGTTCCGAAACAACTTTTCGCACTTCCTCAAAGGCGCTGACGGTTTATCTGCCGCCGCTAGCGCTGCTGCTGGTACACATCAGCACGGCGCGCAATGCGCTGGGATTTGTGCCGTGGCTGGGCTCGCGCATTTTGCTGGATAAGATTGAACTGACTTTCCTGGGCGCATGTTTTCTTGCCGCGGGGCTGGGCTTCTACAGAAATTTCCGGGTGGCGCCGTCGGGTGTTTTGCGGCAGCAATTCAAATGGCTGACGGGCGGAACGTTGGCGGGAACTTTGCCATTCACGCTGCTGTACATTGTGCCGTTCGTGATGGATCTGGGTCCGCGCGGGTGGATGCAATTCTCCGCGGTGAGTTTGGTTTTGATTCCGTTGTGCTTCGGCTACGCCGTCATCCGCTACCGGTTAATGGACGTAGATATTATTTTCAAACGCGGCTTGGCGTACACGGCAGCCACGGCGGGAGTGGCAGCGGTTTATTTCGCGTTGGTGGCGTTGCTGGCGCAGATTTTCCACGCGCAGACGACCGGGCCGGTTGGCGGCATGATCGCCATCGTGATCGCGGCGTTTCTATTTCAGCCGTTCCGGGAATGGACGCAGTCCAGGCTGGACCGATTCTTTTATCGGGATCGGCTCGATTATCGCCGCACGCTGATTGAGTTCGGACGCACGCTGACCAATGAAGTGCGGCTGGAGCCGATGCTGGGCTCGGTGATGGATCGCGTTTCGCAGACGCTGCTGGTCGATCGTTTGGCGATTTTCCAGGAGGATCCGACAGACCCTGGTCACATGCGGCTGGCACGCTCGATGGGCGTGCGATTGATTGAACCACTTGATCTTGGCTTCCTCGAGCCGGCCCGGCCCGAGTTCGCCCGTGGGGCGCTCTTTTTTGAGTCGCCCCGCGCGGCGAGAGATGTCAGCGAATCGGTACGGCGCACGCTGGAGCAACTGGATTTGAATTATTTTGTGCCTTGCCGGATTCGCGAGCACACTGTTGCGGTGTTGGGCCTGGGGAAGACGGTGGACGGAGATTTTCTTTCCAGTGATGACGTGGAGTTGGTGGAGACGATCGCCGGTTACGTGGCTATCGCGTTGGATAATTCGCAGCTGTATACCTCGCTGGAACAAAAGGCCACAGAAATCGCGCGCTTGAAGGACTTCAGCGAAAACATTGTGGAGTCGCTGAACGTTGGAGTGCTGGCGGTGGACCTGGCCGGGTTGGTGGAATCCTGGAACACGCGAATGGAGCAGTTATTTGGCGTGGCGCGGGAACACGCAGTGGGGCATCAACTGAATTCCTTGCTGCCGGAAGAATTGTCGAAGGAAATTAACGCGCGCAGCGACGATGAATTGATCACCGGGATTTATAAACAGCGGCTGCACCATCTGGGGAAAACGCTGACGTTGAATGTTTCCATTACGCCGCTGGTCAGCAAATCGGGTGAGCACATCGGACGGTTGCTGCTGTTTGACGATGTGACGCAACGCGAGCGGCTGGAAGAACAGATGACCCAGACGGAGAAGCTCACGTCGCTGGGGCTGCTGGCAGCGGGCGTGGCGCATGAAGTGAACACGCCGCTGGCAGTGATCTCCAACTACATACAAATGTTGGGAAAGCAGATGCCCGACGGCGATCCCAAGCAGGCGATCATTGAGAAAATTGTAAAACAGACTTTTCGCGCCAGCGAAATTGTCAATAACCTGCTGAATTTTTCGCGCACCAGCGCCACGGAAGTGGTGGATATCGACGTGAATCGCGTGGTGGAAGAAACGCTTTCTCTGGTGGCGCATCCGCTCAAGACCGCGCAAATTCAGGTGGTGCGGCAACTAGGCGAAACGCTTCCGGCGGTGCGCGGCTCGGCGAATAAGCTGCAACAGGTGTTTTTGAATTTATTTTTGAATGCGCGCGACGCGATGCCCGGCGGCGGTATGCTGGAAGTGCGCACCACGGCGCACAATGGAAGCGTGGAAGTGGAAATCGTGGACACCGGCGCGGGCATTGCCCGCGAACACATTCACCGGATATTCGATCCGTTCTTCACCACCAAGGCGAGCGGGCGCGGAACCGGGCTGGGGCTGTCAGTGAGCTACGGAATTATTAAAGAACATTCCGGGAAGATTGACGTGCGGTCGACTGTGGGTAAAGGAACATCGTTTCACCTAGAGCTGCCCGCAGTCAGGAAACCAATTCATGTCTAAGGGCTCGATTCTGGTAGTGGATGATGAGTCAGAAATTCGAGAGGGACTGGAGCTCCTTCTTACCGGAGAAGGTTACGGAGTCTCCAGCGCGGGAACCGGCGAATCCGGGCTGGCAAAATTAGGGGAACATCCTTTCGATTTATTGTTGCTGGACGTGAGCCTGCCGGACCGCAATGGTCTGGACCTGCTGAAGGAAATTCGCAAACGCGATCCACATCTTTCCATTGTATTGATCACCGCATACGGCTCGATTGACATGGCACGCACCGCTTTCAAAAGCGGGGCGATGGATTACATCACCAAGCCGTGGTCCAACGATGAATTGCTGGCGCAGGTGGCGCAAGCGGTGGAATCGCGGCAACTGCGCGAAGAAAACGTACAACTGAAGCGCGCGCTGAAACAGCGCTTCAACTTCCCCAACATTATCGGGAAAAGCGACAAGATGCATACGTTGCTGGACCTGGTCACGCAGGTGGCGCCGTCGCGCTCGACGGTGTTGATCAGCGGGGAAAGCGGCACGGGTAAGGAACTGATCGCCAAGGCCATTCACTCAGGGTCGACGCGAGCGGATAAGGCTTTCGTGCCCGTCAATACCGGGTCGATTCCGGTGGATTTGCTGGAATCGCAATTATTCGGGCACGTGAAGGGCGCGTTTACGAGTGCGGTGGCTTCCAAAAAAGGTTTGTTCGAGGTTGCGGACCAGGGGACGATTTTCTTCGATGAAATTGCGACCATCAGTCCGGAGACGCAGGCGAAACTGCTGCGCGTAATTCAAGAGCGCGAGTTTATGCGGCTGGGCGGGACGGAACAATTGAAAGTGGACGTGCGCATCGTGGCGGCGTCCAACGTGGATTTGCTTACGCTGGTGCGTGAAGGGCGTTTTCGCGAGGACCTGTACCACCGCTTGAACGTGATTCACCTGCAGCTTCCGCCGCTGCGTGACCGTCGCGAGGATGTGCCATTGCTGCTGGCGCACTTTCTGGAACGCTACTGCAAGGAAAATGAAAAGCCACTAAGACAATTCACGCCGGGCGCGATGAAGTTGATGATGGACTACGACTGGCCCGGCAACGTGCGCGAGCTGGAGAACGTGGTGGAACGCGCGGTGGTGCTTTCGACCCAGGAACGCGTGGACGCGGACCTGTTACCTGAGAGTATTCGCAGCAAGGAGATTGTGCGCGGGGTGCGGCTGCAACTCTCGGAATTTCTACCGCCGCTGCCGGGGGAGGCTGGGTCACGAACAGGAGCAGACCATTCGCAGCCGTCCTTGTTTCAAATTATGGACGAGATCGAGCGCCGGATTATTATGGATATGCTCGAACGCACCGCCTGGAACCAGACGGAAGCGGCGGAGAGATTTATGATTCCGCTATCAACGCTCAATCAGAAGATCAAGCGGCTGGGCATCGATGTGCGACGCCGAGGACGAGGCGAAGAAACATTATCGGCGTCATTCGGGAAGTAAGACGAGTGATGTTCAGCAAGATGTGGTTTTGAGTGAACCGCAGCGACATTCCGACAATAAGAATCTCACGAACATTCAGCACGCGGATCATGAATCAGCTGCAGGCGCTAGCGATGAACGAAGGCCAGCGGCGGAAGAAAAAACTGTGGAGCGAGCAAGGACGAGCACAACTGGAAAAACTTCCGTTAGCGATTTGGGCCAGCCGGCGCCGGAATGATTTGTTCGAGCTGCTGGATCGCATTAATCCGAGAGATGTCCGGTAACGGCGCCGCTTTTACACGTCGCCGTTTACGTCCACGACAGCCTGACCCTGGACCACCCGACTTGCATCCATTGTACTAAGCTGGCATTGGTCTGTAGCTCCGCTTAGGGCAAGTCTAGCAGCAGCTAGTTTAGTTCTACTATTAACGTTATGTTTTACCAACAATGAGCTAACATAGAACTTAACTGTCCTCTCAGACAAGTTCAAACCACTCGCTATCTCTTTATTAGACTTGCACTCTATGATGCCACCAAGTACGCTTTTCTCTCTAGCTGTTAAGCGTACCTTGTTTTTAGAATTAGCTTTCATTTCTTCTACCACTTCGACGCATTGACGTTTAAGCTCGGCTTGCGTTTTGTCCTCAGCTAAAAAAGCTAAGTCGTTTATGTTCGTTCCAAAAAATGACAGGTACATAGATATTTTCACGATAACATTTATCGGCATCGGAGCCACCTCGTGCAAATCATACTCGCTGACGATACTGCCACTCGTTTTATCTAGAACGTATACATGTTTGGCTGCTACCTCACGTATCGGATGTATTTTTGAAACCTTCATACTTACTCCGTCCTTAATCTGACCTCAATAGGATTAGTAAAATACGACTGCACTCCTCCCCGCCTTGCTGTCAATTTCAGTTTTTAACCGCCACCACATGGTGAATTAAAAATCCGCAGACACCACGCCTTGGTAAAGCTCTGCTTTCTTTTGCCCCTTTGAATCTCAAGGGTTGTCCAGACAACTCCGCTGGTCGGCTATGGGCTGTGAGAGGTAAGTCCCGCACGAGAAGAATAATTTGGAGGGGATTCCATTCTGACTCATCAATCAGCCAAGTCAAGCATGGCCTCCAAAACGAAGCGCACTAGTTAACCATCTAAAATCACCAGACCAACGGCTTTGCTAGATTATGAGATTCTCAGGAATTAGTTGGGTCGTCGCAGTCTATTTGAAGGAGCCTCAACAGCCAAATTCGTTCGCGAGGTTGATTCAGACGGAACATTACCCTGTTTAGTTCTGATTGAGCACAGCTGGACAGATCGGTTCACTAGGGGAGGGCATTGCCTTAGATGGTGTTGCATCGACCGGTTGAGCTCGCAGCCGTTATCGTACATGTGGATTTTTGTCGGCGGAGTGCCAAAGACTTCCCGGGCCCTGTACAGGCAACTAGTTGCCTTTGGATTCTTTGTTTAGGGATTTTCCGGCAAGGACCGCGAGCGCAGCATGCTCAATACCATCGCGATCTGCCCGGAATGGTAAATCGTGTGTTCCACGATTCCGTGAAGCATAGTTTCGTAAGGATAGTTACGCCCAGGAACCTGTTTCGCCAAATCCTCGAGGGGAAAATTCCGAATCTTCTCTTCGAGGAGCTCGCGACTTTGGCTCCAGCGGGAGACGAGTTCGTTCCAGGGAATCGGCGGCTCGGCCCATTCCTTTTCGGGCTGCCAACGCGGCAGCGAATTACCGTCGGAGGTACTGCGAATTCTTTCATTCCAAAGGAGCAAATGTTGAAGCAGCTCCGAAATTGAACGAGATCCTGGAACGGGTAGCGTTGTCGCAAGCTCAGGCGAAATCTGGGCTAACAACTCAGCGAGGGAAGGTCCGTACCAAGCGGCTTTGACTGTCGCGGCGCGGTAAGAATCGGCGATTCGTTGGGTTTGGTGCATGTGTGCTTTAGCGGAAACGCGCGCGGACAATTGCGGCGTTCCCAGCGACTTTAGTCTACATCAGGCGGCCGCGCGTTTAGACCGCTCGTTTCCACATGATTGCCTGATAAACGCAGCGCTAATCGGAATGTGTGGTTGCACTCTCCGGTAGTAATCAGGACACACCAAATCATCCGTACCCGAAAAACTTTCATTTATGAAGACCAACTAAAGCGCGGCCCCTATTCCCGTGAGCCGTGAGAATCCGGCTCGTCGAGGTATTTTGGTGGAACAGGAGGAATCATTCCGGCATCGTTTTAGGGTGAGTCTATTGGCTTCGTATGTAAAAGGAGTCGATCAGTGCAGATCGTTGGCATACGGATGCCAGAGATGTTGAGGATTGCGAGACTATCTTGGTCGGAGGTTAAACCTGAGGAAAATGAATCTTCAGCTTATAGCAAATGAAAAGAACCAGCATCGCGCCCAGGGTGGAAAGAATGAGCCCCGCGGGATGGTAACGCTCGTTTGTCGGGCGCGAAAACATGTGGCTAACGCCGCCACCGATGATCGATCCGATGATGCCGAGCACGATCGTCCAGAAGATCGCTATATGCACGTGCATCACTGATTTCGCGATAACACCCGAGATTAGCCCAATAAGAACATACCAGATTAAGTGGAACATACTTTTTCCTCCAGCGGTTGCCGCGGAACATCGCGAGTATAACCCAGGGTTTGGCAATTCATATAGTTCGATTGACGACTTCCCTCGACATCACGCGTGGGTGAACTGATTCACATTTCTTAAGGCTAATCGTCTTGCGCAAGCCCAAACACTAGAGAATGGTCAACGGTCCATTCGCCATATTTGATGGAGTGTTGAATCGCTTCGTCTTCCGTATCGAACTTTTTATTGGGAAAATTAAGCGGATCAAAAATAACAACTTGATGATCAACGGTCGGATTGTCAGGTCGCCACTTTTCAACTGTTCCGGCGCTCTCCTTGTGAGCGCTCCCGTACACTAAATGGCTTTTATAGGTTGTTTTGCAAGGGTTCTCCACTGGACACTCCAGTCTTACAAAAGAATCTAGATTCATTTCCAGAATTACATTCGCCTACGGGAATGGGCGATAGTACTTTAGTCAAAATGTAAATCATTCTGATCTGCGCGTTCGGGAGAACTCGCGGCTCCTTGCACTGTATGACTCATTTTCGACGGCTGAAACGTTGGACAGAGTTTTTGGTAGAGAGCCAAATTAAGGACCCTGGATCACGCCTTCGAGTCGTCGCGTCCTCTCGGCATAAGTATTTCGGCTTCTCGGAGGAGGTTTCGAATCTCGAGGATAAGCGCCTGTCTTTCTCTTGAGTCCGTACTGGTTTCGAGTTTCTTCTCGACGATGTCCAAGTCCTTCCAAACGTCACGAGAGGTTCTTGTCATATGGCTTGGATGATCGAACGTATTCGTAGGAGGGCCTAAACGTGAGCAAAGTGTGTGTGCCTATTTTGACACACGTATCATCGCTGAACGGTTTTTGTGCCGATTTTGAGTGTTTTGCGCGGTCTGAAATTACTGTTAGGCTAACGACTATTCGTAGTTTAGTGGCATAGAATCAGCGGTTTATGGGCAGCACTGCAAAGAATCAAGGCCAGCCGTCGAAGTATTGGAAGTGTGTTCTGAGGTCCGATTCAATGATGGAGCGCAGCACGGCTAATCGTTCATTTTCGGTGGTTGGCCACTGATTCGCTCAGCTTCTGCGAGCAGGCGGCTCATTTCACGAAGAAGCGTTCGTCTAACAATCGGGTCCGTCGCCGTCTTCAGCTTCGCAGCGATTTCTTCAAGCTGTCGATTCACTTCGGCTGCTCTTCGAGTGACTGATGTAGAACGTTAGGGGGCACATGGGGACTCGCAAGTTTGACGCAATTTCGCCCAGCAGCCTTAGCTTTATAGAGTGCCACATCCGCTTCTTGAAGAAGTTCTTCGACCGGCCGAAGTCCCCAATCCCTGCTCGAGAGAACACCTAAACTCATGGTGACAGGAATTGGGCCTTGTATTGTTTGCACAGGCACGCTGGCAATCGCACGACGAATCTGCTCAGCTCGCAGGATCTGCTCCGAAGCGTCACAGTTGTTTAGCACCACGAGGAACTCTTCCCCTCCATATCGCCCCACATAGTCGTACGAACGCACCGACGCTACCATACGGCGTGCAACCTCTCTCAGTACCTCATCCCCCGCAATATGTCCAACGGTGTCGTTGACGTCCTTAAAGTGATCCACGTCTCCCAGCAATATCGTGGTGCATCCATTCTCACGATGCGTGCGGGATAGCTCGCGGGACAATAGATCCATGATGATCCCACGATTGAAAAGGCCAGTCAGTGGATCGTGTGTCGCCTTAAAGCGCATATCTTCCCGCGACTCAACCAATCTGTCTTCCAACCGGAGAATGCGCAGCCCCGTTCGAAGCCGAGCCTTCAACTCCGCCGAATCGAATGGCTTGATCAAGTAGTCGTCGGCGCCGGACTCCAGTCCCTCAATTACGTCCTGTTTCGATTCTTTTGAGGTCAGCAGGACCATATGCACATAAACCTGCTGACGTTTCTGTCGCACTTGGCGACAAACTGCAGGCCCATCTAGTTCTGGCATGACCCAATCCAGCAGCGCAAGACGTGGTCCGTCGTGCCGGCACAAGTGTTCCGCAGCAAGTCGCCCGTTCTGAACGGCGGTCACTTCGTATCCACCGCGCTCCAGGGTTCTCTCCAACAGGCGGAGGGAGAGAACATCGTCATCTGCGATAAGAATTCTCATGGCCCGGCCTTCGCCACACAGGCTTCCAACGCCGGGAGCAGATTCATAACTTCGCTCTCAAAACGCGCCAAGGCGCTTTTCAATTCGGCGCCGTCGCTAGAGTCCCCCGATTGCTCCAACTGGGCCGCAGCTGCAGTGGCTCGTGTGGCTCCAAGACTTAAAAGCATCCCCCTCATCGTGTGGCATGATTTCCGGACACTCTTCAGGTTCCCCTGACCAATCGCTTCCCGCAGCTCGCTTAGATGGCGCGGGAACTCAACTTTAAAAATCGCAATCAACTCGCGCAATAACCCAGCGTCATTATCTACTCGTGCGAGCAGCTCAGCCTCATTCACAATGGGTTCCGGAGTGGGATCTTTTGGTTGCACTATGTTCTCTTACTAGACCACTTCTTTATCTGTTGCCATGCGGTAGATTAACCTGGTGCCTTCACATAGCTTTCACGGCGTCGATCCTTCTGGCCACGTAGTTCTCGAGGATCTCGTCGAGTTCCTGAGGCCGGATTGGCTTGGAAAGATACCCGTCCATGCCGGCATCGAGGCAACGTTCGTGATCGCCCTTCATCGCGTGGGCGGTTAAGGCGACAATTGGTTGGTGTTTGCCGTTCGTCTTCTCTCTTCCTCGAATCGCGACGGTTGCCTCAATTCCGTCCATCTCAGGCATCTGTACATCCATGAAAACCAAGTCGTAGCTCTCGTCTTCGAGTGCGTTGAGCGCCTCGCGCCCATTCCCGGCAACCACGACGTGATGTCCCCTCTTCTCAAGCAACCTCGTTGCCAGCAGTCGATTAACTGCATTGTCTTCCACCAACAGCACGCGCAAAGAACCAAGGGGATCGCGGGTGTCTTGCAGAGAATACCGGGTCACCAGCGGAATAGCGCCTTTTTGTTCCTTTGCCCCGAGCACGCGGGCAATCGCCTCGCGCAATTCGGACTGCCGGATAGGC
>Ga0209625_1000468_pt1 | contig 10376 bp, 10 predicted proteins | sample JacPin_JW_Ref_M2_FD_187960 | JGI IMG/M metagenome (GOLD analysis project Ga0209625, IMG submission 187960) | Forest soil microbial communities from Algoma, Ontario, Canada - Jack Pine, Ontario site 1_JW_Ref_M2 (SPAdes) (version 2) | ecosystem: Environmental > Terrestrial > Soil > Boreal...
ACTCCGCGAAATCGTCAAGCGCTACCCCGGCACCGAAGAAGACCGCCGCGCCCGCGCCAAGCTAAAAGAAATGGGCGCCTCCCTCTCCGCCTCCCAGTAACGAAAAGTATTTTGCTTATAGAGCGTCTTTGCTTATGTTTTTTCCCTCTGCGTCCGCACGACTAACCGCTCCTATCAAGCAAAATCGCCCCATTACGTAGGGTGCCCCATCCTCAGGTTTTTGGAGCGTGGGTCTTGTAACGTGGAACAACCAAAAACCAAACCGCCGTGTCCTTCTCCTCAATCTTTTTTCAGTACCGATAAAATAAGATCCCTCTAAACAGGCGCAGCCCCATGAACATCCACGACTTCCGCCGCATCGCCGGGTGGCCCACCCTCAGCTTTTTGGAGGGTGGGTCTTGTAAGGTGGAACCATCAAAAATCTAAACCGCAGACGTCTCCTCTAATATTTCGCAGCGCCTATCTTTCCGATTACTCTACCTTTGCCTAACCAATTTTATTCGACAGAACCGCTAGCCGATGGTGTCTAATAACTAGAGGTCGGCAAAGCGTCATATCTGTAACTTCGGCGTTCCTATCCATGAGCCTCCCAGCCTGGAGTCCCACTCAATCCCTCGCCGCCCGCGCCGCGAAAAGAAAATCAAATTACTTCATCTCCTTAAACCTCTGGCCTTTCGTAACTGTCATGACCGCGCTGTTAGTAACTCTCATGAGTGTTGCACCCTACCATGTAGACGGCAGTCGCAGAGACCGCCCGTTCGCCCGCCGTGCCACACCTCAACCCCACTCCTTGCGCGAAGACTCCATGCACTTGGTGATAACTCGCGACGGTAAATTCTTTTTTAGTAGTTCCGGTCAGACGTACCTCACACGAATTGAAATTCAGGAGCTGGCCTCTCTTCTCCGTAACGCCTCGAAAAATCCAGTCGAGAAAAAGGTCTACCTGGATGCGGATTCCCGATGCAGATTTATCGATGTGGAGATAGCCGTAGACCAACTCCGCGCAGCCGGAATCGCCAACCTTGTCATCATGACCGAAAACCCCACGGCGGCCGCAACGCCAGCCCCATGAACATCCACGACTTTCGCCGCATAGCCCTAAGCCTCGAAGGCGCCGAAGAATCCTCCCACATGGGCAGTCCCGACTTCCGCGTAGCCGGCAAAATTTTCGCCACCCTGGCCGCCGCGAAACAAGGCTACGGCAACATCATGATCACCCCAGAACAGCAAGCCGCTTTCGTGGAAGAACTGCCGGAAGTTTTCATCCCCGTAAAAGGTGGCTGGGGCCGCAACGGCGCAACTCACGTCCGCCTCGACCTCGCCAATGAAGACCTCCTCACCGGCGCGGTAAAAACTGCCTGGAAACTTCGCCTCGAAAAAAACGCTAAGGCCAATAAAAAAGGGCCTCCGCGGTCAAAGCCTCAGCCCGCGAAGCGCCCTGCACGTAAAAAGCGCTAGTGTCGTTTGAACGTTACGCTGTTGCTGCTACCGAAGCCTTGCACCCCGCATGCCCGCACTTGCAAGCGATGTCCGGAGTCTTCTCCATTGCTTCACACTCCACGCTGCAATATTTCCCCGACGTCACCGTACAAGAACAAACTGGATGTGCGCACTTTTTGCTGTCAGCCATGTTTTTATCTCCTTCAAGTAGTCGCCAGGCCCGCCTCCTACTACACCGCACCCCGGCCTTCGTTGGCCATCAGGTAAACGAGGTATAAAGCAGGTACTCGACCTTTCCTCCCATAACGAATATTTGCAAACCGGTCGTCTGCGGAAGAAGATCGTAATAGTGTTGCGACACTCCATCGTGCGCCAGGCCGTCAAACTCTTGTCGGCCCTCAATCCAGGCAATTCATCTGCTTCGGCAATTCGAATTGCCGCGGTCTTCGTAGTCCTTTTCGCCGCGGTCCCGGCGTTACGTCGCGGGCCAAAAGTGTACGCCCGGCCCAGCGAATCCTCGGCACCCACCTTTTATCGTGACATCTTGCCAATTCTTCAAGATCACTGTCAGTCGTGCCATCGACCCGGAGAAATCGGCGCGATGCCGCTGATTACCTACGCACAAACACGGCCGTTTGCCCGCGCCATCGCCAATGCCGTCGCCAAAAAATCCATGCCTCCGTGGTTCGCCGATCCAACCGTCGGCCACTTTTCCAATGACCCTTCTTTAACTGCTCAGGAAATAGCCACGCTGGTTTCTTGGGCGGATTCAAACTCCCCCGCCGGCGATGCTCACGACGCGCCGCCCGTACATCAGTGGATGCCAGGCTGGCTCATTCCCCATCCAGACACGGTTTTGCAGATGCCGAAAGGGGTTACCATTCCCAACCACGGCGATGTGGACTATACCTACGAGATTATTCCCACGCATTTCACCGAGGACAAATGGGTGCAATTCTCCGAAGTACGCCCGTCAAGCCGCGAGAACGTCCACCACGCCGTCGTTTACGTTCGTCCGCCAAATTCAAATTGGCTGAAGCACGCTCCCATTGGCGTGCCCTTCACCGGAGCAGATATGCCCGGCGGGCAGGACCGTAACGACACGCATTTCACCACCGCCGACATTCTTCTCGTATACGCCCCAGGAAGTTCTCCCGATAACTGGCCAGAAGGGTCCGCCAAATTTATCCCCGCCGGTTCCGATCTGGTCTTCCAGATGCATTACATTACTCATGGGCATGCTGCCACCGATCAATCCCGCGTTGGCATCGTGTTTGCCAAACAACCGCCCCGTCAGCGCGTCCTCACCTTGCAGTTAACCAACGACCATTTCGTGATTCCGCCAAGCGTAGCCGATTTTCGCGTGGAGGTTCACGGTTCGTTACCGAACGATGCCCTGCTCCTAAGCTTCTTCCCGCACATGCACCTCCGCGGCAAGCGCTTCGAATACAACATCCTTCATCCCGGCAGCACCCCGGAGACCCTCTTGCGCGTAAATTATGATTTTTATTGGCAACTGAGTTATCGCCTCACTCATCCGCTGCCACTTCACGCAGGCGTTGTGCTTCAAGCTGTCGCGTGGTACGACAATTCGAAAAACAATCCGCACAATCCAGATCCTGACGTGGCGGTTCGCTGGGGCGATCAAACCTACGACGAAATGATGGTCGGATTTTTTGACGTCGCGGTCCCTGTCAACATGGACAAATCAAGTTACTTTCTCCGCGCCGTTGCTCCGTAGAAGATCATTGAATCGTTTAATCCTGATGAAATGCCAAAGTGGAATGGCGTGAGCACGCTTCCTGGTCCATTGGAAGCCTGCCTCATGCTGTTCACAGTGCATCCGGCATACCGTTCTACCTGTATAGGCTCCGCGGACCACCGCAGGCTAAAATACAACATGTGTCCATACCCATCGTTTAACCATCGATTCTTCACCTTTATGACCGGGCTCGCCAGCCTGGTTTTTGCTTTGGCCGGTTGTGCGGGCGGGGCCGCCGCAAATGTCGCCCCGCCCACTCCGACTCCCGGACAAAGCAATCCGCAATTCGGCCACGTCTTTATTGTTGTCGAAGAAAACGCTAGCTATGGTGACGTTATCGGCAGCTCTTCCATGCCGTACTTCAACAGCCTGGCCAATAAATACGGCCTGGCCACCAATTACTACGCCAACTTGCATCCTTCCATCCCCGATTATTTTGAGCTCACCGTAGGCAAAACGCTCACCATCAACGACGCCGAAACTCCACAATCTTTCCCTGTATCAGGTGACAACGTAGTCCGCGAACTCCTCGCCGCCGGCAAATCCTGGAAGTCTTACGCTGAGGATTTACCCTCCGCGGGTTACACCGGAGGTAACACCGGTAAATATTTGGTCCGCCACAACCCCCTCGCGTACATAACCGATGTGCAGAGCACTCCAGCGCAAGCGCAAAACCTCGTCCCATTTTCCCAATTTGCCGCGGATCTTCCTACTGCCAACCTGCCCCAATATTCCTTCATTGTTCCCAATAGCTGCGACGACGCGCACGATTGCCCCCTCAGCACCGCCGATACCTGGCTCAAAAATAACATCGACCCATTAATCAGCAGCCCCGTGTTTCAAAAAGACGGCCTGCTCATCATTGTTTTCGACGAAGGCAACTCCCTCGACTTTACTCAGGGAGGCGGCCACGTCGCCGCCGTCCTCGTTAGCCCCTTCTCAAAACCGTCCTACAAATCCATCGCCTTATACCAGCACCAAAGCGTCCTCCGCCTTATGCTCGAAGGCCTCGGCGTAACAAAACTCCCCGGCGACGCCGCCACCGCACCGGCTATGTGGGAATTTTTTAAGTAACTCTGATTTGATTAATAAATGAAGCGAGCCCTACGAAACCACGCCGCCGATGACTTGGCCCAGTTGTTTGTCAAACCTTGTGAAATTTAACAACTCGGCGCAGACTTCTGAGATTCGTATGCAGAGGCCCAGCGATGACGCCGCAAAAAAGAGTAAAGTTTAGAAAATATTCCGCTGTGATTCTTTTTTGTATCTTTTGTATCTGCGCAACAATCCTCAAAGCCGCTGAAACTCCATCGCCTTCCCTGCTGGCGCTTTCCAAAGCAGATCAGACCCTCTCCATTATCGATCCCACAACTCTAACCGTTGTCGCTAGCGTCCCGGCAGGACCCGATCCTCACGAAGTAATCGCTTCCGACGACGGCAAGTTTGCCTATATCTCCAATTACGGCGGCGGCGCGTACAACACCATCACCGTCGTCGATCTCTTGGCACAAAAGGTATCGTCGACGATCGACCTCGGCGCATTGCGCGGCCCCCACGGTCTTACATTCGCCGGCGGAAAAGTCTGGTTCACCGCAGAAGCCGCCAAAGCCGTCGGCAGTTACGATCCTGCAACAAAACAAATCGACTGGATCCTCGGCACTGGCCAGGATCGCACCCACATGATTTACGTCTTTCCCAATCAGGACCCCATCATCACCACCAACGTCAATTCCGCGACCATCACCCTCATCGAAAAATCTAGCAACTCCCCTGGCCCCCCTCCATCGCCCGGCGCTCCGCCCAGACCCGCTCCACGAACCAATTGGACTGAAACAGTCATCCCCGTTGGCAAGGGTTCCGAAGGCTTCGATGTTTCGCCAGACGGAAGGGAAATCTGGGTCGCTAACGCGCAGGACGGCACCATCTCAGTCGTCGATCTCGCCGCCAAAAAAGTAGTTCAAACCCTGAACGCAAATGTTCGCGGGGCGAACCGCCTAAAATTTACCCCGGATGGAAAATTGGTATTTGTGTCAACGCTAGGTGGGCCGGACTTAGTAGTGCTGGATGGAGCCACGCGCAAGGAAGTAAAGCGCGTGCCCATAGGCCACGGCGCTGCCGGCATTTTGATGCAACCCGACGGACAGCGCGCCTACGTAGCCTGCACGCCGGACGACTATATCGTTGTCATCGACCTGAAATCCCTGACCAGCGCTGGAAGTTTTACAGTTGCCAAACAACCCGATGGCCTGGCCTGGGCCGTCCGTAAATAGTTTGAGCTCTTAAATCTCTTAAATCTTTGCCGCTCTCTTCGCCAGCGTCACCGCATCTGTCCAGAAGCTTGTCGACGTATGCATCAACTCCACAACGTCGCGGATCGCCACCACGAATTCATCCAACTGCGCCCGCGATGCCACCAGCGGAGGCGCCACCTTCAGCACCATGAAATTATTCCCGCAAATCTGCGTCAGAATGTTTTTATCGCGAAACATTCTCATCACCACGATTTGCCCGAACATCGCCGGATGAATCTTCATGAACACTTCAAACGCCGCCTTCAGCATCAGCTTCGACGGCGAGCCAAACTCAATCCCCGATAACATCCCCAATCCTCTTACTTCCTTGACCATTTCAAACGGTTCTAATTCTTCCCGCAATCGCTGCCGCAACTCCTCACCAAGCTCAGTCGCGCGCGCACCCAGCGCTTCCTTCTCCAACACATCCAGCGTGGCCAGTCCCGCCCGCATCGACAAGCTGTTCTCGCTAAATGTCGACGTGTGCACGATCGCGCGCCGCAGCGACGAATATACTCCCTCGTAAACTGCGTCCGTCATCAGCGTCGCGCCCACAGGAGCCAGTCCGCCGCTCAACGCTTTCGCCAGCACCACGATATCCGGCCTTACGCCGTAATGATGCCCCGCGAGAAACGCCCCCGTTCGAAACATTCCTGTCTGCACTTCATCCAGCACAAATAGCGTCCCAGTATTCCTGCACAGCGCCTCCGCGCCCTTCAAATATCCTTGCGGCGGCATTTTGATTCCCGCTTCCGACTGTATCGGCTCCACCACAAACGCCGCGAACCGTTTCGAATTCAGTTGCTTCTCCAACGCCGCCAAATCCCCGAAGGGCACCACCGCCGCGTCCGCCAGCAGCGGCCCAAATCCCTCCCGCCAGAACGCGTCGCTCATCAACGACAACGCGCCCGCCGTCAATCCATGAAACGCGCTCTTCGCGCACAACAAACCATCCCGTCGCGTGCTCATTCGCGCAAATTTAATCGCCGCCTCGACTCCCTCGCTCCCGCTGCTGCAAAAAAATACTTTCTGCAGCCCGCCGCCCGCCAGATCGCAAAGCCTCTTCGCCAACTCGCCAGCCAGCTCCGGCACGTGGCTCTGCAACATCACCGGCCCGCGCGCTTCCAATTCTTTCTGCAGCGCCTGAACAATATGCGGGTGGTTGTGCCCCGTGTTGTGCACGCAATATCCCGACAAAAAATCCAGAATGCGCCGTCCGTCATCAGTAAACAGTTCCGAGCCTTCGCAGCGCTCGTATCGCACATTCATGTCCAGCAGCTCAAGCAGCGCCACCCATTGCGGATTTACATAATCGGAATACGAACTTGCTGTGGAGGTTGTTGTGGATGCCGAGGTGTCAACGAGTTTAGGTTTAGCCATTCGGTAGAAAGATGCGTCGCGCCCCTGGCGAGGATGCATTAACAAAATTCAGCTTCACTATTTCAGCCTTCAGTTATGACGCGGAGACCGCATGCTTGCGGTACACTGCGTCTTTTTTAGCAGTACAAGGGAAAGACCGTCTGCACGCCCGAATCGTTTGCGCGTCTGAATCGTTCAGAGCCTTAAGTTTTGTGCCCACGTGGCAAAAGCGTGCCAAGCCGCAGTTTGCGCAATCGGAAATCGTACCTGCTGCACAATAATCAAAAACACGCTGGCCCAGATCGTCGCCCGGTGAATCTTGTGCATGGACCACAAATCATAAGCCACCAGCATCAGCAGAAACACGTAAGACAACAGTGCCGCCGTCAGCGGGTTATGGCGTACCGCTGGAATCGGCCAACGTGCGATCGCCGCAATCATCAACGCAACCGTCGCGACAATAATAATGCGTTTGTGCGCCGCGGAATCGAACCGCGCCCGGTACGCAAAAAATACCAGCACCGCAAAAATCAGCATGTCCGTTATCGGGATGATATAGAACGTCTTCGGATCGATGCCCGGAGGGCCGCCACTCCGCCCCAACGAATTAGTAGCCGCCCACACTCCAACAACCACCATCAGGCACGCCAGTAAGAAGCCGGCTATTCCAATCCGCCGGTGAATATCTGTTCGCCCGGACGCAACCAGTGTCGTCTGCGCCAAAAGAAACAGTATCCAGCTCGAAAATAGCGCCCCATGAACATGAATAATCGCGCTCGGCAACGGCGCGTGAAACATCCCCGCCAGATAATAGCTCCGCGCAAATCCCAGAAATACCGAGCCCAGCAGCAGCACCGCCATCGTCGAAAAAAACACGTGGTCGTACTTGCGCCCCGGAACCGCGGCACGCACCTTCGCCGTGCTAGTTGCTACAGCTGTCGCCACCTTGTCTCCAGATTATGCAATCGTTCGGAAGTACCTAGAACCTGCGAAGAGGTTGCCTGCATTGTATACCCGATTCGCCACCTCCTGCAGCAATGTTGCCGCCGATTGTGCCTTTGAAGTCGGGTGGCCCATCCTTGCGGTTTTTGCAAGGGTGGGCCTTTTCTTCTCGCAGTAGCCGCCACTAACTCGACCATTTCCCCATTTGAACCCTTTCTGCCATCACGGCGTCTATCAAATTGACGAGGGGAGCCTCTTCAGCCGAGACTTGATTCATGGCCGCCCGAGCTTCGTCTTCTCAATCCACACAAACCGCCTGCTGCATCGCGGGAGGCGGCCCGGCCGGTATGGTGCTCGGCTTCCTTCTCGCCCGCGCCGGCATCGAAGTCCTGGTCCTCGAAAAACACGCCGATTTTTTCCGCGATTTCCGCGGTGACACCATTCACCCTTCCACCTTCGAGCTGATGTACGAACTCGGCCTCCTCGATGATTTTTTGCGCGTCCCGCATCAGCAGCTTTTGCAAATCGGCGCCGCCGTCGACGATTTCACAGTTACCGTTGCCGATTTCTCCCACCTGCCGGTGCACTGCAAATTCGTCGGCCTGATGCCCCAATGGGATTTTCTGAATTTCATCGCCGAAAAAGCCAAGGTTTATCCGCAATTCCACCTGCGCATGGAATCTGAAGTTACCGACCTAATCATAGAAAATGGCCGAGTGTTAGGTGTCCGCGCCGAGACCCCCGATGGCCATCGCGAATTCCGCGCAGGCTTGACCGTCGGAGCCGACGGCCGTCATTCCATCGTGCGCGCCAACGCCGGTTTTGAAGTCATCGATCTCGGCGCGCCCATCGACGTGCTCTGGATGCGCGTTTCCCGCCTCCCCACCGATCCCGAGCAAACTCTAGGCCGTTTCCGCGTCGGAAAGCTCCTCGTAACTCTCAACCGCGGTGATTACTGGCAATGTGCCTACGTCATCCCTAAAGGCGGATTCGCAGCCATCCAAAAAAACGGCTTGCCCTCTTTTCGCCGCGACCTCGAAACCGTCGCACCTTTTCTGCAAGGCCGCACCAACGAGTTGAAAGATTGGAGCGACATTAAGCTGCTGTCCGTAGCCGTCGATCGCTTGCGCCACTGGTCGCGCAGCGGCCTCCTCTGCATCGGCGACTCCGCTCACGCCATGTCTCCCATCGGCGGCGTCGGCATCAACCTCGCCATCCAAGACGCAGTCGCCGCCGCAAATATTCTTGCTCCTGTCTTTCCCACGGGCGCCTCCCCCGATGCTCACCTCCACAAAATCCAGGCACGCCGCGAATTCCCCACGCGCATGACCCAAGGGGTTCAGGTCTTCGCCCACAAGCGTTTCATCGGCCCTGCGCTAGCCAGCAAGGCCCCACTCAAACGCCTTCCCCTCCCACTCGCCCTGTTAAAGCATTTCCCAATCCTGCGCCGCATCCCCGCCCGCATGGTCGGCCTCGGCTTCCGCCCCGAACACATCCGCACTCCCGACAACCATCCTCGTTCGAACGCTAGTGCCCCCTAAGCATAAGTAAACACACAACATTCACCCCAGCCTCTTCACCATTCTCATGCATGTGTCCATCGAGAAAAGCCAGAGCAGCCGTAGACCGGCAACGGAATCTACCCGATTGTATTCTACGTATCTAAGGCGTACGTTCCATATTGGTACAAATCCAAATACGTTCCGAATTGGTACTAAAGCGCGTAGTCCCAGATCGGCATTAAAGCGGTGAACGACCATGACGAGTTCCCCCAAGTCCGCACCTCGTGATTTCCAAAAGCAAAGACTCACCGAAGAAAATCTCCTGGAACGCGCCCGCCGCAAGTCAGGCACCGGAGGCCCATCGACCGAAATCTTTCTGCTTATCCTGCTCATCGGTCTTATAGCCGCCGGCATCTTGCGTGCAATTTTCCACTAGCTTCGATGTCATTTTATGCCCCTTTTCAGCGGGAACTCCGGACGGTACTTCAGCGTACGGAATTGGCTTTCCCCGAGTAGGGGTTGTCATTCGAGACGTGTGGGCGGCTGTGGGTCTTGGTTACACCCAGGTCTGCCAGTAAAAAAGCCACGGGCTTGGAGCTCATCGAGATGCCGCGATCGGCATGCAGCGTAAGCTGGCCCGGTGGGATGCACTGTTTTTGGCAACTCTCGTCGATCAGTCGTTTGGCGAGTTCGGCGCTTTCCCGCATGGCCACCATCCAGCCGGTGACATAGCGGCTAAAAACATCCAGGATCACGTAGAGGTAGAAATAGGTCCACTTCACGGGTCCGAGCAACTTGGTAATGTCCCAACTCCAGAGTTGATTGGAAGCCGTGGCCAGCAGTTCTGGTTTTTTGTAGGGTGGATGCGTCAACTGATCGCGACGCTCGCGGGACTCCCCGCGCTGCTGGAGCAAACGATACATGCTGCGGATGGAACAGAGATATTCTCCTTCATCGAGTAACGTCGCATAAACAGCGGCTGGCGAGCGATCCTGGAAGCGTTCTTGGTGCAGACAAGCCAAGACCGATTCGCGTTCTGCCGGACGGAGTGCGCGTGCCGGTACAGGCCGCGACACGGTC
>Ga0209625_1000469_pt1 | contig 10375 bp, 10 predicted proteins | sample JacPin_JW_Ref_M2_FD_187960 | JGI IMG/M metagenome (GOLD analysis project Ga0209625, IMG submission 187960) | Forest soil microbial communities from Algoma, Ontario, Canada - Jack Pine, Ontario site 1_JW_Ref_M2 (SPAdes) (version 2) | ecosystem: Environmental > Terrestrial > Soil > Boreal...
GCGGTTACCGCTGGCGATGGCGCGTGACGGAATGTTACCCAAGATTTTTGCCAAAACCAGCGCGCGAACGCAGGCGCCCTGGGTAGCCATCATTGCTTGTGCCACGTGTTGGGCGCTGTGCCTCGGACTAGGGTTCAAACGATTGGTGACGCTTGACATCATGCTTTACGGCGCTGCCTTAATGCTGGAGTTTGTGACCCTGGTGGCGCTGCGCATTCGTGAGCCGCAATTGAAGCGCGAGTTTCGGGTTCCCGGCGGATTGGCGGGTGCGACCCTTGCCGGTGTATTCCCACTAGCGTTACTGATGATCGCGTTGGTGCAAAGCGAAAGCCAGTCAGTGCTGGGAATAAACGGTCTCCTTTTTGGCATATTGATTATGGCGGCGGGATTTGCATTATATGCCTCAACTCGTAAACTTCGCAAACCTCTCCCACCGGAGGTTATCGCGGACTTCGTTGAATCAGCCTGATTGGTTCCACTCCATGGCGTCGAACGCCGGCGTCCTGATTCACATAAATTAGAATCGGTTCCTTCAAAACTCCAAGCTATTGAGCTCGAGCTGCTGAGATATACTTCCGGCTCGTTCGACTCGAAATTTGCGCGTCTGGAGAATAGCCAGTGAAAATTCCGTGCCGGAAATGGCCGCTGCTTACATGCCTGCCCATCTTTATTGCTCACATCTTTGCACTGCCAATTTCTTCCGCTCAGCAGCAAAGCACTTCAGCAGGTTTCGACGACAAATTTTTACCGGAGTTGCGCTGGCGCTCCATCGGTCCGCATCGCGGTGGGCGCTCTCTCGCAGTCACGGGCGTGCGTGGGCAGCCGGAATTATTTTATTTTGGTTCTGTGGATGGAGGCGTATGGCGAACCACTGACGCGGGGCGAACCTGGAATCCCATTTTTGATTCGCAGCCGATCGGTTCCATCGGCGCCATTGCCGTCGCGCCTTCGAACCCGGAGGTGATCTACGTTGGATCAGGCGAATGCGATATGCGTTCAGATATTGGTTTCGGGGACGGCATGTATAAATCGACGGATGCCGGCAAATCCTGGACACATATTGGATTAACGGACTCCCGCCAGATTGCTCGCATCCTGGTCGATCCCGCGGATCCCAATAAAGTATTTGTCGCTGTGCTGGGACACGCTTACGGGCCTAACACTGGGCGTGGCGTGTTTCGATCCAAAGATGGAGGCGTGACGTGGCAGCGCATACTTTTTCATGATGAAAACACCGGCGCGATCGATCTCGCATTCGAGCCCGGGAACACCAGCACCATTTACGGCGCACTGCTCCAGACTCGACGGCCACCCTGGAACGTTTACCCGCCTTCCAAGGGTCCTGGCAGCGGCTTATACCGCTCCAGGGATGGTGGCGATCATTGGGAACCACTGACTGGCCACGGATTGCCCGCCCAAGAAGTTGGCCGCATCGGAATCGCGTTCGCACCCAGTAATCCAAAGCGGATTTATCTGATCGTGGATGCAAAAGCCGGGGGACTTTATCGCTCGGATGACAGTGGCCAAAATTGGCAGCTGATGTCGCAACACCAACGAATCTGGCAGCGCGGCTGGTACTTCGGCGAAGTCAGCGTCGATCCTAAAGACGCGGACACCGTGTACCTCCCCAATACAACTCTGTATCGCTCACATGATGGAGGGAAAACATTTGCCGCATTTAAGGGCGCTCCGGGCGGCGATGACTACCATCAGTTATGGATTGATCCAGATGAGCCGAAGCGAATGATTTTGGGAAGCGATCAAGGAACCATCGTCACGCGCAACGGCGGCGAAACCTGGAGCTCTTGGTACAACCAACCGACTGGGCAGATGTATCACGTGAGCACTGACAATCGATTCCCATACTGGGTTTATGGCGCGCAGCAGGATAGCGGCTCGGTTGCTACGCCCAGCCGGGGAAATTATCGCGCGCTCAGTTTTCACGATTGGCGCCCCGTCGAAGCAGGTGACGAGAACGGTTACATCGCTCCTGACCTGGAAAATGCCGGAGTGATTTATGGAGGATTTGTCACTCGCCAAGATTTGAACAATGAACAGATCCAGCAGACTCCGCCGACGCTGGCACATCCCGGCAATTACCGGAGGACCTGGACACTGCCTCTGGTTTTCTCTCCCATCGATCCGCATGTGCTTTATTTCGGTTCGCAGGTATTGTTTCGCACCGTGGACGGGGGAAATTCCTGGCAGGGGATTAGCCCCGATTTGACGCGCGAAGATCCTGGCACGCCGCCCAACCTCGATCCGCCGGCGATTGCCGATGAAGGAAGAGAAAAACGGCGCGGAGTCATCTATACCATCGGGCCTTCTTATGTACGCAGAGGTGAGATTTGGGCGGGCACGGACGACGGGCTAATCCAACTGACTCAGGACGAAGGGAAAAACTGGAGCAACGTAACGCCGCCTGAAATTACGGCGTGGAGCAAGGTAACGCACATCGAAGCATCGCATTTTGATGCAGGCACGGCATACGCCGCCATTGACCGGCACCGTCTTGACGATTTGCGTCCATATTTATATCGCACGCGAAACTTCGGGAAGAATTGGGAATTAGTCTCGAACGGAATACCCGAGGGACATTTTTTAAATTGCGTGCGCGAGGATCCGGTTCGAAAAGGTCTGTTATACGCCTGCACCGAAAAAGGAGTGTTCGTTTCTTTTGATGATGGCGACCATTGGCAACCGTTGCAGGCGAATCTGCCCACTACCTCGGTGCGCGATTTGGTGATTCACGGCGACGATTTAGTGATTGCGACGCATGGCCGGTCGTTTTGGATTTTGGATGACATTGCTCCGCTGCGGCAAATAGCTCCTCAAATAATCCAATCGACGTCGTGGCTTTTCCAACCCAGCACCGCCTATCGCGTGCGACCCGGCACCGACCAAGGTACTCCTGTGCCATTCGATGAGCCGCATGCGGATAATCCGCCGGGCGGCGCGGCGCTCGATTATTACCTCAAGGACCCGCAGCCCGCGCCAGTACAGTTGGAGATTTTTGATTCCGCGGGCGCACTGGTACGGCGGTACGCGAGCGATGATGTGCTTCCAAAGACAAAAGCCGAAGACCTGCAATTTCCAATGTACTGGGTGCACGATGCAGAACCCATCTCTGCAAAAGCCGGCATGCACCGCTTTGTTTGGGATTTGCATTATGCGTTTCCGGCTGAGGTACATCTTTCCATTTACGGGCCGAAACCGCCGCTGGCGCTACCCGGGAAATATACAGTGAAGTTGACGGTGAACGGGCAAAGCCATTCTCAGCCATTGGTGTTGAAAATGGATCCGCGCGTAAAAACGTCGCAAGCTGATCTGGAGAAGATGTTTCGGGCGGAGACTCTCGTCGCGAAAAATCTGGCAGATCTTTCGACGGCGATGAAACACGCGCAGGAACTTCAAGCGAGTCTTGCCGCGCGCAAAAAAGAGATGCCTTCCGGTGGCGAGGCCGCCGAGGCACTTGTCATTCTTGATCGCAAAACCGCAGAGCTCATCGGCGTCGAGGGAGAACCGGAATTTGGCGTGTTCGGCTTAACCGTGCCCACGACGGAAACGGTTACGCTGCGCCAGGCGTCGCGCGCGGCGGCGGGATTATTGTCCATCGTGCAGAGTGCGGATTCAGCTCCTACCGCGGATGCGGCGGTGGCGATTGAGAAATGGGATAGCGCAACAAAGAATGTCCTCGAGCGCTGGGACACCTTTTGGCAGCGAGACAGGACGCGCGCCAATTCCCTGTTGCAAAAGGCTAATCTAAAACCACTATAGCCGCGGGTTAACAAAAGCGCGACATTCCGTTTGGGCATGGGTTATATGAACGAACGCAAAAACCTCAGCCCAAGAAAAGGACACCCCATGAACCGCATCCCGAAGCATCTCGCAATAACCGCTAGTTTCCTGCTGCTAAGCATGATCCCGGCGCTGAGCCAGGCACAAAACAAAACGCCTGACTCGACCGCGGGCCAGTCGCAAGCCATGCATGAAAAGCATGGCGATCATAACGCTATGCTGGCCAACCTGAACCTCACGGATGACCAGAAAGTGCAAATCAAACAAATCCACGAAGGCATACGACCAAAAGTCGAAGCGGTGAATAACGATTCGTCACTCTCGGCCGACCAAAAACAAACGAAGATCAACGAAATTCGGCGTGATATGCACGAACAAGTGAAAAAGGTGCTCACTCCGGAACAACGCAAACAGTTCGAACAAAATATGCGCGAGCACCGCGAGTCCAAGCAACAACAGCAGCCTCCGGCGACCAAGTAATATAGGTTACCGAGCTAATAGAAAAAGAGACGGCCGGTGCAGGCCGTCCCTTTTTCGTTGCATTGCGTTTTGCGCGTCTTAAGGATCGCGGCTAATTTGGTATGCTGCTAGAGGTGACGAATCGCAACGACACGCAGCTTCGATGGATGATGCGTAACAGTTTTCCGTACGCTTCTTTCGCGGTTTTGCTGTTCTTAGTCACATTTCTGGCCGTTTCAGGTCAACTTTCCGCGCAGGGTCCGTCGGCGAGTGCGCCTTCATCAATTGCTCCGCAAAGTGGTAACCCACAAACCCCAACTCCCAATTATTCTGATTCGCAGTTGCCCCGTGCTGGACTGAATATCGTCGTGCTCGACCCCGCCCATGGTGGCACAGACACCGGGGCGCGCGGCACCGGCGGAATCCGCGAGAGTGAAATCGTTCTGCAGTTCGCGCTGCAGGTGCGTCGCGCTCTCGAAGCGCAGGGTTTTCAAGTGCTACAAACGCGCGTGGCCAATGAAAATCCTTCGTTTGATGACCGCTCAGCAATGGCCAACGCACAAATTGGCGCGGTGTTTGTAAGCTTGCATGTGTCCTCCATGGGCTCGCCGGGGACTGTACGCGTGTATGTGAATTCAGATTTGCCGGCTAGCTCGAGCGGACGCGAAGCAAGCGGGCTGATTCCCTGGGATCGCGCGCAAGCGCCTTTTCTCGGTTTAAGTCACAAACTGGGAGATTTTGTGCAAGGTAACCTGGCCGTGCGATTCAAGGGTTCACCTGGCAGCGTGCAAGGTGCAGCCATCCGTCAGTTGCGAACCACTGCCGCTCCAGCCATCGCCGTCGAAATTTCCAGCGTCTCCGTGAACGACCGCAGTGATTTGGATCGCATGGCTCCCGGAGTAGCCGACGCCATCGCTCGTGGCGTCACAGACTTTCGACCATCTTATGTGGTGGCCGGTGTCCCCGGAGGATTACGTTGAACACGCGGTGGGTTGCAATGGTGCTGGGAGGATTATTCGGCGCGGTGATCATCGCCGGGCTGTACTTCCCGATATTGAAGCAGCGCGTGAAGCAAACCGCCAAAATTCAGCCGCAATCCGAGGAACAGGCGCGCAGAGAACTCACGCAATCACTCACGCCCAATCCGACGGAAGCGTCGGTGAAGGTAAAACTTTTTTGGGCCACAAACGCACATGACGGTTCTCTCGCCCCAGTGAGCGTTGACCTGCCATTGGCGAGCGAGCCGGCGTTGCGCGCCAAACAGGTGCTCAATACTTTGTTGGCTGGCCCCGCCGATCCCGAGTTGCGTACCCTGCCGCCCGACGCGGTGTTATTGGCGTTCTACCTTTTGCCAGACGGCACCGGCATCGCGGATTTTTCCGAAGCGATGGCCAGTTCCATTCCATCAGGAATCGAAAGCGAGCAACGAGCCGTTGATTCCCTGACGCGCACATTGGCTGCCAACGTTCCCCAGGTCGTACGGCTCAAAATTTTAATTCATGGACAGGAAGTTGAAACGCTGGCTGGTCATCTGGATCTAACCGGTTCGTTTGTGGTGAATCCTCGAGGGACGCAAGCTGCGACTGCGGCACAGTCCGATCCGCTGACCTCGTCGTCAGTTCCCGGGTTAGTTCGCGATGACCCGCCATTGACACCCGTGAGCGGCTCCCGGCAAACTTACGCAGCAACGCGAGAACAACTGACAAATTCAAGGAAGCCCTAAAGTGGCAATAGCAACGAGACAAAGAAATGACGGACGCAATCCCGATCAGTTGCGGCCGCTGAAAATTACTCCTGATTTTATCGCTACCGCCGAAGGCAGCGTGTTGATCGAACTTGGTGGCACACGGGTAATTTGCACCGCGACGGTCGACGATGGCGTGCCGGGATTTTTGAAGGGCAGCGGCAAGGGTTGGGTCACCAGCGAATACGGAATGCTCCCGCGCGCCACAGAAGAGCGTACGCCGCGAGAGGCTGCGCGCGGAAAGCAATCGGGACGCACACTGGAAATCCAACGGTTAATTGGCCGATCGCTTCGCGCGGCGACCGATCAGGAAGCGCTCGGCGAACGCACCGTGTGGATTGATTGTGACGTGATTCAGGCGGATGGAGGGACGCGCACCGCTGCAATCACCGGAGCGTTCGTGGCACTGGCATTGGCTTTCGAACGGTTGGTGGCCGCAGGAATTTTGAAGAGCTCACCCCTGATCGACACTGTAGCCGCCACCAGCGTAGGAATTGTCGATGATCGCGCGCTTCTGGACCTGGCCTACGAAGAGGATTCGCGCGCGGAAGTGGATATGAACGTGGTAATGACCGGCGCCGGCGACTTCGTTGAGATACAAGCTTCGGCGGAGGGGCGCCCTTTTACGGGTAGCGAGATGCAAGATCTACTGGCGCTTGCGGCAACGGGAATACGCCGGCTCACTGAAGATCAACTCGCCGTTCTGCCTATGAAATTCAGTGCACGCGCCCGTTAAAATCTATTTCGCCTCTTCCAATCCAGGGAAACTTGCGGAATTTCGCGCACTTGCGGCGAGCGATGCGGCCCGCGCTCCGTCATCCGTGGCTGTCATCGTGGAACCACTGCCACATTTCGAATCCTTGCTCCCCTTCGAAGAAAATGCGCCAACGTTTGGCGAAAACGCTTTGGGCAAGGCTCTGTATTACTCACAGCTAAGCGACGGAATTGTATTCGCCGATGATTCTGGCTTGGTAGTGCCGGCACTTGGCGGAGCACCGGGCGTGCATTCAGCGCGTTATGCAGGACCGGAAGCTACTAGCGCGGAACGTATAGCCAAGTTGTTGTGGGAACTTGCAGGTAAACCGCGCGAGGAACGTGCCGCGTATTTTTGTTGTGTGATAACGCTGGTCAGGCAGGGCCTACCGATCGCGGTGATTAGCAATCGGGCAGACGGAGAAATTCTGGAAGCCCCGCGTGGCACGGGCGGCTTCGGTTACGACCCGATATTTTATTTGCCGGCGCCGGATAAGACATTTGCTGAGCTGACGCCACAAGAAAAAAATCTGCTCAGCCACCGCGGCAAGGCGTTCCGCCGCGTGCTCTCCTTTCTAACTGCTTCGTAGTTAAGAATTAATCCTAGGCGCATGTTCTCTTGGCGCCGGAACAATCCCGTTGAACGCTGCATTTGCGCGTATGTTATTCTGGCGCGTCATGCCGAGCAGAAAACCACCAAAGAAAATTGCACCGCGAAAAAAGAAGGCCCTTGTGCTCTCCAAGAGCAGTCAATCGCCCTGGAAAACCCGCAAGATTGGCAAAAAAGAATGCGTGCTGGGTACCGACCCGCGCAGAGTTGCCGCCATTCTCGCTGGCCTTGACGAAATGTACCCCAAGGCAACCTGCGAGTTAAAACACGCCAACCCGTTCCAGCTACTGGTTTCTACGATTCTCTCCGCGCAGTGCACCGACGTGCGTGTGAATCAAGTGACCGAATCGCTTTACAAAAAATATCCCAAGCCGGAAGCGTTCGCGTATGCCACGCCAAGTGAACTGGAGCAGGAAATTCGGCCGACGGGATTTTTCAGGAATAAAACAAAATCCGTGATGGGCGCGAGTAAGGCGATCGTGGAAGAATTCGGCGGACAAGTGCCGCGAAGCATGGAAGAAATCCTGACGCTACCGGGCGTCGCACGGAAAACAGCAAACGTGGTCCTGGGCACAGCCTACGGTATCGCGGTGGGCGTGGTAGTCGATACGCATGTGATCAGATTATCGCGACGCCTGGATTTGTCGCGAAAGGGCGAGCCCCCAAAAATCGAGCAGGATCTGATGGCGGTGATTCCTCAAAATAAGTGGATTGAATTTTCGCATCAACTAATCTGGCATGGCCGCCGAGTGTGCGTGGCGCGTAAACCGCGGTGCGTCGATTGCAATCTGGAGCCTGCCTGTTATTCCGTGGATAAAACGATGTCCACGCATTCCGACTCGCCTTGCTTGCCGGAATCCTATTTAAAATAAACAATTCTCACGACGATTACTTACTTTTCTTGCGCGCTCGTTTGCGCGCTTCTTCGACCAGGTCCAAAGCACGCTGACGGCTGCCGAAGCCGAGCGACTTGAATTTCTTGCCTTGCACTTCATTGTAAGAGGTGAAGAACTTTGTGATGTCCGAGATCAACGCCTTATCAAGCGTTTTGATCGGAATCATAGGTTCCTGAGTCTTGACGCTTAGGGGCATGGCCACGAGCCTGTCGTTTCGATTTACCTTCTTTCCTTCGCGCTGTTCCCCTTGTAACACTCCCAAAACTTGGCCATTACAAGGCATCCGGGAAACGTAGCTTCATCGGACAAAACCAGCACATCCAGGGGATCTCCGTCGCCACCAATTGGCGAGGGCACAAAGCCAAATTCGAATGGAAAAGAAAATCCGTACGGCAAGGTCTTGTCGAGTTGGAACATCCCATACTTTTCGTTGTACTTATATTTGATGCGACCGTTTCTCGGAGTTTCCACAATAATATTTAGTGCTACGGATTCTTTATCGAAAGGCGGCAGCCGGCTCAGATTTCGCGATTCCATTTGCTTTCACCTAACCAAGCGCAGATTGCGGCCTTTTTACGGTAAAAGATAGTTCCGGCAGGCGGCCATCCAGCAGACTACCGACAGACGCACGCGGTTCTGTGTACCACCGCGGCGGCAAAAACCTCGTTGGCCGTACTACAAAAAAAGTGTATCCGCCCGACTGTTTAAGCCATCTATCAGATATGAGCATGAAAAAAGTAAAACTCGGTTCACAAGGTGCAGTGGTTTCTCGGATGGGACTCGGTTGCATGGGCATGAGCGAGTTCTACGGCGAGAGGAATGATACCGAGTCAGCTGCGACTATTCTGCGCGCGCTTGACCTGGGCATAAATTTTCTGGATACCGCCGACGCATACGGAATCGGTGACAACGAAGAATTGGTTGGTAAGACGATTCGCGCACGGCGCGACGAGGTCTTTCTCGCCACAAAGTTCGCTAACGTCCGCACCAAAGAAAATCCCAATCAATGGTCTATCAGCGGCAAACCGGACTATGTGCGAGCCGCATGTGACGCTTCGCTGAAACGGCTGGGCGTGGATCATATCGACCTTTATTACCAACATCGCGTCGACCCCAATACGCCGATCGAAGACACCGTGGGCGCAATGGCCGAGTTAGTAAAAGCGGGCAAGGTGAAATATCTGGGACTATCGGAGGCTTCGCCCGCAACAATTCGCCGAGCGCACAAGGTGCATCCGATTACGGCGTTGCAAACCGAATATTCGCTTTGGGAGCGCTATCCGGAAAAAGAAATCATTCCAACCATTCGCGAACTGGGCATTGGTTTTGTGCCGTACAGTCCGCTAGGGCGCGGGTTCCTGACTGGCACAATTACAAAACCGAGCGATCTCGGTGGAAGCGATGCGCGCACGCAACGTATGCCCAGGTTTGCCGGCGAAAATTTTGACAAGAATCAAGCACTTGTGCAGCGCGTGAAGGCCATCGCACAACGCAAGGGCGTGACACCCGCGCAATTAGCGTTAGCATGGGTGCTCGCGAAGGGCGAAGACTTAATACCGATACCCGGAACTAAGCGCAGGAAATATCTCGAGGAAAATGCGGCCGCAGTGGACATCCGATTGACTTCAGCGGACGTCGCGGAACTGGAAGCCGCAGTTCCCGAAAATGAAATCGCTGGCGAACGCTACGCCGCAGCCGCCATGAAGGCCATCGACCGGTAGATGTGATCTGAAACATCGCGGACAAATCGCTGGCTCACCCAGGGTCCCCAATAGACGCCCCGTTCCATTTAAAATGCATGACTAGCCGCAAGCAATGTTGGTCAGAGCGACAGCAACTCCACGGACGACGGCAAGTAAAGCGCATCTGGCGCAAACATTTTGCGCCGCCACCGTTAGCGTGGAACAATGACTCGGACAAAGTTGTACGCCTAAGAATTGGATTTCGACTGCAACAAAGTTCGAGAAGGTCTTGAATTCAATACACCACTTTAGTGCCGGGGCGTAGCGCGGCCTGGTCGCGCGCCTGCCTTGGGCGCAGGAGGTCCCGAGTTCGGATCTCGGCGCCCCGACCACTTAAACTAACTGAACAACTGACTTTCTTTTTCCTCGATAT
>Ga0209625_1000470_pt1 | contig 10373 bp, 7 predicted proteins | sample JacPin_JW_Ref_M2_FD_187960 | JGI IMG/M metagenome (GOLD analysis project Ga0209625, IMG submission 187960) | Forest soil microbial communities from Algoma, Ontario, Canada - Jack Pine, Ontario site 1_JW_Ref_M2 (SPAdes) (version 2) | ecosystem: Environmental > Terrestrial > Soil > Boreal...
GTGCCCATTCGCCGTCCCTCATGACTGAGAAAAACGGCGCGCCCGTCCCCACTGTTGCGCGAACGCGTCAACAATTTGCCGCGAATGGGCCAGTAGCGCTCGAACGCTTCCTCCGCCTTCGAGCCATAAGGGATGATCCGCTCTTTATTGCCCTTGCCGATCACCCGCAGCATCCGCTCTTTGCGATCGACATCGTCGATATTGAGACCGGTGAGCTCACTCACGCGCAGTCCCGAAGCATACAGCAGTTCGAGAATCGCGCGATCGCGTTGCAACAGCAGCGCTGCATCTTGCGCCACTTGCGAGGCTCGTGCCGAGGGGCGTTTTGCCTTGGGCCTCTGGACTTGGGCAAGGCCGTCGAGGAATTCGTTCATCTCCTCGGCGCTCAGGATCGAAGGCACCCGCTTCGGGAGCTTCGGCGTGGCCACTAGCCGCGCCGCGTTTTCCCGCACTATGCCTTCGCGCGCGCAAAACTTCAGGAACGACCGCAGCGTGGCTAACTTGCGTGCCATGGAGCTTTTTTGCAGTTTTTGGTCGTGCAGATGTCCAAGATATTCGCGGATCACGCGGTGATCGATGTCCGTGACGTTTACCGGAGGGCTATCGGGAGGAGTGAGGTAAGTGTGAAACTGCTCTAGATCGCTCGCATAATTCCGCAGAGTGTGCGCCGAGGCATTGCGGACCGAACGCAGGTACGCCAAAAATTTCTCGATCGCCGCTTTCATTCTTTAGGGCATTCCGAAGCCCTCACGTTCACCGCTTCAATTTGTCATTCTGAGGAGTCCGCTTGTGCGGACGACCAAGAATCTCTCTTCGTATCGCCGCCGCGCCCCGCTCACGGCTTGCCCGCGCCGACCTCTTCCGGAGTAGCTTCCTTCTGCTCCGATTCCGGCGCCGCGATTTCCCAATCGCAGCCTTCCTTCAAGCAGGTACGTACGTGCTCGGTCTTGGTGAGCTTGTCCACAATAAAGGGAGCGCCGCACTTGGGGCAGGGCTCCGCAAGCGGCTTGTATGGCGTAGTGAAATCGCATTCCGGGTAGCGATTGCAGCCATAGAAAACGCGGCGCCGGCCCTTCTTGGCCCGTCGCTCAACGAACTCGCCCGTTCCGCACTTGGGGCAGTTGATCCCCAGCGTTTTGGAGCGAATAAATTTGCACTTGGGATAACCCGTGCAGCCGATAAATTCCCCGTACTGCCCATGTTTCAGCACGAGCTGCGACCCGCACTCGGGGCAATTTTCGTTCAGCAGAACGTCCGGCTGCAGCGCCTTCCGCGTGCCGGCAGCCAACCGCCGCGTTGTCTTGCAATCCGGATAACCTGAGCACGCCAGGAACGCGCCCCAGCGCCCCTTCTTGATCACCATTTCGCGGCCGCAATTGTCGCAACTCGGCGTTTCCGCGTCGCCTTCCCCACTTGTTTCAGGCGAAAGATCCTCGATGAAGTCGCAGTCCGGGTAGCGCGAGCAGCCCAGGAAAAATCCCAGCCGGCTGATGCGTTCGAGCAATTCGCCCTGCCCGCATTTTTCGCACTTCTTGCCCGTGGGAATTCCGGCCTTGTACGACTCCATGTCCCCTTTGGCTTGCTCCAGATCCTCCTCGAAGCGTGAGTAAAATTCCTTCACCGAATCCTTCCAGCGCAGCCGGCCCTCTTCGATTTCGTCCAGCTCTTCTTCCATGCGCGCGGTGAAGCTCACGTCGAAAATATCCTCGAAGCTCTTCACCAGCAGATCGTTCACTTTTTCGCCCAGCATTGTCGGCGTAAAGCGCCCCTGATCCTTGTTCACGTACTCGCGTTCGACGATCGTGGAGATAATCGAGGCATACGTGGACGGCCGCCCGATTCCTTTTTCTTCGAGTTCTTTTACCAGCGTCGCTTCCGAGTAACGCGGCGGCGGTTCAGTAAAGTGCTGGTCGGGCCGCAACGTTTCGAGCTTCAGAATTTCGCCTTGTGTAACCGGCGGCAGCCTGCGGCCTTCGTCGCTTTCGGCAGCGTCGTCATCTTCGCGCTCGGCTGAGATTTGGTAAGCCGCAAGATAGCCTTCAAACTTCATCACCGAGCCGGTGGCTCGGAAGAGGTAATCGCCGGCGGTGATGTCGATGCTGGTCTGGTCATAGACCGCTGGAACCATCTGCGAAGCCACGAACTTCTGCCAGATCAGTTGATACAGCTTGAAAAGATCGTCGCTTAAATAAGGTTTGACGTCGGCGGGCTTGCGCGATACATCCGTCGGACGTATCGCTTCGTGCGCTTCCTGCGCTTCTTTCTTCGACTTATAGAAATTAGCTTTCTCCGGCAGGTAATTCGGGCCGAATTCCGTGCCGATCAGGTCCCGCACTTGCCCCAGCGCCTCACTCGACACGCGCACCGAATCGGTGCGCATGTACGTAATCAGCGCGACCGAGCCTTCCTGGCCGAACTCGACGCCCTCATAGAGCCGCTGCGCCAGCGCCATAGTGCGCTTGGCCGTGTACCTCAGGCGGTTGTACGCTGCCTGCTGCAGCTTGGAAGTCGTAAATGGCGGCTGCGCATGGCGCCGCTTTTCTTTTTGCGTGACTTCGGATATCTGCCAGCGCGCTTTTTCCACCGCCGCGATGATCGCGTCGGCTTCGGCCTGCGTGTGGACTTCGATGTCTTCGCCCTTGTGCTTGGCCAGCTTGGCCTCGAACGAAGGCGGCTCGGCCGCCGCAAGCTGCGCATGCAGCGTCCAATATTCCACCGGCGTGAACGCGCGGATCTCGCGTTCCCGCTCCACGATCAACCGCAGCGCCACGGTTTGCACGCGCCCGGCCGAAAGGCCGCGCCGCACCTTATCCCACAGCAGCGGCGAAATCTTGTACCCCACCAGGCGATCCAGCACGCGACGCGCCTGCTGCGCGTCCACCAGGTTCTCATTGATCTGGCCGGGATGCTCGAAGGCCGCGCGTATTGCCCGCGGCGTGATTTCGTTGAACATCACCCGGAAAATATGATTTTTCCGCAGCTCCGCTTCCTCTTGACCTTTGCGCGGCTTTCCTTTCTTTTTCTTGCCTGCGCTATTCGAGCCGTTCTTCCCGTTCTTGGCGGCCATGGTGGGTTTCAGAACTTCCGCCAGATGCGCGCAGATGGCTTCGCCTTCACGATCGGGGTCGGCGGCCAGGTAGATGGCGTCGGATTTCTCCGCTGCCTTTCGCAGGCTCTCCACGACGTGCGTCTTGTCGGGGCTGATCTCGTAGGTCGGCTCGAAGTTGCGCTTTATATTGATGCCCAACTCTTTCTTGGGCAGATCCATGACGTGGCCGTAGGACGCCTTGACCGTGTAGTTGCGGCCGAGATATTTGTTGATCGTCTTCGCCTTTGCCGGCGACTCGACGATGACTAGTGATCTTGCCATAAGCTTTGTTTGTAAACCCAAACGCCCGTCAGCGGGCGAATATATGTCCTTCCGCTACCTAAAGCCAAACTCGTTACTAAAGCAATACGCGCTAACTAAGGCGCTCGCTGTCGTTCTGAGCGTACTCGACTTGTCATTCTGAGCGCAGCATCCGATAGGTCCTTTCCGGAAATCGGGTTTCTGGATTTCCGATCGGATGCGCAGTCGAAGAATCCCTCTTCGTCCGCATGCTCCTTACAGTAGACCTCGCACAAACTGCTTTCCCGGCATCTGCCGGATAATCCCGCGCATCTCCATTTCACACAGGGCGGCCAGCGTTTCCGAAGAACTCAACCCCGTCGTCTCCACCAGTTCGTCCACGTGAATGGGCTCTTCGATGCGGATCAGATCGAAAAGTCGCTTCTCGATTGGCGACAGATTCGCCTCAAACAGGGACGCGCGTTCTTCCTGTGAGGTTGCTTCCACCGGAAAAAGCTCCGCGCGAATCTCTGTCGGCAATTCCTCCACCACGTCTTCCCAGCCTGCCACCAGCTTCGCGCCCTGTTTGATGAGCTGGTTCGGCGCAAAGCTCACAGGCTCGGTGACATTTCCCGGCACGCCATAGACTTCGCGGCCAAACTCCATCGCCAGCCGCGAAGTGATCAGCGAACCCGAATACTGGGCCCCTTGCACCACAATCACTCCGAGCGCCATGCCCGCGACCATGCGGTTGCGCACCGGAAAATTCTCCGGCGCGGGATAGGTCCCCATCGGAAATTCCGTAATGATCGCGCCGCGCTTCTCGACCTCCTCGAAGAGCTTCCGGTTCTCTTTCGGATATATGACATCGATACCGGATCCGAGGACGCCGATCGTTCCTCCGCGCGAAGCGGCGCAGGCGCCGCGGTGGGCTGAGCTGTCGATTCCTCGCGCGAGTCCGCTGGCGACGATCAGGCCGTGCTCGGCCAGGTCCCGCGCCAGTCTTTCCGCTATTTGATTACCATAAGGGGTCGGGCGTCGCGTCCCCACGATAGAAATTGTGTGACGGTTCAGAACTTGTTCATTCCCCCGGACATACAGCAACGGCGGAGGATCGTAAATTTCCAGTAGGCGCTTCGGATAGTCGCTCTCCTCCCAGTGTATCAGGCGGCAGCCGCCCTTGCGCACCTGCGCCAGTTCTTTCTCCGCGTCGCGGAAGGCCGCCTTCGAAAAAGTGGCCTGCGCCGCCGCCACGGGCAATTGGCAGGCCTCCAGTTCCGTCAGCGACGCGCGGAAGATTTCCTCAGGCGAACCGAATTGCCGCAGCAGCTTTGCCGCGAGGCGCGCACCCAGCCCAGGCGTGAGTCGCAGCGCCAGCCACGGAAGAGAATGGTCCAGGTCCACAGCGCCGCGACCCTATTGCACTCTCACATCGCTGTCAAGTGACCATCGGCCTAGGATGGTCATGCCGAGCGAACAGCGTGAGCGAGGGACCTCTCTGCAAGCCACCCGTCAGTTACGGACGAAAGTCACCAAGGGTGTATACTCCGCGTTGAATCCGGGACCAATCCAGAAAATCATTGCAGCTGCCGGAGAGAAATCATGATTTCACTTCTCCAAAGTCGTCGGTTAGCGGCCACCTTCATGCTTTCCGCATTCGGACTCGTGTTGGCGCCAGCCGTAGCGCACATGCAGGAGACCGCCCCGCTCGGTCACAATCAGACCCAGCCTGCGCCGCTCGTGCAAGCAAACAAGACGATGAAAGTGTCCGACCATGTCTATGCGATTCCGGATGGCCGCGTGAACCTGGTTCCCAACATCGGCATCATCGTGGGAACTCGAGCAACGTTGGTGGTGGATGCCGGCATGGGTCCGAGAAATGGACAGACCGTGCTTCGCGAACTCGCCAAGGTGAGCAAAAATGCCGACCTGTATTTCACCACCACTCATTTTCACCCGGAGCACGTCACCGGCGTTCAGGCATTCCCGGCGAATACCAGGATCATTCGCTCCGAGGCTCAAGAAGAAGAGCTAAAGCAAAAACAACCCGAATTCATCAAGAATTTCAGTAAGCGGACGCCGGAAATCAAAGCCCTGCTGCAGGACGTCAAGCCTCGTCCGCCGGACATTCTCTTCGACCGCGAGCTAAAGCTCGATCTGGGCGGTGTAACGGCTCGTGTGTTTTTGGTCGGTCCTGGGCACACTCGCGGCGACACCGCGATTTACGTCGAAGAGGACAAGGTCCTTTTCACTGGGGATGTGGCGGTCAATCGCTTTTTCCCGATCTTTCCCGATCAGGACGCCAGCGGGAAAAACTGGCTGGCGATCTTGAGCCGATTCGAAGCCCTTCAGCCGCGCACGGTTGTGCCTGGGCACGGGGAAGTAGGCGATGACGGGCTCATCACCGCGCAAGAGTCCTATTTGAAGGCGTTGCGATCGCGCACCGCGGAACTCAAAGCCCAGGGAAAATCCTCGAAAGAGGCCGAGCAACTGCTAACCGCGGAATTCAAGATGAAATATTCGAATTGGGATAATCCGGGCTGGATCGCCGACGCCGTCGCGCACTTCTACTCCGAACCCGACTGATTTTCTTAATGCAAAGCCACCCGCCAAGGTGGTTGGGCGTTGAGGACTGCGGAAATTCCTTTTAACGAAAGAGCCCGGTGTGGCCCAGGGAGTAGCGGCCGGGTTGCGGATAAACGCACAATCCGTGGGGACCCTTGCCCACCGGAATTCGCGCGAGCAATTTCCCTGTAGTCGTATCGAATGCGTAGACTTCCGAGTTGTATCGTCCGGAAATCCACAATACGTTCCCGTCCGCTGAAATTCCGCCCATATCCGGGCTGCCGCCATGCGGGATGCGCCACTTGGCGATAATTTTCCCGCTGGCAAGCTCCATTATCGAGATGCTTCCTTCGCCGCGATTGGAGATGTAGAGGAACTTGGAATCGCGGCTCACCAGAATTCCGTGCGTGCCTTTCCCCGTCTTTACAAACCCGATTTGCGCGAAGCCTTCGGGATCAATCACGTGGACGCCGTCCGCGGCCATATCGGCCACGTAGAAGGTTTTGGCGTCGGGAGATGTCCGCACGTCTTGCGGCATGTCATGCGGCCCCAGTTCGATGGTGGCCAGAATCTTTCGCGCAGCCGTCTCCACTTTGAGCAATTTGCCGTCGAATTCGCAACTGGCTATGAAATAGCTCCCATCCGCCGAAAAGTCGAGGTGATTAACGCCGGTGCAGGGCACTTCCAGTGAAAACTTGAGCTTCATCGTCTGCGGATCGCGAAAGTCCAGCCGGTGCAGAGCCTCGGCTACCACGATGGCATCACTGCCGTCCGGCGTGAAATAAAGGTTATACGGATCGTCCACCGAGACAGTTTTCTCCACCTTGGCCGTCGCGGGATCGATCTTGGTAAGCGCGTAGCCCTGATCGTCCAGCACCCACAGCGTTTTCAGGTCGTAAGACGGCACGATGTGCTGCGGCAGCCGGCCGACCTTGAAGTGATCCACCACCTTGTACGTCGCTGGGTCGATGACGTCTACGCTTGCGCTTTCGCTATTGGGCACGTAAACCCGGGAAGGGAAATCCTTTACTACGGGACTCAATTCATTCGGCCGATCCGCCGCATAAATGTCCTCTGCACCGCGAGTCTTTGCGGCGGCCTTAAGGCCCTCGTTCAATGGCAGAGAGCCTTCCTGGATTTTTCTAGTTACGGAAGAAACCAGCAACGCTGGATGCGCAAACAAGAGCGCGGCCATCACGAAAAGCAACGTGATGAATAGCAGGCGAATTAGGCCGGATCGTAACACGAGTGGGAATTGTAGTTCAGAAATTTTGCGTCTGCGCAGCCGAATTGCGCGCTTGTAACCCCAGAATAAACCCGCCCCGCGAAGCCTTCAAGTCGGTTTGGAGACGTGCACGCTCCGCTTGCCCCGCCCGCCGTAGGCTAGAAAGAATCATAGATTCAAAAGTGGAAGTTTGTCTCGACGTAACCGAGTTGGGCGCTCGTGCCAGCGGGATAAATGCTGGCGATCACACTTTTGCCCCACGCGTGCGCATAGTAAAGCGTCACGCTGAACCCGTACCGCAGCGGAAAATCCAAGCTCATATCCCAGACGTTCGCCAGGCTACGGGCGCCTCCGCTGGTCCGGCCTGAGTAGCCGAAGCTGGAAGGCTGAAATGCGCCTCCGCCCGAATACCACAGGTCCTGCGCCGCGGCCAGGCGCAGCGCATGCAGTTCGCTGCGGGCAATCACAGACCGCGGAAGGCGAAACTGCGCCGTGCCGTAGAAGTCCTCGTTATTCTCCATGTTGTAGAACGGGAAGCGCGCGTACAGCCGAGGCGTCGGCAAAAGTTGAAAGAACGTGCCGTGGCGGCTGTCCGCCGGATTCGAATCGCCACTGCTGAAAGAATAACCGGCGCTGAACCATGGCTTCACGGTTTGGATGGGAGGTTCCCAGACGAATTCGCCGACAAAGGCTCCCGCTCGCTGTGTCAGCGATCCCCAGTTGCCATTTTGCCAAGCTCCCCATAGGAAAAAATCGAACTGGCCGCTTCCGCTGGTGTGTAAAACTTGGGCGTAGTCGGCGCCATAGGTGCCGATCCGAATTTGATTCGTATCGGACACTCGCGTGGCCAGCGGCCGATTGTCCGTCTTCACCACCCCGGCTCTTTGGTCGACGTAACCAAGGGCGAAAACGCGCAGTTCGCCCGATCCGCTGCGAACTGCGGTCGGGAGCGTATAAGCACCATAAAAAAGGTCCACGTTGAGCTCGCTCATAGCGTCCACTTGAAACGCGCCCTTCGTGGGCCTCACTGCAACCAACGTGAAATTGCTCTTGCCCGCATCGACGCTCAGGTGGACGCCATCGAAGCTGCGCATCACAGCTGAATAGTTAAACTCGCCGATCAGCCGCTGGGCTATTCGCGTATTCACTATCTCCGCGAGCATTGGGTCGGCTGGTGTCACTTCCACTCCGTCAGAAAAACCAAACCGGCCCAGCGTTAGTTTTCCGTTCCGCGGAAAATGGATGCCCACGTAGCCCTGCTTTAGAAAACCGCTCGCTACATTTCGTTCGTTGCCATTCGCGACGAAATACGTCCCGCCAAGCCCCAGTTGGCCTTGGTTCCCCGGCGCGATCGCGTTGCCAGGCAGGCCGAGAATAGCGTCCTGCGCCCCCTCGATCAGCCAGTCGAAGCTCTCGCGTTTTTGTCCGATCCCCGCTCGCAAAAGCGAATGCGCGAAAACATAGTTGTTCCTGCCGGAACTCGCCTGAAACCAATCCCATCCTTCCGCCCGAAAGCGCCAACTGCCAAATACATTTAAGGAGGATCGCTTCGGTGGGTCGTCGTCGGGTTCTTTCTTCGCTTCCTGACGGCCGTTCTGCGCAGCTACAGCGCTACTCGGTCTGGAGTCGACGCCTGGCTTTGAATGCGATTGGTCCGAGGGAAGCGCGCCGGTCAAATCGGTTTGCGGCCGCGCGAATAAGGTGTTAGTCGTCGCTAGGAGAAGCAAAAAAGCGAAGCATATAGCCCGCAAACTTCCTCAACCTTTCGTCAACTCATCTCAACTCAGCTTGACGACCTTCATCTCCCGCTTGCCAAGCCGCCGCGCGCCGTTCTCCGTAACCACGATAGAATCCCCAAATTGCGCCGTGCCGCCGGTCTTCAACCGAAACGCCGGCTTCACGTCGAAGACCATGCCAGCCTGCAGCACAATCTGCCCCGTGGCTCCAGCCGAACCGCCGCGCGGCAACGTGCCCAGTCCGCCGGAGTGGATCACCAGCGCGCCGGGCTTATCGCCTCGCGCCACCAGCCGCTTGTCGTAAGGCGCGCAGATTTCTTTCACCATTTTCCCTGGAGCGATTGCCGCAACCATCTCTACGAACGTATCCAGGCTATCTTTTGCCGCGGCATCCCAATCCGCCGGAGCCGGAGAACCGACCACCACGGAATGATTCACCTGCGAACCATACCCGAGCACGCATCCCGAGCACTCCTGGCTGAGCACCTGCCCCGCGCGCATCACTTCCTCGAGCGGGCGATTCAGCGCGCTATTGCCTGGCCCATCTGCGCGCACCGAAACTCGGAAGGGCCGCTCGCCCGAAGCGTTAACCATGGCATTGAACATCGCCAGCCACACCACCCGCTGCGGCACGCCCGGACGCGCTGTCTCGAACATTGCCTGCAAACCCAGCTCGCCGACCTGCGTCGTTTTCTCCAGAACGGCGATCTCCTCCGGGCTGTGCAGCGCTGCCACGCCATCGATCAAGTAGCTGGCCGGCTGGAATTTCGCCTGCGGAAACGCCTTCAGCACGCGATCATACGTCGTATAGGTCACTTCGCCTTCTGGTTGCCGCGAAGCGTCCAGCAAATCCGTCACCCCAATGCGCCCCTGCCCCACGTTTGCTTCCTTCATCGCATCGATAATTCCCTCGGACCAAACATCAATGACACGCACATCGATTCCGCGCTCCTGGGATAGCTTTTCCTCGCGCGCGCCTTTGATCTGGTTGGTGGAAAGCGCGGTCACTTTGCCTTCAACCGGCAAAATCACCCACTTGTATGGCAGCGAGATTCCCGTCACGTACTCGATATCCGCGTCGCCGTCCTGCCGTTCCGAGATCATCTCCCCCGGATGGTGCTGGCAGACCAGCAGGCAATCGAGTTGCGCGTCCTTCATCTTTTGGCGAACGGCCGCCCAGCGGCGATGAATCTCGTCTACCGACCACGCCCTGGGCAGCGAATCCGGCGTAATCGCGGCCGGCTTTTGCGCTCCGCTCGGACCGCGCTCAGTTTGCGCCGCTCGCGCCCAACCCGAACCCGTAGACGTCAACAGCGAAACTGCAACTCCTGCGGAAGCTCCCTGCAGCAGCTTCCTGCGCGAAAATGAACCGTTTCCGCCTTTGTGTGAGGACGTTTTCACCTTGCACCTCCGGAACGCGCTGTTCGAACTACCCGTACGCCTTCTATAGCAACTCACTGCCTGCGTCAAGCAGCCTTCTGACGGGCGTCTTGGGGCTCGCGGCTGAGCTTTCCTTTAT
>Ga0209625_1000471_pt1 | contig 10368 bp, 8 predicted proteins | sample JacPin_JW_Ref_M2_FD_187960 | JGI IMG/M metagenome (GOLD analysis project Ga0209625, IMG submission 187960) | Forest soil microbial communities from Algoma, Ontario, Canada - Jack Pine, Ontario site 1_JW_Ref_M2 (SPAdes) (version 2) | ecosystem: Environmental > Terrestrial > Soil > Boreal...
CGCAAGCGAAATATTCCATTTCAGCTCGTCCGGTGCACCGGGCATAAACTCCCGCCAGTCCTGCAATACGTTAATTATGTCGTCCTGGAGGCAATAGGAGCTAGCGAGCAGCACGGACGTCAACGGATGTAGCCGCACTTCAAATTCGGTGACGACGCCGAAATTTCCCCCTCCTCCGCGCAATGCCCAGTACAGTTCGGAATTCTCGGCATCATTCGCGCGAATCATTGACCCGTCGGCTGTGACTAACGTGAAGCCAACGACGTTGTCACACGACATGCCGTGCAGGCGCGTCAGCCAGCCAGTTCCACCTCCCAGCACCAAGCCGCCGGCGCCGGTATGCGAAACTACTCCGGCAGGAAACACCAAGCTGTGTCGCTGCGTGGCGGTATCCACATCGCCCAAAAGGCATCCGCCGCCAAATTTTGCACGACGCGACGCCGCATCGACCTCAACTTTGCGCAGCCGCGATAAATCAATCACCAATCCACCTTGGCAACTGCCGAACCCCGCCAAGCTATGCCCGCCACACCGCACAGCCGTGAGGATGCCAACCTCCTTTGTATGTCGCACGACAAGCTGGATGTCGGCCTCATCGGCGCACCGGGCAATCGCGCCGGGCGTGCGCGCAACCATTGCGTTCCAGATTCTGCTTGCCTCGACAAATTCTGGATTGTCTTCTCGGATCAGATCGCCTTTGAACTTGCCACGAATGGCGCCGCAGAAATCTTCGATTGCTGTCGTCATAATCAGAAGAAGCTAGCGCGAAAGTGCTCCAAAGCGATTTGCAATCCAGTACGCGATCGTAATTACAATTAGAAATAAGACAAACGCAGGAACCGTGTGTTCGAGGCCGGGGACGAAGAATGTGGCCGCTGCAATTCCAAGCAGCGCCAGAATTCCAAGAATGGTCGAATATGGATACAAGCGCAAATGCATGGGAAGTCGCGCGATCCGATCTTTACCGACTGAGCGACGGAAAGCGAGGTGCGTTATGAGAATTACGGTCCACACGAAGAACATTCCCGCGACTGCGATTCCATATAACGTGAGAAATGCCCGGCCGGGTGCATAAACCGCGAGCAGGATTGCGGCGGCCATGCCCGTTGACGCCACAGCGAGCGCGCGCCGTGGCACGCCGTTTTTGCTCAATGTTCCAACCCATTCCGGCAGGTAACGGGCTCGAGAAAGCGAGAAGAACATCCGCGTGGTCAGATAAAGGTCCGTGTTTCCGCTTGAGAACGCCGCCGTAATCACTACCACATTCATGATTCCAGCGGCGTACGGCACTCCGATGATTGCGAAGGCCCGCACGAAAGGACTGGCTGTGAGACCGTTTCCAGCGCCGCTTTGATTCCAGGGGGTCATTGCCAACATGACAGTGATCGCAAGGACATAGAATACGATCAGTCGGAAAACAATCGTACGCATCGCCTTGGGAATCGTCTGCTCAGGTTTTTCCGCTTCACCGGCCGTCACCGCGATCGCTTCGACGCCCATATAACTTGTTAACACAAGCGTGAGCGCAAGCCAGACGCCGCCCAACCCGTGAGGTAAAAATCCACCATGCGCCGTGAGATTCGATAAGCCGGTTGCCTGCCTCGAACCGATTCCGAATATGAGAGCCGCGCCGATCGCAATGAAGGCGAGAATCGCAACGACCTTGATGAGCGCGAACCAGTATTCAAATTCACCGAACCGCCCTACCTGAAGAGTGTTGATTGCGATGAGCGCAATCGAGACAGCGACGACCCACACCCACTGCGGCACTCCGGGGAACCAGAACGCGAAATAGATCGCAACCGCAGTCACCTCTGCTCCGATCGCGATTGTCTCGACGAATCCATACGTCGCCCGCACCGCAAATCCCGCCCAACGGCTCAGGTACGTTTCCGCATACACGCCGAAGGACCCAGCGTCCGGATGGACGACTGCCATTTCAACAAGAGCGCAGGCAACGATGAGTGCAATAATCGCGCCAATGAGATAACTCAAAATAACGCCAGGACCTGCCAGCTGGATCGTCACTCCGCTGCCAAGAAACAGACCGACGCCAATTGCGCCGCCGATCGCGAGCATCGTCAACTGGCGTTGATTAAGTCTTCGGCGAAGTTCTTGCGAAACGACGGTGACAGCGGAGTGGGGCGGAGTCGTGCTCACGTCGGTTCCAGCAGCTTGCTGAGGATTTAAGGGAACGAGCGGGCTAGGCATGCTTGCTCAGGTCGAGCAGAACGTTGCCGAAGCGGTGAATCTCCTCAATCGTGTTGTAGTGTACCAGCGAAGCTCTCACGGCGCCGCTTTCCAAGCTCAATCCCAGCCGCTTCATGAGACGAGGCGAATACATATGGCCATCGCGAATGCCAATATCTGCGCGCGACATTGCTTCTGTCACCGCCGCGGGAGCCACGCGAGGAACATTGAAACAGAAGGTCGGCACGCGTTCCCGGATTCTTTCGTTCGCGCTGATGCCGTACACAATCGCGCCGCTCTCGTTCAGCACACGCAACATCTCGAGCGAGAGCGTCTCTTCGTACTGCCGAATCGCTTTCATCGCCCGGGTGATGTTCCCGCGGCGCGAAGACGAAGCCACAGAGCCGTGGCCCTGGCGCTCTTCTCCGAGCGACGCCAAGTAACCGATGGCAGCATCCATGCCTGCAACGTTCTCATAGACAAAAGTTCCTGCCTCGATTTTCACCGGCGGTTCATTGGGAATGAATTCCTCGCGAAAAGTAGGAAGCTTCCGCAGCAGATCTTCGCGTCCCCACAAAAACCCCATGTGCGGCGCAAAAATCTTATAGCCCGAGCAGACCAAGTAGTCGCAATCCCACGCTTGCACATCAATCACACCGTGCGGACCAAAATGCACGCAATCGAGAAACAGTTCCGCACCGACGGCATGCGCCATCTTCGCCGCTGCTGCGACATCAACAACCGAGCCAAGCGCATTAGAAGTCACCGTTCCAGCAACAAGGCGCGTCCGGGGTGACAAAACCTCTCGGAGGTCATCAGCATGCAAGTTCCCGTCGTCGCGCATTTTCCACCAGCGAAACTTCGCGCCTTCGCGTTCAAGCGCGAGCCACGTGGCAATATTCGCTTCATGGTCCATATCGGTGACGACGATCTCGTTTCGTTCGTCGAGCGTTTGTCCGATCGCGAGGCTTACGATTCGAATGAACGACGTCGCGTTCATTCCGAAGGCGATCTCATTCGGACTTTGAGCATTCACGAAGTCGGCCACGCTCTGCCGCCCGCGCGCAATCGCCGCGTCCACTTCCCGGCTCTTGGCGTAGCGGCCTCCGCGTTGCACGTTGCACTCGAGAAGGTGACGATTCACCGCGTCAAATACTTGCTGCGGCACCTGGGCGCCGGCAGCGTTGTCAAGAAAGATGAACGGCGCAGCGTGTTTCAGAGCCGGAAAAGCGGCGCGAATGGACTCAACGGGAAATCCGCCGATTGTCTGTCCTTTTGAAGTTTGACCGAGCGTAAAATTCATGAATTAGCCTTTAGAGATCCACAAAGATAACGCGTGCTGCCAGCGGTATCAGTGAGCAGTCTCATGAGCGATCGCAATGATTCTCTTTCACTCGCGCCGGGGAGGTTATCCGGTGCAAATTTATCCAGCGCGATTGACATTGAGCATCATGACGAAGCCAGCGGTCACAAGTATCACGAATTTCCTAGCCCTCCGATTATCGCATCAGAAGAGCTAACTGAACGCGTTGACACCCCTTAGAAACGGTTATATATACAACTCTCGAATCCTACTCAAACTGTTCGTAGGACTGTCCGCCTGGGAGTTGGGGGTTTTTCCGGCGATGTGACAGTTTTTTCTGGGCATTTGCGCAATGCTCAGTAGGCACCGGCCCCGTATTCTAGACAAAGAAATGCGGTCATCGGCAGCACGGATCGTCACCGGTTCGTCCTACAGGTCTTGTGCAGAATTCGTCCAATCGAAAGATCATTCTCAGTGGCTTTAGTCACAAATCGTTTCGGACCTCGCGGAAATCTTGGAGGTGCGTGGTGAAGAAGCTTGCCTGTCTTATTGCGCTAATAGCGGTTCTTTCGGTACCGACGATGAGTGGAACACAGCTCACGCCCGAAGAGAAACGCACACTGGAGCTTAAACCGGCTGTCGTGCTGGTCCTTGTGTCCGTCAAGGTTGAGGCGGACTTCAAAGGACAACCGGTCCAGCTCAGAAATCCGTACCTCACGACCGCAGGCAGCGGCTTCCTGTTCCGCCACGATGGTTATCTCGTCACCAACGGACACGTGGTCCAAAATGCAAAGATCAATGACCCTCAGGCGAAGGAGGCGCTCGAAGAAAAGCTGCGCGCGAAGGTTTACGCCGAAGTGTTCCAGGCGCTCGATCAGTTTCTCGCGAGCAAAGGACATCCTCCGCTTACCACTGCACAAAAATTGGAGTTATACCAATCGCGTGCGGTACAGATTCATTACCACAATCCCACTCTCACGGTCTATCTCGCGAACGGTACGCACGTGCCGGGCGAATTGACTCCCAATTACAGTCCTGAAATCGGAGTCGGCAAGGATGTCGCCATCGTCAAGATCAATGGCACGAATCTTCCTTCCGTCCCACTCGGCGATTCAAATAAGGTCCGCGAACAAGATCGCATCACGGTGATCGGTTATCCGGGCGTGGCCTCTGATTGGGGAGGAAATGAATTGATCAGCAGTGAGTCGGCGCTCGTTCCTTCGGTGACGAGTGGCAGCATTTCCGCGATTAAAACGCTGGCTGCAACGAGCACGCCGGTCCTTCAATCCGACGCTGCCATCACCCACGGCAATAGCGGCGGTCCCGCGTTCAATGCGCAAGGCGAGGTGATTGGAATTGCCACTGCCGGCTCGGAAGCAACGCAGGGCTTCAACTTCTTTGTACCCATCAATACGGCATGGGAATTCGTTCGCCGCGAGGGAGTGGCGCCGGATGTTGGCCCGTTCACTCAACACTGGCGCAAGGCGCTCGATTTCTTCGACGAAAAAAAATGCCGCTCGTCGATTCCGGAATTTGATGACGTGCTTCACTTCATGCCTGGCCTTCCGGACGCTACGCGCCTTCGCTCCTCGGCTGTCGAATGCGTCGATAGCGAAGGCTTTGTCGATAAGGTTTCGGACAGCCCGGCCGGTCCGTGGCTGCTATATGGCTTGGTCGGAATCGCGATTTTGGCAATTGCCGCGGTTGTGATGCGCTCACGCACCGCACACGCGCCGGTCAATGTGCTGAAACCAACAGGCGGAATCCCGGGCGGAACGCGGATCGAATCGCCGACAGCACCGCCAATTCTGCCTCCAGGACAATCCTACGGCAACATTCAGGCTACCACCGGAGCACTCTCCGGAAAGACGTTCAAGGTCCCAAAGGAGGGCCTGCTCATAGGCCGCTCGCCGAAATGCCAGGTCGTTTTGCAAGACGACACCGTTTCCAGCGAACACGCATGGATCGTCCCTTCGGGAAACGAAGTGGTCGTGATCGATAAAGGCTCATCGAATGGGACCTATGTGAACTCGGTGGAATCGCCAAAGGTGAGCAAGATCGGACTCCGCAATGGAGATCGAATCTTCCTTGGCAAAAAGGGCGGCAACGTTTTCACATATTTCAATTCGTAGCGAACTCGCGAAGAGGAGATTCGGATGTCAAAATTCTGCGCCAAGGGTCATCAGATGGAGGATTCTTGGGACACTTGTCCCACATGCCAGACGACCGGTTATCAGGTGCCGGGCGGGGCGGGTGCAGGCGGAGCGGTGGCCAAGACTCGTTTGGAAGCTGAAGCGTCAAAAGAAGCCGCAGGAGGCGTTGCCGGCGCTGGACGTAGAACAGTGCTCATCTCCGAAAAGCGCAAGCCCCCCGTCGTCGGTTGGTTCGTGGCGATGAGCGGCGATCAAAAAGGAGAAGACTTTCGGCTGCACGACGGGAAAAACTCCGTTGGTTCGGGCGCTGATTCCCAGATCGCGTTAAAAGATTCTACAGTGTCTGGGCAACACGCCAGCATTCGCCATGAAGATGGGAAGTTCTTTCTGACCGACCTCGATTCTTCGAATGGAACTTACCTGAACGATCGAAAAATCGTTCGCGAAGAGTTGAAGGACAACGACATGATTCGATTCGGCGAAATTATAGTTAAATTTAAGCGACTGTAAGGGACCTCGTACGTCATGAAGATTCGCCCCGGGATTGAGTTGGCCAACCTCACTGATGTTGGGTGCCAGCGGAGTCAGAACGAGGACAATTATTGCTACGCCGAGCCGGAAAACGACGAGGAGATGCGGAAGCGCGGCCGGCTTGCTGTGGTCGCGGATGGAATGGGCGGTCAGGAGGGTGGGCAGATTGCTAGCACGATCGCGGTCGACACGGTGCGCGACGTCTTTCTGAATGGCCCAGCCGATGATCCCGCCATAGCGCTCGAGACCGCATATCAGTCAGCCCACAAGGCAATTCAGGAATATGCTCGCGAGCATCCCGAATTAGCGGGCATGGGAACCACGTGTACAGCCGCAGTTCTGAAAGATGGTTACGTCACTTACGGTCACGTCGGAGACTCCCGGCTGTATCTGCTGCGGCAAGGTGTCATCATCCAGCTGACGCGCGATCAAAGCTACGTCCAACAAATGGTGGAAAGCGGCGTAATCAGCGCCGAGCAAGCCAAAACGCATCCTTCGAGAAACATCCTCACGTCCGCGCTTGGTTCGGACTCTGCGGTCGAGGCCGATTTTGCGAAAGCTCCGGTGCCATTGCTGGCGGGGGATGTGCTGTTGCTGTGCACCGATGGTTTGCACGGCTTGGTGCATGACGAAGAAATGCTCGCCGCAATCACTCAGAATCCGCCTCGCGAGGCGTGCCGAAAACTCGTCGATCTCGCAAAAGAGCGCGGAGGGCCCGACAACATCACGATTCAACTTGTGCGGATCGAAGCGACATCGGCCACAACGAAAAAAGATTCGACCGCTGTAGGGAGTTGAGCAACAGGTCATGATCGGTACGGAGATCGCCAGCTACCGGATTCTGGAGAAGCTCGGCCAGGGTGGGATGGGCGTGGTTTATAAGGCCGTCGATACGGGGCTGGACCGCATGGTGGCGATGAAGGTTCTGAACCCGGATCTATCCAAGAACCCCGAGCTGGTCGAAAGATTTCGCGCTGAGGCAAGAGCGCAGGCCAATCTTAACCATACGAACCTGGCTACCCTCTACGCCTTCATGGTTCATCAGGGTACAGCAATTATGGTGATGGAGTTTGTCGAGGGCGAGACCTTCGCGCAAATGATCCGGCGACGCGGCCCTATTCCGGAAGTCGAAGCGATTCCGCTTTTCAGGCAAGCCCTTCTCGGCATCGGGTACGCACACCGCGCGGGGATTCTCCATCGCGACATCAAGCCCAGTAACTTGATGCTGAATAAGAACGGTCTCGTGAAGGTGATGGATTTTGGCATCGCGAAAGTAATGGGCGCGCGGGGAATGACGCGCACGGGTACGCAACTGGGCACGCTTGCCTATATGTCTCCCGAGCAGATTCAGAATCGCAGTGTTGACATTCGCTCGGACATCTATGAGCTCGGAATCACGCTATACGAGATGTTGACGGGACATCTGCCCTTCGAGAGCGATAGCGAGTTTCAAATCATGCAGGACCATGTTTATACGCCGCCGCCACCGCCGTCCCAGTATTATCCTTACATCAACAAGGGCGTCGAAAAAGTCATCCTGAAGTCGATCGAGAAAAATGCAGACGCGCGGTTTCAAACCGTCGAGCAATTCGGCGCGGCGCTCGAGCATCCCGATTCGCTCGCCTATACGCCGTCGGTCGCTCCAGCCGACGCGCCAACCGCATCTCTAGGCGGCGGTATACTTTCGCATCCGCACTTGTCGGTATCCGCGGTGCCGCCGGTAGCAGCATCCGGAGTTACACCCGCATCGTCGTCTGCGGCTTCGCCCGTAGCAGCCTCGGTTGCTACTCCGGTACCTCTTCCACCCAATATTTCCACAGTCCCGAATATCCCGGCGACGGCTCCCACCCGCATTCCTGCGCCGACGATCGTTCAAGCTGCAACGCAAGTACCGACGCAACTGCCGACGCAAACACCGACTGCAACGGCGAAATCAAAAAAGCCGCTACTCATCGCCGGAGTTGCTATCGTGCTCCTTCTGGTCGTCGGCGTAGCAGCCTACGAAATCTTCAACCCCACTCCGCATAGCAGCGGCGGCTCTTCACCGGTCCCGGGCCCAGCGCAATCTGTATCGCCCGAAGCCTCCACTCCTTCCGAAGCCACTCACGCAATCGACGAGCTTCCCCCAGCACCTTCCGGCCCAACAACAGCGGCCGCTCCCAAGCCGAAACCCGAGCGTACTTCACGTCAGCCTGCATCGCATCCGAAATCCAGCGAACCTGCGCCGGATCAGGGCCAGCAGATGTATCAGAAAGCGCACGCGGCGTTCAGCCAGGGACACTACTTCGAGCCCGTCAACGACTCCGCTCTCCATTGGGCGATTCTGTCACGGCAAGCCGGGAATCCGGCGGGCAAAGCTCTGGAAGAACAGATCGTCGCGGTTTATAAGACGAGAGTCACTCAATACTACAATTCAGGAAACTATCAAGCGGCGCTTGCCCTCGTGAACGAAATGCTGAAGTTTTACCCCGGCAATCCAGCGCTGCTGAAAGAACAGCAAAGATTCCGGACCGCGCTGTCCTCCGCTAATTCGAAGCACTAGAAACGGCAAACGGTAAAATATGCAGCGCTGGAACTCGCGTGGGTAGCGCTTCCAGCGCCGCATCGGGATTTTGGTGCTGCGGCTCGTTTCTGCATCAAACCAGAGACAGAGCCTTTTGGACTACGCCTTACTACTGTCCAAACGTGATTACGCCAAAGAGCCCGTGGGCATATCCGTCGGGCCCGGCGGTAAAGAAAAGAGAATTATGCGGCGTGCCTCCGGGACCTCCGTCGTGGCCAAACTGTATTGCCCAAACATTGTCGATCTCGATCGCTTTGCCACTTGCGTCACGCAACGGACCGAGGAACTCTCCCGAATTGGGATCAAACGCGTTGACTCGGCCACGAGAGGTGTTGTTACTGATCAGAATCGCATTGCTGATCGGACCAAAGTCCGGGGGTGCCAGGGCGATTCCCCACGGCGAATGCAGTGGCCCGTGGACTGCGTCGTGTTTGGCTAACGTTCCGTCCGTGTTAAAAATATCCACGACTCCGCTCTGTGCCTTGTTCAGCGGTGTGTAGGTCACCCAGATCTGGCCGTTAACCGCCTGAATTCCATAGGGCGCGTAGTTGCTCGGAATTTCCGGGTCGCCAAACGACTGCACGCGCGTATACGAGCTGTTGTACATGTCAATCTGGCGGTTCGCACTATCGTCCGCGGCGTACAGAAAGGTCTGACCGCTCTTCGCATCCGTCGCGATTGCCAGACCAGTGTAGCTGGCGCCCGGTTTAATCGTGAAATCCGTTGGAACCGTGGCATTCGTGCCGCCGATGTTGGGATTCCAGCCGACAATTAAGCCGTCTAGCGTCGCGAAAATAAAGATAGCTGGGGCGGACGCTTGCCCGTTGCTCACCTTAAACTCGTTGCTCGTACCCAGAGTGATGTTTCCCACCACACCGGTCGGACCGGTGGGCGAGCCCTGAGTCGATCCCGGCGCGGTCGGTATCGCAACAACCAGCGGTTTTTGGGGAGTCGGGAAGAGTTGGCCGAGACCGTTGTACAGCGTCGAAAGGCCCGTACCATTGTCGCTGATCCAGAACGGACTTGTTCCGAGCTGTACGAGACCCCATCCATTGACCAGGTGTGGGCTGGTATTTGCCGCGACGCCTGGTTGATCAGACGTCAGGTCGGTGCGCACGTATTGCGCAAATGCTGCTGCTGGAAACAGCCAAGCTATCAATGCCATGGCCGCCGAGCACTTCAAGGCACTCGAAACCTTCATTTGTTATTTCCTCCTGTGCGAGTCTTGAGTTAAGACTTGCCGTTGTTAGTTCCTGCCAGCAGGCCTGGGAGGCCCACTTTCAGGAACTGGTAAGGTCCTGCGCAATGACATATCAGGCTTGTTATTGTTCTGAGAACGGGCGGGACGATTATCCCTGATTCTGCCCGGTCTCTCGGATTCCGAAACGCCGAACATTCGATGAGAGGGCGTCGCGACCGGTTGCTGTCCGAGCGAATATAATATGGCTTGGTCAATCACGGAAGCAGGAGTCGCTCCGACCTCCGTAAAACCGTAGAGTGGGAATGTGACAATCCATACGGCATCAGGATTTCTCGGTTTGTGGACGATGTCTTCGGTCAAGATCGCCGGGGCAGGCGTGCTCTGCCGGCAAATTCGTTGTGTAAAGGGCAGGAGAAGAATACGATAA
>Ga0209625_1000472_pt1 | contig 10366 bp, 10 predicted proteins | sample JacPin_JW_Ref_M2_FD_187960 | JGI IMG/M metagenome (GOLD analysis project Ga0209625, IMG submission 187960) | Forest soil microbial communities from Algoma, Ontario, Canada - Jack Pine, Ontario site 1_JW_Ref_M2 (SPAdes) (version 2) | ecosystem: Environmental > Terrestrial > Soil > Boreal...
TTGGCTTCGTCGGATCGCTCACATCCCAAGTTTCGTGCCGCATGCCGCCAAACGTGCGCAGCATGTAGACCTTGCTCTTATCTGCGTGCGGGAGCGAACTGCCGTCGCAGATTCGCACCATCTGCGCGCCGCCCGATTCGGGATTGCCGTTTTTTTCGGGATCGCCCGGAATATGCGAGAGATAACGAGGATGGGCGGGATCGGTGACGTCCACGAGGGAGGTGCCGTTGTCCTCCTGCTTTCCGGTAAGCGTGTTCATTTGCGAACCGCCGTGATGCCCAATGTAGGCAATCCACCGCTGCCCCTGCTGGTGGATAGTAGGCTGATAAGAGCTGCGCGCTTGCAGGTCGCTATAGCCCACCAGTTGCATATTGCTCTTCTCTTCTTTTTGCGGCTGTGCCGCTGCGGTGATCGCCAAAAGAACGATTAACCCTGCCAACGGTGAACGACGGAGCATGGCGGGGAGGTACGCAAAGTCTCGACCATTTCTCAACATTAAGGCCCCCTATGCGGAGCGGAGATTCGAATGCGGCCGACTACCTTATGGCTGTGGAGAATATCACTGATACCGCAGAAAGAGAACCGGCACGAAAACTTGGCCCAGCCTATTGGGGCGGCTCAAGTGCGATGGTACCGAGGTGTTCAAGGACAGGCTCAATCCTCTGGCGGCTTTGCCAAAAGTCGGCCCACAAGTCACCCTTCTCCTTGAGCCGGCTGAAAAGATTTTTCATATTGAATTTTTCCGGCTTCAGAGTGGGCCGCAATTCTTTGATTTCGACTGGCGTCGATACGGGGGCTTTCGGAAATGCGCGAACCGTATAGGCCGCGGCGAGGGGTCTTCCCAGCGAGTTCTGCGTTACGTCGATCAACACGCGGCCGGGCCGACGCTTCGAAACAATTCGCTCGTGCGTCACAAGCTCCGGATGTTCAGCGGTGACCAGCTGCGCGAAGATTTCTCCAAACATGCGCAACTGCTCGAACGTGTAGATGCGTTCAACCGGCAGATAAATATGGAATCCAGTCGCGCCGGACGTTTTCATAAATATCTTCAGCCCGACCTGCGTTAGTTTTTCATGCAGCGCACGGGCAATGGTCAGAACGTTCGCAAATTCGGTACCGTCGGCCGGATCGAGATCAAAGAAAAAATAATCGGGATGCTCCAGGTCGTCGCGGCGGCTTGACCACGGATTGTGGTCGATGCAGCCCAGTCCGGTGAGATAAAGCAGCGAGGCAAGGTCGTTGGCGATTACGTACTGGATATCTTCGCGTTTCCCTTCCGAAGGGATGCTTACCGTTTCGATCCACTTAGGCACGCCCTCCGGCATATTTTTCTGAAAAAACGCCTGCCCCTTGATTCCATCCGGATACCGGCGCAACACCAAAGGCCGATCCTTAAGGAACGGCAGCAGGTACTCTGAGATACGATAGTAGTAGGCTACCAAATCGCGCTTGGTGTAACCGGATTCGGGAAAGAAGACCTTGTTGAGATGAGTCAGCCGGAAACGCTTTCCTTGGAAATCAAGCGTAACCGACTCCTGCTTTCCGGAAAAAAGCTCCGCCTCGATTTCTTTCTTGTCACTTAAGACTGTGCCTACAATTTCGGGCGAGTGAACGATGGCGGGCGCGGCATGCGGCGCCACTTCGTTCTCCCAGCGGCACTCTTCTGGCCGGACTTCGTTACGCAAGGCGAGGAAAACAGGAGCGCGCAGCCGCGGCTCCTGCGTCCAACCGATATAGCGCACGCGCGCAACAAGCTCCGGCTTCGCCCAAAACGCCTCCTCATTTGTTTCCGGAATTTTATCGAAGGGGCACTTGTCGATTTCGAGTTCGCGCAATTTCTTCATGAGCAAATCACGCATCTTCTCATCCAAGCCCGTGCCCGCATGGCCCACGAACCGCAGCGCTTTACCCTGATATAGACCGAGAAGCAAGGATCCGAAATGAGTGCGGCTGCCGCGAGGCGCAGTCCAGCCGCCCACCACTGCGTCCACAGTTTTCGTGGCCTTCAACTTGACCCAATTCGGGCTGCGCGCGCTGGCGTAAAAACTATCGACGCGCTTCCCAACGACTCCTTCGAGGTCCTGCTGCCGCGCTAATTCGAATAATTCCTTGCCCTTTTCCAACTGATGATCGGAAAAGCGAAATTCGCGACTGGGATCCAGGATGCGCCGCAAGAAATTCTTGCGCGCGAGCACGGGAACTTCGCGCAGGTCGTATCCATCGCAATAAACCAGATCGAACAAAAAATAAGTCACTGGATAGCGCGAAAGCAAATCGGGTGAGGGACGCTGTACGTTCATGCGCTGCTGCATGCGCTCGAATTCGCTGCGGCCATTTTCATCCAGAACGACAATTTCGCCATCCAAAATCACCTGCTTGACGCTCAGGTGCTGCGGCAAGGAAGCCAATTCGGGATACTGGTGCGTAACTTCATTCCCGGCGCGCGAACGCAACCGCACCTCGCCATCTTCGACCCAGGCCAGCGTCCGAGCGCCATCCCACTTGATTTCAAAAAGCCAGCCCGGATCTGAAAAGGGTTTTTCGATCAGCGTGGCCAGCATCGGAGAGAGGGAGACAGGCATCGCCGCCTTTCGCGCTCCTTCCAGTTCGCCCGGCTGGAGCGGCGTTGGCTCTCGCTTTGGCGGCAACTCGCCGGCAATTTCGTCGAGAATTCGGCCGGTCATGACCGAGCCGTCGTGCTCGTCGATATTCCACGCGGGATCGACGGCCTCGTCCTGATGCTTGATCATCAGCCATTCGGGCTGCTTATCGCCTCGCTTGGTCCGCACCAGGACAAAGCCACCCGAAAGCTTCTCGCCGGCTAATCTGAACTTGATCTCGCCGTGCTCTAACTGTTCTTTCGCGCCGCGCTGTCCCTCGACGCGGAACCTGCCGCGATCCCAAACCATCACCGTACCCGCGCCATAGTTGCCCGCGGGAATGTTTCCTTCGAAATCGGCGTAGCTCATCGGGTGATCTTCGGTCTGCACCGCCATACGTTTGTCTGCGGGGCTCAGCGAAGGTCCTTTCGGCACCGCCCAGGACTTGAGCACGCCATCAATCGCCAGCCGGAAATCGTAATGCAGCCTGCGCGCGGCGTGCTTCTGCACGACGAACGTGCCTTCGAATTGCGGCACAGCTTTGGGTGAGGAAGGCTCCGGGGTGCGGTCAAATCGGCGCTTACGACGATATTCCTCGAGGCGGGCCATAACTCATTCTAACTGAGGTATTCGAAAGCGAACGTGACGCGGTGGGAATCCGGAAAGCTCTGGGTCAAGCGGCGGAACTCAAACAGCAGAGGTATCTAAATCGGTTCCATGCTGATTTCAACAACAGGAAAGACAACCTCCACGGCTGTCCCCCAATCGCCGCTGCGGATTTGCATATGGCCGCCGAGATTCGTGACGCGTTCGCGAATTCCGCTCAGGCCCACGCCCGACGTTCTGCCCTCATTGCCACTTTGCTTTTCCGTCGCGGCCATCCCCTTGCCTTGATCTTCCACCTTCAGCCGGACCTGCTTGTTGCCCAAAGACAATGAGATGTTGGCGGTAGAGCTATTCGAATGCTTGTGTATATTCGTGAGGCATTCTTGCAGGATGCGAAACAGCCCGAGCTCCAGTTCTCGTGGAAGCCGGCCCATCTCTTTAGGCGCATCGAGAGTAACCTTGACCCGGCTGCGTTCAGAGAATCCCGCCACATACCACGGAAGAACGCCGGCCAAGCCAAGTTCCTCCAGCAACGGCGGATGCAAAAGATAAGAAATCGTGCGGACCTCGGACAAAGCCTGGTCGATGAGTTTCGAGCATTCTTCCAGGTAAGCAGCGGCGCGCGGTGGGACAGTTCCGAGATGCTCCTCGGAAAGTGAGAGGTTCAGCTTGGCCATGGAAAGTAACTGGCCGGCGCTATCGTGCAAGTCACGCCCGAGTTTGCGCCGCTCTTCATCTCGCAAATTCAGCAGATGACCGGAGACAACCCGCAGTTGCTGCTCGCCACGTCTTAGCTTGGTGAGGTCGGTATCCAGATGCAGGCGCCCGATGGCCACTCCTGCACTATTCCTCCAAGCCGTCCATCGGCTCGCAACCGTGATCTGAAGTCCCTGCCGGTTGGTTTCCTTCAGCTCGTATTCCCAATAGCCTTCGCGCCGCAGAATATTTTCGATCTGACCGAGCGGCCGGGGCAGTTCCACTTTCACTAAGTCCAGAAAAGGCTTGCCGAGAACTTCAACTTCCTTCCATCCATAAAGGCGTTCGGCCGAGGGATTCCACGTGAGAATGCTGCCGGCGGAGTCGACAAGAATTATGGCGTCGCGGGACGACAGAAACAATTGCCCGGCCGCACGCTTCCATTCTTCTACAGCCTTTCTTTGTTCCTCCGGAGTCAAGGCGCCGGACGAGGTGGGCTTCTCAAATACGGAAGACGCGCTCATTGGGGCATCCGGTGGCATAGCTGACGAACAATACTACTAGATCGGGACAGTTTTCTTGGCAGTCCCGACAAAGCTCTGAAGCGATTGTTCCATCAGCAAATTCAATCCAACCCCCAATCGCCTTAGATCAGAGATCAGCGGGAGCATATCGGTGACGTTCAAGCTCTCCTGGATCAGCTGATACGCGGCTTCCTCGACGACGCGGAAATCTTTGGCGATATTCGCGGCGGAACTGCCGCCCCGGGCTCTCCATTGGCCATACTGCGCGGCCGAACGCAAGGCATCGGGCTTGGGTTTATCGCTTTGCTGATCCATGAATTCAACGACTGCACTCAGAAATCCAGAAAGGAAGCCGGCAAGCTCCTCAAAGGAATTCGAAGAAGCCTTGGCCTCACGCTTGAGGGCGGCGATTATCCCGGCCTCGAGTTCCGATTTGTTTTCCTTCAGCAGCGCGGAGATGCGTTTCGCTTCCGCTTTGCCGGTGGGGTTTTCAAGCTTGCCCTTCAGCGCATTAACCAGGGAATCGATTTCGACCGGCTTCACCAGGTAATCATCCACCTGGCTGTGGATCGCCTGTAAAGCCGTCTCGAATGCCGGATATCCGGTCAGGATGAACACCGTGCAATTCGGCTGAATATGCCGCATGCCGCTGGCGACGAGAAAGCCATCGCCCTCCTCGCCGATGTTCAAATCGGTGACCAGGGCGTCGAACTGAAAGGAGTTAATCTCAAACAGGGCATCCGCGACGCTCTCCGCGACATGAACTTCAAATCCCGCTTTCTCGAGAATGGGAGGTAACGTGAGGCGAATGCTGGGTTCGTCGTCAACAAATAGCAGGCGTTTGCGTCCTCTGTTTTCGGCCATCGTCCTTTTCTCCGGCAAAGGGCAATAAGCTTCGAGTTCAGGTTTCTGTATCCGCTTCCGGTTTCCGATCACGCTTCTTCAAGCTCAGAGCGCGGTCGGCGAGGTCCAGATAATGCTCCAGCCGCGAAGGCTCGCGCGTTCGCTCCCCCAAAGGGATCAGGCGCGGTCCCTCATCGCGGGCGGCATCGTCCGTGGGCGGCAGAAGCTCAACGCGCTTTTTCATCCGCTTTCTTTCGCGCTGGGACCCCGAATTCTTTCGAGCTGTCATGGCCTAGAGCCGACTCGATTTCGAACTGCGGCAGGGCAGGCGCCTGTTCAGGCTCCGCTCCCGCCATTCTGCGCTTGCGATTCTCGATTTCGCGAAGCTCCCGCAGAATCTCCGCCTCCTGCCGAACGTATTCCTGCTCCGAGATTTCACCCGACTCCAACGCGAGTTGCAGTTCGAGCAATCGCCGTTTTCCGGGCGCGGTATCCGTATACTGCTCTTCGGCGACCTGCTGCAGAGTGCGCAGAACGAATTTGAATCCCGACACCGGCAACGCGAGCAGATCGTCAATCAAGAACACCAGGCGCTCCCCCAAACATTACGAGGCTGTCACGCGCTCCAACTTCAGTCGAATATTCACAAAGTTATAGGGCGGCCAGGGGCCCGTGTACTTGAACTTCAGGCGCTTTCCGTATTTTCTGGCGATCTTGTTCACCACACGGTCGAATTCGGATTCGCGCTCGCGCTCGACCAGAAACGCCGCGTTCATAATCATCTTGTCGCCGATAGGCTGATTATCGCGCGACGCCACGCAGCAAATGCGCAGCGCTTCATAGATTTCGCGGACGTACTGAATGGCGCGTTCCGCAAGCGCTTTGTCGATCATCCGGCCCAGCTGCATGCGCGCGAAATAGGTCGACTGCAATTGCTTGCGAATGATTTCGCGATGGAAGCGGCGGATTTCGTCGTCCTGCTCCATCAACTCCTGGATGATCTGGTCGCGATCCCAGTTAACCTTGAGTCCGAATTCCAGTTTGCCGGCCATCTGCTCGAGCACGTCTTTCACAGAAGAGTAGATCCCCTTCAACACTTCACGAATGTCGTCGTCGGTGCGAAAAACGGTGCCAAAACTCATGGGAATGATGGTGTGATTTTTCATCACCGTCTCGATGACGTGTTCGTGGGCCAGGGCGTTTTCGCGCGTGGGGTCGAAGATGGCCACCGCGGTCTTGCTCACGACAGCGGCGATGTCCACATAATTTACGGTATAGACCTGTTCCGCTGCTCCCCCGATGCCAATACTCCCGAAGTTCATGGCTCCTTTGGAGCGAACAATTCCGTACACATAACGCCCGCCCTCTCCGGGAGCCGATGGCAACGCCGCGGGAGCGGCTTCGTTGATCTTCACGTGAAGATCGTCTTTCAGGCGCAAATTTCCTTTTCGCGATGATCGCTCAAGTTTGGCCGACATTAGCTTTCCTCACTCGAACAGTTCTCTTGATATTCCAGGTTCCACGAAACGTTGCAATGATCGAGTAATCTTCGTCGCGTCCAGCTCCAGTGCCAGACTTCATTACCACACTTCATTACCAGACTTCGGCAATCGGACTCATGTCGAAATCGGAAACACCAGATTGATTACCGTGCCCTTGCCCAACGCACTTCGAACGCGAATCTGCCCGGTATGGTTCTCGACAATCCCTTTCACAATCCATAGCCCCAGGCCCGTGCCTTTCCCGCCCTTGGTGGTCACAAACGGCTCAAACATGGACTTCTGGATTTCCCGACTGATCCCACAGCCGGTATCCGCCACACTCAGACTGATCCACCGCCGCAATCCATCTATGGAGCGGATTCCTCGCGTCCGAATCACCAGCTTGCCCCCGGACGTCATGCTGTCGCGAGAATTGACCACCAGATTCGATAGCAACTGCCGGAACTGGTCGCCCGACCCCTTGAACGGCGGGAGCTCGCCGAGCCTCTTATCCACGATGATGCCCACCTTGGCGAGTGGCCGCGCGAAGAGCGTCAACGTGTCTTCGACCACCCCATTTATATCGAAACTGTCGAACTGCACGACGTTCCGATACAGGCCCAGCATTTGGCGCACAATACGCGTCACGCGCTCAGTCTCACTCTTAAGCACGTCGTAGATCTGCTTGCTCTCGGGCTCCACTTTCTCGCCGAGAATGTGGATGGCGTTCTTGATGGCTTCCATGGGGTTATTGATTTCATGGGCAATCGTGCCCGCAAGCTTGCCAGTGGCCGCGAACTTTTCAATCTCGAGCATGCGCCGTTCCATCTGCAGTTGCTCGAGCTTTCTCCAGGCGGTGAAATCGCGCAGGACGGTTACGGTGTAAGAAACCTGCCCGCGGGCGTCATAAATTTTTCCCGAGCGTGCCGCATATTCCACTTCGGCCTGTGAAGAGGGGTTGTAGAGACGCAAACTGCGGTTATCCTTGTCGGCAAAAGAAAAGGTAAAGGCCGTCAAATAAGCATCGAGCTTGGCTAGATTTTTCATCACCTGCGGATGTTTGGAGCCTTCGGCAATTCCAAACAGTTCTTTGGCCAACGAATCGAGGAGCACAATTTTTGCCGAATTGTCCGCGACGACGATCGGATCGCCCACATTCTCGATGACCAGGTTGAGCCGGTCTCGTTCCTGCCGCACGATCTCTTCGGCAATACGCAGTTTGTCCAGATTGGCGCGCACTTCCATATCGGCGCGGCGCAAATCCGTGACGTCGCGCATCACGGTGACCATGCCTGTTCGCGTTCCATCTGAGCTCTGCGTGGGCGCGCATACGGCCTCGAAAAGAACCTCCTCGCCTTCCATTACGTCCACTAACGTCAGATCTCGCGAAGTATCCTTTCCGCTGACCATCATGGAAGAAAGCGCAGCCGAAAATAGAAGGTTATTCAGCTCCACGGCGCGGCGGCCGCCATCACCGATGCCCTCCGGCACGCGGAAAAATCTCTCGGCAGCCCGGTTTTGAATCACTACGCGATGCTGATCGTCGGTGAAAATAACCGGGTCGGCCATGCTCTGCATAACTGCACTGAGCCGCGAAATGGTCACTTCCATATCGCGCATGCGATTGAAGTAGTGTTCGATCTTGAAGAGCCGCGCCAGATAGCTATTGGCGCGCTCAGCCAGGTTGCGCAGTTGATCCAGTCGCGCGGGGGGTGTGTCTTTGCCGAGTTGGGCAAGAAGCAGGGTGGCATATGCGCGCATGCCGCACGCACTGCAAATCTGGCCCTCCAGGGGCAGATGCCGGGAGAGTCGCGCGTTCTGCACCGCCAGACAATCTTCCCGGCGCTCGCGTTCGGCCTCCCAGCAGCGGGTTCGACTGCGGTAAATCATCGGGTAGGCATAAAAGGAAGTGCCTTTCCCGGTGGGATTCGGCAGAACACCGGGACTTAGCCGCTGCAGAACGGCCATCATCGGGTTGTCGCGAGCCCAAAGAGAGGTGTGAAACTTCTCCACTTCGTTTCTGTCGCAGTTCAGTGAGGCTGTGGCCTTGACGTCGCCATTTTCGAAGTCAACTTCGAGCACCAGTGCTCGCGGAAAACCGATCTTGACGATCTCTTCAAGCAGGATGGGAAAGATTTCTTCGGAACGCTCCGCGGAGAGCAGGCGCAGTGCTGCGGACTCCCCTCCTCTCTCCTGCACGAGCAGAACAGGCTTTTCTAATACGCGCGGGCTGGCCACCGGAGGCATTCCTTGAACCTCTTAGTTTAACGCCGCGCCCTCCGCCGCGCCGGGGCACGGACAGCACGCCGGGCCGGCTCTGGCGGCAGTTCCGCTTCTTGGCCTGGACCAAGCTGCGGCCTCGCAACCAAGCCCGTTAGACCCACCGCATCCGCATACTTCAGATAGGTATCAATGGATGCGACCACGACACGTGCTTCGACCGTGATCAGGTCAATACCCACCAGCGAGATGCGCACCCAGGCGTCAATAACGATGCCCTTGTCCAGAACTCGATCGAGGACATCGATCAGGCTGGATCCACCCGATACGCGTTCAACTGCCATAGGACCGTCCTTTCGCCTCTGCTACTTGGCTCTTCGTCTAGGCTTGGCTGCTCTCGCAACTCTCGGCCGGCGTGCAGCTCGCTGAGCTTCTGGCAGCGAGGCTGGCAGCGGCCCTTGCATCGTCAAGTGCGGGTCATACTTCCACCAGTTGAGCCCAATCTGCTCGGCCTTGTCCACTGAACAAATCAGCAGACGAATGCGAATCGTTAGTAACTCAACGTTCGCCAATGAGATACGGACGTCGCCCGCAATCACCAAGCCTTTATCGAGAACACGATCCAGAATGTCGACAAGATTCGCCGTTCCAGAGACAGTCGGCATCTTCTCCATAGGACTCGCGCTCTCTTTTTGGGCGGGGTTTAGACGTTGATTCCCGTCCAGGGACGAAGGGGGGGATGGTAGTCGCAGTACCAAGAGACGTCAATAAGGGTTTTCCTGTATAGCTGAGATAGAAGGTTATCCTTTTCAACAACTTGGAGCGGCTGAATTTGCCCCTTTAGCGAAGCCGGCCTAGGGGGCCCAGGTCGATATTCAAGTCGGCGGGCGAGAGGCCAAATTGTTCGGCAAGTTCCTTTATTTTAGCCTCGAGTTTCATCAAGGCTTCGCCCATCTCCTCAATTTCCTGATCGCTTAGCGCTCCGCCTTCCATGCGACGAATGGCTTGTCGCTCCAGCAATTGCCGCAAAAAGTCGATGAGCGTAAGAACAAGTTTCGCAAGTCCTTGTTCGATATTGTCCGGGGACAACTCGACTCGCGCCGGGACTGAAGTTGTCTCTTCGCCGCCTCGGGCCGCCGACGAATCTGTCTTTATTGGCTTCTCACTCACGTTTGATTTCCACGAATTCACTGGGAGGCCATGGCCCGGTGATGCGAGCCGAGACATCGGCAGGGGTAACCACGCTGCCGATTCTTTCCAAGAAAACAGCCAGCGAGAAGCGATCCACAAGCGCGAAGCTGCGAATTCCGGAAGGCGTATCGCGCTGAATCCATTCCTCCGCCAGTGAGTTTGAGACCTGCCGGAATTCGTCCATAACGGATTGTGCCTGCTGGTA
>Ga0209625_1000474_pt1 | contig 10356 bp, 7 predicted proteins | sample JacPin_JW_Ref_M2_FD_187960 | JGI IMG/M metagenome (GOLD analysis project Ga0209625, IMG submission 187960) | Forest soil microbial communities from Algoma, Ontario, Canada - Jack Pine, Ontario site 1_JW_Ref_M2 (SPAdes) (version 2) | ecosystem: Environmental > Terrestrial > Soil > Boreal...
CAGCCCCAGGATGCGACGAGCCGACATCGAGGTGCCAAACCATCCCGTCGATATGGACTCTTGGGGAAGATCAGCCTGTTATCCCCGGGGTACCTTTTATCCGTTGAGCGACACCCCTTCCACTCGGGGGTGCCGGATCACTAGTCCCGACTTTCGTCCCTGCTTGACGTGTAGGTCTTGCAGTCAAGCTCCCTTGTGCACTTGCACTCGCCACCTGATTGCCGTCCAGGTTGAGGGAACCTTTGGGCGCCTCCGTTACATTTTAGGAGGCAACCGCCCCAGTTAAACTACCCACCAGGCACTGTTCCTGAACCCGGTTCAGGGTTCGAGGTTAGAGGCCCAGTACGGTCAGAGTGGTATTTCAACGTTGACTCCGCACCAACTGGCGTTGGTGTTTCATAGTCTCCCACCTATCCTACACAAACCGTATCGGACTCCAATACCAAGTTGTAGTGAAGGTCCCGGGGTCTTTTCGTCCTGCCGCGCGTAACGAGCATCTTTACTCGTAATGCAATTTCGCCGAGTCTATGGTTGAGACAGCTGAGAAGTCGTTACGCCATTCGTGCAGGTCGGAACTTACCCGACAAGGAATTTCGCTACCTTAGGATGGTTATAGTTACCACCGCCGTTTACTGGGGCTTAAATTCTCCGCTTCACCCTTACGGGTTAACGGGTCCTCTTAACCTTCCAGCACCGGGCAGGCGTCAGTCCGTATACATCGTCTTGCGACTTCGCACGGACCTGTGTTTTTAGTAAACAGTCGCTTCTCACTGGTATCTGCGACCCCCCACCGCTGCCCCGGGCATGCCGGATGACGGTGGAAGGCCCCCCTTCTCCCGAAGTTACGGGGGCATTTTGCCGAGTTCCTTAACCATAGTTCACTCGTACGCCTCGGTATTCTCTACCTGACCACCTGTGTCGGTTTGGGGTACGGGCCGTGCATGTCCTCGCTAGAGGCTTTTCTCGGCAGCATAGGATCACCGAATTCACCTCATCCGGCTATGCATCACCTCTCACACATGTGACACCCGGATTTACCTGGATGCCGTGCTACGGGCTTGCCCCAGTAATTACCACTGACTGGTACGGCTACCTTCCTGCGTCACCCCATCGCTTACCTACTACCACCGAAGATCCCACGCAGCCCCTGACCTCCCGGACACCCGAAGGCGCCGAGTCGGTCAGGTTTTGGGCGGTTAGTACCGGTGCTTCGGTATGGACGGCCACACACGGGTACGGGAATATCAACCCGTTGTCCATCGACTACGCCTGTCGGCCTCGCCTTAGGTCCCGACTCACCCTGGGCGGACTGGCCTGGCCCAGGAACCCTTGGTCTTTCGGCGGGCAAGGTTCTCACTTGCCTTATCGCTACTCATGCCTGCATTCTCACTCCCCACACCTCCACAGTTGAATCACTTCACTGCTTCGCTGGTGAGGGGACGCTCCCCTACCCAACCCTTGCGGGTTGCCGCGGCTTCGGCGGTGTGCTTGAGCCCCGCTACATTATCGGCGCACAATCACTTGACCAGTGAGCTATTACGCACTCTTTCAAGGGTGGCTGCTTCTAAGCCAACCTCCTGGTTGTCTTTGCGACTGCACATCCTTTCCCACTTAGCACACGCTTAGGGGCCTTAGCCGGCGATCTGGGCTGTTTCCCTCTCGACGCACGGAGCTTATCCCCCGCCGTCTCACTGCCACGCTATGTCTTACCGGCATTCGGAGTTTGGCTGACGTCAGTAACCTAGTAGGGCCCCTCAGCCATCCAGTAGCTCTACCTCCGGCAAGAACCACGCAACGCTGCACCTAAATGCATTTCGGGGAGAACCAGCTATCACGGAGTTTGATTGGCCTTTCACCCCTACCCACAACTCATCCCCTCAGTCTTCAACCTAAGTGGGTTCGGGCCTCCACGCGGTCTTACCCGCGCTTCACCCTGGCCATGGGTAGATCACTCCGCTTCGGGTCCAGAACACGCCACTACACCCCACAACGGGGATACGCCCTATTCAGACTCGCTTTCGCTACGGCTACCCCACCCGGGTTAACCTCGCGACATGTCCCTGACTCGCAGGCTCATTCTTCAAAAGGCACGCCATCACCCCACGCAAAAACGAGGGCTCTGACGGATTGTAGGCACACGGTTTCAGGTACTCTTTCACTCCCCTCCCGGGGTACTTTTCACCATTCCCTCACGGTACTAATCCGCTATCGGTCATCAGGAAGTATTCAGGCTTACCGGGTGGTCCCGGCAGATTCACAGCAGATTCCACGAGCCCGCTGCTACTCGGGGACATTCCACGAGAGCCGTCATGTTTTCGCCTACGGGACTCTCACCCTCTACGACAGACCATCCCAGGCCACTTCGACTAACACAACGGTTTCTAACTCCCGCCCAGGCCGGCGGACCTGAGAAGAAACGCCCCACAACACCGCACACACAACCCCCGCCGGGTCACCCATGCGCACGGTTTAGCCATCCTCCGCTTTCGCTCGCCACTACTCACGGAATCACACTTGTTTTCTGTTCCTACGGGTACTGAGATGTTTCACTTCCCCGCGTTCCCTCCTGCACCCTATGAATTCAGATACAGGTGACACGACATCACTCGCGCCGGGTTACCCCATTCGGACATCCTCGGATCAACGCTCGGTTGACAACTCCCCGAGGCATATCGCAGCCTCCCACGTCCTTCATCGGCTCCTGATGCCAAGGCATCCACCATGCGCCCTAACACACTTACACACAAAAAACACTCGACAAAAAACTAACAACAGCTTTTTGTATAGATGCTCGCAACCACTATCCAACACTCAAACACCACACCCCACCACCAAAGCAGGGCGACACCACACCAAAGCGTGCTGTCTCAAAGCCCAATAGTGTGTCGGCAGTCCCTTTAGACCGGGCACAAAACCCCGACCCGATCAACGTCTGTTGCGCACCCAGCCGGCGCCACTACAGCCACCGACTCCATCACGGCCTCACCCGCACCCAATGCGCAGGCGTTTTCGTGGTGCTCCTTAGAAAGGAGGTGATCCAGCCGCACCTTCCGGTACGGCTACCTTGTTACGACTTCGTCCCAATCGCCGATCCCACCTTCGACCACTCCCTCCCACAAGGGGTTAGGCCATGGGCTTCGGGTGTTACCGACTTTCATGACGTGACGGGCGGTGTGTACAAGGCCCGGGAACGTATTCACCGCAGCGTTGCTGATCTGCGATTACTAGCGACTCCGACTTCACGGGGTCGAGTTGCAGACCCCGATCCGAACTGAGACCGGCTTTAAAAGGATTCGCTAAGCCTCACGGCATCGCAGCCCTTTGTACCGGCCATTGTAGCATGTGTGAAGCCCTGGACATAAGGGGCATGATGACTTGACGTCATCCCCACCTTCCTCCGAGTTGACCCCGGCAGTCTCTCACGAGTCCCCACCATAACGTGCTGGCAACATGAGACAAGGGTTGCGCTCGTTGCGGGACTTAACCCAACATCTCACGACACGAGCTGACGACAGCCATGCACCACCTGCACACAGGCCACAAGGGAACACCCATCTCTGGATGCGTCCTGTGCATGTCAAACCCAGGTAAGGTTCTTCGCGTTGCATCGAATTAATCCACATGCTCCGCCGCTTGTGCGGGCCCCCGTCAATTCCTTTGAGTTTTAGCCTTGCGGCCGTACTCCCCAGGCGGGGTACTTAATGCGTTAGCTACGGCACGGATCCCAAGGAAGGAAACCCACACCTAGTACCCACCGTTTACGGCGTGGACTACCAGGGTATCTAATCCTGTTCGCTCCCCACGCTTTCGCTCCTCAGCGTCAGTTACTGCCCAGAGACCCGCCTTCGCCACCGGTGTTCCTCCTGATATCTGCGCATTCCACCGCTACACCAGGAATTCCAGTCTCCCCTGCAGTACTCCAGTCTGCCCGTATCGCCCGCACGCCCACAGTTAAGCTGTGGCATTTCACGAACAACGCGACAAACCACCTACGAGCTCTTTACGCCCAGTAATTCCGGACAACGCTCGCACCCTACGTATTACCGCGGCTGCTGGCACGTAGTTGGCCGGTGCTTCTTCTCCACCTACCGTCACCCGAAGGCTTCGTCGATGGTGAAAGAGGTTTACAACCCGAAGGCCGTCATCCCCCACGCGGCGTCGCTGCATCAGGCTTGCGCCCATTGTGCAATATTCCCCACTGCTGCCTCCCGTAGGAGTCTGGGCCGTATCTCAGTCCCAGTGTGGCCGGACACCCTCTCAGGCCGGCTACCCGTCGCAGCCTTGGTAGGCCATCACCCCACCAACAAGCTGATAGGCCGCGGGCCCATCCCACACCGCATAAAGCTTTCCACCACAGAACATGCATCCCGTAGTCCTATCCGGTATTAGACCCAGTTTCCCAGGCTTATCCCAGAGTGCAGGGCAGATCACCCACGTGTTACTCACCCGTTCGCCACTCGAGTCACTCCGAAGAGCGCTTTCCGTTCGACTTGCATGTGTTAAGCACGCCGCCAGCGTTCGTCCTGAGCCAGGATCAAACTCTCCAAACAAAAACCATCCAGAGAAAACCTGACAAAAACAAACAATGACAAAAAACCACACCCAACCACGGGGACGGCGGATGCGGCAAAAAACAAACAACAAACAAAAACCACCAAACACACTATTGAGTTCTCAAACAACACACCCGTTCAACAGGCAACCCTGCTACTATACGCCAGGTCAGGACAGTGGTCAAACCTGCCCTGACTTGTCTCGTTGCTAGGCGTTCACCCGCTCGATTTCGGCGCCCAGACTGACCAGATTCTCCACAAAAAGCGGATAACCGCGGTCGATATGGAAAACGTCGTGCACCTCGGTGTCGCCGTCCGCGACCAGGCCCGCAAGCACCAAACCCGCGCCCGCCCGGATATCCGACGACCACACCGGCGCGCTGGAAAGCTGCGGGATGCCCCGCACAACCGCGTGGTGACCGTCGGTGCGAGCGTCAGCGCCCAGCCGGATCATCTCCTCGACGAATCGGAACCGAGCCTCGAACACGTTCTCGGTGATCATCGACGTGCCGTCGGCGATCGCGGCCAGGCCGATAGCCATCGGCTGCAGGTCAGTCGGGAACCCAGGGAACGGCAGCGTCGCCACGTTCACCGCCTTCGGCCGTTCGTACTGCACCACGCGGAAACCGTTGTCGTGCTGGGTGACTGTCGCGCCAGCGGCGTGCAGCTTGTGCAAAACGAGCTGTAAGTGCGCGGGGTCTACCCCGGTCACCGAGATATCTCCGCGCGTCATCGCGGCCGCGATGCCCCACGTGGCAGCGACAATCCGGTCGCCGATCACGCGGTGCTCAGTCGGGTGAAGTCCCTCGACGCCGGTGATCGTCAAAGTGGGCGTGCCGGCACCCTCGATCTCGGCACCCATCTGGCTGAGCATCGTGCACAGATCGACCACGTCGGGCTCACGCGCGGCGTTGTGAATCGTCGTCACGCCCTCGGCCATCACAGCGGCCATCAAGATGTTCTCGGTGGCGCCTACGGACGGAAACTCCAGCTGAATCTCCGCTCCGTGCAAGTGATCTGCCGAGGCAACCACACATCCGTGCTCGATGTTGCAGTTCGCGCCCAACTGTCTTAAGCCGGCCTGGTGCATATCCAGCGGGCGCGATCCGATCGCGTCGCCGCCCGGCAACGCCACCCTGGCCCGTTTGCATCGGCCCACAAGCGGACCGAGCACGCACACCGATGCCCGGAACTGGCGGACCGCGGCGAAGTCCGCGTCGTACTTCAGCTCGTCCGGCGACGTCACCCGCACAACCGATCCGTCCAGCTCCACGGTGGCGCCGAGCCCGCGTAAGACCTCGGCCATCAGTGGGACGTCGAGGATGTCCGGGCAATTGGTGATGGTGCTGGTGCCCTCGGCGAGCAAGGCGGCCGCCATCAGCTTGAGCACGCTGTTCTTGGCCCCGGTGACGGCCACTTCCCCCGACAACCGGTTACCGCCGGTCACCACAAAGCGCTCGCTCACGCGGGTTAGTGTAGACAGCGCGGTTACCAATGTCAGTCTGCCCGGTACGGTTTGACCATGGCAGTGCACCTCACCCGCATATACACCCGAACCGGCGACGACGGCACCACCGGTCTGAGCGACTTCTCGCGGGTCAGCAAGAACGATCCACGGCTGGTGGCGTACGCCGACTGCGACGAGGCGAACGCCGCGATCGGAGTCGCCGTCGCGTTGGGGGAACCTGGCGAACAGCTCACGCGGATACTGCACCAGATACAGAACGACCTGTTCGACGCCGGGGCCGACCTGTCGACGCCGGTGGTCGACAACCCCAAGTATCCGCCGTTGCGCATCGCACAGAGCTACATCGACCGGCTAGAGGCCTGGTGTGACGAGTACAACGAGTCGCTGCCCGCCCTCAATTCCTTTGTTCTTCCGGGCGGTTCACCGCTTTCCGCCCTTCTGCACGTCGCGCGCACGGTGACGCGCCGTGCCGAGCGGTCGGCGTGGGCCGCGGTGGCCGAACATCAGGAAACCGTGAGCCCTCTGCCCGCCAAGTACCTCAACCGGCTCTCGGATTTGTTGTTCATTCTGTCCCGGGTGGCAAATCCGGACGGAGATGTGCTGTGGCAACCTGGCGGTCAAGCGCCGCAATAAATTACATCGCTCGCCGCTGCGTGCGAGGCGACGGCCTCGACTCGAACCAGGATAGGAACGCGGTCAGTGCTCCCCGATCGAGCGCCAACTCGTACCCGCGCCGACGCTCCAGTCCCGCATCGCGCAATTCGAGGATCGCGATCTCAGCGGTCATGATGTCGAACTCGTCACCGCGAGGCGCCCGCCGGGACACGATCTCGATGCCACGGCGGCTGAGTCTGCGGTCGGGCCACCACCGCAGGCTCGACAGGCGGTAGAAACCGGCTTCGCCTCCGCGGTAACGGATCACGCCGTGCCGCCAACCATGACCACCGACGGCCGGAATGTCGCGCAGGATTGCTGCCGTGCCGCCCTGGCGAAGTTTCCACAGCCGATAGGTCAGCACCGTCACGGCAGACAGCAGGACGGCGATGAGCGCGATCATGAAGGCCATCAACGCGCTCATCGGCGGCGATCTCCTAGTCGATTTCGCCTAGCGCGCGCAACCTGGCCCGACCCCGCGCGGCGACCCGGGGATCGTCGGAGTCGGCGTCGGTTCGCGCCTGACCGGCGTTTACCTCCGACTCGAATTCCGCCGATTCCGCCAAAATGATGACTCCGTCATCGGTGACCGACATGAAGCCACCGTCGACGGCGATGCGAAGGTCGTCCTCGCCCTCCCGTTCGACGCGAACCATCGCATCGTCGACCAGTTGTGCCACCAACGGGATATGCCGCGGCAGGATACCGATCTCGCCTGACGTGGTGCGGGTGAAGACAAAAGTGCCTTTCCCCGACCAGATCTCGCGCTCAACGGCGACGATGTCGACGTTCATATCGGCCATGGTCAATGCCTAGTTCTTGGATCCGTCAAACTTGACGCCAAGGCTCTCCGCCTTCTTCTCCAGGTCCTCCAGACCGCCGATCAGGAAGAACGCCTGCTCTGGCAGATGGTCGAACTCACCCTTGCACAGCCGGTCGAACGCCTCAATGGTCTCCTTCAGCGGCACATTGGAACCCGGCTGCCCGGTGAACTGCTCGGCGGCCATCATGTTCTGCGACAGGAAGCGTTCGATCCGGCGAGCACGGTTGACCAACTGCTTGTCCTCCTCGGACAGCTCGTCGACGCCCAAGATCGCGATGATGTCCTGAAGATCCTTGTAGCGCTGTAGGATCCGGATGACCTCCTGTGCAACGCGATAGTGCTCATCGCCCACTATCGACGGGTCGAGAATCGTCGAGCTCGAGGCGAGCGGATCCACGGCGGGGAAGATGCCCTTGGAGAACACCGCACGGCTGAGCTCCGTGGTGGCGTCCAGGTGCGCGAACGTGGTGGCCGGGGCGGGGTCGGTGTAGTCGTCGGCCGGCACGTACACCGCCTGCATCGACGTGATCGACCGTCCCCTCGTGGACGTGATGCGTTCCTGCAGCTCGCCCATCTCGTCGGCGAGCGTCGGCTGGTATCCCACCGCCGAGGGCATGCGACCAAGAAGCGTCGATACCTCGGAGCCGGCCTGAGTGAACCGGAAGATGTTGTCGATGAACAGCAGCACGTCCTGGCCCTGCTCGTCGCGGAAGTACTCGGCCATGGTCAGCCCCGACAGCGCCACCCGCATACGGGTGCCGGGCGGCTCGTCCATCTGACCGAACACCAGCGCGGTGTCCTTCAGCACGTTCGCTTCGGCAAGCTCGACCCAAAGGTCGTTACCCTCACGAGTCCGCTCACCCACGCCCGCGAATACCGATGTGCCGCCGAAGTTTCGGGCGATGCGGTTAATCATCTCCTGGATCAACACAGTCTTGCCGACGCCGGCACCACCGAACAACGCGATCTTGCCGCCGCGCACGTACGGGGTGAGCAGGTCGACGACCTTCAGCCCGGTTTCCAGCATCTCGGTGCGAGGTTCGAGCTCGTCGAACGCCGGCGGTTTGCGGTGAATCGGCCAGCGCGCAAGGTCGGAGCCGTATCCCTTTTCGTCGAGGCAAACGCCGAGGGCGTCCCAAACGTGCCCCTTCGTGCCGTCTCCCACCGGCACCGAGATCGACGCTCCGGTGTCGACGACCTCCGCGCCGCGCACCAGGCCGTCTGTCGGCTGCATCGAGATGCAGCGGACCAGGCTGTCGCCGAGGTGCAGCGCGACCTCCAGGGTCAACGTCTTGGCGAGTTCGGAGAATGTGATGTCGACGTGCAGTGCGTTGAACAACCCGGGCACGGCCCCACGGGGGAATTCGACGTCCACCACCGGGCCGGTGACGCGCACGACCCGGCCGTTGGTGTCCTTGCCCGCCTTGGTGGTCTCGCGTTCAGCGGTTGCGGTCATGTCTTCTTCGCTCCTATGGATCCTACTTGGCGCCGGCCAACGCGTTTGCGCCACCGACGATTTCGCTGATTTCCTGGGTGATCTGAGCCTGGCGTTCCCGGTTGGCCTGCAGAGTCAAATCCGTGATGAGGTCGTCGGCGTTGTCGCTTGCCGACTTCATTGCGCGTCGGCGGGACGCCGACTCCGACGCCGCGGACTCGAGCAGCGCCGCGAATATCCGGGTGGTGACATACCGTGGCAGAAGCGTCTCGAACAGGGCTGTCGCGTCCGGCTCGAACGAGAACAACGTGTGAGGTCCGGTGTCTTCCTCGACGTACTCGACCACCATGGGAGCGATGCGGAGCGGCAACGCAGTTTGCGACAGCATCGTCTTGAACTCGGTGAACACGATATGGAGCTCGTCGACACCGAAAATACCGTCCGGACCGGGATCGTCGCCTTCGTCGTCCGCCCCCGCCAGGAACGCATCGACCAACGTCGCCGCGATCTCCTCGGCGTTCGCGTAGGCCGGCTTCTCCGAAAAGCCGGTCCATGACCCGGTGATCTTCCAGTTGCGGAAACTGAAGTAGGCCAGCGCCTTGCGCCCGACGACGTAGAGGGTCGGCGTCTTGCCTGCCTGGCGCAGCAAAGAGAACAGCTCCTCGGACTGCCGGAACACGTTGGCGTTGTACGCGCCGCACAGCCCGCGGTCCGACGACACCACCAACACCGCGGCACGCTTGGGCTCCTCGCGCGCGACCAGCAGTGGATGGTCCAGCGCGGACTCCTGGGCCAGATTGGTCAGCATTTTGGTGATCTCGAGGGCATAGGGACGGGCAGCTACGACGCGGGCCTGCGCCCTGGCGATGCGCGACGTCGCGATCAGCTCCTGGGCCTTCGTGATCTTCTTGATCGCGCCGGCTGACCGGATCCGCCCGCGTAACTCCCGAAGTGTGGCAGCCATTTACACCTAGTTCTTCTTCTCCGGCGGGGCGGGCTTGCGCACCTTGACCGATTCCTTCTCGACATCCTCTTCGGCCATCGCACCGACGTGCTCGTCGGGGACCGCCGAGCTGCCATCAGACGTGGCGAAGCCCTTCTTGAACTGGTTGATCACGTCGGTCAGCTTGTCCTCGGTCTCCTCGGGCAGCTGCTTGGTTTCCCGGATCTCCTTGAGGATCCCGTCGTGCGCCGCACGCATGTGATCGAGGAACTCGGTCTCGAACCGCCTGACGTCTTCGACCGGGACGGAGTCCAGGTGCCCCTTTGTTCCGAGGAAAATCGACACCACCTGTTCTTCGACCGGCATCGGCTGATGTTGAGGCTGTTTGAGCAGCTCCACAAGCCGCGCACCACGGTCCAGCTGCTTCCTGGAGTTCTCGTCCAGATCGGACGCGAACGCAGCGAACGCCTCCAGCTCCCG
>Ga0209625_1000475_pt1 | contig 10350 bp, 12 predicted proteins | sample JacPin_JW_Ref_M2_FD_187960 | JGI IMG/M metagenome (GOLD analysis project Ga0209625, IMG submission 187960) | Forest soil microbial communities from Algoma, Ontario, Canada - Jack Pine, Ontario site 1_JW_Ref_M2 (SPAdes) (version 2) | ecosystem: Environmental > Terrestrial > Soil > Boreal...
GCGAGTGAGTTCGGGGTTCATCCGAACCAGATCTACAACTGGAAGAAGCAGCTGCTGGACGGTGCCGCGAGCGTTTTCGAGGGCGCCGGTTCGGCGGTGGTGGGAACGGCCAGCGAGGGGCAGGTTGATGTTCTGTACCGACAGATCGGGCAGCTGAAGGTCGAAAACGATTTTTTGGCACGAAAGCTCGGCAAATGAGCCGAGCGCAACGTCGCGCGCTGGTCGAGCGCGAGGACGCAGCGCTGCCGGTATCACAGCAGTGCCGGTTGCTGGCGGTGTCGCGCTCTTCGGTCTATCGCCCACCGGCCGAGGTCGGCGAGGTGGACCGCGCCATCATGGCACTGATCGACCGGCAATATCTGGCCCGGCCCTATTACGGCTCGCGCCGGATGGCGGCGTGGCTGGCGACCCAAGGCCATGTGGTCAATCGCAAACGGGTCCGGCGCCTGATGCGGTTAATGGGGCTGGTGGCGATCTACCAGCGTCCGAACACGAGCAAGCCAGCCGCGGCGCACAAAATCTACCCGTACTTGCTTGGCGGCATCATGATCGAACGGGTCAATCAGGTTTGGTGTTCGGACGTCACCTACATCCCAATGGCCAAGGGCTTCCTCTATCTGGTGGTCGTCATGGACTGGGCGAGCCGCGCCGTGCTGGGGTGGCGGTTGTCGAACACCCTCGGCGCCGAGTTCTGTGTCGAGGCGCTCGAGGAAGCACTCGCGCACTACGGCCGGCCCGAGATCTTCAATACCGACCAGAGCCTGCCCTCGCGAAAGCGGGGGGCAGCCAGTTCACCAGCGACGACTTCACCGGCACCTTGAAGCGCCACGAGATAACGATCAGCATGGATGGCAAGGGGCGCTGCATGGACAACATCTTCGTCGAGCGACTGTGGCGGAGCCTCAAATACGAGGAAGTCTACCTCAATGCCTATGCGACGGTCGCCGAGGCCAAGGCCGGCATTGGCGCCTGGCTCAGCTTCTACAATAACGAGCGCCAGCATCAGAGCCTTGGGTACCGCACGCCACAGCAAATCTACGAGGAGAGCCTATGGATATGTGGACGATCGGCTTCGCCGACCGGCTGCGCTTCCCCCGCTTCCCGAGCCAGCTCGGAAAGCGGGGAAATGCTCGCCTTCGCCCACATACCCACAGGCACCACAGCCAACGGATTTAATATTGATGATGAAGTGAACGGTAGACTCGTCGAACCAGCCGTCGCGCTCACCGCGATCGGAGCCGAAATCAAAACCGGTAGGGCTACACCTTAAGACATGGCTCCGGCTGTCGCACGTTCGGGGTCCACCTCATAGAGCACCCGCGACGCTCTTTCCATGGTGCGCGGACGGGCAACCCCAGCCTCCCAAAAATCGGTGCCCCCACCGCCCTATCCACCCCCGCTCGAGCAGGAGGGTTATCATGGGCTCCGGGGGCAACCGCTCCACCGCTTGCCCCTGGATTTGCAACGTAATGGAGGCAACGATGTCCGACTTCTTTCCCGGCTTCGAACAGCGGCAAATCGAGACCAGCGGCGCGAAGATCAACCTGCTGACCCGCGGCAGCGGGCCGCCGCTGTTGCTGCTCCACGGCTATCCGCAGACGCATGTGATGTGGCGCAAGGTGGCGCTGCGCTTGGCGCAGGATTTCACCGTCGTCGTGCCCGATCTGCGCGGCTATGGCGACAGCTCGAAGCCGCCGGCCGGCGAGAATTTCATCAACTATTCGAAACGCGCACTGGCGCTGGACCAGGTCGAGGTGATGGCGGCGCTCGGCCATGGCCGCTTCGCGGTCGCCGGTCACGACCGCGGCGGGCGGGTGACGCACCGGCTATTGCGCGACCATCCCGACAAGGTCACGCGCGGCGCGACGCTTGACATCGTGCCGACGCTCTACCGTTTCGAGACGATCGACCAGAAGGCGGCGACCGGCAGTTGGCACTGGTTCTTTTTGATCCAGGGCCGCGGGCTGCCGGAGCACATGATCGGCTGCGACCCCGAATTCTTCCTGCGCCATATGTTCGGCACCTTGCTGCACAACGAGGACGCGATCGAGCCGGCGGCGTGGAACGAGTACCTGCGCTGCTTCCGGAACCCGGAGACGATCCGCGCGACCTGCGACGAATACCGCGCCGGCGCGTCGATCGACCTCGTACAAGACCGTGCGGACCTCGCGCAGAAGGTCAGGGTGCCGATGCTGGTGTTGTGGGGGATGCGTAGCGGGCAGGGAAGCGGCTATGACGTCATCAAGGTGTGGCGCGACCATGCCGACGACGTGCGCGGCCTCGGCATCGATAGCGGCCACTTCATCCCCGAGGAGCAGCCGGACCGGGTCTATGCGGCGCTGAAGGAGTTCTTCAGCGTCTAACCCAGCTTCGCCTTCAGGAACGCGGCCATGCGCGAAGCCGCAAACGTGCTCGATCCCCATGCCCTGGGAGGGAAGGCGGATTCGAACCGCCGGTCCCTCTCGCAAACGAGTCGTCTCTCCGACGGAACGAGAGATGCCGCGAGAGCGAAAAGCCGGTACCGATTACACCGACCCGCCGGCCCGAGAAATCCACGCCCTGATGCGGCCATTGGCCGGTGTGGTACCACTTCCCTTCGAACGTCTCGAGGCCTGGGATCTCGGCCACATTGGCCGTGGACAGGCAGCCGACGGCGGTAATCAAAAACCGCGCCGACATCGTCTCGCTGGTCTCGGTGGTCACCCGCCAGAGATTAGCGGCAGCATCATACTCTGCCCCGGTGACCCGCGCTTTGAAGCGGATGTTGCGGTGCAGGTCGAAGCGGTCGGCGACGTGATTGAGGTAGCGCAGAATCTCCGGTTGCCTGGGGTAGCGTTCGGACCACTCCCACTCTCGCTCCAGCTCTTTCGAGAAGGAGTAGGAGTAGCAATGACTTTCTGAATCGCAGCGGGCGCCGGGATAGCGGTTCCAATACCAGGTGCCGCCGACCCCGTCCGCCGCTTCCAGCAGCTGAACCGACAGTCCAAGGCGGTCGCGCAGGCAGTACAACTGATAAAGGCCGGCAAAACCGGCGCCGATGATCAACGCGTCGAAGTTGTCGGTCTCTCCGGGTCGGGCTCTGATCGAATGCGTTTCGTCGTCAGGCATGAAGGCTCCGGGTGTAATCGTTTCAAGGGTAGGGTTCAGAGGCAGTTAACGGTGCCCGGCAAAGGTCTGGCGCAGCCAGCCGCAGGCTTCGTTCATCGCGACCCCGGCCTTGTCGACGACACCGGCCCAGAACATGAAGCCGTGATTGACGCCGTCGTAACGCGTCAGCGCGGTGACTACGCCCGCTGCCCTGAGCCTATCGGCGTAATGTTCGCCTTCGTCGCGCAACGGGTCGTATTCGGCGGTGATGACGAGGGCGGACGGCAAGCCGGCCAGGTCCGCGGCGCGCAGCGGCGCGGCATAGGGATGGACGCCTTCGGACGCGTCACCGAGATAATGGGCCCAGAACCATCTCATCGTATCGCGGGTCAACCCGTAGCCCTCGGCGTTCTCCGCGTAGGACGGCGTGCCGGGCGTGTGATAGTCGGTCACCGGATAGAGCAACAGCTGGGCGCATAATTCGGGGCCGCCCTGGTCGCGCACCCGGAGTGCCGTGACCGCCGCCATATTGCCGCCGGCGCTGTCGCCGGCGACGGCGATGCGCGCCGGGTCGGCGCCGAGTTCGGCGGAATGCGCCGCCGCCCAGCGCGTGGCATAGAGGCAGTCGTCGCTACCGGCCGGGAATTTGTGCTCGGGCGCCAGCCGATAATCGACCGAGGCGACGATGGCGGCGGCACCGGCGCACAGATTGCGGCACATGCCGTCATGGGTGTCGAGGCTGCACAGCACGAAACCGCTGCCGTGGAAGAATACGACCAGCGGAAACGGGCCGGCGTCGCGCGGCGTATAGAGGCGGAGGCGCAGCTGTCCGCCCGGTCCGTCGATCGCCACCTCGCGCACCCCGGCAATCTCGGCCGGCGGCGCCATCAGCGCGACGCGCGACTCGGCCTGGGTCCGCGCCGCCGCGAGCGGCAAGGTATGCGTCGCGGGAACGCCGGCGGCTCTGTCGAGCAGCGTCTGGATCTGCGGATCGACCGGCAATCGCCTCTCCTGGTCTTGGGCCGTGCCAACGTCTTCAATAGAAGACGAACGATTTGTATTGCGATAGCGCCGGGCCGGACCTATCATGGCGTCGTGCACGGGTCAATGCGCTTGATCAGGAGCGAAATGGACCTACCGCTGGCAGCGGATCCAACCGACGGCTTCCGAGCAAAAGGAGTTCGCCCGGGGCAGGCGAATGCCGCCCGCGCGAGAAGCCGTGCGGATGACCTCGGGCCCGACAATCAAGGCAGTCCGGGCAAGCCGGTGGGCGCGGTGGTCGCGGCCGCCAAGGTGCTGCGCACATTGCATGCCTCGGAGCGGCCGTTGAACGCGAGCGAGGTCGCGCGCGCCGCCGGGCTCCATCGCGGGACCGCGTACAATATCCTGCGGACGCTGCAAGCCGAGGGCTTTGTCGGGTACGATGACGCGACGCGCAGCTACTCGGTCAGCCTACATATCCTCGAGATCGCCTATGGCGTTTTGCGGCGCAGCGGGTTGATGGATTTGGCGCGCCCGCTGATGCATGCGGTTTCCGATGCTCACGGCGTGTCGGTCTATCTCTCCAAGGTCTTGGGACCTTCGTCGCTGCTGCTGTTGGACTGGGTCGGCGCGGCGCTCCGTACCGATCTCTACGCGACTGTCGGGCGGCAATACCCCGGCCCGGCAGGCGCCTCGGGCGTGGTCATGGCGGCCTTTGGAAACGGCAGCCCAGCCGAGCTCGAGGCGCTGTTCGCGCCGGTCGCCTGGTATCAAAAGCCGTCCTTTGCCGATTTCCTGGCGCGGGCCGAAGAGACGCGCCAGTCCGGTTTTGCGGTCGATCGCGGCACGATGTTTCAGGGCATCACGCAACTCTCGGTGCCGGTCCTGTCGCCGTCTTGGCAGCTATTGCTGATCCTGACGGCCGCGGGCCATGCGCATGACCTCGATGGCGACGCGCTCGGGCCGTTGAGCCGCGCGATGCAATCGGCGGCGACGCAGCTCTCCGAGAGCGTGCGATTGTTGCGTCTCGGGTGAGATAGGGGTTCGGGTCAGTTCCGTCGTCGGCCGCGAAACGTCGGCGGCGTACTTAGCGAGGTAACAGCATGGTCTCCTCACTGGCGGTCGCGCAACAACCCAAGGCAGACCCGGCTCTCGATTTTGACGCGATCATCATCGGTGCCGGCGTGTCCGGCCTCTACCAGCTCTACAAGCTGCGCGAGCTCGGCCTGACGGTGCGGGTGTTCGAAACCGGCACCGGCGTCGGCGGCACCTGGTACTGGAACCGCTATCCCGGCGCCCGCTTCGATTCCGAAAGCTGGACCTACGGCTATTCCTTTTCCCAGGAGCTGCTCGAGGAATGGGACTGGGAGGAGCACTTCTCGGGTCAGCCCGAAAACGAGCGGTATCTGAATTATGTCGCCGACAAGTTCGACCTGCGGCGCGACGTTCGGTTCAACAGCTGCGTGACCGCCGCGCATTATCAGGAGGACGCGCGGTGCTGGGACGTCCTCCTCGACGACGGCCGCCGCTACACCACGCGCCTCTTGATCACCGCAATCGGCGTGCTGTCGGCGCCGACCATGCCGCGCATTGCCGGTGTCGACACGTTCAAGGGCCAGTCCTGCCACACTCATTACTGGCCTAAGGAACCGGTCAGCTTCGCCGGCAAGCGGGTCGCGGTGATCGGCACCGGCGCTACCGGGATACAGACCATCACCGAAGTGGCCAAGACGGTCGGGCACATGACCGTCTTTCAGCGCACCCCCCAGTGGAGCGCGCCATTGCACAACGCCAAGATCGGCAAGGAGGAGATGGGCCGGATCCGGGCCAATTATCAGGAGATCTTCGCGCGTTGCCAGGAGACCTACGGCTGCTTCATCCATGCGACCGACCCGCGCTCGACGCTCGAGGTCACGCCCGAGGAACGCGAGGCCTTTTGGGAGAAGCTCTACAGCGAGCCCGGCTTTGGGATCTGGATGGGCAATTTCCGCGACATCCTGGTCGACCGCGAGGCCAACCGGCTGATCTCCGATTTCGTCGCCCGCAAGATCCGCGAGCGCGTCAAGGACCCGGCCACGGCCGAGAAGCTGATCCCGAAGAACCACGGTTTCGGCACCCGACGCGTGCCGCTCGAGAGCGGCTACTTCGAGGTCTACAACCAGCCCAACGTCAAGATCGTCGACATCAACGAGACGCCGATCGAGCGGATCACCCCGAACGGCATCAGGACGAGCGACGCCGAGTACGAGTTCGACATCATCATCTACGCGACCGGCTTCGACGCCATCACCGGCAGCTTCGACCGCATCGACATCCGTGGGGTCGACGGGGCGTCATTGAAGGAGAAATGGAAAGAGGGGCCGCAGACCTTTCTCGGCATCCTAGTCGCCGGCTTCCCGAACATGCTGATGGTGATGGGCCCGCATGCCGGGCTCGGCAATTTTCCGCGCGCCGCCGAATACAGTGTCGATTGGGTAACCCGGCTGATCCGCTTTGCGCGCGACCGCGGCTCGACGCAGATCGAGGCCACCGATGCGGGCGTTGCCGCCTGGACCGACCAGGTCATTGCGTCGAGCGAGGGCTTGCTGGCCAACGAGGTCGACTCGTGGATGACCGGCATCAACCGCAATGTCGAAGGCAAAGAGACCCGCAGGATCATGCGTTTCAGCGGCGGCCACCCCGCCTTCCGCGACCGCTGCGAGGCGGTGGCGGCAGACGGGTATCGGGAGCTGGCACTGGCTTAGTCGCCACTGTGGCGGCGGAATAGGGGGTCAACAAAGGTTTGTTCGAACTTCGCCATTAACATGAAGGGAACTGGTCATGAGTCGCGCTTACAATGTCATCGATGCGGACGGCCATATCCTCGAACCGTTGGATCTGTGGGACAAATACATGGATCCGAAATTCCGAGACGGGGCGCCGCACCTCGTCAAGGGCGAAGACGGCAAGGATCGGCTCGTCATCGAGGAGCGGACGGTCGGCGACAGCCGGCGTGGCTTCGGCGGGATCGGCGGGATCGGCGCCCGGCAGGGGGTCGTCGCGTCCGATACGATGAAGTACCAGGAGGGCAGGCCCGGCGGGTTCGATCCGCACCAGCGCATCCCCGACATGGATGCCGACGGCATCGATGCGGCATTCCTTTATCCGAGCATCGGCCTGTTTGCGGGCTCGATCCAGGACCCGGAACTCGCTGCCGCGACCTGTCGTGCCTACAACCGTTGGTTGGCCGATTACTGCAAACCCTATCCCGATCGCCTGTTCGGGGTCGCGATGCTGCCGATGCAATCGGTGGATCTGGCCATTGCCGAGATGCGCTTCGCGCGCAAGGAATTGGGATTCCGCGGCGGCTTCCTGCGGCCGAACCCATACAACAATAAAATGATCCACCACCCCGATTACGAGCCGTTCTGGGCGGCGGCCGAAGACCTCGATTTCTCGATCGGCTTTCATGAAGGCGGCAGCAGTGGCATGCCGACGGTCGGCGTCGACCGTTTCGAGGGGCGCGGCGCAAAGCACATCATCAGCCACACGATGGAAATGATGCTGGCCTGCATGAGCGTGATCTGGGGCGGGGTGTGCGAGCGCCACCCGAAAATCAGGATCGCGTTTCTCGAATCGGGCGGCGGCTGGATCGCACCGTGGCTCGACCGCATGGACCGCCACTTCGACGACCAGGGCTTCAACGATTCCGGCCTCAAGACGCGGCCAAGCGAGTTGTTCCAGTGCAATTGCTGGATCTCGTTCGAGCCGGTCGAGGGCAGCATCAAGGTGCTCGCCGACTATATCGGCCCGAACAAGATCCTGTGGGCGACCGATTACCCGCATCCCGACGGCTTCTTCCCCGGCGCGCCGGACATGTTGCGCGAGCGGCTGAAGGGCACCTCGCCCGAGACCCAACGCGGCGTTTTCGCCGGCGGCGCGATGGGTTTCTACGGCCTCAACTGAGCTGGCGAACCCGCCCTTCGCGCGGTTGGCTCGGCAGCGCCGGCGCGGAGGGCGGGTCAGGTCGGTTCATCCTTCGAGGGAGGCGGAGAACCGGGTTCGAAAGCATAAAACGCTCTCGCGACCGATCAGCCTGCGAGCAGTCCTTTGCGGCGGCTCCAATCCAATACCGCACTGATGCATTGGTGCAGCTGAGCAGGCTGGTTCTGATAATAATGTGTGGCACCTTCGATCCCGACATATTCCTTGTCGGATGTCGCAAGGGCCGAGCGAATCGTCGGATTGTGCGAGGCGGGCACAGCGTCGTCCGCGAGGTTCTCGACCTGCAATACGGGCGTGCGGCGGATGCGCGCTGCGTTCTTCGGCCCTTTCGCGTTCGACAGATCATAGCTCCACTGCGACAGCCAAGACCGCAGCGACGAATATCGCGCAAGGCCCGCGGGCGAAGTGTTCACGGTACGCGGATCCCCGAGATAGCACCAGCCGGAGCGCCGCCCGTTTGGGTCGATACGCGGATCGAGCCATCGCACGTCGCACATCGTCCGGTGGACGACGAAGCAGCGCTCGACCTCGCTCGTCCGCCGCCGGCGAAGCGTGCCGAGCAATTCCTGGCACCACACCGTGATCTTCCGGTTGCGCGCGATCTGGGCAGCCCGGAAGCGCTCTATGAACTCGGGCGCATAGGGCGGCTGATGCGGGCAGGCGCTCTCATAGATGTCGAATTCCAACTCCCGTCGGTCGGGGTCGAGTTCGTCGGTCACGGATGGATCGAGCCACTCGGTCAATGTCTCGGCGCGTGACAGGTGCGCGGCAATGAAAATTACGCCGTCGGCCGGTTCGAGACCGGCTCGCGTCAGGTCGACCGCGTCGCCCGCCGGCGTCGCGATGATCGACGGCGCTTCGGCTTCCGCCTGATAGAACAGCGACAGCGAGCCGCCGCCCGACCAGCCGACGAGGATCACCTTCTCGTAGCCGCGGGCCCGGGCGTCCTTGACCCACGCCCCCATGTCGATGGCGACCTTCTCGATGATGAGCCCACTGTCATTCTTTGGATAGCGGCTCGCCGCACACAGGACATGCAACCCCGCGCCAACGAGCGCCCCCGGCGTCGGCAGCAAATGCAGGGTCGACGAGGGGTGCATGAAGAGGTAGAGCGTTTTTGACGGTCGCTCGCGCGGGATCAGATATTGGCCCTCGAGCCACACCTTCCCAGAGGCGGAAGAGAACCCGTAAGTCTCGGTGAATCTTGCGGTATCGGGGAAGCTGAGGATGGCTGGGACGCGGTCCCAGCCGGCGGTTGCATTTGTCATGCGTCAGACATAGCGGAAGCCCGTGAGGAAGCCGATCTTATAGGATACTGGCACGCATCTGTGGGCAGACCGTTTCGACGGTTCGCTCGAAGATGTCTTCGAGCTTCAGGACAAGGTGGCGTCGAGCGTCGCCGGCGTTATCGAGCCGGCGTTGCAGGCCGCCGAGACCGCCCGCTTGGCGGGCCGCCCGACCGACGACCTTGCTGCCTACGATCTCTATCTGCCCGGCTACACGCCACAGTATCGCTTTCTCGCCGCTTGTTACGCCCATCTGGGTCGGCTCGACGATGCATCCCACCCGAGCAGGTCATCGGCACCGCCGGCGGCACCAGCTACGGCTATGACAAGAACGGTCGGCCGGTTCTCACCAAAGAGCCGAAGCTGTTGCTGAACGACGACAACGCCGGCAAGCCGGAGGGCATCCACCTGATGACCGGCCGCCGGCCCTACGCCGCGTTCGGCAATTCGACCGGCGATCGGCAGATGCGGGAGTACACCAAGGCCGGCGACGGCATGCGGCTCGTGATGCTGGTACTGCACGACGATCGAAAGCGAGAGTAGGTTTCCGCATTCAGATTGACGGTGTTGATTCATATCGCGGCAACGTCGCCGGGATTCCGGCACGCTCGCACCGCGGCAACGGCGCCCACATCGACGATGTGTATGCGGACAGGACCGTCGCGCGACCGCGATAGCGGCCGGCGGGAGCGATCACAGTCGGTCTAGAACAACTCTCGCGTCCTGATATTGCTAATTCCGCCGCGGCGGCTCTATCGGCATAGTCGCGATCGCAGTCCAAGCAATGGGGGAGCCGGCTTTTGCGGCGGCTTCTTCCGGCGAAAGACTCGGGTCCCAGTGCACCGCCAGAAAGCGCCGCCCCGTGACGTTGTCGGCCGCATCTGACACCAGCCAGCTGAGCGGCGGCGCCATCACCGCAGGTTGGATCATCGCGGCCCGGTCGTAGCCGGCCTCGAGCGGCACCATGCCGGTATTGGTGAACCCCGCCCGGAACGATCACGTTGACGGTAAC
>Ga0209625_1000476_pt1 | contig 10344 bp, 7 predicted proteins | sample JacPin_JW_Ref_M2_FD_187960 | JGI IMG/M metagenome (GOLD analysis project Ga0209625, IMG submission 187960) | Forest soil microbial communities from Algoma, Ontario, Canada - Jack Pine, Ontario site 1_JW_Ref_M2 (SPAdes) (version 2) | ecosystem: Environmental > Terrestrial > Soil > Boreal...
GGGCCAGCCCGGCGAATATCAGCAACATCATCGCGCCTACGGCCGCGAAGGCGAAAAATGTTACCGCTGCGGGGCGCTAATCCGTAGAGCCATCGTCGCCGGACGCAGCAGCTATTTTTGCCCGAAGTGTCAGATCGGCCCGCGCGGTTTTTCGGCCATATCTTCCGTTCCAGCGAAATCGCGGCGCAAATCCGATGCTCCTGCTCGCAAGAAAAACGCCAAATCATCGAGAAATCAACCGAAACGGGCAGTCCCTAGTGAGAAACGGACGAAATAAAGTAGCGAAACATTTGAACGCACACAAAAACTGTTTTACGGAGCGCGGATGGACTTACGTCGAGTAATCCCTTTTGTTTTTGCATTCCTGTTGGCCCTGGGCATCCTTAATGCAATGGCCCGCCCCGCCCCCAATACAAACGATACAACCGATGCCAATGATTACGCCGCCGCTGACGCGCAAATCCTGAAAGAAATTCGCGAGCATAGCGAAGCCATGGGAAATCTCGAATATTTATCCGACGCCATCGGCGCCCGCCTAACCGGTTCCCCGCAATTGAAGCAGGCCAACGAATGGACCGCAGAGATGTTCCGCAAGTACGGCTTGACCAATGTGCATCTTGAGCCGTGGACCATCGCGCACTCGTGGACCCGCGGCACCGCGCACGCGCACATCGTCAAACCCGCCGAGCATCCATTGACCATCGCGGCCGCTGGTTGGTCGCCAGGCACCGGAGGCGTCTTACACGCGCCAGTGGTCTACTGTGACGCCAAGAAAAAAGAGGAGTTCGAGAAATTTCGCGGAAAGCTCAAAGGCGCAGTGGTGATTTACCAGGACCCTGCCAGCCTGTCACCGCCCAAGCCCGAAGATTCCAGAAGCGAAGTTGTTCGCCCCATGCAGGCGCCTCCCCCGATGAAGGGCGAACCGCCTGCCCCTAAGCCGTACGCCGTCTTGCAGGAAGCCGTGAAAGCTCGAACCGCATTTTTCAAACAGGAGGGCGTCGCAGCGGTGCTGCGCGATTCGAATAAGCCGCACGCGCTTCTGAACATGACCGGCATCGGCGGAGAAAAATTCGAGATCGGCGCGATCCCAACTGCCTTCGTCACCGGCGAAGGCTATCGCATGCTTTTTCGCATGTTGAAACACGGCCCCGTGGAAGTGGAACTGGAGATGACCAATTCGTTTAGCGAAAACCCGGTGGAAGTCTACAACACCGTCGCGGAAATTCGCGGCAGCGAGAAGCCGGACGAAGTCGTGATGCTCGGAGCGCATCTGGATTCCTGGGATCTCGGCACCGGCTCGACCGACAACGGCACCGGCTCCATGGCCGTGCTGGAAGCGGCTCGAGCGATCGCGAAGTTGCAATTGAAACCAAAACGCACCATACGCTTCGCATTGTTTACCGGCGAAGAAGAAGGCTTAGTTGGCTCGCTGAAATATGTCGAAGCCCATAAGACCGAGCTCGACAAAATTTCAGGAATTTTAGTGCACGACACCGGCACGGGCCGAGTGCTCACCCTCGGCCTGCATGACAATTATCAGGACCGCGAAATCGTCGACCAGGAAATCGCGCCTTTGCGCGAATTAAAATTGCTCGAACCCAGCATGCAGCGCTCCTTCGGCACCGATCATGCTTCCTTCGATGACGTTGGCGTGCCCGGATTCTGGGCCATTCAGGACAGCGCCGAATATTCCAAGACCCACCACAGTCAGTCCGATACTTTCGACAAAGTGTGGAAAGACGATTTCAATCAAGGTGCGCAAGTGCTCGCCGCATGGGCTTACAACACCGCGCAGTTGCCGGCAATGCTGCCGCGACGCCCCGTGAGCCCGGCTAGACGAGAAACGCCAAAGTTCGACGCCAATAAAAATGAAGAAGTGAACGCCAAGCCAACGGATTCTGATGCGGAAGCTAATTCAGCCCCAGCAAAACTAGATCCGCTTAGCGAAATGGATGCGAAAATTGTTGAGCTGGTGAAAGCCGATGAACCCGAGCTGAAAGCAAATCTGGAATTTTTATCCGACCACATCGGCCCACGTTTGACTGGCTCTGAACAACTCGACCAAGCCAGCCGGTGGATGCTCGCGCGCTTCCAGCAGCTTGGACTCGCCAACGTCCATCAAGAAGCCTGGAGCATCACCAATCGCTGGACGCGCGGACCCGCCACGGGACGCGTGTTTCTAAGCGCGGAGGTGAAACCCGGAGAACCACCTACTTCACTCAATCTCACCATGGCCGCCGGTGGATGGTCGCCCGCCACCGGCGGAACCGTCAAAGGACCGGTAGTTGGTGTAGCCATAGAGAAAGTGGAAGACCTGCAACGATACAAAGGCAAACTGAAAGGTGCCATCATCGTTTTGAACCGGCCCGTCGAGTTGCGCGCTCCGCAGAATCCCTTGTTGACACCGTGGGGAGAAGAAACGATTCCTGTCGCCTTTCCGAAAAGCGACAAGCCCTTCGACTTCGCTGCCTACATGAAGTTGCGCACCGCGGAGCTGACCTTTTTCGCCGAAGAAAAAGCCGCCGCCGTATTGCTCGGCTCTGAAAAATGGTTTGGCCTGCTGAACATGAGCATCAGCGGTCAAAATTATCAGCCCGGCGTGATTCCCACCGCATACATTGCCAGAGAAGATTTTATGTTGCTGTGGCGGCTGCTGGATTCCGGGGCCGTGCAAGCTGAAGTGAACATCGGAGGAAATGTCAGCGGCAAGCCCGTGGAAGTGTATAACACCGTTGCCGAAATACCGGGCAGCGAGAAGCCCGATGAAGTCGTAATCATCGGTGCGCACCTCGATTCCTGGGACTTGGGAACGGGCGCAACGGATAACGGAACCGGTTCAAGCGCGGTGCTCGAAGCCGCGCGCGCCCTCAAAAATTCAGGCGTGAAACCCAAGCGCACCATTCGCTTCGTATTATTTACCGGCGAAGAACAGGGCCTGAACGGTTCCAAAGCTTACGTCGCGAAGCACCAGGATGAACTCAAGAAAATCTCCGCCGTCTTGGTGCATGATAGCGGCACCGGGAAAGTTTTGACCATCGGCCTCATGGGAAATTATGACGCGCGCGAAACGATCGACCGCGTGATGTATCCGCTTGCGCGTGCCAAGGAAATTGGTTTGGCCGAGCCCACGCTGCGAAAAGAAGACGGCTCTGACCATGTGCCCTTCGATGAAGCCGGCGTTCCCGGCTTTTGGTGTGTGCAGGAAATTGCCGACTACGATAAAACGCACCATTCGCAAGCCGACACCGTCGATCGCGTGCGCTGGGATGATTTAGCAGAGGGCGCACAGGTGCTGGCGGTATTTGCGTACAACGTCGCCGAATTGCCGGAATTATTGCCGAGAAAAGCGCCCAAGCAGTAGCGCACGGCCGTTACGGTTCACAGCACACAGGAGAACTCCGCATTCTATGCGAGCGGTATTGCAACGCGTCAGCCATGCCCGCGTCACAATAGAAGAACGCGTCGTCGCCGAGATCGCAGCCGGCCTAATGATTTTGCTTGGCGTGGGCACCGCAGATACAGTGGGGACGGCCATATCGATGGCGGAAAAGATTGCCAATCTGCGCATTCTTGAAGACCATGAAGGCAAGATGAACCGTTCTCTTCTCGACGTAAACGGCAGCGCTATGGTCGTTTCGCAATTTACCTTGTACGGCGATGCTCGTGGGCAAAGGCGGCCGAGCTTTGTGGCCGCTGCGCGCCCTGAACAGGCGAAAATGTTGTACGAAGAGTTTTGTTCGGCCTTGAGGAAATTGAATGTTCCGGTGCAAACGGGAATCTTTCAAGCCACCATGTCTGTGGAATTGATCAACGAAGGGCCGGTAACCATCTTGCTGGATTCCGACAAGACGTTTTGATCGGTTAACATCACAGTCTGAAAATAAATTAGATACTGCCCACCGTGGAGAGAAAACAAAAACACGCAGATCCCCCAGCCAAGCAAGCCGGAATCAAAATTCGCCGTGCAAAGAGCAGGGACGCCGCGCGCATCGCGGAACTCTCCGGCCAATTGGGTTATCCCGCGACCGTCGCAGCGATTGCGCAGCGCTTGCGCTCGATCAAGCCGGCATCACATCACGCCGTGCTGGTCGCGGAATCGCCGAAGCGCAAAGTCATCGGCTGGCTGCACGTCAGCGTTTCTACGCTGCTGGAAGTGCCACTGCGTGCCGAAGTGAACGGCTTGGTAGTGGACGACGACGAACGAAGCCGCGGAACGGGCGCTCTTCTGTTGCGCGCTGCGGAGAGATGGGCGCGCAGCCGCGGGTGCAAAAACATGTCCGTGCGCTCCAATGTAATCCGCGAACGCGCTCATCAATTTTACTTGCGCCATGGATACGAACACTACAAAACCCAAAAAGCCTTTCGCAAGTCCATTTGAGTGGCTCGTAAGCAAAGGTCAGCCCTGATCCAATCAGCACCCGGTCCACTTTTGTCTCCCCACTAAGCCCATAAGGTCGGGATGTAACCGATATAACTATCGATATCATGCCGTTAACAAGCGTGTTGGCATAACATATCGTATTACGATATACTTTACCCGTGGTGAAAACGGTCTCAGACGCCGAATATCGCGCCCTCGCCGAACTCCGCTACCGCATTCGCCATTTCATTCAGGAAGGCGATGCCGCCGCTCAGCGTTCAAATCTCGAACCGCAACAATACTTGATGCTCCTGGCCATCCGCGGATTGCCCCAGGACGCGGTGGCCACGATTCGCACTTTGGCGGAGCGCATGGCGCTCAAGCATCACAGCGCCGTGGAACTGATCGACCGTCTCGAATCGCATGGCTTGGTCCGCAGAAGCCGCAACGAAAACGACAAGCGCGAAGTACGCGTCTCGCTGCTGCCGCCAGGATCAAAGTTACTCGATCGTGTCGCCCGCGAGCGCCTCAGCGAATTAAAAGCCAGCGGTGCAGCGCTCGCCGATGCCATCACCACCCTCGTGGAACAGAAACATTCCTCACAAATGATCCTGCAAATAAACGAGATTACCGGGGACCAACGTCTACCGGTAGCACACCGCAACAGCACTACACCCCGAAAACGAAACAAGAAACCCATGCCACGTGGGAGAAAAAGAAGCGCCTAAAAATTCCTCCACACAGCCCCACAAGAACTCCGAAGACAAATTTCGCAACGAGACTCTAGGCGACTTCACCACCACTCGTCGCGTGATCCCTATTTCTGCTCTCGTTATGGCGATAGGTTTACTTTGCGAATGGCACCTTAGCGGGCGTGCTGACGCGAAAAGATATTCGCGACTGCATAAATCAAGATGGCAATTCGGCACTCCAACGTACCCTGAGTGAGGTGGCGCGGACAAATACGTCAAATGTGTATTCCGATGAGCCGTTGCGCGTTGTCGTGTATCGAATGGCCGAAACGGGATTTACCCGTATGCTTGTGGTGGATCGCGCCAGTGCAAAATTTCTGGGCCTTATTTCTCTGGATGATTTACTGAAGGCCAGAGCCAGGTACCTCGAAGAGGAGCGCCGCCGTGAGCGAACGTTGAAGTTGCGATTCTTTTTGCCCAGTGGCCGCCTGGCTGAAGAAGAAGACATCTCTGCTAATCCTTAGAGCCTACGCCAGCGGCTATTAACAAAAATAAAAGACCGAAGATAACCAATGGCGGTGTATTTCTAATAGGGCTACTGTGACTCTCCCAAATCCAAGCGAGGCAACCGCGGCTCCCCGGGCCCGCACACCCTGGTGGCACGCCCCCGGCAGGCAATGGAGCGCCTTCCGTGACCAGCGCGAGGATCAGGTCTTCCTGGTTCTAACCCTCTTGATCGGCGCGCTAGTCGGCTTGATCGTAGTCGCCTTCATTTTGATCACTGAACGATTCGGCGCGCGCTTATATCCCGTCGGCGCCTCGACCTACCGAAGACTTCTGGTTCCAGTAGTCGGCTCGCTCGCCATGGGATATCTGCTCTACCGATTTTTTCCCGATGCGCGTGGCAGCGGTGTTCCACAAACCAAGGCAGCACTGTGGGCTCGCGGAGGACGCATTTCCTTCGCCACCGTCTTTGGAAAGTTTTTCTGCACTTCGGCAACGCTCGCGTGCGGAATTCCACTTGGGCGCGAAGGCCCTGCTGTGCAAGTCGGTTCAGGCATCGCCTCCATGCTCGGCCGCTATTTAGGATTGAAGCCGGAAAAAGTGAAAGCGCTTATTCCCGTAGGCGCCGCTGCTGCGATCGCCGCCGCGTTCAACACCCCTCTCGCCGCGGTAGTCTTTGCACTGGAAGAAGTAGTAGGCGATTTACACGCGCCAGTATTGGGTTCCGTGGTGCTCGCGTCGGCGACTTCCTGGGGAATGTTGCGTATGCTGCTCGGCAATGACCCGCTCTTTCAAGTGCCGCAATACCAGCTCGGGCACCCGAGCGAGCTCGGCATTTATGCGCTTCTTGGAGTCCTGGGTGGTTTTATTTCCGCGGCCTTTACCAGACTGCTGTTGTCCATGCGCGCATGGTTCTTGCGGCGTCCAAAAAAAACCGTCTGGTTCCAACCCGTGGCAGGTGGTTTGACCGTCGGCGTCATGGCCTGCTTTGTGCCGCAGATACTCGGTGTCGGCTATAAATACGTCGGCGACGTCTTGAACGGTGGCATGGCCCTCAAATTAATGTTGCTACTGCTGGTGCTGAAGCTATTTGCAGTGACCATCAGCTATGCTTCCGGGAACGCTGGCGGAATTTTTGGCCCGAGTTTATTTCTCGGAGCCATGCTGGGCGGAATTGTAGGAACGCTGGCGCATCACCTCGCTCCCGGTTACGTCGCTACGCCCGGTGCCTACGCGCTGGTGGGCATGGGCGCAGCATTCGCGGGAATCGTGCGAGCGCCCATGACCTCCGTGCTGATGATTTTTGAAATCACTCGCGATTATGCCGTAATCGTTCCGCTCATGATTTCCAATCTCATCAGTTTTTTTATTTCTTCGCGCTTTCAACGAGAACCCATTTACGAAGTACTGGCCCAGCAGGATGGCATCCATTTACCCACCGCCGGATCGCGCATGCAGGAAGGCCAGCGTCAGGTATACCAGGCCATGCACGCCGCGACAGAAGTTTTGGATGCGCGTGCCACCATTCAGGAAGCGTTAAATAAAGTCTCTGCCAGCCGCTCCCACGCCTGGCCAGTGTGCGATGAGAACGGCGTGATCGCTATGGTAAGCCTCAGCCGCCTGCAGCGTGCTCTCACAGAAGGGACGACGCAGCAACCGCTAAGCGAAATTCTAAAAGCAGACGAATTTCCCCATGTGCACATGGACCATTCTCTGAACATGGCGCTCGATCGCATGGGTGCCAGCCAACTCGACGTGCTGCCGGTAGTGAATCGCGCCAACGTGAACAAGCTCGAAGGAATTGTGACTCTGCAGGATGTCTTGAGGCTCTACGGCGTGGAGCCAAGAGAAACAACGGTAGCCTCTGGCGAGTCTGCAACAACGCCGCCGCAGCATTAGTCCGATAAGCCTGTAGCACTAAATTCAGATCAACCTAGAACCCGCCTCCACCACCACCGCCGAATCCGCCGCCTGAGGAGCCACCACCCCCGAAACCAGAACCGCCCGAGCTGCGCGGCGCGGAAGCCATCACGCTGCTCGCCCGCGACGACATGTTGTTCAAGTTACTGGAGAAATTCACGGGATAAAAAATCGGCCCGGAGCCCCCGCGATACCAACCGGGCGGCTGCGTCATAATCCCGTCAAAAGCTTTGCTCCAATTTTTTTCCACGCCGAACGCCATCGCAAAGGGCAAAAATTTCTCAAACATTTGCGGCGTTTTTATGGTGCGATTGAAGCGGTCCGCCTCCACATGATTCAGAAAATCTTCGAAGCCTAGTACGCCCTCCAGCGCGCGCGTACCTTGCTCGGTGTGCGCCGGCATAAACCAGCCAAACCCGCAGATCACCAGCGCGGAAACAATTCCGCCGATAATAAACGGCGCTGCCGCCATGCCCATTGCGGAAGCGGCGCGAGCGCCGACCCAGATCATCAGCACGCCGACAACGACACCAGCGCCAATGTACGTGGAGCGAACGCTGTCTGGCCGCCGACGATAAAACCCCTGCGTCACTAGGGAGTCGAAAATTCCGCTCCTCATAACCGGCAAAGTTTTATAAAAACGGTTCTGCAGACTATCCATGGAAATAGTTTCACCCGTTGTTCCCTCGTTAAAGAACCCGTCCAGCAACGCTTGTTCGTGCGCCTTCAGCGTGCTCCACTGCGACCGATCTTTTTGCAATATAAAGTTGTAATCTTTTTCGTGCATCAGACCGAGCATGCGTTCCTTCTGCACCTCTTCGATGACCAGGTAGCCGCGCACCGCGAGATCCACGATGGAAGCGGTAATGTCCCGCATGTTGGCGGAGTTATCCACTAGCGTGCCTGCTTCGCCAGGTGTGAGTTGATTAGGCGGCTCGTATTGCGCGGGGATAGGTCGCAGCCTAGGATCGCGGCCGCGCGTCCACCACAAATAAAACATCAGGCAGAACACACCAACAGGCAGCAACAGCGGCCAGTTACTACGCAAAAATCGCCCGATTATATCTGCAGCGGTAGGCTCGCGAATCGCGCCTTTATCAATTGCCACCGCGACCGTCAAACCGGCGTGGTAAGGAAGCGGCGCAGTGGTTCGCACTTCGACGCCATTCCCGGCGATATCAATCTCCGCATCCCGCGCGTGCGACCCGTACACGCCGGTAAAAGCCGTCGCTCGAATATTGCTGGCCCCAGCCGGCAGAATAATATCCGCATGCGCCGATTGGATCGGCACATCCCACTCGTCGCCCGTCACGTTCCAATACAGTTCGTCGTGATCCTCAAAAAATCTAATCGCGTCGCTGACGGTGTACTCGATGGAGATCGTTTGCACCGAATTATCCGCATCGAGAATATAAATTTTGAGCTTGCGATAATGCCGCACCCGGCTGGAATCGAATTTAAGTTGATGCCCGCTCCCGTCGGTAACCCGTTTCACATCGAGGAACAAGGTGTAATTCAGACCTTGCGGCGTCATGTACTCCACCGGAATGGAACGATACAGTCCGTGCCAAGGGCCGCCGATGAAATGCGCTCGGATCGTTTCCGTCACCTCGATGGTGCCATTACTACTGACCACGATGTGCGCATCGAAATTCTCAATGCGCAGTTCCTTGGCCTGCGCGCCAGCCACACCCCACAACGCAGTAATCCCGATCAGCGTAACCAGCACGAAATGACGCGCTGCTGCTCGTGCGAGCCAATCCGGCCGCACGTAGCGATAACACTCTATAAACATGAATCGGGAACCCTGCGCGCTCATGCTGACGCGGCGGGCGTATTGAAGCTGACTTTAGGCGCTTCGCGTTCAGCGGGCGCCGAAATCTCAAAAAATTCGCGCGGCTTGAACCCCAGCATACTGGCAAAAATGTTGGTTGGAAATTGTTGAATTTTGGTATTGAGATCCCGCACCACGGCGTTGTAATAACGCCGCGCATTTTGCACCGCATCTTCAATCTGCGTCAGCGAAGCCTGCAAGGAGGTGAAGCTTTCCACGGCGCGCAATTGCGGGTACGCTTCGGCCAGCGCAAACAAATTTTTAAGCGCGCCCGAGAGCATATTTTCCGCCTCCGCTTTCTCGGCCGGCCCGCTGGCGGACATGGCCCGATTACGCGCGTTGATGACCGCCTCAAGCGTCCCTTTTTCGTGCGCCGCGTAGCCCTTGACGGTTTCCACCAGGTTAGGAATCAAGTCGTAGCGCCGTTTGAGTTGCACATCGATATCCGCCCAGGCGTTGTCGGTCTGCACCTTGAGCCGCACCAATCCGTTGTACATTCCAATCGCAAAAACAAAGATCAGAACGACAATTCCCAAAATAACAAAACCGGTCATGCCATGACCTCGCGTAATGGCGTAAACCTCACGCTATAGCGTGTCAATATACGTTGCCAACACAATCGGTGTAAAGGCACTCCGCATGTCGATCGGTTCGCGCAGGGTGCCTAGTCAAACCGTAAGGAGTCACGGATCGTGTTTGGACGATTGACAAAATTATTGGTCTTTTTGAAAAGGACAAGGAAGAAAAATCGCCATAAAAACTCTGAAGCCAGCCTTGCGGCTGGCCTCGCACCCGAATTCCGAAGAACGCGGGGGATAAAAATCACAAAGTCAGATTACGCTTTACACGATTTGGCTTAGCCAAATACCAATACTATTTTCGTGCGATATGCTAATGCCTGCAACTACCGACTCGCCGTATACACTTCTAGCGCCTCGTCTGTCCCGGGGGCTACCGTTACTCTGGTACCAGACAAGTCGCACCGCAGCGCTCTGTATCTGTACCAAGTCACGACGACGGATCAGTACGGCGGA
>Ga0209625_1000477_pt1 | contig 10343 bp, 12 predicted proteins | sample JacPin_JW_Ref_M2_FD_187960 | JGI IMG/M metagenome (GOLD analysis project Ga0209625, IMG submission 187960) | Forest soil microbial communities from Algoma, Ontario, Canada - Jack Pine, Ontario site 1_JW_Ref_M2 (SPAdes) (version 2) | ecosystem: Environmental > Terrestrial > Soil > Boreal...
AGACGGTAACCGTCCTATGAGGCGCGTTTATCAGAGGTGCCTCAAAACCGCCCGGTCTCGCGAAGATTTTTGGATGTACGACGCCAAACGTTTCGCTTTCATGCGGCAAATTGCAAAAATCTGTAGCCCTGTCACGGCGACGAAAGCCTAACACGCTTGGTTAGCCAAGTATATTATTGCCCCAGTTCTAATCGGCGGTAAAAGGGGTGGAAGGATCCGCATCTGGCGCCATTCGAATCCCGGCGACCCCGCAATCTTGCACCCGTACGTTCCGTGTGCTACTTTCCGTCGCGGCCACCCTCGAGTGATCTCCCGGTGAAAACAAGCGAACTTTGGAAGCCTGCCAACCGCCAGGAATCGGAGCTTCTCGAAAAACTCGATCCCAAGCGTCTACCCCACCACGTCGCCATCATCATGGACGGGAATGGCCGCTGGGCTGAACGCAGGCATTTGCCGCGCGTTGCAGGCCACCGGCAAGGGGTTAAAGCGGCTCGCGAGATCATCGAAGCCTGCGCGCGCCTGAAATTGCCGTGCTTGACTCTCTACGCTTTCTCCCGCGAAAACTGGACTCGGCCACAGGCGGAAGTTGAATTCTTGATGCGCCTCTTGCGGGAATATCTAAAGAGGGAACTGCCCGCGATTCAGAAGAACAACATTCGCCTCAGGATCATCGGCCGTGAATCGGGTCTGCCCGCTGCAGTGCTTCAAGATCTGGAACGAGCGATGGAACTAACGGGCAGCAACACGGGGATGAATCTTGTAGTCGCGCTCAATTACAGCGCGCGCGCGGAAATCGTTGACGCCTTCAATTCCATGCTTCAACAAGCCCGCGCGAATGATCAATCGGAATACCGGGCCGATGAGGAAGCGATTTCGTCCCATCTCTATACCGCGGGCCTCCCCGATCCAGACCTTCTCATTCGCACGAGTGGCGAGATGCGCGTGAGTAATTTTCTTTTATGGCAAATCGCTTACGCAGAAATTTACGTCACCGAGACGCTCTGGCCCGATTTTTCGCGCGCCCGCCTTCTCGAGGCCCTGATCGATTACCAGAAACGCGAACGGCGCTACGGCGGTCTGGGCGCTACTCATTCGGAACACGAACGCGGCTGGCACCGCAAGCGTTCCGCGGCGGCGAAGGGCTGACGCCGAATGCTCCTCCGCATTCTTACAGCTCTCGTCCTGATTCCGATCGCGGTCGCGCTGGTCTGGTGGGGACCGGCGTGGATTCTCGCAGCAGTGGCCGCTTTAATCGCAATCGTCGCCCTCCTCGAGTTTTTCGATCTTGGCGAACGGATTGCGATGCGGCCGTTCCGCAAGTGGACGGTTGTTTGTACCGCAGGATTGTTCTATTCCCAGTATTCGCTTGGCCTGGTTGAAACACATTCTCTCGCGGAAGGTTATTCGATCGTGCGTAGCGCCGCAGGAGGCGTGCTCTCAATCGAAGCTGTGCTTTTGGTTTTTGTCTTCGGTGCCGTGGTGACCGGACTCACCACACGCTGGGCCCTCCATGAAGTGCTCCCCGCAATGGCGATCAGTTCGGCGGGGCTTCTGTTTGTTGCTCTGCCATTCAGCTACCTGGTTCGCATCAATGAAATCAATCTCGTTGGGCGGAAGCTGGTGCTGTTCACACTTTGCCTCGTCTGGGCGGGAGACATTCTCGCTTACTTTGTCGGCAAAGGATTGGGCCGGGTTCCCATGGCTCCGGCGCTAAGCCCTAAGAAGACCTGGGAAGGCGCCCTCGGCAACGCGCTTGCATCGCTTCTGGTAGGAGTGTTTTTTGCGAAGTGGCTGCAGGTGGATGCGATCCAAATGCTCGTAATCGCTGGATTAGCAAATGTCGCCGGGCAAATGGGTGATCTGATCGAGTCAGCGTGGAAGCGCGGCGCAGTCGTAAAAGATTCGAGCAATTTGTTGCCGGGACACGGCGGGGTGCTCGACCGCATCGATAGTCTCATACTCGCAAGTCCTATCGTCTGGGCAGCCTATCAATGGTTTGCAAAATGATGAGCGAAGTAAGCGCTAACTTTCGGCCGCGATTTAGCGGACGAATTCGATCGAGTGGGATCTATATGTCGCGGCTCGCCGATCTAGCGCTTAGGCGTCAAAGTCGGCAACTTCGGAGCGGGCGTGTTCGAAGCGCGCTTGCGCTCGGAAGGATCCCAATCTTCGGGCGGAAATGCGATTCGCCAGAACAATGGCGAGGGCTCGGAAAATTCAATTCCGACTTCCATTTTGCCGGCGTCTTTCTGGCCAATGAAAGAAACGGTGCAGGGGAGCTCTTCGGCTGTCTTGGGATTGACGATTGCGATCTGCTGGGCGCGCGCCACGCGATTCGTCATTTTGATCATGCAGCCATTGGCGTTCACCGCGACTGTGTACGTCTGTTCCTCGAAATTCTGGGTACCGGCCTTTCCACGGACGATAACGGGCATTGCGATCTGAACGCGTTGAGTGCGCCGTCGTTCCGAAGTGGCTTCGCTGGGGCCAGTTATGGAGTTTTTGATCTCAGCCATCAATCATCTCCCGAACTTCGTGAAGCAAATGTCGCGAATGCTCAACTGACACGGCGGGTACGCCCGACCCGACTCAAATTCTACACTGCCCGCTCGCACCTTCCGCCCGGGATATCAAGTGCAGGCGTACCAATCGTCAACACTGTTCGACACCGACCGTTGACCAGCGAGCGCCCCCCGTCACCATCGCCATTCGCAAAATCCCCCAATCCTCTATAAAATTGCTCTCACATGAAACGCATCTCGATTCTGGGGTCAACCGGCTCGATCGGCAGGCAATGTTTAAGGGTCACTGATTCGTTGCCCGGCCGATTCGAAATTGTCGCTCTCGCGGCTGGATCAAACATCGCTCTCGCCGCCGAACAAGTCGTTCGGCATCGCCCTAAGATCGTGTCTGTGGCCACCGAAGCGGGGGCGCGCAAGCTCTGTGACATGCTGAGCGGGTCTCGCCAGCCTGCTCCGGAGATATTGTTTGGCCCTGAGGGAATCGAGCGCGTCGCGACTCATCCCGACGCCGAAATCGTAGTGTCGGCCGCGGTGGGCGTCGTAGGCCTGCCGGCAACATATAAGGCGATCGAATGCGGCAAGCAAATCGCCCTCGCAAATAAGGAGGTGCTAGTCGCAGCTGGGGAAGTGGTAATGGCCGCGGCGCAGCGGCATGGCGTGTCGCTCCTCCCAGTTGACAGCGAGCACAACGCCATTCATCAGTGTCTGAGGGCGGGACAGAATCGTGAAGTGAAGAGACTGGTGCTTACCGCTTCGGGGGGTCCGTTTCGAAGGACACCGATTTCGAAGCTAGGTCGAGTAACCCCCAAGCAGGCGCTCGCGCATCCGAACTGGAAGATGGGCCAGCGAATCACCATCGATTCTGCTACTTTGATGAACAAGGGCTTCGAAGTAATCGAAGCGCGATGGCTCTTCGGAATGGGCCTCGATAAAATCCAGGTCGTAATCCACCCGCAATCAACAATTCATTCCATGGTGGAGTTTGTAGATGGCTCGATCCTTGCACAGCTTGGGCCAACCGATATGCGCATGCCAATTCAATATGCGCTAACCTATCCGGAGCGGGTTCCGTCGAATGGATGCGCTCTCGATTGGTCTACTTTGCGTGAACTCGACTTCGAGGACGTCCCGGTTCGCAAATTTCCGTGCTTGGAGCTTGCGAAACAGGCAGTCCGCGAGGGAGGGCCTTTGCCGTGCGCGTTAAACGCAGCGGACGAAATTGCGGTTGCAGCGTTTTTGGAACGCAAGTTGCCGTTTCTCGGAATCGCTGCTGTGATTGAGAATGTGCTCTCGCGAATGCCTCGGACGCCGATAAACGAGATTGAGGACGTGCTCGCGGCAGACCTCGAAGCTCGGCGCCTTGCGCGGGCAGCGATAGCGCGGCGCAAGAAATAGGGCCAGCGTGTAGCAGGGTTGTGAACCGCGGCGCCAGAGTTGAGGTCGCCTGTTATTGCACAACGCTGTACAATCTAAATGAGGCAATTATGGTCGACTTGCAGAATGGTCTTATAGCTCTCGTCTCCGTCACCGTTGTGCTCGGCATAATGATCTTGGTGCACGAATGGGGACATTTTGTGGCCGCGAAATTGGCGGGCGTTCGCGTAGAGGTTTTTTCATTTGGGTTTGGAGCCAGGATATTTGGCGTCAAGCGCGGCGACACGGACTATCGATTGAGTGCGCTACCCTTCGGTGGGTATGTTCGGATGGCCGGCGACAACCCGGTGGAGGAGCGTACCGGGGCGCCCTACGAGTTTCTTTCTAAGCCTCGCTGGGTTCGTGTCCTGATTGCAATAGCCGGGCCAGCGATGAACATCCTTCTCGCTTTCCTGATCTTCTGGGGAATATTTTGGCTGAAGGGTGTGCCTGAACCGGAGTATCTGCAGCAGACGCCGCAAGTCGCCGCGATGCCGCAGAATCCCCCCATTACGACTGGCATTCAGGCCGGCGATCGCATCGTCGCAGTAAACGGCGTGAAGACGCCAACTTGGGACAAAGTGTTCGAGCAAATTGCTAAAGCAAAGCCGGGAAGTTCGGCGGAAATTACCGTAATTCGCAATAATGCCGAGCAGACCTTTACGGTGCCTGTCGCCTCCGTCAAATCCGACGCGTTCAATGTTCTCGGGTATCCGTCCATGGCTCCAGTAGCAGACGAAATTGCCATCGGCTTTCCCGCTGAAAAGGCGGGAATGCGCCCAGGAGACACCATCGTTTCCATCAATGGCAAGCCAGTCGCGACCTGGCCACAATTGGTTGAGGTAGTGCGCGCTTCCGAAGGTCGTCCGATCAACTTCGTTGTCCGCCGTAACGGTCAGGAAATTCCACTCGAAATCACACCGACGCATGGACTGGGCAGCGACGGCGAATCCGTATGGCAGATTGGTGTCTCGCCGCGAACCAATGATACCTATCATCGTCAGGGTCTCGTCGCGTCGGTGAGAGATGCGGGCATGGCGACCGTGGGCGGGATGCGCCAGATTTTCGATGTGCTCGCCGGGCTTTTCACTGGGAAAGTCTCAATTCGGCAACTTCAGAGCGTCGTTGGAATCGCGCGCGAATCAGGACGCGCGGCCAAGGGCGGCCCTATGCGCCTCGTCGAATTTATGGCCATCATCAGCCTAAACCTCGGCTTGCTCAACTTGCTTCCGATTCCAATTCTTGACGGCGGCCACGTGTTGATGCTTGCAATCGAAGGTGCACTCCGCAGGGATCTCAGCGTTACAGTAAAGGAGCGTTTCGTCCAGGTTGGCCTCGTCTTTCTCTTGGGCATATTCGGATTTGTGATGTACAGCGACATCTTGAAGTTAATTCAGCACCATTGATCTCCCGCAGACTAACTTGTCGCCGGCACCTCCGCGTAGAATGTCGAGTTTGCGAACTATGCGTTTTGTGTTGTAGGGCTTAATTTGCTCATCGTAACGGACTTTTGTTAGAGTTGACGTACCATGCCCTCTATATTCCGCGAACTCGGCGAAACATTCTCGACGCTCTACAAGGGCTTCAGCATCACCCTCCGCACGATGTTTGGCAAAACGACAACTGAACGCTATCCCGAGGTCCCGCCCAGCGTCGCGCCTCGCTATCGCGGCATTCATGTGCTCCAGCGCGACGAAAACGGTTTTGAGAAATGCGTCGGTTGTTTTCTCTGTGCCGCAGCATGCCCCGCAAACTGTATTTACATAGAAGCTGCTGAAAACACCGAAGCCAATCGAATCTCTGCGGGCGAACGCTATGCCCGCGTTTACAACATCGACTACTCACGCTGCATTTTCTGCGGCTACTGCGTTGACGCTTGCCCCACGGACGCCATCACCCACGGACACAACATTGAACTCGCCCCGTATGACATAAACGCGCTGATCTACCGCAAAGAACAACTTCTCGAACCTTGGCCGCCGCGCTCCGTAGCGTCGCCATCCTAACCCCGCGTCCCTCGTTCGCGTTTAACGACCTCGATCTCATCGAACGCAGCGCATCAGCATGCATCACCAGAACTTGAGTCGCGCTCTTTCGATGACCCACACCAGCGACACGCGAGCCGTAGATACGAGAAGGTTATTTCGATTCTTCGAGAGCGATCGCACGCCCTGACGTACTTCGTCCCGCCCTTCGGGGCCGACTCCGCGTGACCCAGTGGAACAGAACCTTGTAGCCTCATCCTCGAAGGCTTCGTTTTCTTCCACTCGGCACGCCACTCCCTGAGTAGGGTAGGCCACGCCTTGCTCCTCCCATCACTTAGACGAAGTAACGCAAGATGCGAAATGGCGCGGTTCGTGTTTGGCGAAAGGATCTTTAACCTCTGCCGCTAATGAATAGATTATGTTCGCGGGCATGGGGCTGCGGGTGATTGAGGTGCGCGGAAGGCTAAAGGGCTCCGCTACCGGCGGCTGCGCTGCGCCGGCGCGCGGACGGCTCGCGCCCGGCTGGTACACGCCGCGGGCGTGATCGCGTTGACGCTCTGCGTCGCAGCCATCCTCGAACGCTGGTGCCATGGCAGCGGCGGATCAGCCGGTAGCGACGGGTTTTGGCGCGACGGGATTACGGCCGGGATTGGATCGGGGCAGGCAGTCGCAGCATTATTTTCGATTCAAAGAGCGAAATGCTTTGTGGGCGCGACAGACTACCGCAAGAGTTGTTTCGACCGACTCACCCACAATTGGCGAGTCATTAGATGAAACACCCTTACGCTGCAGAATGCTGCCAGAAATCAGGCAATCGCAACAGTAATTCGATCGGTGATCGAATACTTGCGGGTGCGACAGACCATCACGGTTGTTTCGGCGCAGACAGCCACAATTGGAGGAGTTATCGGTTGGGCCTCTTCTCGCACCGTACCGTCTCTATTTGCACCGTGATAATGGGAGCAGGGTGAGGCGATGGCGAGACTGTTTGTTCACCGAAGGCGGAATGCGAGAAGAATTCATTGGCGCGCGTAGGAGAGCTTTTGAAAGTTTTCTGGGATTGAGGGTGCTGTGGAGATGAACGAGCGCCGGAGATTGCATCGTGCGGCAAGCAGTGGCGGCGCGATCAAGAGCGGGCTGGGCAGCCGAGTCGAGCGTTGCGGCGCGAGTGATGGAGCGGATGGCAGTGAGTCGAGCAGCTGGCCGAACAGTGCGTCCGGCCGCCGAGCGATCGAGCGAGTCGACTGTGGCGGGATCGGCAGCCGCGGCGCGTTCCGGATTTTTTCGGGCGAGGAGCCATTGCGCCAGTCGCGCCTGCACTTCGGCCTCGACCCACTCCTCAAAAATTTCGTGCAGCTCCTTGCGCAGATTGGCGACGGCGTTCAGACGGCTGAGACGAAAGGATTCGATCGAGGCGTCGGACGAAGTGAAGAGATATTCGATAGGCCGGTCGATGGCGTCCTCTTGCGACGCCGAGCTTTGCTTTGCATCCCCCTTGGAGCGCGGCATTACCGATAAAGATATCATACACGTTATTACCGTCTAGAGTACGGGTTGGGAGTACTGGGTGGGGAACGGGGCGCGCGATTGATCGTGCGTACAAACGCGGAGATGGGGCGGGGAGGCCGAAGAGTTACGGACAGAGGCGCCGAGAAGGCGACGGTGGTAGGAAAGGAACGAACGCGGGCCAGAGCCAAGCATTTACGATCTGCGGCTTGAGTTACGCAGGCGCAGGCTGAAGCCTACGCTACTGAAAAGCGAGGACAAGAAGCGTCTGCGAGACGCCGGCGGGCGAAAAGAGCCAGCGCGATCGGAGAACAAGTACTGAGGAGAACGCGCGCCGTAGGTAAAAGTACGGAGATGCGAGCCAGTCGCGATGCGCGATAAGAATTTCAACACCGGCGTGAGAGGCGTGCTGCTCGACGCGGGTCATTACGAGCGCATGGGCTCGGCGCTCTGGCTCTACTCGTGGCTCATCCTGCGGCAGACGCACCAAACTGGTTCAATCGGCTGGGTTTTGGGCGGCGCGCCGGTGAGCTACCGCGAGATCGAGGAAGAGACCGGCTTCAACCGGCGCACGCTCGAGGGCTGGTTCCGCCGACTGCGGCGCGAAGGCTACATTGAGACCAGCGCCACGCCGACTGGCGTAGTCGTACGGATTACCAAGGCCAAAAAATATTCACAGACCACCCGCAGAATTGCGGAGCGGTTACGCCAGGTTGCGGCCACCCCCACGCCAAATTGCGTAACAACCGATCCCCAAAATGCCCAAATTCAGCAGTTTCCAGCGCGGATGGTTAGTTCATCGATAGAAAGAATAAAAGATAAAGAAAAAAGGCGCGAATTCCACAGGCATTTACACAGAGAAATCCACAATCCGAGCGTTTTTTTAGAAGAAAACCCTTCCGGGCTGGAAGAAGACACTGCGGAAACAAGTGCAGATCGCGGCGGCGACGCAATTTCTGAAGCTGCGAGGCGTGCGCGTGTGGAAGAGATTCGCAGTCGTTTGGGCGGAGCGAAGGAACACTATTCGTACAACGCGCGAGAATTTTTGCAGCTGTTGCGCGCGGAGCGCGACGAAGCAGTGCGGCGCGAGATGCGAGCGGGCACAGGGCCGGAGGTGCGGCGTCCATGAAATTACTGCGTGGAATCAGAAGGGAAGTGACGCACGGCGGCATCGTGCCGCGCGGGTGGCAGATGGCGTGGTATGAGCCGCGCCGGCGGACCGGCGTGTACTATCCGCGCCCGCTGAATTTGCTGCTGCGCGTCCTGCGCGAGTTCGTCTATCGGGTGCAGTTGGCAGTGCGCGCGCCGCGCCTCGAGTGCGCGCAGGTGTTTGACATGGAGCGCTTGCATCGTGAACGCGAGCGCCTGGCCGAGGAGTATGCGCGGGGCTACATGGGCGGATGGCGCGAATGTTTTCGCGCGTGCCTCGATGTGGTGGAGGAGGAGATCGCCTGCGCGCATGGAGTGTATGACGCGTACGACGTGGCGGGCTGGCTTGCGGCCGGTTCGGAGCCGGGGAAAGAGAATTAGACGAGTAGCGTAGGCTTCAGCCTGCGCCGACGCAGAAACACAATTCGATCGCGAATGCTTGGCATGGTCGCGAAATCGTTCCTTTGAGATGTCGCAAAACAACTGAGCGGACGTTCCTTAGAATTGCGAAGCACAGCACGTAGCGGCTTGTGGCGCAGGCTGAAGCCGACGCTGCCCAGGAGGCGATGAATGAAGGCGAGCGAAATATTTGACTCGTGCCACGGACGTTACCGCAATTTGCGCGAATGGCTCGCCGAGTCGACGGGCCAGATCCGCGCGCTCGATCCCGAATCACCCTACGACGGCTACCACTGGCGTCCGGCGCAGGCGCGAGCCGCGGAATTCGTAGCCGACTACGAGCGCATCGGACGCGCGGCGCTGCGACGTCCGGAATGGAGGGGCAGGCTCAAGCTATTCGAGATTTACTTTTTGCATAGCATCGACTATCGGCGCGCGATTTCGCTGGTGGGCGTGGCGGAAGGCACGTTCGATTACTGGCTCGGGGAAGTGAAACGCGCCGTCGGCCGCGAATTCGCACGCACCGGTTTGTTTCCGCCGTGGCGCTATTTTCGCGTGCGTGAGTAGCGGTTTCAGTGGCACAGGCAATCGTGTTTACCTGAGAACCGAAGGGCCGGTGCCAACATAAAAATAAATCGCGGCTTGCGCCATACCTGCAAAATCAAAGAACACGTTCTTTTGTTTTCTCGTTTCACGATACCACGCTTGTAGCAACTTGGGGCACAGGCAGGATTGCCTGTGCTACTGAATTCATCGGTGCTTACTTCTTGCGGTCGCGCTTCAGAAAATAATCGCGGATGATCGGGAAGCCCAGCGTAAACGGCAACCACATCAAATTCTTCATCAGCGTCGAACGCTTCTCTAAGCGGTCGCGCATCGCCTCGGATTCCACCTGCTTCTGAGCCATCACGGCGCCGATGTACTTCAGAAAATCAATGCCGCACTTTTCGCACTTGCCGCCCGTGCGCTGCTCGTGATGGCACGACGGGCACTCGTAACGCATCGTGTGATGACAACGCTGGCAGAAGCGCGCCACTTCGCGCACGTCGGCGCCGCACTTCGGACATTTCAGTGTGCGCTGGGTTCTAGCGTTCGCAAGGGTGGGATCGAGTGACGTGGGAGCGCCCGGCTTGGTCGCGCGATTGGTCGTGGGAGACGATGCAGCGCCGGGATTGCTGGCAGCGTCGGCTTTGGGTGGCACAGGCACTCCTGCCTGCCCTGAGGTGCGAAGGGCTTGTGCGCTTTTCTCGGCCAAAGTTGGCGTTGTGGTCGCAGACTTATCCGCGTTGTTTGGTGCACCGGTGCCAGACTTGTCCCCGATCGCTTTATCCGAGGTCGGACCGCTCATGATGAAATTTTACCGGGACGC
>Ga0209625_1000479_pt1 | contig 10322 bp, 9 predicted proteins | sample JacPin_JW_Ref_M2_FD_187960 | JGI IMG/M metagenome (GOLD analysis project Ga0209625, IMG submission 187960) | Forest soil microbial communities from Algoma, Ontario, Canada - Jack Pine, Ontario site 1_JW_Ref_M2 (SPAdes) (version 2) | ecosystem: Environmental > Terrestrial > Soil > Boreal...
ATACCCACGACGAGGGCTGTCCAGAGGATTTTTTTTCGAGCCGCTTCGCGAAATGTGATGGAGGCGATAACCCAAACCGAATTCATAAGCCGCGATCCTCGCCCACGATTTCCATAAAGAGATCCTCAAGGGAAATACGCTGGGGCGTAAATTCAAAAGGCGCGCTGCCGGATTGGACGAGATAGCCAAGAATTTCCGGCAGTTCCTCGCGGGAATTGGCAGTGAGGGTGAGGCTTTCGCCATCGAGCGGGCTGCACTTGGCCCATTGCGAGAGGCCTGCAACTGTTTGCGGTGTCAGCTTCCGCGCGCGCACGGTTACGCGCACTTTTTCGTCCTGGTGGCTGCGAAGATCGCGCGTGGTGACGATCTCTCCATCACGGATGAAGACGACTTGATCGCAGGTGACTTCGATTTCGCTCAGTAGGTGGGAATTCAGGAAGACTGTTGCGCCGCGATCACGTTGCGCGCGGATGATATCGCGGACCAGGCGGCGCCCCATAGGGTCCAGTCCCGAAGTGGGTTCATCCAGAAAAATGACTTCAGGATCGTGGATGAGCGCCTGAGCCAAGCCGATGCGCTGAAGCATGCCTTTCGAAAAGCCCTGCAAGCGCTTGCCCTGATGGGGCGCGAGCCCGACGAGATCGAGAAGATACGGCACTCGCTCGCGCAGCTTTCCCGCATCCATGCCGCAGAGACGGCCATGAAATTCGAGAAGCTCGGTTGCCGTGAGCCACTGATAAAAACGGAAATCTTCAGGCAGGAATCCGATCTTGCGGCGGATTTCCACGTCACCGGAAGGCGCCCCGAGAACAAAAGCTTCGCCGCCGCTTGGGCTCACCAGCCCCAGCAACATTTTTATGGACGTGCTCTTGCCGGCTCCGTTGGGACCCAGAAATCCAAAGATTTCGCCACGCGGGACGCTGAGCGACAAGTTCCGCACAGCGATCTTGTCGCCGAAAACCTTACGCAGATTGCGCGTTTCGATGGCAAAGCTATTGGGCTGAGTCAGGGCGTTCCTCTAGACCGTCCCTCTAAAAAACAGGCCCTCATTTCACTGAGTCCGCCAAGTCAACGGCATGGCTAGAATCTCCAAAACCCGTGAGCAGGTAGCCTCGTCCGTTTTTCGCCCAGATCAGGGCGTAGCCCGGACCGCGCCTTCCGGCCATGCTCAAGAGGGTGCCTTTTGCGCCAGCCACCTTCACGGCCTCGTAAGAGCGAAGAAAACGTGGCACGGCGATGACCAGCGTGGATTGCCAATTCACTGTTTGCAGAAATTCTCGAGCCTGGCTCGGGTTCATGCCTGCGGTTTCGAGCCCGATTTCCGCCAATTTCTCGACGTCGACTCCTTGCGGAACGTTTACGATCGGGTTAGGCCCTTCGCGCAAGCGCAGGCAATCGCTATATTCGGTGGAGGATGGGGTGGGTCCGCTAATGTTATTGGCGAGGGTCTGGCTGGTGCTTGCCGGAGTCGGGCAGTGCCCGTATTGGATTTCGACGGCCCTAGGAATTTCCACTTTGAGCGGCGCGCCATTGAGCGCCTGCGGAACAGACATTTCCGGGTGTCCCGCCTGACTGAACACGGTTTGCAGACGGTCGCGATTCAGAGTCATATCAAAAGCGTGGCGGCCAGTAACTACAAACTTGGGTGGGTCTTTTCGGTCGCTTATCACAGATACGTCAAAGCCACTTAACTGCGCCGCGGCAGCGGCGTCCGCCGCCGGCTGATCCGGCTCGTTGGCGGCTACCACGACGTCATCGGAAATCATCTGCGCGATCATCTGGTGCAAGGCCGGATTCGCATTGGGGTCGGTGAAGGCGGAGAGATTCACGTTCACCGCCTGAACCTTTTGCATCCGGAGCGACCGGAAGAATCGCCCCAAGAGATCACGCCCTGAAGGAAAGCCAACAAATGCTGCGACCAGAACGGCGCCGAGCACTGCAGGCAAAAACTTCTGCCATCTGTTCCGCGAAGCTTCTTGTAACATGTGAACTCCCTTTTACGGCAGGTTGTGGAAGTTTGTGCCGCCGAAGCTGAAGATAAGATTAAGAATCCGCCTCCGGCGCTTACTTCCGGAGTTTAGCTCTTCCCCGGCGTTTCGAATAGGAAGCATGGAAAAGCGGTGCCAGCATCGCTCGAGGGAGTAGGTATTTCAGACGCGCGTCGTGCTTTCATTTGCAGGTGCTAAGGTCCGTGAGCTCAATACCTGGTGGATTTTGCGAAGCAATTCGTCGCGCGTAAACGGCTTCGAAACCAGCACAGCATGAGGATCGACCAGCCCTCGGCTCACGAACCCGGTATAGCCGGACATAAACAACACCTTGGCTTCCGGATGCAGAGAAGCAAGCCTTTCCGCAACCGCGGGCCCATTCATACCAGGCATGATCATGTCCGTCAGAAGAAGATGGATCGGCTGTTTATATTCGCCCGCCAAGGCGAGGGCTTCTTCCCCATCCCCGGCTTCCATCACTGTGTACCCGTTCTCTTGAAGTAAGGTGCAGGTGAATGTTCTGAGCGAGACTTCGTCCTCGACGACCAAGACCGTCGCGGAGCGCTGTTGGGAGGTGGCGGTCTCGGGCGGACGGCTCGCTTGGACTTCATCGAGCACTCGCGGCAGATAGAGCTTGAATGTTGCCCCGAGCCCGGGTTCGCTATAGACCCAAATATAGCCTCCGCTTTGCTTGACGACGCCATATACCGTGGCGAGGCCCAGACCAGTGCCCTTTCCTCGAGCCTTGGTTGTGAAGAAGGGCTCGAAGATATGAGCCTGCGTCTCGGCGTCCATGCCCATGCCGGTGTCTGAGATGGTGAGCAGGATGTAATCGCCTGGGACCATGGGCGTGCGCCGCTGCAGCTCATCTTCTTCGATCATCAGGTTGCGCGTCTCGATCATCAATTTGCCGCCCTGCGGCATGGCGTCGCGAGCATTCACCGCGAGATTCATGATGACCTGCTCGATTTGGCCCTGATCACCACGGATGGAGTGCAACTCCGGGTCCAGCTTCGTTTGCAGCTCAATATCCTCGCCAATCAAGCGAAGCAGCATCTGAGCCATGTCTGAAATGATGGCGTTTAGATTGAGTGTTTTTGTATCCAAAACCTGCTGCCGGCTAAAGGCCAAAAGCTGGCGCGTCAGAGCGCTCGCGCGTTCGCCTGCTCTGCGGATCTGCTCCACTTGGCCGCGGACGGGACTCGCCGGCTCGATTCGATCCAACGCCAATTCGCTGTAACCAATGATGACTCCGAGCAAATTGTTGAAATCATGCGCCACGCCACCGGCCAGGCGGCCGATGGCTTCCATTTTTTGCGCTTGCCGCAATTGATCCTCGAGATTGCGCTGCCTGGTGATGTCCTGCACCATCAGATCGAAATGGTCAATCTCGCCGGCTTGGTTCCTCACGACATGGCTGCTGAAGCGCACCATGATCGGCGATCCGGTTCGGTGCTTCCACTCCACCTCGATATCTTTGGGATATTCCGTTTTTCGCGACTGCTCGATGACTCGCTCGCGATCGACCGGATTCCGGTAGACGTCCGCATTCATATTCAAACTGAGGAGATCGCTCTCAGAGCTGTAGCCGAGCATTCGGACCACCGCCGGATTGGCGAGCAGGATTCGTCCGTCCAGCATGGTTCGAAGAGCCCCGTAGGGCGAGTTTTCGATCACCGAGCGGAAATTTGCCTCCGAGCGGCGCAGAGCTGCTTCCATCTCGATGCGTTCGGTAATATCTCGCACAATGGCGGCAGAGCCAGTCAGGCGTCCCGACTGATTCCTTATCGGCGAAACAGTGAGCGAGACGTGTACGTGTTTGCCATCCTGTCTTATCCGCACCGTCTCCTGATTCATGACCCCGGCTCCTTTGCGAATCCTCGCCAGGATTTCCTTGGGTTCATGCTTTCGATCGGGGCCAACGATGATGCTCACTGGCATTCCAGCGGCCTCCGCTCGGGAGTAGCCGAACATCTTCTCGGCCCCCGCGTTCCAGTCGGTGATCTTTCCGTCCAGATCGGCCGCGACAATGGCGTCGTCAGAACATTCCACGATAGCCGCCAGGCGACGGAGATCTTCCTCCTTACGTCTTCGTTCGGTGGCCTCGCTTTCCAGGTGGCGAATAGCCCGCGCCAATTCTTCGGTGCGCTCGGCTACTTTCCTTTCCAAGTCATCGTTGAGCTTGCGCGCTTCCTGCTTGGTGCGCTCGCGTTGCTCCACCTCCTGCACGACGGCACGCGTTGCAAGTATGCCCATGGACATAGCTATGAAGAATGCCAGCAGGATCAGCCAAGTGGTTTGGCGCCGAGCATTCGTGTAGTTTGCCTGGCTTTCATCGCGCGCCCGCTGCATCTGCACGGTTTCGAACTGGCTGAAGTCGTTCCAGGCATCGCGCAGCGTGTCGATGTAAGGATTCACTTCGTTCGTCATCACGAGTCTTGCTTGCTCGAATTTACCGCCCTTCAGCATGTCGGTAATTCGAACGACCGCGTCCAAGCTGGCAGCTCGCGCCTGATCGACCTGCCGCAACAGCTCCCGTTCTTTCGGGGATTCAGACCGTTGGTTGAGTGTCTGGATTATGTCCGTAACGCGCTTGATGTTGGATTCCCGCCGGTCGAGCAGGGACTGGAGATCTTCCGGCCGGCGCGAAAGAATTGATGACTGAAGAAGCCGACCGTTCATATTGACATACGTGAGCGCTTCTTGTGCCAACTGAACTTTGCTCCAACGCCTGTAACTAATGTCGTTGAGGTCAGCATTTACCCGAGCCATGCGGCTGAGCCCCAACCAACCAACGACAATGAGAATGGAGACCAGAAAAGTGAAGGCAATGGCTAGTCTGATACCGATGGAAATCCGGCTCATTCTCTTGTTTACCCTCAGCCTCACGCTCAGAGGAATTCGGGAGAATGCCGCAAACTTCTGCAAAAATTGAGACTTGGCGGCTGCCCTGCTTGGCTGACATCAATTTTCCTATGCCTGTGGCAGGGGTCAATCGGTGCGCTTAGCGGCGTTCACGAAGGATTAATAGCGAGGTAACGGGTATTCCGCCCGGAATGCAATGTTTGGCGGTCTAATGCTCGATCTGGTTACGCAGCTTGTGGACCAGACGCCTGCCTGCGCTGTTGAAGCCGGTCAACAGGCCGCCCCAGATGTGCCGGCCGCTCCAAAGCCTTTCGCCGGTGATGGCGTCGTCCACGGTGAGATAGGCGTTGGCCGGCCTATAGCGAAAATGAAAGGACAAATCAGGGCCAAAGCGCCTGTCGCCCTCAGGATTGGCAATACTTCGGGACTCATCTTCCGAGGAGAGCACAAACAGCAATTCCGCCTGATCGCGGCTTTGAACTACCTGGAATCGGCCCCATTTTTCCAACTCGCGGACGGCATCTCCGCCGACGGCGGCGAATCCAGTTTGGTCCTCGAAATAAATGAGTTTTGCAGTGAGAAGGCGCGACGGCAAATAGCGACTCTTTTGGGCGTTGGCCGGGAAGCAATATCCCGAACCGAGGATGAAAATAAGAGCTAGGAGACCGGCCCACTTTCGCATCTTTACCCCGAAGGACTGGCTAGACTTATACACCTTTGCCGCGAGGATGCCCCAGGCATTAATTCTGATGCGAGCTTATGAGTGAAAGGCACGATCCATGCCGTGGACCTTCTCTTTGACTGGAGGATGTTAACAGGCCAAGCAATTCCGAAGTGGGTGCGGGGTCGACAATTGTGCGGGTTGGCAGGGTATGGCAACATGAATAAGCTGCCAGCAGAGGAGGAGACCATGGCCAAAGCAACATTCGGTGCGGGATGCTTTTGGGGTGTGGAGAGCGCTTTCCGGGAACTAAAGGGGGTGACCGACGCCGCCGTGGGTTACATGGGCGGCACTCTGGCCAATCCTACTTACCAGGATGTGTGCACCGATCGCACCGGCCATGCCGAGGTTGTGCAACTCGATTACGATCCCCAACAAATTTCCTACGAACAATTGCTGCGGGCTTTTTTCGATCTACACGATCCCACAACTCTGAATCGCCAGGGTCCGGACTACGGTAAGCAATACCGCTCCGTAATTTTCTTTCACGACGCTGAGCAAGAGCGAGCGGCGCAAAAAATCAAAGATGAACTCGACCGTGCAGGGCGCTTCCCTCGGAAGATCGTGACGCAAATCGTAGCGGCGACCGATTTCTGGCGCGCCGAGGAATACCACCAGCGCTATTTCGAGAAACACGGCGTCGCGGCCTGCAGGACCCATTGATCCGGCGCCGATCGGCGTTCTTTAGATTAATTCTGCGGGATGGAGGCTTGGCTTGCCAGCTTGGCTGACGAGCTTGGTGCCAACCGAGGGCCTCAAGATCATCCTGGTTCTGTTTCTTTCCTTCCTTATCGGTTTCGAACGCGAAGAACATTATGCCGATCCCAATGGCGCGGAACGATACGCTTTTGGGGGCGTGCGGACGTTTCCTCTACTTGGGCTCATCGGCTACGCCTTGAGCCTGGTTTCCGGCGACAATTTGGTTCCGCCAACCGTTGGCTTCGGGGTGATTGGCGCATTTTTGTGGCTCTCTTACCAACACAAACTCGCTACATATAAAAGTGCCGGAGTCACTACAGAGACCTCCGGACTGGTGACCTATCTCGTCGGCGTGCTCGTTTCGCACGGCCAATTGTGGATTGCTACGACGATCGCCGTTACGAGTGTTCTTTTGCTCGAGCTGAAAACAGCGCTCGAAAATCTGTCGCGTCGTGTGCCGAGAGAAGAAATCCTGGCGTTCGCGAAATTCTTGTTTCTGACGGCGGTTATTCTGCCCATCGTTCCCAACCGCACGTTCGGCTCATTTGGATTTAATCCGTTCAAGGCATGGCTGATTGTGGTGGCCGCGAGCGGCATCTCCTACGGCAGCTATCTTCTGCAAAAGGCGAGCGGAGGACGCGGGGGCATGTTCTTATCGGCGCTGTTAGGCGGCGCCTATTCCTCCACGGTAACAACAGTGATTTTGGCGAAGCGCGCGCGGGAAACGCATGCGCCGCGGGTTTGCGCAGGCAGCATACTCATGGCTTCGGGAACCATGTATCTGCGGTTGCTGATTTTACTGGCGCTGTTCAATCGCGGGCTGGCGGCAAGTCTCTTATGGCCCTTTCTAGTTGCGGGAATGGTCGCCTTGGGTTTTGGGTGGTATTGGGGGCGCGTACCCGCTTCAAGCGGCAAGGGCAGCCAGGCGAACCTGCCCATCAAGAATCCTCTGGAACTATCGGCGGCGTTTCTGTTTGCGGGGATGTTCATGGTCTTGTTGGCGGCCTCGCATTATGCGCTCGACCACTTCGGGCGAGGCGGGATCTACGGCCTTGCCGCAATCGCGGGCATGACGGATATAGATCCCTTTGTATTGGGAATGACGCAGTCGGGCCAAGCCTCCGCTTTCGCGGCTCACGCCATCGCCATCGCGGCGTCCAGCAACAATGTGGCGAAGGGATTCTATGCCTTCGGCTTCGCCGACCGGCGAACCGGGTTGCAGGCGCTGGTCTTGCTATCGGCTCTGGCGCTAGTGGGTCTGGTGGCGCTCTTTTTTTAGACGCCTCGTGATCCGCGCTAGGCACGCAACAAGTCAGCCTGCCAATTTTTAATCCGCCGCTTGATCGTTTTGCGGTCGTTCAGCCGTTCGTCCAGCACTTGCCGTGCGAGGGCCGTCAATTCCTCATCTCCGGCAAAGCGGAGCGAAATCAGTTGCGGAGTGGTGAACTCCGGGATGCGAGAGCGCAGATCCATTGGCAGCAGGCGCTCCAACCGCAGGCGCATCTCCAGACGAATCACGCGGTCCTGCACCGTGAGCGTGAACAAACGGGCGTAAAGAACGACAATCAAGAAGGCGATGGCGAGCAGCACGTTCATGATGGAACCGAAAGTAATCCCATACCTTAGCTGGACGAGCCGCCAAATGAAATTAACCATAAAAATTGGAATCGCGACCATGTGGTAAGGGGGAACTACCCTGTTATGATTCTCAAAGCTTTGCGCTTTCTCTTTAGCCATGGGTTTTGCCTCCTTCCTTTCCGCCGGATGGCGAATTCAGCGAACAGTTTCGGGGAACGAAAACACGGGGTCTACATCTACCGGAATATCATTGCTGGCTGCAAGGGACTTCGCCAAATCGTCGGGCATACGGTCGTATTTCGTGAACCAAGCCTCCACGCGCCCGCGGTCGCCGGTGGCCTCCATTTGCAACAGTTCCTTTGCGAGTGAAACGATCGTGGCTGGCATTCGCTCGACGTTGATGGCGTAGCGTCCCGTGCCCGGATCGCGGGCGACGGCGCCTTTCTCGACCAGATAATTGAACTCCATCATTTCCGCACGGCCATGCGCTTCGACGAAGCCAAAACGCACGGTGCGAAAGATTCCGCCAACGTAGGAGGCATAATATTCGGTCCGTTTCTCTTTTGGCATGTCGCCATGCTCGATCAGCCAATCGAGGCCGAACATGCCCACTACGTCCGCTTTGGCCTCTTCAAGGCCGGAGTAAGCGGGCCCAATCGCCTCATTGATCTGCGCGCGGCCGTTTGGCGTGCGCGAATACGCCGGGCCAAGCTCATGGGATATTTCATGCATCATCGTCGTGGCCAGATATCCGTCGCCGGAGGCCTGCGCGGCCTGGTCCGCGCGTAAGAGCCGCTTCGCTATAGGAAGAACGACATAATCCACGCGTGCATCCATAAAATTCTTGAAAAAGATTTTCTTCGAACCTTTCTCCTGATGAATGCGCGGATCATTGGGCAGATTATCAGCAACAGCCTGATAGCCATGGCGCAGATCACCGGCGCGAAACGGAGTATCCATCACTTCCATCGGCGAGCGATGGCCGGCCTTGGAAGGCCGGTCTTCGGGAGCGAGGGGAAGCGCGTCTTGTATCGCCGCAACGTACTTTTGGAAAAGCTCCAGTTTCCGGCTCTCTTCTTCGTTGCGGATCATAACTGCCGCGCCGTAGGAAGTCTTCACGCCGAGGAGATCGTCCAAATAGACTTCGTAGGGGGCGAAGATGACATCAAATTTCGGGTTTTCGAGTTCCAGCCAGGCGATATCACTCGGATAGTAATCGTCATCGAGCAAGGCCTTGGCTCGCAGGCGCAAGAAATTTGTAAATTTCGCGTCGTCGCTGAGTGCAGCGGCTTCATTAAGCGCTCGCGCGGCGGGGTCGAGCCATTCCCTATAGACGACGTGGTAGGGCTCGGCAATGAGCCGATCGCCTTCGCGCCGAACCACCGTTTGAGGCGCATAGAGCGCCGGTTTCTGTTCGGGATGCTGGCGCACGTAGGTTTCCATCTGCTCGCGCGTTAGTCCCGCCGGAAATAGGCCGTGATCCGGCGACATAGGGGCCGCGCCCACGAAGGGCTCGTTATTGCGAATGAGGTCGTAACGGCTGCCGTTGATGATCAAAAAGCGGCGCAGAGCGACATCTGCCGGCGCTTTGCTGGACTCGAGCGAGCGCAGCAATGCGAGTCCCTCCGGATCGCTCTGACGCCAATAAATCTGCTCGAGATATTGGGACGCCTCGACCAATTTTTTGACCAAAGCTTGTTCCCGCGCGCTTAGGCCTTGCGAATGAAAAGGCATGGGGACACGGCGGAATTTCGCCAATCTTTCATTCAAATCGGGAGCGGCCTGCAAATCGCGGGCGGGCGGGCGCGGGGTGTTTCCTGAGCCGGTTTGTTTCAGGGCCGCACGCGAAAGGATGGCGCAAGCGCAAAGAGAAACAGATGTTAACAGCAGAAGCCATTTGGAAGGCATTGCAGGCGCATTCTATCAGAGCTTTTTCAACCGCTACAAAAAGACCTCTACACGGGGCCAGCTATGAGAAAAGACAACCGGAACCTTTTCTCGAGGCCGGGGTTTTACAGGACGATGCAAGAATCGTTGTGGCCCGATGCAGGACAGGAATTCACAGGAGGCATAGATGCGCAAAAACGTCTTAAAGGCGTTCGGGGGAATACTCTTAGCGGGAGTGCTGGCCGCTCCGGTGCTTGTCTCTGCAGGACCACAGCCGAAGCCAGCGCCGCAGGAGCATGAACGGCATCCCGTCATTCGTGAGTCGATCGAGAAAATCGAGGGCGCACGGCACGACCTTCAGGATTACGCCGACCGCGATTTCGGCGGACACCGCGCCAAGGCCGTTGAGCACCTCAATCAGGCATTGAGGGAACTGCACATGGCGATGGATTACGACAAGCACTAAACGCAAAAGACCAACCACGCAGCGCAGATTTTTCAGGGCAGCCTTCAGGCTGCCCTTTTTTTCGTTGAGTGAAATCTATTATCGTTGCTGAAATTCCGGAGCTCCCAGCACGAGCCCT
>Ga0209625_1000480_pt1 | contig 10307 bp, 9 predicted proteins | sample JacPin_JW_Ref_M2_FD_187960 | JGI IMG/M metagenome (GOLD analysis project Ga0209625, IMG submission 187960) | Forest soil microbial communities from Algoma, Ontario, Canada - Jack Pine, Ontario site 1_JW_Ref_M2 (SPAdes) (version 2) | ecosystem: Environmental > Terrestrial > Soil > Boreal...
TCGAAGGTTCGGCGGGGCCTAACGCTCCGTCTGAAGAGTTCAATCAGCTCACATCTCAACTCGCACTCTCAATCCCAGAGGAGAAAGCCGCCAGCTTGGCGAGATTGTTTTTGGGATCCTGCGCCGAAGGCGATTCCGAAGAAATTATGCTCGATGAGGGGATGGAGTTGCGACTTGCCGTGCAGAACTATTACTTCGCGAGGTATGGTGACATTTGGAGGGCTCTCGATGCGTATTCGCAGTGGTGGCAAAGCTCTCGAGCAAATGCGCCTGCCCTCGCACCGACGATAGGAATGGACAAGAATGGACGCTACCGCGTGGTCCTAAAAAGACTGCTCACGTTTGTCGGAAAACATCCGCAAGTCCAGGAGTGGGACTTAGAGATTTCTCGTGAAGGTAAGATACGCGTCTTAGCGATGAAGCTGATTTTTCCCGACCAACCGGGCTGGCTGTTTTACGACCTCCCGTCGCCTTTTCCCTCACTCACCCGTTGAAAATCCGGCTAGCGCCGATTCGAGATGGCCGATTGTGTGTTGCACGCGCTAGCCGTGACCGTCGATTTGTGCCCCCGAACCCCTGTCTCGATGCGTTCAAAGCTGCCTGCGCTTTTTGGACTAACCGCGCGGGCATATCTGCGAGCGCCCTGCGCCGAGTGAGGAGATTGTAAGCAACTCCCGGCTGAAAGCTCGGCTTTTGTTAGCTACTTTTCAGCTGCGTGCTCCATGTCTTTGACAGCGCGGGGTCAGTAGCGTCTCACGATTACTTGAAAGCCCTCGCGGTTGAGCGCCAGCTTGCCCACACGCACGGATTGGCGGTCAGTGTAGGGTCCCACTTCGACGCGATAAAACTTGTCAGCAGTAGGTTCCAGGATGAGAGCGGCAAACCCTTTCTGCCGGAGGGCGCCAGCCAGCCTAAGGGCATCACTTTCACGCGGCGAAGCTGCTACCTGCAACAGGACGGCACCGGACGGAATGAGTGACGCTCCTTGCGACAACGGCTGCCGAACTGCCGCTTCTGGTTGACTGCTACTTCCAGAAGCGTTGGCAGTCGTCTCTGGATGAGGAGGCCCTTCGCGCAAAACCTGGCTCCCGTAGCCCAAGGCGAAGGACACGGCGCAAATCATCAGAAGGACTATGTAGAAACGTCGCTTCTGTCGGGCGTCTAGCATGATTCGGAGTCGGCGAAATCTCGGGCTGCCTTTGCCATTTTCAACTTGCATCGCGCACACTCCTTAAATGGATTTCCTTAAGTGTGTGGCGCTGCAGTCGGTCGCGGCCGCAAACCGAGCCTCTAGGTTCGTAAGGCTAATGTAGATGCTCGCGCTAAGCAATTCTGCGGTTGTCCAAAGATGAAACTTTCACGTTCGCAGTCATGGCAGCCCCAAAGAAACGAGCTTGATGGGCAAACAAATCAGAGAGCCCGACGGCGTTTTGTTTTGCGCTTCTGCAGACCTTCAGCTGAAATATAATCCGCTCCGCGAATCAGAACACGCAATGAACGCTTCCTTCGAGGAAAAGCTGGTTGATGTCTGGCGGCAGGTTCTCGTTGAGAACGCCACCGTGGTGGAGTTAGGTGGAAAACATTATTCAGTTTGGATCACTTCACGGAAAGGCTTGCGGCGGGTGGATTTCGTGCTTGACGGGAACGAGGTTCACGGTAAAACCGACACCTCTAGGTCAAGGTACCTGACCGTTTTAACGTCGCCTTTTAGGGCCTCAATTCACCACATGATGCCACCACGGCAATTCACCTTGGAGTATTGAGGCGCGGCGGCTTGACTTTGTTTCGGGCGGGTCACGATAAGCCCGTGCGAGGGGCTGCTCGTTTAAAGGTTGCGCCACAACGATGGCGCTGCGAAACACGCTCACGCTGGTAATGCTATGGCTTGACGTGGTGTACGATGGTTACTCTGCTAGTGCAGCAGAACTTTTGAGAGGCGTCCTTCCTGCCAATGATCGCGCAAGGCTTCCTTCGCATCCTCAGCTTCTTTGACATCGCCGAAGCGATCGAAATGGAGAAGTTGTACGCGATTCTTGGCTCGGAGGCGGCTCCGCGTACGCAGGCTTTCTCCCGCCGCAGTCCGGAATATGCTCAGACGCAGCACGCCCCGATCGTCGAATCAGTGGAACCAGTCGCCCTTTCGACCGGCGAGAAATTGGAAGCTCGAATCAAGTACTACTGGTTCGGCGTCGTGGCAGTTGAGCTGATCACTGGATTCAAATGTGATTTTGATTCCTTGTGCCCCCAAACCTATCGCTGGATGAACGCGCCGGAGGTCGAAGAGGCGGCGGAAGCATTACTTCGAAGGCGTCTGGATCGTTTTCGGCCCGCTTTGATCAAGCCGTCGCACAAATGGCTCGATGAAGATTATCTCGTGATCGACATTGAATCGGCGCAGAACCCCGACGGGCGCCCCGCCACCGGCGTCGAAATGCTGCAGAAGTATCCCGACCAGATTGCGGAGCTCGTCCGCGGTGAAGTCCTTCCGCTGTCGGTGGCTGAGCGCAACGAGGTCGTGGGCTCCGCGTTGTCGTATCATCCCACCGACCTGGTTGTTGTCGGCTGGGCGGCCGCGCTCGTGTATGACAAGCCCGATGCCACGTCCGCCGTGATTGATCTTCTCGAATACGCGAACACACAACTACTGGAGTTTCGCTACTATGACGAGTTGCTGACGAATTTGCTCTCCAACGTCTACAGCTCTCTCGAAGGTCACGAATCTTTTCTAGCCAGTTGGCGATTGGCCCGCCGCGCTGGCCGTTTGAATCGACTCCGTCTGGACATCATGGATCTAGCGGAGAGAACCGAATACGCAGTGAAATTCATCAGCGACACTTACTATGCCCGCGTGTATGGAGTCAGCTCGGCAAAAATCGGCGTGAACGATTACAAGACTCTCGTCGGCGAAAAATTGAAAACCGCGGGCGAGCTGTACGAATTCATGGTCGCTCAATTCAACGAGCGCCGCATGTTCGCGCTCGAGGTAGTCGTCGCAGTTCTCGTACTGCTCGACGTAATTCTTCTGCTGCGCGGCGGCAAGTAGTCCTCTCTCATCGGGCTCCCGCACCGCCACTTTGTCGCTTTCCCGCGCCATCCGCGAGCGGTATGTATTAAAATGAAAGAGAGCCAACCTAGATGACAGAACATAAAGCGCCGTTTGCGACGGTGGAAGAAGCCGTCGAAGAAATTCGCCAGGGGCGCATGATCGTCCTGGTGGATGACGAGGACCGCGAAAACGAAGGCGATCTGACGATGGCAGCCGACTGCGTGACGCCCGAAGCCATCAACTTCATGACCAAGTACGGCCGCGGGCTGATCTGCCTTTCGCTCACCGAACAGCGCTGCGACGCGCTGGACCTGCGGCAGATTTCGCCGCGGAATACGTCGGCTTTCGGCACGCCATTCTGCGAGCCGATCGACGCCAAGCGCGGGACGACGACGGGGATCAGCGCGGTTGACCGGGCTACGACGATTTTGGCGACGACGGATCCGAACACGCGGCCCGAGGATTTGGCGCGGCCGGGACACGTTCATACATTGCGCGCGCGGAATGGCGGCGTGTTGGTGCGGGCGGGGCAGACGGAAGCGTGCGTGGATTTGGCGCGGCTCGCCGGGCGCGATCACTCGGGCGTGATCTGCGAAATCATGAACGAAGACGGCACGATGGCGCGAGTGCCTCAATTGATCGAGTTCTGCCGCATTCACGGGCTGAAGCTGCTCACAGTAGCGGACTTGATTCGCTATCGGATGCAGCACGAGCGCTACGTGCGGCGAATCGCGGAATCGGTGCTGCCGACGAAGCACGGAAATTTCCGGATGATCGCGTATTCGAGCGATATCGACCACGAAGTGCACGTCGCGCTGGTGCTCGGAGATTTGGGCGGCGATGCGTCCGCCGGTATAGCGACTGGATCGCGCGCGGATGACACGCCGCCGCTCGTGCGCGTTCATTCGCACTGCCTTACCGGCGACGTGCTGGGCTCAACGGCGTGCGATTGCCACGAGATTATCGAGCGGTCGCTGGCGGCGATTGCTACGGCCGATCGCGGCGTGTTTGTGTACCTGCATCACACCGGGCGCGGATTTGGAATTGATTCGCGGGCGCCCGAAGAAGCGGCCTTGCCCGACATTCGTTACCACCGGCGCGAGGGCAGCGAACACGATTTGGGGCGGCAGCGGTTCGTGCAGCATGAAAGCGGTATTGGCGCACAGATTTTGATCGATCTCGGGCTGCGGCGCATTCGCGTGCTTACGAACCATCCGCGCAAAGTGGTGGCGCTTGAAGGTTACGGACTGGAGATTGCGGATCAAGTGCCGCTTGCGGTCGAGCCTGCCAAGCACGGGCATCAAGTTTTTTAGGTAGCGCGTTGCTGTGGGTCGAGAAGGCACGGTCCCGCGAAACCATCCCGGATCTTCGACATGCCATGCCCCTCTTGAAAAAAGATCGAACCGTTAAAAATCTCGGTTACCTTCCATAGATTAAGACTACAAATGAATTTGGCAGGATTGTTGGGCGCGGGTGCGGAGTTTCCGCCGTGGGCGGGGGGCGCGGGCCGAAGTCTGCTGTGACTAGATATACTTCGTGCGTTTTTGGGTCGAGCGCCATTGTGCGGGCACCTTTCTGTGTGGGAACATTTTCGACGACGCTGAATTTGTCCGGCGAGTCCTCGTGAACGACGGTGAGCGTGGCGCTCTGGCCGTTTGAGGCGAAGGCGAAACCGGTGCCCGGATCGAAAGCATCGGCGTCGACGCCTTCACCGATGGGCGGCGTGGCGATCACTTTGCCCGAGTCGGCGTCGACAACCGCGATCATTTTGTTGTCGCAGCCGGAAAAGAGACGGCGATGCGCAACGTCAATCGCGAGGCCGGATGGCTCCTTGCACGGCGCGAGAGGCCAGTGCGCGGTCGCAGCCAATTTCTGCGAATCGATTTGCCACATTTCGCTTTTGTCTTCGATGTTGACGTAGACATGGCCGGCGCCGTCGGAGACCGCGAATTCAGGCTTCCCACTCAGCGGAATTGTCGCGACGACTTTGCCCGTGGCAGCATCGATCGCGGTGGAGTTCGAGCTGCGCCCATTCATCGCGAAGACGCGCTTAGAAGCGGGGTCGTAGACGATGGCATCGGGATTCGTTCCAGCTTGCACTGTGCCAATGACGGCGAGCGTCTTCAGATCGAAAATCGTTACCGTATTGGCGCGGCCGTTGGACGTGAAGCCGCGGCCGAACTCGGGCGCGAGGGCGATGCCGTGCACACCTTCGGTGTTGGGAATCTCGCCGACAACTTTTTCCGAGTCCACGTCGAGGACGATGACTTTCGACTGGCGCGAGATGAAGAGACGGCGAGTGGGCGAGTCAAACGTGATGTAGTCCCAGCCGCCTTCGCCGCCGAGAGTGATTTTTTTCAGGAGGTGATAGCCGGAAGGGCCCGGCGTGGTGCTTGCGGATTTGCCGTTCAGACTGGCGCTGCCGATGGATGCGGCTAAGGCGAGGGCCGCAATCGAGACGGTAAAGATTCCGAGATACGAAAAATGCTGACGTTTCATCATTGGCTCCTTAATTAGGATCGGCTGGCAGTAGCATTACACGGGTTCCTGAAAATTGGATGAAGAGAAAACCGGTGTGACGAAAGCCTGGTGCGGGCCAGCCGAGTGACGGTTGGGCGCCGCTGGTCCGACCGTGACGTAAGGCCGCAGCTTTTCGAGCCGCGCTTTCGAAATTCCTTTGATCGCCAGCAGGTCTTCGACGCGCTGGAATGGGCCGCTGCGCTCGCGAAATTGGACGATTGATTTCGCTGTGTTTGGTCCTATGCCGGGTAGTTGTTCGAGCTGTTCGATTGTGGCGGTGTTTAGGTTGAGCGGCGTTGCCGACGGTTTTTTCTGGGCGATGGCGGTTCCAAGGCAAATAAAGAGCGCGACGGCTGCAGCGACCGAGGAGATTCGGATTCGCGAACGGCAAGAACCGAATTTGAGGTTACCTCGCATATCAACGAGCCGCATGTGGTGACTTGTGGCACAGGCAGGATTGCCTGTGCTACTGCTGCTTGTTGCCATGGGCGTCGTATTCAGTGACCGGGCCGAAGAGGGCGGCTTGTTCGGCGATTTGGTCGCGGTCGCCGACTAGGACGATTTGGGCATTGGCGGAATCGAAATGGCGGCGGACGGCGACGAGAACATCGTCCGCGGTGAGCGCGCGAATTTTTTCGCGGTAGGTTTCGAGGTAGTCCTCGGGCAAGCGGTCGAGGTACACCGTCGAGAATTGGCCGAGAATGCCGTCCTGGGTGGCAACACCGAGTGAGAAAACGCCGGTCAGGTAGCTTTGCGCGCTTTCCAATTCCTCGGGGGTGACAGGAAGCGAACGCATGCGGTCCATTTCATAGAAAATTTCCGTAAGTGTGGCGGCCGCAACTTCGTTACGTACCGCGGCGTGGACCGTGAAAAATCCGTGCTGGTGCAAAGCTGTGATCCCGCTGCGCGGGCTGTATGTGTAGCCTTTTTGTTCGCGGATATTCATTACGAGGCGCGAATGGAATGCGCCGCCGTAAATCGAATTCGCGAGAACGGTGCGGTACCAATCCGGATCGCGGCGCGTGATCGAGAGATTGCCAACGAGGACTTGCGTTTGAACCGAACCTGGCAGGTGGACGAAATGCACCTGGCGTCCTACAGCTTCGGGAGGAGCTGCGGAGATAGTCAGTTCCGGCTTCGCACCTTGCCAGCTGCCGAGCGCCTTCTCGATCTGAGCGAGCAGTTGCTCGGTGGAGAAATCTCCGACCACTATCAAAAGGGCGTTCGAGGGCGAATAGTGGCGCTTATAGAAATGTTCGAGCTCGTCTCGCTGGTAGGCAGCTACCTGTTCTTCGGTGGGCGCGATGACGGCGTAGCGATGTTCTCCGAACAGGACTCGCCGCATTCGTTCGTTGGCCAGGAAAGCGGGCGTGGTGCGCTCGACGCGCAACCCTTCGATCTTCTGGCGGCGCTCCCGTTCGAACTGGTCTTCGGGAAACGAAGCATTGCGAGCGAGATCGGCCAGCAGTTCGAGAATACCCTCGGAAAATTCAGCGAGGCCCCCGATTGAAATCGCGCTTGTGTCCGCACCGGCGCTGGCTCCCGCATCCGCGCCCATGCGGCGGAGATCTTCTTCGATCTGGCGGCTGGACCGCGTTGTGGTGCCGGTACGGATTACTCTGGCGGTGATTTCGGCGAGGCCTGGCGCCCGGTGCGCAATCGCAGCGTTCCCGCTGCGAACGAAAAGCTGGGCTGAAATTTTCGGGAAGACATGCGATTCGGCGAGGACGACCTGCAGGCCATTCGGGAGCGTGACCGATGTACGTTTTGGCCAGGCGACAGGCCGTTCGGGACCCAGCGCCGGAGGAACAGCACGATTGGGGCTGACTGCGGGCTGCGTGCTGGTCGGTGTCATCGGGCGCCTCCGTTTGATTTCTCGGTTCCCTCTTTGACAGGGCTGCGCACGACGATGGCTCGATTGCGCGGGACGAGATATTTCTGGGCAACGGCTTGAGCTTGCGCCGGCGTGACGGCAAGGAAGCCGTCGAGCACCGTGTTGATGCGTTTTGGATCGCCGTCGAAGAGCGTGAAACATGCGAGGTAGTGCATGAGGCCGAAACGTGGCATGTAAGAACCCATGCCGCCTTCGAGCATTGAGTAGTAATCGGCGCGGAATTTTACTTTGACAGGGTCAAGCTCCTCAGCGGTGATTACTTTCTCCTGCACGTCTCGAATCACAGAATCGAAAGCGGCGATGGTTGCGTCGCTGGTGTATTCGGGACGGTGAAAGATACGCGTAACCATTTGCGTGGGGCCATTGGTGTCGAAGGCGTCATAGCTGCCATCGGTTTCAAGCGCGATCTGCTTTTCGAGGACCAGCTCGCGGTAGACGCGTCCCGAACGGCCGCCATGCAACACGCGCTCGAGGATTGTCGCAGCGTACCAATCGTCGGAAGTGCGTGGCGGAGCGGTATATCCGATCGCGAGAGCCGGAAGCGGGCCCAGTTTTTCGGAAACAGTTCCACGGCGCTCTTCGGTTTGCGGAGGTTCGGTGACATCGGCGCGAGGCGGAGGAGGCTGAACAGGAATGTCCTCGAAATATCGCTTCGCGAACGTGAAAGCTTCGGCAGGATCGAGATCGCCGAGCATGAGAAGGACGGCGTTATTGGGCGCGTAGTAGGTGCGGAAAAAGTGTTGCACGTCGGCGAGCGTGGCGGCGTCGAGATCGACGAAATCGCCGTAGAAATTGTGAGCGTTGGGCCAATTGCGGAATGCAACCGGAGGAAGATCGAGCCACGGAAATCCGCCGTAGGGCTGGTTCATCACGTTGACGCGCACTTCTTCTTTTACGACATCGCGCTGATTGCGGAGATTCTCGTCGTCCACTTTGAGCGCGCGCATTCGGTCGGCTTCGAGCCAGAGGACACGCTCGAGTGCATTGGAGGGGACGGCTTCAAAATAATTGGTGAGGTCGTAATTCGTGGTGCCGTTGAGCAGGCCGCCGGAGGAATTGACGAGGCGGATGTGTTCCATTTTGCCGGCATTTGCCGAGCCTTGGAACATCATGTGCTCGAAGAGGTGCGCGAAGCCGCTGCGGCCGCGCGGCTCCAGGCGAAATCCGATCTGATAGTAGACGCCGACGGTGACGACGGGAGCGCTACGGTCGGGCGATGCCACCACTCGCAAGCCATTTGCGAGGGTGGTGTGTTCTACGGGAATGTGCAATTGCTTCGACGACTGAGTCAAATAGTGCCTCCGTTCATTTTTTCGGTTCGATTTTCTTCCGACTTTTAGCGCGAATTCTTCCCACGCGTTTTCAATGTGCCCACCAGCTTTTTGCTCGTCATCGCGGGCTTTTTCGAAAGCACCCGCGCGGATAGCAGAGCGAGCGCCGCATAGGCATCCTGAAACTCGCGCGGAAACCGGCGCAGCGCTTTTACGTGTTTCGAAATCGTCGCGTAATCACCGCGCGATAGCGGGCCGGTCCAAGCAGCGCGCGGCCCGAGCGACTCATAATTATCCAGCATTTGACGGATTAATGGGAGCAGGGCTTGGTTGGCGCGGGGGCGCGTGAAGCCGATCTTCATGAGCGTTTGCGTGGCGGATTCGACCAAGGCTAAAGCGTGTCCGGCCACGGATGTGCCGGAAGCGTGATAGGCAGGCTTGTCGTTGGCATTGATGACGACCGGCGTACCACCGAGCGCGCGAGTGATTTTTTGCGCGACGAGGCGAGCGGCCGGGTCGCCTTCGATTGAAAAAATCACGCCGTCGAGACGGGGAGCGCTACGGCCACTGAAGGTTTGCATCGGGTGCATCGAGCCTGTGAATGCGCCGCGGCGAGCGAGAGGCACGAGGACGCGGTGGTCCAGAGCGCCGCTGGTGTGCAGCACGATTTTGCCGTAGAGTTTGTCGCCACCGATCTTCGCAAGTTTTTGCGCCACGTTCTCGAGCACATCATCAGGAACCGACAACAAGATTACATCGGCATCGAGGACTTCGGGCGTGAGCGCGGCGTGAGGCGTTCCGGCACCGATGGCGCGAACTGCGGCGCGCGCGCTTGCGCGGGAACGCGTAACGACGGCACCGATTCGCCAGCCAAGTTTGCGAAGGCGCTTCGCGAAAGTTTGACCCACGCGACCGGCGCCGATGATGGAAATTGTGGGTGGCATTGTGCGTGATGAAGTGCGCGAAGATCTGCGTGACGTTGTACGTGACATTGGGCGTGACATCGAGCGTGATAGCATAACGTGTTCACTCATCGTGCGGTGGAGGAAATTGGACGTTGCATTCGCTCGCGCTGGCCCTTACGTTCGCTGCAGCTCTTTTCTGGATTCTCAACGCAATTGATGTGGCGCGAGGCGTTCGGAAGCTGCCGGCCATTCGAGATATCGCACCTTTGGATGATTCTGATTGCCCGCCGGTATCGATCCTTTTTGCCGCTCGCGACGAGGAGGAAAAGCTTCCCGGCGCGTTGCAAACTTTTCTCGCTTTGGATTATCCGCACTATGAAGTGATCGCCTCTGATGATCGCTCGGAGGACCGCACAGCAGAAATTCTTAAAGCAGCCGCGGATAAAAATGCTCGCTTGAAGCACGTGCGAATTAATTCCTTGCCGGCTGGGTGGCTCGGCAAGCCGCACGCGATGCAACAGGCCTTCGAGCGCAGCAGCGGCGAATGGCTCGTTTTCACCGACGCCGATGTGCATTTTTCGCCGGACTTGTTGCGCAGATCGGTGGCGCTGACGAAACGTGAGGGCTGGGACCATCTGACACTTCTGGGCGGCGTGGAGATGCACACGATT
>Ga0209625_1000481_pt1 | contig 10298 bp, 8 predicted proteins | sample JacPin_JW_Ref_M2_FD_187960 | JGI IMG/M metagenome (GOLD analysis project Ga0209625, IMG submission 187960) | Forest soil microbial communities from Algoma, Ontario, Canada - Jack Pine, Ontario site 1_JW_Ref_M2 (SPAdes) (version 2) | ecosystem: Environmental > Terrestrial > Soil > Boreal...
TTTTAAAGAGTGTTCTGGATGCCGAATATCTGCTGCTGCGATGGCCACACTGTCCGCTCTGGGACATTCAGCCTCTGTTTGAAGAAAACGTAAGGGTGATCAAAGTCGAAGTCATCCCTGGCGCATGTATGTTGCTTAAACGCGAGGTCTTCGAAAAAGTCGGCATGCTAAGCGAAGATTACTTTATGTACGCGGAAGATTTGGATCTGAACTACAAGCTGAAACGCGCTAATTACAATAATTATTACGTTGGACAGTCGGCGATTATTCATCATGGAGGACGAAGCAGCGCGCACCAGAAGGTCAGTCAATGGGCGACCATTATGAAACACCAGGCCATGCTGGAGTATTACCGGAAGACTCGTGGCCTGGTTTATAAATCAATGTACCGCGCCGCGATTGGTTGCACCGCCGCCGTGCGGCTGATGATTCTCACTTTGATGTTTCCACTCGGGAATATTGTGTGGGAAAGGAAGTCGCTTAAGGCTTCCACGGCAAAATGGAAAGCGGTCTTAAACTGGGCTCTCGGGCGGCGAGACGTCGCGCTAGGAAACCGATAACAGTGCTGAAGGCTCCTGCCCCGGCGCGAGTCTGACGTGATTTTGCGAATCCTACCTTTGGTGTTCTGCCACCAGGCGTGTGTGAAAGTTTCTGATTTATCTCAAAGCGGTATTCAGTGACAAATACTGCAACATCAGGGGAACCGAACCAGATGTCCGTCATCGAAAAAAAGATCGCCGATTTGGTTTTAAAGCGGGTTCGACAGATGCGATCGATAGAGGAGGAAGACCGGACTCCTGGTTCGACGGTGAAAGCCGCGAAAAAGGTCACGGTGCGCGAGGCACGGTTCTCGGATTGCCAGCAAGTCGGGGCTCTAAATAGCAAGTTGGGATTAGGTCCGGATTCTCCTGAGAATTGGAAGCGTTTGTGGCTGGACAATCCCGCCATTGGTGATGGCGAGAAGGCCGTCATCGGATGGGTGCTCGTAGCGTCCGAAGAAATTGTGGGCTTTTTGGGCAGCATTCCGATGCTCTACGAATTTGAAGGGCTAACCCTCAGGGCGGCTGCCACATGCCGTTTGGCGGTCGAGCCCGACTATCGGGCGTTCACGCATCTCTTGGTTACATCCTTTTTCCGGCAGAAGGTGGATCTTTTCCTGGACACCACCGCAACTGTTTCTGCCGGGAAAATAATGATGGCATTCAAGGCCGTGGAGCTCCCGCAGAAGGACTACGGTAATGTCTTATTTTGGATTCTTGACCCAGGTTATTTCACCAAATCAGTGTTCAAGAGATTGGGAATAAATTCGCCTCTGAACGGAATAGGAAGCGCTTTGGCGTCGATTGCCGTGCGCGCTGATATGGGGATTCGCCGGCGCCCGCGCAGCGCAAAATCGGAGCGTTACACTATTGCTGAAACTAGCGTCAACCAATTAGGTGACGAATTCCAACAGTTTTGGTCCGAGAAATCTCATGCACTGTCTCGGCTGCGCGCCAAGCGCACTTCATCCATAATGCGCTGGCACTTTGATCCACCGGGCAGCAGGAAAGTCACCAAGGTGCTGGGCTGTTACGTTGGCAGCCGCTTGGTCGGATACGCGGTTGTCCGACACGACGATCAAGCAAACGATGGACTTAGGCGTTCTATCATTGCGGACCTTATGATTGATGATCCTGCTCCCCAAGTCATGGACCACTTGCTGGCGGCAATTCTTAAATCTGCTAAGGAGGCCGGGAGTCACGTTCTTGAAGTGATGGGCTTCCCTAAGGAAATCAGGCAAAAGTTCCTGCAGTGGAAGCCTTATTCACGGAATTATCCCTCTTGTCCGTACTTGTACAAGGCGCGTGATCCGGTGCTTCATCAAAAGCTCGCGAACGAGAATGCTTGGTATGCATGCCCTTTTGATGGGGACGCAACATTGTGGCCGTAATACCTTCAAACATGGAAGGTGAGTGGAGAGGTAACGGTAGCGCTGAATAATTATTCGCCGTACGAATCGGGCGGGAAATACCAACTGAACTAATGGAAAATCCGAATCACATTTCGTTAACGCGCATCGTGAAATGCGGAATCAGCCTGACGGTGTACGCAGTCTCCGCCGTTGGCGCGTTTGTGAATCGCCTGACTGGCCGCGGTGCTCGCAGTTCGTGTGTTGTTGTGTACTATCATTCCGTCGACGCTGCGCAACGGATCCGCTTCGCCCAGCAAATGGATCAATTGCTCAGCTACTCAAAGCCAATTGCCACCACTGAAACCGCTAAGTTAAAGCCGGGCACACGCCACGCAGCAGTGACGTTTGACGATGGATTTAAAAATTTTTACGAATGTGCGTTGCCGGAACTGATAAAACGTGGAATTCCTGCGACAGTGTTTGTGGTTTCAGATGTCATCGGGAAAACCTTTGGACCGGCGGGTTATCCAGGAGACGTAATGTCCCTGGAACAGATTCGTGCATTGCCAGAAAACCTGGTGACCATCGGATCTCATACCATGACGCACCCATTCCTTCCGTCGATAAACCTGGAGGAAGCCAAGAAAGAAATTGCCTTGTCGCGGGCCAAGCTCGAACAACAACTCCATCGCAGTATCGAGCTGTTCAGTTTTCCATACGGTGGCTTTAACCAAAAACTGGTCGAAATATGCCGTGAGGCGGGATACAGACGAGTTTTTTCGACGCTTCCCTACGTTGCTTTTAAAGAAAGAAATGAGTTCCTTACCGGTCGTGTGCGCGTAGATCCAACCGACTGGCCGCTGGAATTCCGGCTCAAATTAGCCGGCGCTTATCGCTGGTTGCCTTGGGCATTCGAACTAAAAAGAAAGATACTCGCCAACACTTTCACGCAAAGCATGCTCGGACGCAAACGAGAACGTGCGGCACGAGCATTGCCGCAAGCATAAACGTATGAGGGTATTATCGGTCGTACTACACACCCTGAAAGTGGATAGTGCGTTATATAACGATAAATTTTTCTTTGATGACAAATCCACTTTCCGAAACATTTTTTAACTTTTCAATCATCCTATGAATCCGTCGACCATCAAATACGTAATCATTACGCCCGCGCGTGATGAAGAAGCGCACCTGCAGAAAACTATCGAAAGCATGGTGGCGCAAACCATTCGTCCGGTCGAATGGTTGGTTGTCAACGACGGCTCCACAGACAGGACCGGCGACATCATCGACGAATATTCCGCGCGTTATCCCTGGATCCGCGCGGTCCACCGCAAGAACCGGGGCTTTCGAAAAGCTGGCGGAGGTGTCGTCGATGCGTTCAACGATGGATATGGGCAGCTGACCTGCACTGACTGGGATTACATCGTTAAATTGGATGGAGATTTGTCCTTCGAGCCCGATTATTTCGAAAGGTGTTTCAATCACTTCGCGAATGAACCTCGACTAGGTGTCGGCGGCGGTGTCATGTGTTATATCGCGGATGGGAAAAAATCATTCGAAGCGAATCCTGCCTTTCACGTTCGTGGCGCCACAAAGATTTATAGACGGGCGTGCTGGGATGCTATCGGGGGATTTTGGCCTGCTCCCGGCTGGGACACAATGGACGAAGTGAAAGCCAGCATGCTGGGATGGACGACTAGGAGCTTCCCAGAGTTGCACCTGTTGCATCACCGCTACACCGGCGCCGCTGATGGCACGTGGGCCAATTTAGTCAAGAACGGACGAGCCAATTACGTATGCGGGTATCATCCCGCTTTCATGTTATTGAAATGCCTGCGCCGCCTGAGATTCAAGCCTTACTTGATAGGCTCAGTCGCATTGCTTTACGGTTTCCTTACAGGATATACACAACGGATACCGCAGGTTGATGAGCCTGAAACAATCAAATATCTTCGAAAGCAACAACTGGCGCGACTTACTGGCAGAGAGAGCATTTGGAGGTAATCGTTGCGCCGGAAACGCTGAAGAAATCCTAGCCATAGGACGCTCGCCTCTCTACCCGCCCACTTGAGTAAAGCCGCCAGCCTTTCGCACGCGTTGACCTCGCATCGACCGTTAGTTAGGGTACTAATTCATGCGACAGGTTTTATCCGAAATCGTAAAACCGCGTACTCAACCAAGATTATCTAACTCTTTTTCCGTGCCTGAGTCCAAAGGAGCTTCCATCGAAATCTATGAAGTGAGTCCGCTGGCCGACCCTCGTTGGCCACAGATGCTCAAGAGTCATTCCAAAACAGGCGTTTTTCACTCTATGGAATGGCTCAGGGCTTTACAAAAAACATATGGGTACGAACCGCTGGCCTACACCAGCGCTCCGCCGGGCGCCCCGCTGAACAATGCTGTGGTGTTTTGTCGCGTGAATAGCTGGCTGACCGGCCAGCGATTGGTCTCGCTCCCTTTTTCCGATCATTGCGAACCACTGGTCGACAGCATTGATCAACTGAATGAGCTGCTGACCCCCGCTCTTCAGGAGTTACGCGACAAAAAAATCAAGTACATCGATATCCGGCCGCTAAGCTTGTCATTTAGCGGAGAAACAAAAGGTGCGGAGTCTTATTTTTTACATTTGCTCGATTTACGGCCCACGCTGGATGAACTATACAAAAAACTTCATGGCGATTCGATTCGACGAAAAATACAACGAGCCGAGCGTGAGAAGTTGACGCTGGAAACGGGCTCATCAGAGAAAATGCTTGCGGAATTTTACCAGCTTCACGTAATCACCAGGCAGCGTCAGCAACTGCCGCCACATCCTTTCAAGTGGTTTCGTAATGTACTCGCGTGCCTCGGTGCAGACGCGCAGATCCGCATCGCCAGGAAAGATGGATCCGCGATCGCTTCCATCTTCACTCTTGGCCATAAACAGAAAATGGTTTACAAGTACGGCTGCTCTGACGCTCATTGGCACAATCTGGGGGGCATGCAGTTTCTTTTCTGGGATTTGATCCGCCATTCGAAAGAACATGGATTCGTGGAACTCGATTTTGGCCGGTCGGAATGCAGCAACACCGGGCTGGTAACGTTCAAAGACCGCTGGGGAACGAAACGGGAATTGATAACTTATCTTCGATATCCCCCGCGACCGCCCGGCACAGAACGAGACTCTTCGGCAATCACGAAGCTTGGCAAAAAAGTGTTTTCTCATTGCCCGCAGGTTGCCTTGCGCATAGCGGGAAGCCTTCTGTACCCGCATGTCGGTTAGCAATCATCTCTTATCTCAGGGCTCCAGCAAAAAGAAATGACTGGGCACACGGACACTCTAAGGGGCCTTCGGAATTGCAACGCTCGCCCGGTTCTGTCACTACTTAAGATCAATCTCATTAGAAATGTTTCAGGCTAATTGTCGAATGCCCTATTGGTACGCAATGATGGACAAATACTTTTTGCAAGATTCGGCGTCCGCCTGGCGAACACCGTCAGCGGAGGCGCGGTGATACCGCCACAATTCAGCGTGATTATCACCTGTCATGATCAGGCAGTTTTCATTCAGGATGCCGTGAATTCGGCTTTCGCGCAGGACTACAAAGCGCGCGAAGTAATTGTCGTAGATGACGCTTCGTCGGACGGTTCGGTCGACATTCTGAAAGCCTTCGGGAATTCGTTGCGTCTGATTTCCGCACCGAAGAATATCGGTGCAAATGCAGCGCGGAATCTTGGCGCCTCAATAGCCGGCGGAGATTATCTCGTTTTTCTAGACGGAGACGATTTATTGTTGCCGTGGGCATTGCGCACCTACAAGGCGGTAATATCAGCCACCCAAGCGCCGATTCTGCTGGGCCGTCTCCTTTTCTTTGAGGGTGCACAACGCGCAGAGTCCGAAGAAATTCCCACCGAAATCACTTTCGTTGAATATGAGAACCTCATTGAAAAAGATCGAACGTACCGCGCCAGTGCCAGCGCCACGGTGGTAAAAAGGACCACATTTCACCAGGTAGGCGGCTGGACTGAGGGACTATTTCATCTGGATGACTTGGATATCATGATGAAGTTGGGAGTTTCGGGTCGTTGCGTTCAAATCTTGTCGCCGGCATCGACCTGTTATCGCGTTCATGAGGGAAATACGGTGCGCCAGGTGTCTTCGTTTGTTCCAGCCATGCTGACGCTGATTAAGAAAGAGAAGGCCGGCGAATATCCAGGTGGTGCACGTTTTCGATATAAACGATATGCATTTCTTGGCGGGCCGATTTCTTTCTGGATCAAAAGATGTCTGCGCGCACGTCTCTATGCAAACGCTAACTCCCTGGTTATAAAGGGCTGGGTTATGGCCTTCGCTGCGGCCATGCGACGTTTCTCTGTGAAACTGAGTAGCGGGGTGCCACCTAGGACTCTCCCAATGTCAGGGTCTGATTGATCGTTTCACAGATGTGTAATGTTTTCATGGATCGAGAAACAATCGTGATCTTTCGTATGACATGCGACACATCGGAGTCACCGGCAGCATGAGCAAAGATGGGTTGATCTCGGGACTCAAGAACCGCGTGCTGCAAAATATTGCCCGAAGCGCTCCGGGCGCCACCGGACTTCGCGTCAGGCTGCATCGCTGGCGTGGCGTTCACATCGAGGAAGGTGTGTGGATAGGTTACGACGCCATCATAGAAACATCGCATCCTGATTACGTAACCATAAAAGCTGGAGCGTCGATCGGCATCCGCGCGGTGATTATCGCGCATTTCCGCGAACTGCGCGGCGTGGTCATTGAAGAAGACGCCTCGATCGGGCCGGGCGCCATTATTATGCCCAATGTTACAATCGGAAAAGGATCGGTCGTCACCGCCGGTAGCGTGGTGACAAAATCCGTTCCCCCGATGACGGTGGTCCAGGGTAATCCCGCGGAACCTATCGCTCGCGTCGGTGTTCCGTTAAAGATGAATATTTCATTGCGAGAATTCTCCAAAAAACTTCGGCCTCTCGGAAAAACCTAATCGTGCCATCCCAACCTAAAATAAGAGTCGCCGTTGCGCCGACGACAGAGTACGAAGTTCGCCGGCGTCTTTTTGATATGTTGAGTTCCCAGCTTGAGGTTTCGTTCGAACCGCACACGCCGTGCGACTATGAAGGTCTTCAAGGACTGATTGCATTAACCGGGGCTGCTGCTGACGCCGCGCGTGAGGCGTCCCTACACAATGTCAGCTGCTGCGAAGTTATTCTCTCGCAGCCAGTGGCTTCCGAGGCACCATCGGCGATTACCTTTACCTCTTCAGCAGTCGTGCACCGCGCGTTTCGCGGTAAGACGCTGACTGACCCCAGCGAAATAAATTTCTCCCAGGTCTCAGATGCATTCGAATCGCTGGCCAAGGTAGGAGAACAAACCGTCTGGGCGGTCAAACAGCAAGGCCATCAGGAACACCATTGCGTTGGCGTAGATATACCAGTATTTACGGAGCGGGATTTTTTCCACAACCACTTTCGTGAGCAACGCTGGTTCGCCATGCTTCCGCTATTGCATTTTTTGCGCCGGCTCCTGGGCCCGAATGGCTGGCCAGCCGCGGAACCGCGCGCCAGTTTCATCATAGACGACCCGAATCTTCATCATCGAAGTTACGGCTATATCGATTTCGAAAAATTGGCGAAACATGCCGCCGCTCACAACTACCACGCGACCATCGCCACCGTCCCGTTGGATGCCTGGTATTTCGATCGCAAAGTGGTTGATCTCTTTCAGACCCACAAAAACCACATTTCGCTGATGATGCACGGCGTCAATCATGTGGCTGACGAGTTGGCCAGATCTTACCAGGAGCAGGACGCCTTAAGTCTTCTCGCAACTGGTCTCCGCCGAATCGCGGACCTTGAATCGCGCTCTGGCGTCTCGGTTGCCCGTGTTATGGCCGCTCCTCACGGAGCCTTCGCGGAATTTATCGCGGATTTGATGTTACGGCTGGGCTATGAATCCGCCTGCGTTTCGATTGGCTCGTTACTGCGTTGGAATCCAGAAAAACTTTGGCCCGCCAATTTAGGATTTTCCATGGCGCAACCTCTCGGAAGTTTGAATTTTCCTGTTTTTCACAGAATCGGTATTTCGGAAGCAGATATCCGGCTCAAGACTTTTTTGGGCCATCCGGTCATTGTGGCCACCCACCATCAGGATTGTATTTCCAATTTTGCTCGACTCGAATCCATGGCGAATATAATCAATGAGACCGCCGACGTTCGATGGATGGGAATCGAGCAGATATCGACGACGAATTTTGAGTTCAGGATGCAAAATGGAAGGTTACGCATCTGGCCATATTCTCGCCATTTCATCGTTCCGCTTTCCCCGGAAATCAGCGAGGTGGAGGTGTGCCATTCGCCGTATAGCGGCGGCTTCACGATAGACCTGCGCAACTACCGTCCAGATGGTACAGAGGCCGCCGTGCACAACATCCCCGCACGGCACAGGATTTCGAAAAATACAATAGAGATTTTCTTTCCTCCCAGCAATGCTCTCGATTACCACCAGGTTGAAAGCAAGGGCGTCGGATTATGGCCGGTCGTGCGTCGTTTGCTTACCGAAGCGCGTGATCGCACTCAACCGATCTTGTCGCTGGCATCGGCCCGGTGAAAAAACGCGATATCAAATGAATTACCCCGTCTTCTTCAAGACAACTAGTTACGATTATTTGCAGCCAAGGCATCTCACACTCGTTACGCTAACAGAAAGCCACAGGAGCGAACCATGAAGGGTGTTGTACTTGCAGGCGGAAAAGGCTCGCGGCTCTATCCACTCACGCGCGTTACCAACAAGCATTTGTTGCCGGTGTATGACCGGCCGATGATTTTTTATCCCATCCAGACGCTGGTCGACGCCGGCATTCGAGACATCATCGTTGTTACCGGGGGGCAAAACTCCGGCGATTTTCTGCGCCTGCTTTCGAACGGCAAAGATTTCAACCTGCATCGCATTCATTACACCTATCAGGAAGGGGAGGGCGGCATTGCCGACGCACTGCGGCTTGCCGAGCCTTTCGTGGAGGGAGAAAAAATATGCGTGGTGCTGGGCGATAACATCATTGAGAACAACATCATCGCGGCAAAAGAAGCGTTCGAAAAACAGCCCGGCGGTGCGCATATTTTGCTGAAAGAAGTTGAAGATCCCGAGCGATTTGGCTGCCCCGAAATCGTGAATGGCAAAATCCTGGGCATTGAAGAAAAGCCCAAAGCTCCAAAATCCAATTATGCAGTCACTGGGATCTATTTTTACGACGCCACTGTTTTCGAAAAAATTGGAAAGACCAAAGTCAGCTGGCGCAACGAGCTTGAGATTACCGATGTAAATAATATGTATCTGGCTGAGAAAAGCCTGACGCACAGCGTTCTTGACGGTTGGTGGACCGACGCGGGCACATTCGAATCGTTGCTGCATGCTACAAAACTCGTGGCGGACACCGGAGCGAATAAGACTCCCGGACGAGGTCCCGCCGCCAGGCACACCAGGGCGGCGGAATAGACGCTGCTGCAAAAAATTGTCGCAATATTTTTGACCTAAGCCACAGGAGGAATTCGCTTGAAGGTCTTGATTACCGGCGGTGCGGGATTTATCGGTTCAAACTTCGTTCGCCATCTGTTGAATAGCAGGCGTGAAGTCAGCGTCATCAATTTCGACAGCCTTACCTACGCTGGCAACCCTGAGAGCCTGGCCGATGTGGCCGAAAATCCGCGATATCAGTTCGTACGCGGGGATATCACCGACAAGCAAGCGGTGGATGCCGCATTTAAGAATGGCCTCGACGCGCTCGTGAATTTCGCGGCGGAAACGCACGTGGATCGCAGCATCGAAGACGCCTCTCCGTTTTTGCGTACTAATATTTTAGGCACACAATGTTTACTGGACGCCGCAAGAAGCTTTAAGCTTCCGAAATTCGTGCAAATCAGTACTGATGAAGTTTACGGCAGCGCCCCGGCAGGCATCAGTTTCACGGAAGAGACCGTGCTGGACCCGCGAAGCCCCTATGCCGCCAGCAAAGCTTCGGCTGATCATTTCGTTTCCGCGTATGCCAACACCTACGGAGTTCCCGCGGTTGTTCTTCGCTGCACCAATAATTACGGCCCTTATCAATTCCCCGAAAAGCTAATCCCGTTAATGGTCGCTAATGCGCGCGAAGACAAAGCTTTGCCGATTTATGGCGACGGCATGCAGGAACGGGATTGGCTGTTCGTCGAAGATTACTGTCGCGCGATTGCATTGGCATTAGACAAAGCCGAGCCGGGCACCATTTATAACGTCTCGGCAGGAGCGCCACAGCCCAATCTCAAAATTGTCCGCGCCATCCTCAAGCATCTCGGGAAGCCCGAATCGTTAATGCAGTACGTAAAAGACCGGCCGGGACACGACCGCCGCTACGCGCTCGACAGCTCAAAAATC
>Ga0209625_1000482_pt1 | contig 10297 bp, 7 predicted proteins | sample JacPin_JW_Ref_M2_FD_187960 | JGI IMG/M metagenome (GOLD analysis project Ga0209625, IMG submission 187960) | Forest soil microbial communities from Algoma, Ontario, Canada - Jack Pine, Ontario site 1_JW_Ref_M2 (SPAdes) (version 2) | ecosystem: Environmental > Terrestrial > Soil > Boreal...
GTCGAGCGCATCTACGTCGAACAGTCCGCGGCGGAACGATTCACGGAGCTTTGCGTTGAAAAAACAAAGAAGCTTCGCCTTGGCCCGGCATCCGATTCCGATGCCGACATTGGTCCGATGATTCGCCCGCGCCAACTCGAGAGAGTCGAGCAGCAACTGCGCGAGGCCGAACAGCAGGGCGCGCGGATTCTCACGGGCGGCAACCGTCGCCCCGATCTCGGCCCGAATTTTCTTGAGCCCGCCATCGTCACGCACGTGGACCACTCGATGCAGCTCATGCGCGAGGAAACATTCGGTCCGGTGCTCGCGATTCGTTCTGTGGCCTCCGCCGATGAAGCGGTCGCTCTCGCGAACGACTCGCCGTTAGGCCTGAGCGCGAGCGTTTGGACACGCGACTCTCGCCGCGGTGGAGAACTCGCGTCGCGAATTCGCGCCGGCTCCGTGATGATCAACGATGTCGCGAGTTACTACGGCATGTCCGAAGCGCCGCACGGCGGTCCCGGCTGGAGCGGTTGGGGACGCACGCATTCGCGCCTTGGACTGCTCGAAATGGTTCAAGTAAAATATGTGGACGTAGATCGGTTGCCGCGATTTGCGAAGCCTTGGTGGTACGGTTACAGCGAGGATTTTGCCGCCGCAGCTGGCAGCATGATCGAAGCCCTGTTCGCGCCGAGTTGGAAACGCCGTCTTCAGGCAATGCTCGGAAAACGTGGGGCTCGCGGCCTGATTTTTCGACGTCGTCGGATTTGAATTTTCGCGATATTTGCGGCGCACAAAAAGGGGAGCGAATTGATGCCAGACTCAAACGCACCGGAAACTCCGCCGCAGCCGCAAGCTCCAGCGACAACGCCGGTGGCTTCGCCTTCTTCTTCCCCGCCCGCAGCTGCCACTTCCTCAGCGCCTGCTCCCGCTGCTCCGGCAGCGAAGCCCCCAGCGACGCCTGCGTCCACCTCTGCGCCAACTGCCACTGCTCCAACTGCCGCCGCGCCAACCGCGACCGCCGTTGCCACCGAACCTGAGGTGCCTGCAGCGCCCAAAATCAAATCGAAGAAAGCCACCCAGCGCGCGTGCGATGAAAAAGACGCCAAAGGCAAGCTCTGCTGCGGACACTTGAAGCGCTGGTACGACTACCCGAAGGAAATCGAAGCCCTGGTCGGCAAGCAAGCTGAAATCTACCGGTGCGAATTTTGCCAAACGATCTATAAGCCGGATCTTTCAAAGACGCCGCACAGCTACACGCTTCGTTACTAGAAGCCGCCACCAAAAAATGAAACACGAACTCATCCACGACTGGAACACATACACCGGCGCGGAAATCCCCACGGGCCGCCGCGTGATGCTCAATGACGAGACACTTCGCGATGGCCTTCAGAATCCTTCGGTCCATGACCCGAGCATTGCCGAGAAAATCGAAATCCTTCACTTGATGGAGTCGCTCGGGATCGATACGGTCAATATCGGTCTTCCCGGCGCCGGCCCTCGCGCCTATGCGGACACGGAAGCTCTCGCGCGTGAAATCGTCCAGTCGCGCATGAAGATTCGCCCGAACTGCGCGGCGCGCACGCTTAAGAACGACATCAAGCCCATCATCGAAATTTCCGAGCGCGTCGGAATGCCGCTCGAAGCGGCCACGTTCTTGGGGTCAAGCCCAATTCGCCGGCTCGTCGAAGACTGGACCGTGGACCATCTTCAGCGCACCACCGAGGAAGCGGTGAAGTTCGCCGCATCCGCTGGCCTTCCCGTGATGTACGTCACGGAAGACACGATCCGCACCGATCCTTCGACGGTCATCACGCTTTATTCGACCGCTATCCGCTCGGGCGCTCGCGCAGTCGTGCTCTGCGACACCGTCGGCCACGCAACTCCTCGCGGCGCCTACAATCTAGTCAAATTCGCGATCGATGAAGTCGTGAAGCCGTCTGGAGAGAAAATTCGCGTCGATTGGCATGGGCACAACGACCGTGGCCTGGCAGTGGCAAACTCTCTTGCGGCGATTGCCGCCGGCGCCGATCAAGTGCACGCCGCCGCTCTTGCGCTTGGCGAACGCGTCGGCAACACGCCAATGGAACTGATGCTCGTCAATCTCCGGCTGCTGGGCCTTATCGATCAAGATCTCTCGAATCTGAAAAAGTATTCGACCACCGTCTCGAAAGCGACGCATACGCCGATACCGCCGAACTATCCGGTCGTCGGTCGCGATGCCTTCCGCACCGCCACGGGCGTGCACGCGGCTGCGATCGTGAAAGCCTACAAGAAAGGTGACGAGGAACTCGCCAATTCGATTTACAGCGGAGTGCCTTCACACCTCTTTGGCCTCGAGCAAATTATCGAGATCGGACCGTTGAGCGGCCGCTCCAACGTGATCTACTGGCTCGAAAAGCGTGGTATCCCGGCAAGCGATGAGCTGGTAGATCGAATTTTTGACGCGGCGAAAAAGGCGCAGCGTATTTTCACCGACGAAGAACTGTTTGCGCTCATCGGTCCCGCCACGACCGCGGGAAAATCCCGGGCAAATTGATCCCCACAAGAGCGGGTTTGCATCGCCAAGATGTACAGAGCGGCGTGCAGGCGCTAGAATTTCCCGTACGAATCTCGTGAAACTCACCTCCATCTGCTGTATCTTTCTGCTGATGGCCACTCTCTCAGCCCGAGCCGCCGAAGAGTCCATCGAGAAGCTCGCGCAGGATCCTGGATGCGCCCGGGCGATCGAGTGGATCGACAAGAGTGCCGCCTGGGTTACCGACCAGCAGATCAGCCTAACGGAAATTCCAGCGCCTGAATTCAAGGAAGCGCGTCGCGGCGAAGCCCTGAAGAAATTATTCGAAGCCAACGGTCTTCGCGTCCGAGTCGACAAGATCGGAAACGTAATTGGAGAGCGTCCGGGTTCGAGTTCGAAGGACGTAGTTCTACTGGTCGCGCATCTGGACACCGTGTTCCCGCACGGGACAAATGTAACGGTGAAGCGCAATGCTTCGCGCCTGGAAGCTCCAGGCATTGCCGACAATGGCGCGGGGCTTGCCGCGCTCATCGGTGTTTCACGCGCTTTGTCGGAAGGCCGCGTTCGCACGGCCAAAACACTCGTGTTCGCGGGCGACGTCGGCGAAGAAGGCGAAGGAAATCTTCGGGGCATTCGCGCGCTGGTTGACGAGTTTGGCCCGCGATTATCCGCCGTGATCGCGATCGACGGACCTTCGATCGAACACATCACCACGCAGGGAATTGCTTCGCGCCGTTTTGAGGTAACGATCACCGGCCCGGGCGGCCACAGTTGGTCCGATTTCGGCACTCCGAATCCCATCACGGCGATTTCGCGAGGGATTGTGAAATTTTCTTCGATTCGCGTTCCTGATGAACCCCGCAGTTCTTACAATTTTGGAGTCATCGAAGGCGGTACTTCGGTGAACTCGGTTCCTTCGCGAGCGGCCGTAAAAATCGATCTCCGATCGGAAGAAGAATCCGAGTTGGACAGGCTGGAAAGCACGCTTCGAGATTCGATGCAGGCGGGCATGAAAGACGAAATCGGTGGGAGCCGTTCGGGCGCCGATTCGCTTCGACTGGAAATCACTTCTCTCGGATCTCGGCCGTCGGGAAAGCTTCCCGAGGATTCGCCGCTTCTCGAAACGGTGCGCAATGTGGATCGTTTTCTGGGTACACGCTCGCGCCTCGAGCGGAGCTCCACCGACGCAAACATCCCGCTCTCGCAAGGAATTCCCGCGGTTGCAATAGGCGGCGGAGGAAAGGGGAGCGGTTCGCACACGCTGGCCGAGTGGTACGACCCTACGGGTCGCGAACTCGGACTGAAGCGCGTGCTGCTCATCGCATTGGCCCTCGCCGGAGTCCAACCGTAGGATGCCTCGGCAGAAATCCGAATACTTCATCTTCGCTTTCATCTGCGCGTTGGTTAGCGCAGAGTTCTTGGCGTCACGTCACTCAAGTTTTGCGGCGAGTCGTCTTGCGGCCTCGCGCCGAGCGCAACTATCTCGAACCACGGAAAAGCCCTCGCCACTTCAGCCTCCTGCCGACCTCGTTCTCACCAACGGGAGAATTTATACCGGCCTCGCGGCTCAACCGTGGGCCAGAGCAGTCGCGATTCGCGGGGAATCAATCATTGCGATCGCCGGTGCGGATTCTGATGCGGAAGTGAAATCTTGGATCGGTGCCAAGACTCGCGTTATCGATCTGCATGGCCAGTTCGCGATGCCCGGGTTCAATGATGCCCATGTGCACCTTGCCGCCGGCGCGTACGTCAAGCTGGAAGTGGATCTGAGAGGAACGTTCTCGATCGGCGAAGTCCAGCAGAGAATGCGCGGGCGGCTGAAAGAATTTGAGCCGGGCGAATGGATCATCGCTCCCGGATGGGATCACACTCTATGGTCTGTGAAGAAATTTCCCAACCGGCGGGATCTCGACGCGATCTCGACGGACCATCCGATATTTTCCGAACGCGTCGATGGTCACGTTGCAGTAGTTAATTCGCGTGCGCTTAAGATTGCAGGTATCACTCACGAAACGCCCGATCCGCCCGGCGGCCACATCGAACGCGATCCCACCACCGGCGAGCCGACCGGAATGCTGGAAGAAGATTCTGCGATGAACCTTGTCTACGAGCGCGTCCCGCCGTATTCCGAAGCGCAGCGCCTGCGCGCGTTCGCTCTTGTCATGGACGAAGCATCGCAATACGGCGTCACGTCCGTTCAAGATAATTCGGTGATGTCGCCGGACGATGGCGACAATTTTGGGTGGGAGAATTTCTTAATCCTTCAGCAATTGAAACGCGACGGAAAACAGAAGGTCCGCATCACCGAATGGCTCCCGTTCACTCTCCCGGTAGCTCGCCTCGAAGCAATGCGAAGCAGCGGCGGTACGACCGATCCATGGCTGAAGACCGGTGCACTGAAGGCACTGATCGACGGCTCGCTCGGCTCTCGAACAGCGGCGCTCCTCGCACCGTACTCCGATGATCCCGCAACGTCCGGTATCCTGCGCCTCGATCCGACGGCGCTTACGCAGATGGCGGTCGAGCGCGACCGCGCCGGATTCCAAATCGCACTTCACGCGATTGGCGACCGCGCCAATCAAATTGCTCTCAATGCGTTTGCAGCTGCCGAGAAGGCAAATGGCCCGCTCGAGCGGCGCGATCGAGTGGAGCATGCGCAGGTTGTCGCTCCCGGTGATTTTGTGCGCTTCACTTCTCTGGATGTTGTCGCGTCGATGCAGCCTTCGCACCTGCTCGACGATGAGCGATGGGCCACTGATCGTCTCGGCCCCGAACGCGTGAAAGGCGGATATGCGTGGCACACGATGGAAAAAGATGGTGTGCGCCTTGCCTTCGGAACGGACTATCCGGTCGAGTCAATCAATCCGCTGCGCGGAATTTATGCCTGCCTTACGCGAGAACTTCCGGGTGGCGGGCCGCAGGGTGGATGGCAGCCGCAGGAGAAGCTTCCGATGGACGATTGTCTCCGCGCGTATACGGCAGGCTCGGCCTATGCGGAGTTTGAAGAAAAGCGTAAGGGAACCATCGCGCCCGGCATGCTCGCCGACATTGTTGTGTTTCCTGTGGACATCACGCGCATTCCGCCGCGCGATCTGTTGACAACACATGTCGCTATGACAATCGCGGGCGGTCGAGTTGTTTTCGAGCAGCCGCACTGAAGTCAGGCGTACTTGGAAACTTTCGCGCCCGATCGAACTACTTGCCCACCTCAACTGACTGGATCTCGCCATCGTAATTCTCTTTCTCAGTCACGATGTATTCAATGGTTGCGTCATGACCTTTGAGCTGGATGCAGGGCTGAAATTCGCCAGTCTCAAACGGTACGGACTGCTCGAAATGCACGTGCGTGTAGTCTCGCGAGTGTAGCTCGAATTCGGATTCGCGCACGAGCAGCGTCAACCGCATCTCGCTCTTATCGCACGTTACGGCGGTCACTCGGCCAGATAAGGTTGTGCGCGCGGTTTGTGCCCCGTGGGCACCTGCTTCGAGGCGAAGAGGTTTCGTCGTCGCGGGCGTAGGCGCTTGTTTCGGCATCGTTGTGGAAGCCGATGTGTCCGCCGCTAAAATCGTTAACAGCTGAATAGCGCCGCTGCCTTTTTTCGCGTCATCGGGAACGAAACGCACCACGACCTGCGAGCCTTTCAAAGACTTACAAATATCAAAGTCTGGCGCCGGCTTTATCATTATGCGGATCGCCGAGTGCGCACCAGGCTGAAGATGAAGCGTAAATATCTCGGTGCCCGCTGCCACTTGGAGCTTCAAACCGCCAGCGCAACTCTCCTGCATCACCACGCCTGTCACTTCGCGGGAATTGTCGGGCTCTTTGGCCGCCTCTTCCGGCGCTGCTGGAGGGTTGACCGTCACCCCCGGCATCGCCTGCGACTTCGCGCCCACGTTTTGATCTTCCGCATTGCGGCTGGCGATGCTGCGAGCATTCTGGAGATAGGCAACAAATTGGTCGATTCTTGCCCGATACTCGGCGCTTCGCGCGCTCGACCGGCCTCGCTCCGCAACGTACTGCGCTTCGTCGAAGCGTTGCATCTGCGCAAGAACTTGGGCCAGGTCGTAAATGAATTCGGTGTTTCCGGGCTCCAGGCTCACAGCTTTCTTCGCGTACCTGAGCGCTTCGTCGCCATTTTGGCGCCGGCTCGAAAGGTAGAGCCCGAGCAGCGCATTGGCAGGGGCGAAGTCGGGCTTCGACGCAATTGCCTGCCGCAGATCTTCTTCGATCTGAGAATCTTGCGGAAAGCCGCCGGCGCCAAAGAACGTGAGATACGCCCGGAGATAACGCGTGAAGCCGTTTTTCGGATCGAACTGCACCGCCTCGGAAATGGAAGTTAACGCCGAGTCTCGATTGCCCTCCAAGTAGTCCTCGATGCCGAGATTTTGGCGGGCGAGCGCGAGCTTCGGATCGAGATTCACGGCGCTCTGCAGGATCTGCTTTGCCTCCGGACGTCTGCGAATCGCGAAGAAACCTCCGCGATAAGCTTCTTCCTCCGCATCAGTAATCGCGCGGGCCTGAAATTCAGTTGGCGCCAGCTCGGCGGGCGCCTTCATCTGAAAATAGGAAAACGTGAATTTGCTGATGTATCGCGAAAGATCGTCCTGCAATTTCTTCAGGTCTCCGAACGCTTTCGCGGCGGCTTGGTCCGGAGACAGGCCCGAGGACAACGCGCTAGCGTAATCGAGGAGCATCTGCCGGTGAGCTTGCCTGTCTCCGATCATGAGGTAATGCGTAAGCGCCCAGGACTCCGCGTAGAAAACGGAAGTTTTATTCTCCTCGTTGTAGTAGGGCGACGAAACGTCTACGTGAAAAAGCACATCCAGCGGTATTAGTTTGTTCTGCCGCAGTTCCGCAATAAGAGCAGGATCCGCCACGCCCATCGTTGCGACGGTTCCGTTTACTTGCGATTGGCCGAAGAAATCGGCCAGTCCTTCGCTCAACCATATCGGCAATTCCGGGAAATACGGCATGGTCAGTGAGTGGTAATACTCGTGGTACATCGTCGCAAACGGATTGGTGCCCTGCGCTTCCAAATTCACGGCCGCATAGTATTGATACATGCGGTAGGTAAATACGCCAGAGGGATGCATGTGGCCCTTGGTCCAATATTCGGGCAGTAGCTCGCTGAGCGACTTCTCATCCTTCAGGGCGAATATAGTGATTACAGGGCTGGGGTGCCCCTGAGCGACCGCTAGTCCTTCGCGGAATAAGGTGTGAATCTGCTCGAACTGAATCGCGGTCTTGCGCGCCTGCTTTTCTCCGGCATTGCTGACGATAATGAAATTTGGCGAACGCACTTCCACCCACGCTTCGTGCTTGGCTGCCCGCATCGGTGCTTCGAGCAGAATGCAGAGCGCCGCGCAAAGGCAAAAAATCGCAGCTATACGTCGGGACATGATTTAACGAAGCTTCTACTATACCGCCGCGCACGTCAATCGAACGCGTCCCGTCTGTTTCGGATTCGGACATAATGGGTGGTCGTACAAGCAGAACCGATTCGGCTTCTGTCGCCGCTCCAAATTCGCTGCGCCTTGCCTCGTCGCTGTTGGGTGCTTACACTCGTCGTTCGACGTTTGCGCCGCTCAGGAGAATCGTGCTGCAAAAAATTGGCCAGCGTAATCGTAGAGGAAAGTCTTGAGTAAACGTGTCCGTGCCGATCTTGCCCTCTTGTTCTGTTCGCTCGTGTGGGGCGGGACGTTTATCGTGGTCAAAAACGCGCTTGCGGATGTATCCATCTTTACTTACATCGCAGTTCGTTTTGCTCTTGCTGCCGCCGTAATGGCGATTCTGTTTTGGCGGGCGCTGCGCGGGTTGAACCGGCACACGATTTGGGCAGGGGTGCAAATCGGCTTCTTCATGTTTGGAGGGTATGCGTTTCAAACGACGGGACTGAAATTCACGACCGCCTCAAAAGCTGCCTTCATTACCGGATCGAGCGTCGTCCTCGTGCCTGTTTTCCTCGCGGCATTCGGACACCGACGCATCAATATTTGGATATGGCTCGGCGCATTTTCTGCCTTGGCGGGCCTTTACTTTCTGATGATTCCGCCCGAAGGAATCGGCAGCTTGAACCGAGGCGACGCGATCGCGCTTGGCTGCGCGGTGATGTTTGCGCTGCACGTGATTTTTATTGGCCAGTATGTCGAGCGGCATTCGGTAGGCGCGCTCAGCTTTCTTCAAGTAGCGACGACTGCCGCCCTCGCCACGCTCGCGCTGCCTCTGCTCTCCGCGACGGGATGGGAAGCGCCTCGTCTTGTCTGGTCAGGCCAGCTCGTTTTTGCGGTACTCATCACCGCCATCGGATCGACCGTGATCGGCTTTTCTTTTCAGACTTGGGCGCAGCAGTATACTTCGCCGACGCACACCGCCATCTTCATCAGTCTCGAGCCTGTGTTCGCAGTGATTACGGCCTGGATCGTGGCGCACGAGCGACTCGGCGGCCGCGTTCTATTCGGAGCAGTGCTGATTCTTCTGGGAATTGTTCTCGCAGAACTGAAAGGTGCCGCGCCAATTGCTCCGGAATCGCCTGAGCCGATCGTTACAGCGAATCAATACAAGTGAACGACAGAAGCGGCTATCTGGAGGGCTGCTTGTGGAATTTCACGTCCACCGGCTCGTACATTTTAGGATGGCGGAGATTTTTCTGCTCGAACGAGGATATATGCTCTTCGTGAACGAGCGTAAGCCCGATGTCATCGAGCCCCTTCAAGAGGCACTCGCGCCGGAACGGATCGAGAGTGAACGTATAGCTCAATCCTTTTTCATCTTTGACAATTTGATTTTCGAGATCAACCGTCAGCCGATAGCCCGCATTTTGTTCCGTGCGCTTGAAAAGTTCGTCCATCTGCTCGTTCGAGAGCGTCACAGGCAAAATGCCGTTCTTGAAACAGTTGTTGTAAAAAATATCCGCGTAACTCGGCGCCAAAATCGCCCGGAGGCCATAATCGAGGATCGCCCAGGGAGCGTGTTCGCGGCTGGAGCCGCAGCCGAAATTCGCGCGTGCCAGCAGAATCGAAGCGCCTTTATACCGTGGATGATTCAGCACGAAATCAGGATTGGGCTTCTCGCCGTGCACATAGCGCCAGTCGTAAAAAAGCACGCGGCCATAACCTTCGCGAGTGAGAAATTTCAAAAACTGCTTCGGGACCATCTGGTCCGTATCAACATTCACGCGATCGAGCGGCGCAACCAACCCCGTGTGTTTTGTGAACGGCTGCATTCCTCTGTGCTCTCCGTGATTGCTCTGCGTATTCTGTGTTTAAGCTTTTCTCGACCGTTTTCGCGCTCTACTCGGCCCCGTCCACATTCTTCCATTTGCGGATATCGACGAAGTGCCCTTCAATCGCCGCCGCGGCAGCCATCAGCGGACTCACCAGATGCGTCCGCCCGCCCTTGCCCTGGCGGCCTTCGAAATTGCGGTTTGACGTGCTCGCGCAACGCTCACCGCTCTGCAGCACATCGTCATTCATGCCGATGCACATGCTGCAGCCCGCGTCACGCCACTCGAATCCCGCTTGCACGAAAACCTTGTCGAGACCTTCCGCCTCCGCCTCAGCCTTCACGCGCCGCGAACCTGGAACCACGAGCGCCTGTTTCAAATCCTTCGAAACATGTTTTCCGGCGACCACCTTCGCGGCGAGGCGCAAATCCTCGATTCGGGAATTGGTGCATGAGCCGATAAATACCCGGTCGAGCGCGATGTCTTCGATTCGCGTTCCCGGCTTCAAATCCATATAGACGAGCGCGCTTTCCGCCGCCTTCCGGTCCACCGGATCTTTAAACGAATGCGGATCCGG
>Ga0209625_1000483_pt1 | contig 10294 bp, 13 predicted proteins | sample JacPin_JW_Ref_M2_FD_187960 | JGI IMG/M metagenome (GOLD analysis project Ga0209625, IMG submission 187960) | Forest soil microbial communities from Algoma, Ontario, Canada - Jack Pine, Ontario site 1_JW_Ref_M2 (SPAdes) (version 2) | ecosystem: Environmental > Terrestrial > Soil > Boreal...
TTTACCGAGAACGTCAGCCGATACGGTGCCCGCGTTGTTACTAAGACGCAGTGGCGGCCAAGCGACGACGTGGACGTTAAGTTGCACAGGGAGGGTCTGTCTAACCGTGCGCGAATCGCGTACTGCAAGCGCCTGAAGGGAGAGGCGTTTGCTATCGGCCTGCAATTTTCCTTACCAGTTGTGAATTGGATGGTCTGACGACCAAAACATCAAAGTAATTTCGAACTATTTACAGCAACAGCGTGCTGGATACACATGGTGCGAGCATCGCGGTAGGAGGACGTACTCGCCAGTTCCCCAAGCTCTCGGGATGAATTCAGCGCGAGCACCGGCCCAAGGGTGACAAATGCGCAAACCAACCTCCTGCAGCAATGAAGGCGAACATCCGGCGCGGTTCCGTGTGTGGATGAAAAACGGCGACCCCGAATCCGTTTCTTCCACCTTCAACTGTTTTGTTCCGATGATTGACTGGGAAAGACGTTGGCGGAAATTCGAAAACGGGACGCCGCCAGAGAAATGGGCATCGTCCGGTAGCACCCGTTCAACGCGAATGAAACTGTGAAAGCGTTAGGTGCAGCGACGCAGGAATATGGCTGCCAGGGGGACAAAATCACGTGAGGTCAACATGCCGTCTGAGTGCCTGGAAATCCGCGTGGATAATGATTTCCATGATGCCGCTCTTCTCTGAATAAATAAAGCAATCTCGTCGCGGAGCGATGCGAGCCACCTCCCTCAAGCGCTCTCTTGCGTCTTCAAGGTCTTGCACCGATTCTATCCAAACTGGTTGGGCATCTGGAGAATCCGTAAAAATGTCGAAAGTCGGTCGCATTTTGCCTCCGCTGAATTCTGGTGTTCGGGGCGCGCCCTGAATCACATTCACAGTTCGGGCATTTGCAAATTCTGAATCATGATATTTCTTCCAAAAACTCTTGGGTCTGTTTGGCCACGACGCCTTCTTCCTGTGAGTGAATGAAATATTCTCCAGGAAAAGTCAGTGCCAGGCGAGCCATCTTTTCCTTAGCTCTTTCCAGACCTTGAACTGCCTCTACCCACAGAGGTCCATGCGAAGTCACTTTGAAGATGTCGAATGTAGAACCCATCGTGGCATCCTCCATCGACTGCCTCGTTCGTATTCATCGGAACCGTTGTCGGTTTGGTTTGCATGTCCGGTTCCACGACGTTCGCGAAGAAGTTAGCCCAGTAAAATCAATCAGTTGAAAGCTCAGACCTTTGCTTCGGACCTGGAGCGGACAGCCACGATAGCAGGTAATTTTTTCAGTGACATTTGCCGCGCGTCGTACCAGAACCAAGTAAAGGCCTTATTCCGCAATCCCTCACGTGTTGTTAGTGTGAGCTTACCGCTCTCAGTGACTCAATCGGGCTGTCGCTCCATACGAATGGTGATGCGATGATTCCTGAGGAAGTGCAGCCTCCCGACCCTGTGCCTTCGGATAAGAATGAAGAAACCCAACCGAAGGACTCGCCCGAGGAAGACCCTGACGAAATCAGACGCGAAGTATTCAAGAGAATGTTTCCCGACGTTCCCCGAAAGCCTTCTGAGTAAAAGGCACCGGGGGCGACTCGCTAACCCTTCGCAGACCTGTGTAGCTCTGCCCATTCCTTACCGCTTGCACCCCACGGCACCTCCTCTTTCTTGGTACGCAGAAGGTTCGGTTTACAAGCCAAGGCGTCAGCCTATGTGGCTCCTGAGTGTGCAGAACTGAACAGTATTAATTCATGGGCGTGCCATTCTATGGCGCAATGAGATGCAAGAAATCCAAAAAGCAAAAAAGACAAGGAGACGGTCGCTGAGGTGTTCAAAGAAATGGCACAGCCTCGCTTCGCCAAGTCCGCTCGGAAATTCACCGAGGTCAATAAAATCTAGCTCGCTAGCGAGGCGAAGCGAGCGAGGGCGGCAACGTTCCCGCTGCTGACCGACCACGGTACATCGTGAACGATTCCCTCAATTCGTCATGGAGACCTATGAGTTCGAAATACGACATTTTCGCAAAAATTTCCGAGACCCCGCTTACTTGGATAGAATCGGTAGAAGACATTCATGAAGCGAAAGAACGTTTAGTTAGCTTAGCGGCGAGTACGCCGGGCGACTATTTCATTTGGGATTTGTCGGAACATAGGTTCATTGAGCAAGTAGAAGAGCCCGCATAGCGCTACTTCCTCTGCGCGGACGCCTACCCAGACGACCGACCCGTCGCCACATTGACGGCTCGCTAGTGCTTTGCGCGCCGTCGTGCCATTCTCTGTGCCATGCTGCACCGGCATCTACCCCCGAGCAACCCCCATAGACTAGCGGCTTTGCAACCACACGCCCGGAGCCACCTTGGTACGCAAATAGTGCGAATTTAAATAGAGCTTGCAGCAGCGGGGGGTATCCCTTTATCAGTAGGTGTTTCCATGTATTCCGCTGGCTTCTGTTTTTCGGCTTCGATTGTGACCTCTACTTCGGCTCCGGGTTTCAAGGATACGGGCTCGCCATCCTCGTCTTGCAGCGTATTTTCAACGCGAATCTCCTTTGTAGAGGTCATCCGCCCCTTCGACTGCGATTTGCGCTTTGTCCGGCATCGCTGGAACGACTCCCGGAACGATTTTTTCGACTTTTCCGGGAAGGGTTACCGAAGGTTTCTCGGGAGCATCTTCAGAATCTCGCGGCTTATCACCCATTGTGGCCTCCTTTACTATCCAGCGGGATTCTACGCTCATTCTAGCGATATGGCTCTGCCAGTTAAAATGCTAATATCCGCGCACTGTGCCGAAGCCCCCGCCCCATATAAAAATTAAACGCGCCAAAGCCTTCGTTGATGATGCTGGCATCAAGGTGCTCACCAAGTGTGAGTCATGCGGCGAAGAGGTACATTGTGGAAGGTCAAAAGGTCTGCGATGAGTGCACGTCGAAACTGGAGAGGCGTCGAAAATAAAGTTAAACCGGCGGCACTTCCCAAGTGCGAGCTAGGCTGTAAATGGAAAATGAATCGAAAATAGAATTCAGTCGGTAGGAGACTTATCAATCGGAAGTAACCGCGCTCCCAGTCTTATAAGTTCGTTGAAATAGATACGGTCGTTTTGATTCGCTTGCCATTTTGCGAACACCGCTTTGAAGTGTTCAAATTCTATCGTCCATTCCTCGGTCCCGAACGTTGGAGGCGGGTTAAGGTCTGGGTCGGGTATCGGCACTAAAATTTTCACGCCTCACATGCATTGTTTGCTCGGGGAAGTGCACAGTGTAAAGAGCGCGTCCCTCGTCGTCCTTTTCGTTCTCCTTGCCTCGAAACTTAACGACCGTGCCGGAGAGTTTGACTACTCTGAGTTGAATTTCTTGTCCCTCGGCCAGTGGTTCCATGTCGCACCTTTCCAGTGATTTTGGTAATCCTTGGCTCGGCATCATACCTCAGTCGTGTTCGGATGCCTTCGTCGCCATTCTTCCTGACACAACCGCAGTCCGACGACGCAAACCTCTAGTGGAGGCTTCCCGAAGTTAGTCGCAGGTGAACACATAAATCTCGCGGCCTTGCCCTCACGAATTAACTCTGCATCGCTCAGCTTGCGAAGTTTCTCGTGCTCCTTCTCAACGTCGAATTTCTCGAAGCCTACGGCCACGGGGTTGTTTCCTAATGGCTATGAGGATAGCATCCCTCCAATCGAGTTCAACCCGGGCCGAAGGAGACAACATGGACTTCGTTCCAAATTTGAAAAGGCACTTCGCAAGAGACACCATCTACTGATGACGGAGCTAGCGAAAATTGAACATCTGATTGATGCTTTTGAGAAAGGTGCGAAGCGTGGTGCCAAAGTGGGTCGGAGCAGGTTGTCAGCAGCAGCCCGTAAGAAGATTTCCCTCGCACAAAAAGTCGTTGGGCAAAGGTGAAAAAGAAATAAAGCTAAAGTGCATGTTGCTTTTGGTGACGATGGCACAAAGCGCAGGTGGGCCGCGAAGAAAGCTAACCCTTGGTCAAGGGGCTGTCATGCTTATTTTGGAAGCCGTTTTGCTCGGTATGTCGCTGTTCGTCATCGGTGTTCTGATTTACATGTTTGCAGCGCCCAAATTGATAGGTAATGGCAATGTTTCACTTGATAGCCCGTTTCCTGTGGTTAGCATTCGCAGCTTCGCTGGCAGTTGGTTACGTTATCGTGGCGCGTGGGCTGTGGATTATTGAAGGTCTGCTCTTGGGTGGAGGAATGTTCATATTCGGAGTGGCGGTCTATTGGATGCTTATCCCCCGCATTCTAAACTTGCCTCCGCCACCACCCGGAGTAACCGTAGGCATCGACATCAACGTGCCACACCTTAAGGCATGGTTGCTCGTCGCTCTGATTAGCTCGGTTGGTCTAGGGCTGGCGATTGCCAGAATCTGGCCGCCGACAAGAGGAATCCCCGTTCGATAACACACATCTTGGACCCGGCAAAGATTCCTCAAGTTTGCGGGAGGTGAATGGCGACACCGCCATGTCAATAGACCTTGTAACAGAACAACGCTGACCGATGGGATGTTCTCTCACCCGTCGAGATGCGATAGTACAGAGGAACTCAGGGTTATGAAAAACTACAGGATAACGAAAAACCGATTCTTTTCATTTCCGGTTTTCCTTCTTCTCATTGCACCTTCCTATTTCATCCACGAAGAACCCCCATTAGAAGAGCGCGGGTTCAACCTTGAAGCAACCCTAGATACGAGAGTCCTCGAATTTACTCTGAACAACGAGACTATTGGAATCGGCTTAAAGAGATTGGCTAGTGCGACAGCCGGGTTCGCACTGGGATTCGAGCACGAACTAAGACCTAATATTACAGACCCGCCGATTCCGGACCAACCCTTGACTCTTCACCTCAAGATGGTCACTGTGCGCGAAACACTTGACGCGATGTGCCGCATAGATGGTAGATACATTTGGTCGAGGGATGATACGTTCGTCAACGTATATCCAATTGAGACCGTGAACGACTCTTCGTACCTTTTGAATCAAAAACTGAAGAAACTTGACCTCAACGGATTGACAGATATTCAGCAGGGATTACTCGCCATCGTGAATCAACTTCCGCAACCCCAAGAGCAGGTGGCAATTGCCCAGATTGGCGGAACCTATTCGTACCCTGCCGAGCCATGGACAACGAGCTACGACAACATAACCGTTCGGCAAGCAATAAAATAGGCTTGTACGCCACATGGGCGAGCGGGGTTCCTTGGGCATTCAATGGCTCCAAAGACTTCCGTGCTTTTGCCTTCAGTAGCCAAGGATTTCTTTTCGACGCTTATTATTAGATGTCCGGTGACCGCCGCTACCGGAAAAATATGTGTGGAAATCCTGTCCGCGAATCTCCCTGCCTTCAAGAAAAAGGGGCGGGATGCTTGTTGAGACCGAACAAAGACGGCAGACCGCGTTCCTTGAAGCGCAATAAGACGGAACGTATTCTCAATCAACTCAAAATACATCGTAAATTTGGTTCGCCTGATGTTTCTCTTCTTGAACTCTATCATCATGAAACCGGGACAAGGACTCTCAAGTTCTTTCCGACAACGGAAGTGTTTGACGTGTTACAGCGTCGCGCAAAGCAATTGGGAAACGAATTGTTCGGCTACCAAATCTTGCCCTTTACTTACGGAGGAAATGAACAAGGCGAAGACTTTGGAATATTCACGTTGGAGAATCCTTTTACAACCCCTCGGGAGGTGACCTTTGAAATAGTAAAGCCTCTCAGGACGGGAGCGAGAGAACCGTTCCTGAGCCTAGCTCACCACTTATCGGTTTTTGCTGAGAGCGAGTCAAAGCGGCTGTCAAAGCCGCTCGGATTTACTGTGGTTGCGTACTGTCGAACGTGCAAGAAGCTTTGCCTTATTGGCCGAAGAGATGAAGTTCGCTGCTATCACTGCTTTGAGTCTCTTGCGGGAAAGTCTTCAATCCCCCCACTGCATCATCTTCAATTGAGCAAGTATCTGAAGTAGGACACGAGATGTATAACCGAACCCGATTGGGATAGCGAGTGCGTCAGAATCGTTCGTTGATTACGCAGCCAGAGACGGGAAGAACGACTCGTGAATCGTAAGGACTTAGCGACGGTTTTGGATGGACGTTTATTACGCAGCGTCGGATACCAACCGGCGCACAGACCCCTCGGAAATACCGAGGTTGCGACCTACAGCTCGCAAGGAAAGCCCCAGAGCACGTAACCGAGCAATCTCAGCCTTGTGCCGCCCGTTTAGCTTGGCAGGACGCCCCAGAAGCCTACCAGCCGCCCGAACGCGAGCAAGCCCCGCTTTAGTGCGTTCCGAACGCTTGACGCGCTCCTGTTTCGCCAAGGTCGCCATAATCGCAATAATCGCGTCCTTGAAAACGCCGCACGAGTCGAAGAATTGCTCGGTGAATGACCTATAGCCTACGCCGTAAGACGTTCGCCGATTCAGATGCTGGAGGGTTTCCAGCACGCCCTCACGGGACAAACGGTCAAGAGCCCAAAACAGTACCAAATCGAACTTTCGGCGGCTCGCGTCTGCAAACATCCGCTGGAACTCGGCTCGCTCAGCCTTTGCGCCGGATTCGTAATCCACATACTCGTGCACCACCTCCCAGCCCTGCTTTGCAGCGAACTCCCGCAGTTGCACGAGCTGGTTTTCGGCGTCTTGCTTCAGCGTGCTCACTCTGCTGTAGATTGCGATTCTCATGCTTTTTTCTTTCGTGGTCTCCCGCCCTTACGCCCATTCCGGCGGGCAGCCCGCGTTTTGGCTTCCGATGTAACTGCGCCTCCCTTGCGACCTATCGCAGAAAGCCACTTGCGAGCCGCTTTCGGAATCATGCGCCCCATTATCTCAAGCCGCTTGGGTTTTTGCAATACATAATCTCGAAAACCATACTCATCCAGCCCCATCGGCACCAGATGTCAGCAATGTAAACCAACTTGTTGTTCGCCCTGTCGCGCGCAAGGGCGAATATCTCCGCTCGTTGACTTGATTTCTTGTGTGCCCTAAGATGTGCGCCACGTGCCAGCCACCGACTCGCTCATCGGCCAAACTATTGCGCACTATCGCATCGCAGAGAAGCTCGGCGGCGGTGGTATGGGTGTGGTTTACAAGGCCGAAGACACACGCCTTGGCCGCTTCGTTGCCCTGAAATTCCTGCCGGACGATGTGGCCAGCGACCCGCAGGCACTTGAGCGATTTCGCCGCGAAGCCCGCGCCGCTTCCGCCCTGAACCATCCCAACATTTGCACGATTTATGATATCAGCCAGCAGGAAGGCCACCCGTTCATCGTCATGGAATTTCTCGACGGGCTAACGCTCAAGCATCGCATTGCTGGCCGACCGATGGAAACCGAGTTGATTCTGTCGCTGGCCATCGAGATTGCGGATGCTCTAGACGCAGCACATGCGGAAGGCATAGTCCACCGCGACATCAAACCAGCCAACATCTTCGTAACCAAGCGAGGGCACGCGAAAGTATTGGATTTCGGTTTGGCCAAGCTGGCACCGAAGCGGGAGGCGGTGGCCTCGCACGCCACCCTCGCCACGGATGCGATGGCAGGGGTGAGCGCGGAGCACCTTACAAGCCCCGGCACGGCTGTGGGCACGGTGGCCTACATGTCACCCGAGCAGTTGCGCGCCAGGGAGTTGGACCCGCGCACAGACCTATTTTCCTTTGGTGTTGTTCTTTACGAAATGGCCACAGGGACGCTGCCGTTCCGTGGGGAAAGCTCCGCCGTCATCACGGAAGCCATCCTGAACCGCACTCCATTAGCAGCTATTCGTCTCAACCCCGACCTCCCGCCGAAACTGGAAGATGTCATCAACAGGGCGCTGGAGAAAGACCGGGAACTCCGTTATCAGGGCGCGGCGGAAATGCGTTCCGAGCTGATGCGCCTGAAGCGAGATAAGAGTTCAGGCCAAGTGTCAGGAGCGAGTTCGGGTGCGGTGGCAGCGGTTCAGGAGACAGGCTCTCAGCCCGTCGTCCAGCACCCAATGCCCACAACAGGTTCCGTTCCGACTGCTGCTTCATCGGCTGCCGTGAAAGTCGCCGAAGTTCACTTGGCTGGTTCGAAGAAACTCTGGAAAATTCTGGTTCCCGCTGCTGTTGTTGTGGTCGCTGCCCTTATCGCTGGTGGTCTCTACTTCCGGTCGCGCCCAGCAGCACCGTTGACCGAGAAGGACTCCATCGTTCTCGCCGATTTCGAAAACTCCACCGGTGACCCTGTCTTCGACGGTGCCTTGAAGCAGGCACTCGCCGTCCAGCTCGGACAATCGCCCTTTCTCAACATTCTCTCCGACCGCAAGGTGGGGGAAACGCTGCGGCTGATGGGGCGTCCATCGAATGAGCGCATCACACGCGACGTGGCGGGAGAACTCTGCATGCGGACAGGCAGCAAAGCGATTCTCTTGGGTTCCATTTCCAACTTGGGCGGTCAGTACGTGGTTGGTGTGGATGCAATCGGTTGCAGCAGTGGGGACACGCTGGCCAAAGAACAAGAGGAGGCTGCAACGAAGCAGGACGTGCTGAAAGCACTAGGCAAGGCAGCAGCCAGCCTGCGGGGCAAGCTTGGCGAATCGCTGGCCTCCATCCAGAAGTTCGATGTTCCGGTGGAGGCCACGACCACATCGCTTGAGGCCCTGAAAGCCTTCAGCATGGGTATAACAACCCAGCGCACAAAAGGAGACGCTGCGTCGATTCCGTTCATGAAACGCGCTCTCGAACTCGACCCGAATTTCGCCGTAGCGTACGTCGGTTTAGGGGTCGCCTACGGCAATCTCGGACAAGCCAGTCTGTCTGCGGAGAACATCAAAAAGGCTTATGCACTGCGCGACCGCGTCAGTGAACATGAAAAATACCGTATCGCTGCGTTGTACTACTCGAACGTCACAGGGGAGCTAGAACAGGCCAGCCAAGTCTACGAACTGTGGGCCAAGAGCTATCCGCAGGATACGTCGCCACCCATCAACTTGGGAAGCATTTACGCAGACCTTGGGCAGTACGAGAAGTCTGTGGTTGAAACCCAACAGGCGCTGCGACTGGAACCGAACGCTGTAGTTGTTTATACCAACCTCGCGCAGGACTACCTTGCGCTCAACCGACCGGACGACGCCAAAAAAGCGATTGAGCAGGCCCAACAGCGCAAGCTCGATGGCGACATACTGCACTGGACAATCTATCAACTAGCCTTTTACACAGGCAACGCAGCAGAGATGGAGCGGCAAGTGGCTTGGGCCGCAGGGAAGCCTGGAAGTGAAGACCTTTTGCTCTCGTTCCAATCCGACACGGAGGCTTACTACGGACGACTGGCAAAGGCACGGGACTTTTCCCGGCGTGCGGTCGATTCGGCAGTCCGTAACGACTCGAAAGAGACTGGGGCATTGTGGCAGGTGAATGCCGCTCTGCGGGAAGCGGAGTTCGGTAACGCAGCAGCCGCAAAACAAGGTGTCACAGCAGCACTGGCGCTGGCTCCGGGCCGGGACGTGAAACTCTTCGCTGCATTGACGCTGGCACGCAGTGGTGAAGCCGCTCGTGCGAAGGCCATCGTAGAAGAGATGGAAAAAAACTACGCGTCGGACACGAATCTGAAGGTCTACTGGCTGCCGACCATTAAGGCCGCGATAGAACTGAACGCCAACAGTTCCACCCAAGCGACGATGTTACTCGAAGCGGCTGCACCGTATGAACTAGCCGACCCGCCACAATTACAACTGGGAACCATGTATCCCGTCTACATTCGAGGCCAGGCACAGCTAGTCGCCCACAACGGGGCTGCTGCAGCCACCGAGTTTCAGAAATTTCTTGACCACCGGGGAATTACACTAAACTTCCCACTTGGTGCATTGGCCCATCTCGGCCTCGCCCGCTCATACGCATTACAAGGTGATACCGCCAAAGCCCGCGCGGCGTATCAGGATTTCCTCGCTCTTTGGAAAGACGCTGACCCAGACATTCCCATTCTCATCGCCGCCAAGTCTGAATACGCGAATCTGAAATAGTCCCTCTCGTTGACTTGCCTCGGAGCGCAGCCTAACATGCGTCGCCAAGAGTCTCTATCCAGCCATGATTGGTCAAACCATCTCGCACTACCGCGTCATTGAAAAGCTCGGTGGCGGGGGCATGGGCGAAGTTTTCAAAGCTGTTGACACGCGCTTGGACCGCGCCGTCGCTCTGAAATTCCTTCCCGAAGATTTAGCGCATGACCCTCAGGCTCTCTAACGATTCAAGCGGGAGGCCAAAGCCGCGTCCGCCCTGAACCACGCCAACATCTGCACCATCCACGAAATTGACGAAGAAAATGGGCAGACCTTCATCGTCATGGAAT
>Ga0209625_1000484_pt1 | contig 10288 bp, 12 predicted proteins | sample JacPin_JW_Ref_M2_FD_187960 | JGI IMG/M metagenome (GOLD analysis project Ga0209625, IMG submission 187960) | Forest soil microbial communities from Algoma, Ontario, Canada - Jack Pine, Ontario site 1_JW_Ref_M2 (SPAdes) (version 2) | ecosystem: Environmental > Terrestrial > Soil > Boreal...
ATTGCCAAAGCGATCTTGAGATTTGAAAACAGAAACTCCGCCAGCAGCGAATCCGTGCCGACCGGAACCGCTACTCGATACGGTGCGAGATCTTTCCAAGCACGCAGAAAGTCGCCCGGCACAGTTCCGGTAGATCGCATATATACTTCCAAGTGCTCTGCTAAGTCCTTTAGCTGCAGCGATGTCAGTTCTTGGAAAGACTCCTGGTGGCAATCGGCCAGAGCCTCGCAGGCGACTTCCGGGGAAAAACGAGCAGCCAGGCCCTGATGCACATAAAGCCCGGTGTTGTAGTCCCTCATTGATGCGAGATAGATCAGGCGGTCAAGCGGGCCCGAGGTGTACGGTAAAGTGCGCCGCCGCAAGTCTTCAGAAGCTGCGAGCACGTCCGCTCGTTTGGCTTTCACGATCACTTCTACCCTATAAGGTTGTCCCATCCGCGCCAGATTCACTTCCCAGGGCGGGAATTCCTGGTGTTAAAAACGCAAGAGATTGATCGAGGATTGAGCATAGCCGCCCCGCCGTAAGGGCCGTCCGGCGTGCAAAGTCGGGCGCAGCATAAGGGCCGCGCCATTGAATCAAAAACTGTAAGACGCGGCACCTGATTTCAAGGTCAGCAAAATCGAGGGCGATAGAGAATTCCCTCCAGCGGCTCATCTGGGTGAACATCCGGGAACGGCTGACATGAAAGTCCTTCAGCGCGCGGACCTGCTTCCGAATTTGGCTGATCCATATCAGCGCCAGACGCTTTCTCTCCGACATGAAAAGATTCGTAAGTTTGGTGGATCCAATCGACGAGATATAGGCAAGGTCTTGCCGCCCAAAGACTTGCTCGACAAGTTCGGCCGGAAGCAATCCAAGCTGCAGCGATTCCAGCGTTCTCTTGGCCGTCACCAACTCTCCGGCGCTGCCTTCAGCATGCGAAGGTTGCCGGCGCGTCGCGACTAGCAGCAGAACCAAAAGTCCTGTGCCGACCGCCAGGAAAATGACGAGCTGCATCATGGCCTATTCACCTTGCTGATGGCCGCGCGCATCGTTCCGAGCGCCGCTTCCGTCCTTCCGGCAAATGCCTCGTAACCGTTATCGATTTCTGCCGGCATTTCGGGCGGGGGAGCAGGCGCATAAGACCAAAGCGCGAAGGTCCAAATGAGAAGGGAAGCGAGATAAGTATATGGCTGAATCGCATTCCATCCGCGGTCAAATGTGGGCCCGAGTTGGATTCGAAGCACATTGCTTAAGATTGTGCTTCCCACGTACAACCCAAGTCCGGTCATAATCCCGCGCAGATTTCTTCCTACATCGATTCGGTAATAGGAAATGACGATGAGGACTCCACATAGCGTGAGCGCCTGAACAGTCCGGAAGTCCCGCTCCAAGCTTGAAAAACCTTCATTGGCAGCTGCGAGCGGCAATGGCAGCAATCGAAACATAAAGTAACCGCAAAGAATTGCAAACATGGCGGCTAGAACAGTCGTCGCAAAGTTTCGAGCGCCCGGATATCTTTGGAAGCTTTTCCGGACTATTTCGAAAAGCACTCCAAAGCCCGCCAGCAGATTAAGAAACTGTTTCGCCCAGAAGAACTTTGGATACGAACCGTAATGAAATTGATAGATCGGCCAGAGCGCAATGCTCAATGAGCACACCACCGCCATATAAGCGAAAAAGAACGGGTAGTGCGCGAAAAGCCGGCACTTAAGCAAACGAAATAGAATCACCGACTCCAGAACTATGCCGGCAATCCATAGGAGCGAGGCGGCCATGTACCCCCTATGGACGTACATCCTAACATAGTTCTAAGGGGAGAACGTAGGCTCTCCCCTTAGAAAATGAGACTCAGGACTACTTTAGCCCGGGAAGGGCGGCATAGGTTCAGTGCCGTCCATGTGAGGACTGGTCGAAACGGGCACGGGCGAGACGGCGTGCGAGGCGCTCATTGCAAAGGTTGTAGTCTGAATTGTCAACACCGCTACGGCTGCAGTCGCGATCAAGAGAATTTTTTTAGCCTGCTTCATTTTCTTCCCTCCCTGTGGAATAGGCCCTTGGGCCGGGAAGAAAATAGAGAAAGCGCTCAGGCAACTAGGGAATCAGAAGGAATTGCTTGGAAAACAAAGCAGGGCGTCCTTTTCGCATGCTGATCTCGCTCAAAGCTCTAACGGAACGCCCCAACGAAGCTCTGTCGAAATGTGGTGAAATCGAAGCGAGGATTACACCCGTCTTGCGCGGCCAGCAAAAGGACAGGTAACGGGATTGACACGGATGCGGAATATACGGATGGAGTTTGCAGCCGAAGCCTTGTATTTCTTGTTGCAGGCATACTAGCCCTAACAAATGACTGACATGAGAGACGCGGCACCAGCGGAGACTTCCGTTTCGCGCCCGGAAGAAATCCAGACGCATTTGAAGCACCTCGACCGGCGGCAGTGGTGGCTGTGGTCGAGCACGGTGGCCGTCATCTTGCTGTTGACGCTGGCAGTCGCCTCTTTTGCATTTCCGGCAATGCTGACCCGGGAACAGGGCACATACTCATTCTTTCTGAATCAGTCGGTGCGGGCGCTCGTGGGAATGGTGTTGATCTTCAGCGTATACGTGGTGTACCAGCAGGTGCTGATCCACCGCATGCGAAACCAACTCGCTGAGCAGATTCAATCTCTGGCAAAAGTCGAAAGCCTTGCATCGGAAGTTTACAAGCTAGCCGCGCTCGATCAACTTACTGGCCTGTACAATCGGCGCTCTGGCGAACAGCGGCTTGCACAGGAGATCAGTCGAGCCCAGCGTCACGGCCGTCCTCTGACGGTTCTGCTTCTGGACCTCAACGATCTGAAAGCTATAAACGACAGGCACGGCCACGCGGCGGGCGACCTTGTCATCAAGGGCTTTGCGGAGCGGCTGCAACGCGCAATTCGCGGCTCGGATCTTGCCGTCCGCTTGGGTGGCGACGAATTCATGGCCTTGCTACCGGAATGCCGTGCAGACGAAGTGCGTCACGTTCTCGCTCGCGTCGAAGGACTCGAATTGGAGTACCAAGGAGAGAGAATCCGCTGCCATTTCGCGAGCGGATTCACCGATTACAAGCCCGGCGAATCGCCCGCCGAGCTCCTCAAGCGCGCCGACGATGCGCTCTATGCCAACAAGCGCTCCGGAAAGCAAATCAATCGCCCGACTATTTCCGCCGTAATTGCGCAGTCAGTTTCCTGATCGCAGGTCTTACTCGTTCGACCCGACAGCCTTTTTATTACCTCCGGAAACGGATGTTCATCGCAGGAACATCATCTTAAAAATATTCTTGCGCCCTCCCGGGGTTACTCGTATGCTACGCCCGGTTGTCAGGATTGCCACTATGCCGAAAGAAAAGCCCAAGGTAAATATTGGTGAGGTGATTCGCTCTTACCGAAGCGATCGCGGTCTTTCTCAGGGCGACATCGAACGCCGCACGGGGTTGCTGCGCTGCTATCTTTCGCGGGTGGAGAACGGCCACACCGTTCCCTCGCTTGAAACGCTCGCAAAGATCGCGGAAGCCATGGAAATCAGCTTGGCGGATTTTTTCCCGGGCAGCGACACGCCGCAGGATCGCGAAACGCGCAAGGTCCTGGGCGAACTATCCGAAGAGGAAATTCGGTTTCTCGCCGACATCAAGAAATATTCCACCACGCTATCGGACGACGACAAGAAACTTGTGCTTGCGATGATCCGGAAAATGGCCACCGTCATACCGCCACCACGCAACGGTAAGACGGCAAGCACTGCTCGCCGCCCCGAATACTGAGTTACTTTAATCCGATATTGAACTGACACCTTTGGACTAACGTCCGTCATCCTGAGCGAAGCGAAGGATCTCGAAACGCGGGATTCGCCTCACGATGCACTTCGTGGACGCTTTACTTCGTTGAACCAGCTTGCAATTAAATCAGAGGTGGCTCGTATATATAGGCCATGCCGTCCCGCGTGACCGCGTAGGCCTTTGCCCCGTCTGCGCTCCAGCGCAAATCGGCGACACCTTCCGCGGGATATTCGTCGAATACACTTGAGCGGCTCAAGTCCACCAGGAATAGCCGTCCCTTCGCCGAATTCTTCAGCCATGAACTGAAACACACGCACAGCGGCAAATGTGGATGACAGACACACAATTCCGCTCCAAAAGGCAGCGCCTCGGAATTCACGCTTTGCGGTTCAAGCCGGTAAGCCTGTCCCGCCGCGCAATAGACAATCTGCTCGCTGTCGGGCGTCCACGTGAGATCGGTCACGTGTCCCCGCGTGCCGAACACCTTCCGTCGCGAAAGCTTCGTCACATCCGCTACCATGATCGAGTCGTCCGCCCACTCACCCTTGATTTCGATCACGCTGGCGAGCGCTTCTTCGTTCGGGCTGAATACCGCTCTTCCGTACCCACCGAATGAACCTTCCTCCGCAAATTCCTCTCCGGCCTGCTGCGGCTCAAGCCAATCAGGTGTTGCGAGTTCTGTGGCCGGTTCGCCGCCCGGCGGGCCCCCTCGCGGCTCCCAAACTTGCAGGGCCGATCGCTTTCCTCGCGATGTCGCGACGAAGTAGTCTCCAGAGGCTGACCAAGCGAGATTGGTCGGGACACTTTCCCACTCGCCGAGGCGTGCCAGATAAAGCTTTCCCGGAAGGTCAAATAAGTGCAATCCGGCCGGCCATCCGCTCCAGGCACCAGCTAGATAACGTGCGGTCGGAGACCAGGAGAAGACGGCAGCCGATTCCGTTGAGACTGTGACGCCTCCCGCCGGTACGGTAAGCGTCATCGTCGGGACGCTCAGTTCAATGTCGTACAACGCCACCTGCGCTTTTCCGTGATGAACGTGCGCCGATATCGCGCACACCTCTCCCGTTGGAGAAATCGCCAGATGTTGTGAGCGCCCGGTGAAGACCTTCTTGATCAGCCAATTCGAGTCGCGCGTGAGATCGCGCAATCCCCGAGCGACGAGGGCGGACGAACGCACCGCTAGCGCTCGCGCTCCCGTCCGCGCGATTTGGTTTGATATCGGAGTGTTATGCGTTCCCATTGTGCTTATCAGCTAAAGCGTCTGGTAGCCGCCTGCTTTGGGTTTGGCCAGTCGCAGCCTGGCCTGCTCGATCTGTTCATCTACCTTCGCAACCATTTCCTGAAGGACGTCACGCCCGAACTGTTGCGCTTCATCGAGTCGCGACTTGAGCTGGAACAGATCCGAACGCAGCAGCTCTTGCAGCTCCGCTTCCATTTCCGCCAACCGTCCGCGCATTTGCGAAATGCGCCGAATCACGCGCACCAGCTCCGCACCGGGGCCTTCGCCTTGCACGGCCTCCGGGCTGTGCTCGTATTCGGTGAGAATCTTTGCAAGCTGCATTTCGTCGCCCCGCTCATATGCCTCGTTCGCTTGGCTCATCAGCAGCTGTCGTTTGGCTCGGTCTTCGCGGTCTGAGGTCAGGTCTGGGTGGATGCGTTTTGCGACGGTGCGGTACAGCCGCTTCATCTCGGGTGACGCTTCGAAAGCGGGCGGGGCCGTCTCGGCGGGCTCGCCGGCAGCGGACTTCGTTTCATTCGCGCGCGCGCGGGCGTCGTGCGCCGCTTGCTGCGCTCGATCATTTTCGGGTTGCTCGGCCGCCAGTTGTTCGGCGATCTGAGCCTTCAGTTCGTCCAGCTCCGCATAGCGGGAACCGACGAAGTGCAAGTACCTGCGCTCGAATGCGCCGAGCTCAGCGCGCAAGTTTGCCGTGCGCAGTTCGCGCTCGGTCAATTCCGTCTCGAGGGTAGTCCGCTCGAGCTCCTTGCGAGCGAGCTCCCGCTCTTCTGGTTTGATCGCCGTAGTGTCGGTTGATTTCAACGTCATGCTGCTTCTCGCTCATCAAATTGTAGCTTGCGGCGGACTTCGTGCTTTGCTTACATGCCTTCGGTTTCCAGAAAAGAAAGTGGCCGCATCTCGCCCATTCTGCGATCTATTACCCCCCATTTACCGTAGATTAGGGAGGGCTCCGAGTCTGTGTTTTCAAGAGCTTGCGGCGATTTCTAATCGCGAAACCGTAGATTAAAATGCGCCTATTCTTGGCTGGCAGCAGCCGTTATGGGCGAACCCGTGTACGGGGCGAAGCCGGGTGCGATGGAAGTGTAATGGCGGGAAGTGTAATGGAGAATTGATGCGAAGTTAAGGCGAACGGCTCGGCGGGGGCGATACCAAATCAAGCCACGATTCGCCAAATACCTGCCAAGAAGTCCTAGAGTGGATAATGCCGCCATCTACCAATTGGCCTGTATTCCGGAAAATGAAGGCTCCCTGTACCATTATTGGCAGCTGTTTGGCGGCGGTAACGAATGTTGCCCTGCACGCGACGAACATCGCTGCTGATTGTTTTCATCGTCGGCTTTGCGCCGTCCGCTCGCGCGCAACGGTCACAATCCTCCGTCGCATCTACCGAGTCGCGCCGCTCGGCAACAGCATCGTCCGCGTGGGGCAGTTCTCCGACAAAAATTTCGTTCCTGTCGGTGTCGCTAGCTTCTAATCGATCGACAGTAAACAATAGAAGCACGAATTTTGATGACGAACATCGGTTCGCAAATAGCACAGACGAGCGGAATCAGGCGACCGACCTCCTCCCTATCCAAGAGACAAGCACGCCCTTCGCAACTGAGTCGCGCGTGCCGGTCGCGCCTCTTTTGGGCGCGCGTCTGCAGCTGAACATTTCCGTTACGACGGTTCGCAATGGAAATGTAATGCTAGGACCTATACCTGCCAGCGAGACTCTTCACGCGCGGCCACAGTCCCGCTCTGCTGATCTTTACGGTCTCGGCGTAAGCATTCCGCTCGGCGCCCACGTGCAACCATCCAAAGACTTATTGCGTGCTGTGGCGCGCGTCGTGCGCGGTGACTGATAAAGTGCGCAGTACAGTGCAGGTTCGCCTGTTCTTTTTTTGACCCAAGGGTCAATCCTCGAGGTCGATTGGGTTGTGTTAAGGTGACCTTCGCCCGCACGCGATCGCGCGTCGCACGCTGTGCCACATTTTGTTCCTGTCTCGTACTACGGAATCCGCCCCGCTCAGCTTACAGCGATCGACCGAGGGGGAGGGCAATGGCCCTGTTTTACGATTGACCTGCCAAGCTCAATTTCCTTGGAGGTAACAATGACCAAAGGATCGGGCTCACGCATCGCGCTGTTATTCGTGTTCTGTGCACCCTTCCTCTTCGGAGGGGTCCGAACCCATACGATTAAGGCCTCCGCCCTGCCACCCATCGTTGCGCAGAACCAGACTCAAAATGCGCCCGAAGTAACAACCTTCACCGGGAAGGTGCTATCGCAGAACGGCGAGAGATTTATTCTGCGAGATGAAGCGAACGATGTCTGGTATCACCTGGACGATCAACAACAAGCAAGAAAATTCGCCGGTAAGAACGTGCTGGTCACAGGCGTTCTCGACGGGCGCACGGATATGATCCAGGTGCGCGAGATCACCGAGGTAAAGGCCTGAAGCAAGCGCCCGCGGCGAACCGAGGATGCATCGGAGTCAGAACCAATCGGGGAAGATGAGGTCGATAAGGCCAGGCGCCCAGTAGGAATAGAATTCTTCGTCGCAGATCTTGTACTTGCCATATTTTGCCCTGGCATGCGCGCCCCAGTCCGGTTGAGTGCCATCGAGGTCGGTGAACCCATACTCGCGGGCCAGCCCCCACGTGCTGTAAACGCGTCCGCTCTTTTTCATGGCATCCGAATCTGCCGCTAGCGCTACAACCGCCCGCCCGATATAGCGGGGCGATTCCGAAACCATAAAATCCTGAGGAGCGTCGTTTTGATCTTTCGAGTTCACGTTGGCGTTTTTGCGTTTGCCGGCATCCTTCCAATTCGCTTCGGTGACGCCAAAATGTGCCAGCACGCGCTCTGAACGCAGGAATCCCGGCGTGAGCGCGACGGAGGCGATATCGCGCTTGCGCAGTTCACGCGACATTGCAAAAGCGAGACGAATCACGGATATCTTCACCAGATCGTAGAAAATATTGCCTCGATAGTAGAAAGCGTCGCCATCGGTGATCTCGAGAATAATTCCGCCCGAACGCCCGAGCATCAGCGGCGCCGCGTAGTGCGCTGTGATGATGTGCGAATGGATAGCTTGTTTCAGCATTTGAAGGCCGTTCTCGAGATTAACTTTCCAGAAGGGCTTGCCAAACTCGGTAAGCGCGTCGCCGCCCCAGACGTCATTCACCAGAATATCCAGATGCTTGTGACGGCGCTTGATTCCGGCTACGAGTTTTTTCACTTCGGCAGGAACCGTGTGATCCACTCGCACGGCGATGCCGAGACCACCCGCAGCTGTAACGAGCTCAGCGGTCTCCTCAATTGTTTCGGAGAGGCCCGGTTTGGCGGGACGTGCGCCGGCTCTGAGCCGTGAGCTGCGGCCGGTACAGTAAACGGTCGCGCCGGCCTCGCCGAGCGCCACTGCGATGCCCCGGCCGGCGCCGCGAGTGGCTCCTGCGACTAGCGCGATCTTGCCTTGCAAGGCTTTCTTCGCTTTTTTGTTCGCCAACTTAGGCATTCGAGTCGTCCTCCAGCAAGTGTCTCAAGTTTCAGTGTGCTGCCCACGACAAGCACGGCGTTCGTCGTGGCTACCTGTACAAGGTATCCGCGCTCTTAAGAATTTCGCGCTGGAAGCCCCAGAATCTCGCGCACTTTCCGTTTTCTCATCACCTCGGCTGGACTTGTTCCGCTGCGCTCCAGCCATTTTGTGAATTCGCCGATACGCACCCGATGCTCGACCGGGATGCTCTTGACCGACACGGTCACTGTATCCATCGGACGGCCGATGCCCGCGACCCATTCGTTGCCCTGGAGTTGCTTCAGCCCGAGCGCTACGGCCTCGAACAGTGTCGCTGCCGTGACTTCGACGGTGTGGGCGACTCCGTCCATGTCAGCGATCGTGACGCGGCAGGATCGGATCTCCATCGCGAGAGGGTATCACATTTCGCTTTTTGTTCGCCACAGGCTTAATGCTTTGCTACGAGCCAAAATGGATTCGTGACGGAGCCGCTTGGGCTCCCGGGTCTTTTTTAGAATCGCCGCATCTCTACTACCATTGCAGCGACAGGCGATTCGGGGCGGATCGAGCGAGAGGAGACGCGACAATGAAAGAGACGCCACAGGAATATATTCAGCGGATGCTCGGTTACACGGCGGGCGGCGAGAATCCGGTGAAGGTGCAAGCGGCTAGCGCGAAGAAGCTGGAAAAGTTAATCAAGGGAGTGCCAGCGGCGAAGTTGAAGAAGCGGCCGGCCCCGGAAAAATGGTCGGTGCAAGAAATCGTCGCGCATCTGGCGGACACGGAAATCGTGGGCAGCTGGCGGATCCGCGCGATTTTGGGCGCGCCCGGCACGCCGATTCAAGCATTCGATCAGGACGCGTGGGTGACGGCGACGCACTACGCGAAACGCGATCCGCGGCAGGCGGTGGCGCAGTTCCGCGTGCTGCGCGAGGCGAATCTGGCCCTCTACAAATCTCTCACGCCGGAACAGTGGAAGCATCACGGGATGCACTCCGAGCGCGGCGAAGAAACCGTGCAGCACATCGTGCGAATGTTTGCAGGGCATGATTTGAATCACATTGCGCAGATCGAACGGATTCTCGCGCCGAAAAAAGCGAAGTAGGCGCAAGGTGAGACGCGCCGCGCCGCCCGGAATCGTGCTGGTGAGCGGAAAAGCCCACGACGAGAACGGCGCTCGTCGTGGCTACCCAAGCATTTGACACGCGCGTTTCATAATCAATTATTGACAACTCGAAATCGAAATCTCAGCATTCAGGAATGACCGGAGGAATGACCCAAGGATTAGAAGGCGTTGTCGCCGCCACTACACGGCTAAGCCACGTGGACGGAGAAGCGGGGCAGCTGATTCTCGCCGGGTATCCGGTGGAAGATCTGGCGCCGAATGCCACGTTCGAGGAGGTCGCTTACCTGTTCTTGCGTGGCCGCTTGCCAGAGCCATCGCAACGCGTTGCCTTTGTGCGGGACCTGGCAGCACGGCGGGCGTTGCCCCGCGTGGCGCTCGAAGTTCTTCGCGAGGCTGCATCTCTCAATACGCCGGTAATCGACGCGCTGCGAATGGCAACGTCCCTTCTAAGCCTTGGCCGCAAGGAAGACCCTCTCGACGACGCGATGACAGCCATCGCGTCCTTCCCGACAATCGTTGGATCCTACTGGCGCGTTCTTAACCGCGAAACGCCCGTCGCCATCCGCACTGATCTTTTGCACGCAGCTCATTATCTCCATCAATTGTCCGGCACTGAACCATCCCCGGAACGCGCACGGGCATTGGAAACCTAT
>Ga0209625_1000485_pt1 | contig 10283 bp, 8 predicted proteins | sample JacPin_JW_Ref_M2_FD_187960 | JGI IMG/M metagenome (GOLD analysis project Ga0209625, IMG submission 187960) | Forest soil microbial communities from Algoma, Ontario, Canada - Jack Pine, Ontario site 1_JW_Ref_M2 (SPAdes) (version 2) | ecosystem: Environmental > Terrestrial > Soil > Boreal...
GCGCTCGGGGTCAGGGAAGAAGCGAGCGTCGCGCTGCGTTATCCATTGGAGCAGAAAAAAATTGGTACGTGCGGGGATGCGGTAGCCATCCAGCTCGAAATCGCGGATCGCGCGGCGTCCCACGCCCCAGGCGGGCGGATACAACCGCATCGATTCCTTGATTACCATCTCGGTGTAGGGGAGACGCGGCAGGTCCGCGGCGGTCGGGGCGCGCTTTCCTAACACTGAGCTGAGCTCGGCACTTAGCGCTTTTTCCTCTTCCGGATTCTGCGCCAGCAGGTAGCACGTCCACGTAAGAGCGTTGGCAGTGGTTTCGTGGCCAGCGAGGAAGAGCGTCATAATTTCGTCGCGCAGCTGCTGGTCGGTCATGCGGCTGCCATGCTCGTCGTAGGTTTCGAGGAGGGTGCCGAGAAGGTCGGCGTTGTTGTGCGGCGCACGGCGGCGCGCGCGGACGAGGCCGTAAACCACGTCGTCGAGGTGCTTCACCGATCGGCGCAGGCGCGCGCTTTTTGGAATCGGGACGCGGTCGGGGAGGACGAACGCCAGATTCGCCTGTCCGATAAACTGTTCCATGACCACTGCGACCGCCTGGCCCACGCCGCGGGCTTCTCCGGAAACATCCGAGCCGAACAGAGATTTGGCCACGATATCGAGCGTGGCAGACATAAACTCCTCGTGGATGTCTCGCGATTCGCCGTCGCGCCAAGCGGCAAGCATCACCGCGGCGGAATCCGTCATAATCCGCGCGTAGTTGAGAATATTTTCGTGGCGAAATGCCGGCTGGATCAGTTTCCGCTGCGACTGCCAAAATTCTCCTTCACTCGTCAGCAAGCCGTTGCCGAGAACGGGCTTCAGAGCGCGGTAGTCTCGCGACTTAAGGAAATTCGCGTGGTTTTTGACGAGAATCTGCTCGATACCGTCGGGATGCACGACGAGGCAGATAGGAACGTTGAGGAAGCGAAAGAAGATGACGTCGCCGTATTCGCGGGCGCAGCGCGTGAGGAAACCGCTCCAGTCCTGGCCGAAGGTGAGAGAGTGGCGCAGAAGATTCAGGCCGCGCGGGCCGGGCGGGAGTTTTCGGGTTGGGCGGACTGCTACCTGTGCTTCGGCCATTGCGCGGACATTATACGCTGCGGGAGTTCGGGGAAGCAGGGATGATCCGGACCGGATCTGGCGTCAGGGATTGCAAATAGAGAGGAAGCTGCTTAGGCTGGTGCGTTCCGGGAACGTAGCTCAACGGTTTGGAGGCGCGCAGGTCTCGAAACGTGCCCTCAGCGATAGTACGGAGAGTATGCATCCCGTCACAGTCGGCGCACTTTTCGTGCTTCAGACTTTTCACGTGCTGTTCTTGTCCTTGCACGATTGGATTCCGCTCGGAAATCTCAATGACCCGAAGGCCGTTCGTGCAACGATCCCGGGGCACAAGCTGCTCGCTGCTACGCTCATCAGCACGGCTCCTTTCGCGTTTGGATTGGCAGCGAGCACCGTCTATCTGGCCAAACCCTATCCGAGCTGGTTGCTCAATTGGCTCGGGATCAGTTACGCGATTTTATTCCTCGGCGAACTACAAGCGTGGTGGATTCCATACCTTTTTCTTCCGAAGCCGGCGCGCGCGGCGCGTTATCAGGCCATGTTCGGAGGCACGCATGCTTTTCTGCCAGTAAAACGCGATAAGGCCGAATACGCTGCACGTGATCCTTCACATTGGGACGCTCGTCATCTTGTTTGTGTTAGCCGTGCTGATGGCGCAGGAGGGTAAGTTCTGATGAGGCTAGCGAGATTCGCGCGTCGTTGCAAATAGGGAGAAACCTGCTTAGGCTGGTGCGTTCGGATGAAGGACGAAAGCGGTCGATGACGGCGAGAGCACAATTCGCGGTAGGCAAAGTTCAGTTCGGTGCGGGGGTGCCGCTTTTTCTTACTGCCGGGCCTTGCGTGATTGAGAGCGAGGGGCACGCGTTGATGATGGCGGAGAAATTGGGGGCAGTGGCGAGCGAGCTTGGCGTGCCGTATATTTTCAAGGCTTCGTATGACAAGGCGAATCGCACTTCGGTTTCGTCGTATCGTGGACCGGGCTTGAAGGATGGGCTGAAGATTTTGGCGAAGATTAAGAAGAAGACTGGGTTGCCGGTTCTTACAGACGTGCATCAGGCATCGGAGGTGGAAGCGGCTGCTGACGTGTGCGATATTTTGCAGATTCCGGCGTTTCTTTCGCGGCAAACGGATCTGCTCGTGGCGGCGGGAAAATCGGGGCGCGTGGTGAACATCAAGAAGGGGCAATTCCTCTCGCCTTCGGAAATGGGGAATGCGGCGGAGAAGGTGGCGAGCACTGGAAACGAGAAAATCATTCTTACGGAACGCGGCAATTCGTTCGGATACCAGAACCTTGTGGTGGACATGCGGTCGTTTCCTATCATGCGCAAATTCGGCTATCCAGTGGTGTTTGACGTGACGCATTCGGTGCAGCTTCCGGGCGGGGAAGGGAAGCGGAGCGGAGGGCAGCCGGAATTTATCGAGCCGCTCGCGCGGGCGGGGGTGGCGGTTGGCGTTGACGGAATTTTTCTTGAGGTGCATGACAATCCGGCGAAGGCGCTTTCGGACGGGTCGAACGCGCTGCCACTTGGGCAATTTCGGGCGCTGCTGGAAAAGATCGTCAGCTTGGCTGCGTTCGTGAGAAAGTGGGACGCATGACGGCGAGACCGAAACCTGATGCCGTGATCCCATGCGGGAGACAAAGAGAGATCCCTCGACTGCATCCCGCGCCTTCGCTTCGCGAAGGAAAGAAAGAGCGCGTGATTTCGCTCGGGATGACATGAATCGGTTCGTGACGGCCAAGGGAAACTATGACTCGCGCAGTTAGCTCGATCAAGAGAGCGAAGGCGGGGAATCACGCGAAGTCTGCGCTGGCAACTGCAAAGCGAGTACTGCGAATCGAAGCGGAAGCGATTGCGGGGCTGATCGAGCGGCTCGACGGGCAATTCGAAAAGGCCGTGGAGCTTTTGTACGGGTGCAAGGGGCGCGTGGTTGTTACCGGTCTTGGCAAGTCTGGATTGATCGGGAGAAAAATCTCTGCGACGTTTTCGAGCACCGGAACGCCTTCGATTTTCCTACACGCAGCCGATGCGCTGCATGGCGATCTGGGCGCGCTGACGGCGGAAGACGTGATGCTGGCGATTTCCACGAGTGGCGAAACAGAAGAGATTGTCGAAATTCTCGAATCGGTGAAACGGATGGGGATTCGGCTCATCGCGCTCACCGCGAAAACGCGTTCCACCCTGGCGAGCGCGAGCGACATCGTTCTGAATATCGCGGTGAAGGAGGAGGCGTGTTCGCTGAATCTTGCACCGACGGCCTCGACTGCTGCGGCCCTTGCGATGGGCGACGCGCTCGCGATTTCGTTGCTCGACCGCCGCGGATTCAAGGAAGAGGATTTTGCGGCGCTTCATCCGGGCGGGCGGCTTGGCAAAAAACTGCGGCGTGTGGAAGCGCTGATGCACGCGGGCGAGAAGGCCCCGCGCGTGCTGCCGACCGCGAAAATGCCGGACGTGATTTACGAAATGAGCCGGAAGGGGCTGGGACTTACGGCGGTGACGGAAGCGAGCGGGCGGCTGCTCGGGTTGATCACGGACGGCGACCTTCGGCGCGTGATGCAGAAGCGGCAGCAGAACGTGCTTGAGTTGACGGCGTCGGATTGCATGACGCGCGATCCGGTGACTTTGCGGCGCACGGAATTGGCGGCCAGCGCGCTGCGATTGATGGAGGAGAAGAAGATTACGTCGGTGATCGTGGTAGATGGGGATGGGCGGTTTGAAGGCGTTGTGCACATTCACGATTTATGGACGTTGCAGTTGTTTTGAAGTATTGGGTTTCGTTGGCGCGGCACGGCCTATGACGAATTGGAGCGCTCGCCGTGGCTACTTTGGATGACACTTGGTGAATTGAAATGGCGATTCGGGAAATTAAATTTCCAGCGAAGGTGATGCGCCGGGCGAAACCGATTCGGGTGCTACTGATGGACGTGGATGGGACGATGACGCCCGGCTGGGTCTGCCTGCAAACATTTCCGGATAATAGTGTGGCCGAAATGAAGATGTTCAACGCGCACGACGGCGCTGGGATCACATTGGCGAGCATCATGGGTATTCGAACCGGATTTATTACCGGGCGCGACTCGCCGGCCAATGCGCGGCGGGCGCGCGAGTCGAGGATGGAATTTGTGATTCAGGGGCAGCCGAAGAAACTCGAATCGTACAAAGCGATTCTTGTGCGCGCGGGAGTGACGGACGAGGAAGTGGCTTACGTTGGAGACGATCTTCCGGACTTGCCGATTCTTGAGCGCGCCGGGCTGGCGGTGGCCGTGGGTGACGCGGTGGTGGAAGTGAAGCGCGCGGCGCATTACGTCACTACGGTGAGGGGCGGGGAAGGCGCGATCCGCGAAGTGGTGGAGCTGATTTTGAAGGCGCAAGGTAAGTGGAAGAAGGCGATTCCGCAGGCGATTGCGTAGAGTCGCGCCGGAGCAAAAGCCCACGACGAGGTAAGGCGTTCGTCGTGGCTACCAAGGTGGGTACGGATCTTATTGTTGAAGTGGGCGCGGCGGCTGCTGGGCGGAGGCGCGCTCGACGGCAGGGAAGCGCACGTCCGCAAGCCCGACGGCACCGCAAAACAGCGCGGCAAGCATGAAATTGTAACTCGCTGGCGCTCGCGCGCTCGTTCTCAAGATCGGGGTCGTGTGTTCAGGCTGCACCGGGCGGGGTTTGCGGCGAATCGAGTAAGCGCTGGACGCATTCCGCCAGGCTGTCAAAGCAGTGCGGCTTCGGTATCATGGCGTCAATACCGATCGCGGTCATGAGCGCTTTATAGCTCAAGATTTCGTCATACATTGTAAGGAGTACGATCCGCACATCAGGCATCCGGCCCTTCAGCAGGGATGCCACTTCCACACCGTTCTTGTGAGGCATTCGGAGATCTAGAAGAATTAAACTGGGCTGCAGTTCGTCTGCTTTTTCGAGCACATCATTGCCGTCGATTGCCTCGCCACAAACTTCAAAATTCCGTTGGGTGAGATAGGAACGAACGGCTTTTCGAAAAAGCCCGCTATCGTCGGCGATCAATATACCGTTGGGCACTGTGGCCTGACGAGTACGCCGTTGCGTACATTAACCCACAGTCCAGCTTTCCGAAATCAGGTGTTATGTGTATCGGGATTCTAGCTCGCACGAGGCGGGAGACGCAATCGGCTCACCGACTTCGAAGCCCTCGAGTGCACTTTTCTCTCCCCTTCAATTGCAGTTGGCGATATCAGATAAAGACCCGATGGCGGAAGTTAGGTTCGGACTCTACCATTTTGCATGAGTACGATTCCAGCGATCGTGCTGATAGCACTTGTAGTCCTACTCGTGCTAATTGCCGCGTGTCATTTCTTCCAAGGGCGGCAACACAAGGATCACGCAAGTCGAAAAGGCCCGGATGACGCATGATCATTTCCCTGATTCTGGGAAAGGAGAGAAGCACGTGAAAATGCATAACTCTATCTCAAGTTCTCGACTGAAACTCTTGCTGCTCCTCATCACGTTATTGCTCGCTCTACCCGGCATGGCGCAGGCTCAGGACGCCGATCCGCCTAGCAGGGTCGCGCGATTGAATTTCATCGAAGGCTCCGTCTCCTTTCTGCCAGCCGGAACGTCAGACTGGGTGACAGCGAATCCGAACCGTCCACTCACCACTGGAGATCAGCTCTGGGCCGACCAAGGCTCGCGAGGCGAGTTGCATATGGGAGGCAGCGTGCTTCGCCTCTCATCGCAGACAGCCGTTTCTTTCCTGAACCTGACAGACCAAGCGGTTCAGATCCAGGTGGCACAAGGCTCCGCGTCTCTGCGCGTGCGTCGGCTGGAAGATAACGAAAGCTACGAGATTGATACTCCCAATCTGGCGTTCTCGATTCTGCTCCCAGGCAAATATCGCGTTGACGTAAGCGCGGATGGCAGTTCCAGCACTGTGTCCGTCGAAAGCGGTGCGGCCGAAGTAACTGCGGGAGGCCAGGCTTATAACGCGGGGCCTGGTCAGCAATACACGTTCTCGGGAACGGATCAAGTGAGCTATGACACGCAGCCGCTCTCCCAACCAGACCAATTTCAGCAGTGGGACGTCGAGCGCGATCGACGTGAAGAGAGGTTTGCGTCGGCGCAATATGTTTCGCCCGACGTGATCGGCTACGAAGATCTCGACGATCATGGAACGTGGCGCGAAGATCGAGAATATGGCCATGTGTGGATCCCGAATGGAGTTGAGGCAGGTTGGGCTCCTTATCACAACGGGCATTGGGCCTTCGTTGCTCCATGGGGTTGGACGTGGGTCGAAGACGAGCCCTGGGGTTTTGCGCCATTCCATTATGGACGATGGGCAGTTGTGGCGGGTGGCGGTTGGGGTTGGGTGCCTGGGCCCCTTCCGGTTGCCGGCGCCGTCTACGTTCGGCCGGTCTATGCGCCCGCGCTGGTCGCGTTCGTTGGAGGCGGGGCGATAGCGGCGTCCATCGAACTCGGCGGTCCCGCCGGAGTCGGTGTGGCTTGGTTCCCCTTGGGGCCGCGCGACGTGTGGGTTCCCTCTTACCACGTAAGTGAAGTCTACATGTCAAATGTAAACGTCACGAATTCCCGAGTGATCAACCGAACGGAAATCACGAATGTCTATAACACCACGATCGTCAATCGGACTACGAATGTGAACGTGAACCGGACTTACATGTACCAGAACTCGCCAGGTGCGGTTACCGCCGTTTCAAGAACTGCGTTTCAGAATGGCGAACCGGTCGCCAAGTCGGCCGTCAGGGTGAACCCTCAGGAAATTCAGCACGCGCGGGTGGTGCAGGCTGCGGCGGTTGCTCCAACGCCGCGGGCCGTCGCGGGACCAAGTGCCCCGGCGAAAGCATCGGCGCGTCCTCCTGCTACGCTTGCGAGTAGGCAGGTTGTAACGAAGATGGCTCCGTCAGCTCGAGCAATTCCGGTAGGCCAAACTAAGCCAGCCAGCCCAACTGCGTATCGCTCGATGGCAAACGCGAAACCTGCAACATCACAGCCGGCAAACAGAGCAGGAGCACCGCCAGCCAATCGGCCTCCGCAACCGTCAGCTGAAAGGCCTCCAGCAACGCAGCCCAACAGGCCTAACGCAGCCCCTGCTGAGAGGCCAGCAGAACACGGGAATCAACCGGCAGCGCGCGCGAATGAGCCAGCTCCGCCGAACCGCGCTGCTCCGCCCGCTCGCGAGAACCAGCCGCCGACCCGAGCAAATGAACCTCCGGCGAATAAGCTAGCCGCCCCGCCCAGCCGGACGCAGCCGCCAGCACGAGAAAATCAACCGCCAGCACGAGAAAATCAACCGCCAGCACGCGCGAACGAGGCGGCTCCGCCGAACCGTGCCGCACCGCCAGCTCGCGAGAATCAGCCGCCGGCGCGAGCAAATGAACCTCCGGCGAGTAAGCCAGCAGCCCCGCCCAGCAGAACGCAGCCCCCGGCTCGAGAAAATCAACCACCCGCACGCGCGAACGAGGCAGCTCCGCCGAATCGTGCTGCACCACCAGTTCACGAGAATCAGCCGCCTGCGCGAGCGAATGAACCTCCGGCGAATAAGCCAGCAGCTCCGCCGAATCGTGCTGCACCACCAGTTCACGAGAATCAACCTCCTGCGCGAGCGAGCCAGCCCCCGGCACGAGAAAATCAGCCTCCGGCACACGAAAATGCACCGAGACAGGCGCCACCTCCCGAGGCGAAACCCGCTCCGCGGCAGCAGCCGCCTCCGGAAACAAAAAAGTCCAACCCACCGCCGAAGGAGACAAAGCCGTCCAACGAACAGAAGAACAAGGAGAAGGAACCTAAGAGCTAGCAGGCTTAGCAGGCTCGCTTCTGCCCGCTCGAAAGACGAGTCCGCGGTTCTGTCGTCAGCGAGTTGGTCTCGCAAGGGCGCGCGTGGTTAGTGTGCCCGCGTGCTTCGGGCATCCCCCCGTTTATGATTGGCATTCGTTTTCGTAGTATTCGGCCAATTGTGATTCGCCGGTTCTGACCATGACGAGTTCGGACTGGCGAGGCCAGCAGCACGGTTCTCTTTTCTGCCCGCGCGACCTGTTGTGATACCGTAGCGATTCCCATTCAACCCGGAAATGAGCCGAGCGGAAGACACCGTGAATGCACAACCACATCTGCGCAAAGATGTGGGTGTGAGGCAGTCCGGGCGCGTGAAGCCCGCCACCCTGATTTACTCGGTAGACGAGGTTCCGCCGCTTCCATTAACCATCGCGCTGGGCCTGCAGCACGTGTTCGTGATGTCGGTGGGGTGGATTTTTGTGGTCGTAGCGGCCACCAGCATCGGCGCTTCCAGGGTGGAGGCGGAAACGATGATCCGCATGTCCATGATCGCCTCGGGACTGGCGACAATTCTGCAAGCCCGAACCAGGGGACCTATTGGCTCGGGTTATCTGTGTCCTTTTTCGTGCGGTCCCGCATACGTTTCAGCCTCCATTCTTGCGGGACAGGTGGGCGGACTACCCTTGCTTTGGGGCATGACGACGTTTTCAGGGATTTTCGAAGCGTTGCTGTCGAGAGTGATGAAGCGCCTCCAGAGAGTCTTTCCGCCAGAAGTGACTGGTTTGGTTGTGGCTCTTGTTGGGATTGAGTTGGTTGGTATCGGAGCTCCTCGATTCCTGGGCTACGACCCGGCGAATGGGCATCTCGACATGCGAGCCGGCGCAGTTGCCCTCCTCACGCTGGCCGCCATGCTTGCGCCCACGCTGTGGGGTAAAAGCAAGCTGCGATTGTATCCGGTGCTGATTGGACTGTTCGTGGGATACGTAGCGTCGACCCTGACGCGGACTCTTACACTCGTTCACGTTCGCCAAGTCCTGGATGTGCCGTTGCTTGGTTTTCCCCGCTTGCCGTCTGCCCTCCGCTTCCGTTTTGGAATGATGCTGCCATTCGTCATTGCGAGTATTTGCTCGGTGCTCAAGACCGTCGGCGATCTGACGCTTTGCGAAAAAATTAATGATTCGGAATGGAAACGAACGGAGATGAAGGAGGTCAGCGGAGGAATTCTCGCCGGCGGTATTTGTTCCGCATTGTCAGGCCTGTTAGGCGGTGTGGGACAGTCCACGTTCTCGAGCAACGTCGGGCTTTCCATGGCCACTGGCGCGACCAGCCGAGTGATCGCTTGGCCGGCAGGATTGATCTGCATCGCGCTTGCGTTCTTCCCACGGCTAGCAGCGATCTTCTCGATCATGCCGGAGCCGGTGATGGGTGCGGTGGTGGTCTATGTAGCCTGCTTCATGATACTGGGCGGACTTCAGGTGATGCTGTCGCGTATGCTTGATGCCCGGCGCATTTTTGTGATCGGGATTGCGTTGGTCTTCGGGCTGAGCGTGGAAATCGTCCCAGGAATGTATAATTCGGTGCCCGAGTGGATTCGGCCGCTCTTCAGCTCTTCGCTGGCGTTGGGCACCGTGCTAGTCGTGGTGCTCAACCTGCTTTTTCAATTAGGAACTTCGAAGCGTAAAACTTTTGAGATTTACCCTGCAGCGGCGCTGGGTGGTGACAACGACGTCCGACGGATCATGGAAGCACTGGGTGCGACGTGGGGGATGCGGCCAGAAGTTGCCACTCGGGCGGCAAACTGCCTGCACGAGCTGATGATTTACTTCGGTCACATTGGGGTTCGCTCGCCCGTTCACATTGAGGCGCAATTTGACGAGTTCGACCTGAACTTTGATATTGATTACGCCGGCCCGGAAATTCATTTCCCCGACCAACCGCCCATGGTTGAGGCAATTGCTTCGGAGGCCGAGGCGATGCCCGTTCTGTGCGCTTACGTTATCCGCGGATATGCGGACGGGGTTAGCGTCACTTCGCAGGGGCAACAATCCCGGATACACCTGCACTTTGAACACTGAGTCAGACGAAGGAAAGGGCTAGGAAAGGCGGTTTTTTCTACACGAAAGACCCTATCGACTGCCTAAACGATTGCGGCAAATACTCGTTTCATTGGGCGAAGGTCAGTTTGCCCTTACCGAATCGAAAGGGCGAGATGGCCAAGACGATTCTAATAGCGGACGACAGCCCCATCATTCGCAAAATGTTGTGCAGGCTTTTGAGGTCGAGGAAGGCTACGATATTTGCGCGGAAGCAACCAACGGGCCAGAAGCGATCGATCTAGCTTTGAAGCATCGCCCCGACCTGATAATCCTCGATTTCGTGATGCCAGTCTTAAATGGTTTAGAGGCGGCCCGAGAGTTAAAGAAAATAATACCT
>Ga0209625_1000486_pt1 | contig 10270 bp, 11 predicted proteins | sample JacPin_JW_Ref_M2_FD_187960 | JGI IMG/M metagenome (GOLD analysis project Ga0209625, IMG submission 187960) | Forest soil microbial communities from Algoma, Ontario, Canada - Jack Pine, Ontario site 1_JW_Ref_M2 (SPAdes) (version 2) | ecosystem: Environmental > Terrestrial > Soil > Boreal...
CATCCCCCCGACGTCTACGAACACGGACCTTTTCACGACAATACTGTCGGTAAGATTAGCCGCTCTGGTGGCAGAGCCTGCAGGTCGGCTTCGGGACAGATAATTCTTATATTTGAATACCTCTATAGGGTTCGGAGAGGGGACGGGGACATCCTGTTCATCGTCAAAAAACAACACGGTAGCCAAGACTAGCGGCGGGGAGTCAAAGTGGCGGATTACACGGTCTAAGGTGGCCAACGCGAATGGAAAAAAGAAATCATCGCCGTCCAGGAATACCAGATACTCCCCTTTTGCTATCGCCGCCCCATTATTACGGGCCACTTCTGCACCCTTGTGGCACTGCTGCAAAAGTTTGACTCTTGGTTGGTAGCTTCTTATGAGCTCAACCGAACTATCCGTTGAGCCATCGTCAATCACGATGAGCTCAAAATCGGTAAAGGTCTGTTGCAAGACCGAATCCATCGCCTTACGAAGGTGTCTACCTTCGTTGAATACCGGCATTAAGATGCTGAAGCGAACCATATTTTCTGTGCTCATTGCGGTAGAACTATCGCTTTCGCTGGCTTTTGGAAAAATCGCTTGCCGTTATTCCACAACGCTGCCAGCACCAGCGGAGCGGTCCGCATAACCAGCCGCAGTGCCAGCATGCGCTGGCCTCCCCTCCAGCAGATGCGGTACGCAAAAGACGCCGCGCGGCCACCTATGTATGCGCGGGTCCTGGTGCCTGCCGCGTATTCGCCGCGGCGCTCTGCGGCAGCCACGCGAAGTAGCCCGTTAACCACGCCGGTTAAATTTCTTATGCTGTTTCCCCCGTGCAGGCGGTACCACGTAGTGGCTGGCCTATGAATGACGATGCACGGACTGTAGCTGCTGAGTTTAAGCAATAGGTTCGTGTCGTCGGCGTCCCAGGTCGTTGCCGTAGTGTCTTTACGCTGACCGCCTATGGCGTCAAAAACAGATTTACGGACGATGATGCAACTGGTGCCCACTGCTCGCGTTTTCGAACCAAAATTCTCAAATTTAAAAGTTTCTATTGGCGTAGGCGCAGGGAGCGACCCCTGGTTCTGATCAAACGAGTAAGCCCCCAGCACGAGCGGCGGTTTATTGAAGTAGCGAATTACTTTGTCGAAGGTTTCGAGCGCGAAAGGAAAGAAAAAATCGTCGCTGTCTAGGAAAACCAGATATTCGCCCCGGGCCAAGGCAGCCGCTTTATTGCGCGCGGCTTCCGGCCCCTGGTTGGCTTGCTTGAGAAGTTTTATTTTATCTCCATAAGATGTCAGTATCTCCGCGGAGCTGTCTGTGGAACCGTCGTCGACGGCGAACAGTTCGTAGTCGGTAAACGATTGGGATAAAACAGAATCCACCGCCTGCCGCACGTAGCGTTCGCGATTATAGACGGGCATAAGTATGCTGAATCGAACCACCTTACTTTGCATTCCTTCCGACGCTGACTAGAGACGGATGAGGGCGTTCCCGTTCTGGGGAAACTCGCATTCCCGATGTGACTTTAATTCTAGCTGTTACCGGTCGCAATATTTTATTTCGCCACCGAAATCCGGTAAACCGTGCCCGCCATATCGTCGGACACCAGCAATGACCCGTCCGTCGTGACCGCCACTCCCACCGGACGGCCATACACTTCGCTCTTATTCGGGTCCGGCACCAACCCGGTCAGAAAGGGCGTGGGATCGCCGCCGGGCTTTCCGTCCTTGAAGGGCACAAATGCCACTTGGTACCCCGCGCGCGGCGAGCGGTTCCACGAACCGTGCTCGGCCACAAATGCTCCCCCATGATATTCAGCCGGAAATTGGTTTCCGGTATAAAACGCAAACTGTAAAGGCGCGCGGTGCGCACCCAGCAACACGTCCGGAACGATTGCTTTCGCGACTAGTTCCGGCTTCTGCGGTTTCACTCGCGGATCCACGTTGTTGCCGATGTAGCTATACGGCCACCCGTAAAATCCCCCATCCTTCACCGAGGTAAGATAATCCGGCGGCAGATCGTTACCCATCCCATCGCGTTCGTTCACCGTGGTCCACAGGATTCCGGTTTTTGGCTCGAGCTCAATGCCCGTCGGATTTCGCAGTCCCGTCGCGTATAGCCGCGCATTTTTGCCATCCATATCGCAAATAGTGATCGCAGCGCGTCGTGTGTCGCTCTCAATATCTATGTTTGATTTTGATCCGACGCCCACTAAGAGATGTTTTCCGTCAGGCGCCAGCGACAGCGAACGCGTGCCGTGCCCGCCTGTCGGCAAATCCATCAAGTGTTCCCCTTCGCTCTGCCGCTTGGAAGTTTTCGGGTCATATTTGAAACGCAGCAACGCATCCGTATCGCCGACGTACACATAGTCGTCGTGAAAAACGACGCCGTAAGGCTCGCGCAGGCCGCTAGCAAACACTTCGTTTTGCTGCGCGCTGCCGGTATGTTGCGGATCGCGTAGCACAATCACTTTGCCTGCCGCCGTGTCCGCAAGGAATATGTCGCCATTCGGCGCTATGACCATCCATCGCGGCCCCTTAAAATCCGCGGCGAAAATGTTTATTTTGAATCCCGCCGGCACGGTGGGCAGAAATCCCTGCGGCGGCTTCCCTTCCTCTGCGGGATTCGTCGCGGACTTGGACGCAAACGGTGGTGGAAGCTCCGGCTTCTTGCCGTTGGTCACCTGCGCACGCGATGCGGGTGTCACGATCAATCCCAACAGCAATCCCGCTGCTGCCGCGATCTGGCAAAGGAATCGTATCGCGCTCCTACTCGTTGGGAAACTCGCCTCGACGTTACGTTTCATCCATTCCTCCTCCTCAAAGTAGTGCCCTGCTCTTTTGCTCCGGTCTTTTGATGTCCCGACGTTTGCTCATGTTCCATCGCGCATAATTTCTTCATTCGCCTCCAATCTCGTCTGTCCCAATCTAAACCTTTTTGCACTTGAGCGACAAAGAACTTCACAGACCAACGCACGCGAACCACGTCCTTTCAAATGCGGTGCATCGCTCACAGCCTGTTCCTTTATTCTGGCTCGCGCATCCAATCATCACGCTTTATCGTATAGTCTAAAGAAAGGTCCCGCCATCATGGAAAGACCATATCTGGGCAAGCTCGTGGCCATCGCTGTAATTGTGGTTTTCTTCGCTTGGACCGCCATCCGCGCTCTCGGTGCCCGTCCCGCCGAAACGCCCAGCGCCTCGCTATTCCCGAAGCCCGCCATCGATGCTCCGCTCGCAAAGTCCTCTACGTCCGAATCGACTGTCTTCGCCGGCGGTTGTTTCTGGGGCGTTCAAGCCGTCTTTGAACACGTCAAAGGTGTGAAATCCGCAACCTCCGGCTATTCCGGGGGCCGGGTGAACTCCCCGTCATACGAAGTCGTCAGCATGGGTGTGACGGGTCACGCCGAATCCGTTCAGGTCATCTACGACCCCTCACAAATCACTTTCGGCCAACTTTTGATGGTTTATTTTTCCGTGGCTCACGATCCCACCCAGTTGAATCGCCAGGGCCCTGACACCGGTACGCAATATCGCTCCGCCATTTTTTATTCGAATGACGAACAGAAACGCATCGCCACTGACTACATCGCCCAGCTCAATTCCGCCGCCGTCTATTCACGCCCCATCGTCACCAAGGTTGCGCCTTTCGAAGCGTTCTACCCTGCCGAGGACTATCACCAGGATTACTTGAAGAAAAATCCCGGCAACCCCTACATCGTCTTCAACGACTTACCCAAACTAAAACGCCTGCAAAAAGAATTCCCCACTCTCTACCGCCCCGATTAGTTTCGCTGCGTCCAGCCTTGCACGGGCACAGCTTCTAGCTCAGACCTCGCTATTTTTACTGCCCCAGTAAGACATGCTGTTAGGTTAGAATCCCAATCAATAAATGCATCTATCCCGATCTCGCGTCGCGGATGCCCCGGAGTTCTGGGTTACAAAATCACGTGAACAAATGTTCCAGGTCGAATGCAAAACGAAATTTTAGTTATCAGTCGAGACACCCCACTTGGAGGAAATTAAATGAAGACCTTTTGGTTGACAGGATTGTTCTTTCTGGCCGCACTTGCATTCATTGCACCGCAAGCCCGTAGCCAGTCGAAGCCAGTTTCCGTAGATATAAAGAACTCGGAAGGCCAGAGCATCGGCACTGCGACGCTTACACCCGCAGCGCAAGGTGTAAAAATCAAACTCGACATCAAGGATTTGCCGCCGGGCCAGCACTCCATTCATATCCATCAAGTAGGCAAATGTGACGCACCCGATTTCAAATCCGCGGGGCCACACTTTGGTGGGGCTAGCGCAGGTCACGAACACGCCGCCGTACCTGCCGGCGACATCCCGAATTTTTCGTTGATAGTCGCGGCAGACCACACTGCGCATGTTAGCGTCGTGGCTCCCAACGTCAGTCTGGGGAGTGGTGACAATTCCGTGTTCAGCAACGGGGGGACTGCCATCGTTATTCACGCCGTTACCGACACTTCCTCAGCCAGTGCTCCTGCACGCATCGCCTGCGGCGTAATCGCGAAGCCGGAATAAACCGCCAGAGATCTATGTGCGCACCTTCTGGAGCCCGGCAAAATACTTTGGTTCTCGTTGTCTTTGAAGTTGGGTGACCCATCCTTGCGGTTTTTGTAAGGGTGGGCTTTTTCCGGGCATTTCATTTTCTGCGGCCGATTCAGTCTCACATCTCGGCCGGCGGCGGACCGTTCATCTATGCGTTCTGATTCCCGCTGGCGGAATTACCGTTTCTCCGGTCGCTCGGTGACAGGTTTGCCGCTTGGAGTCGGCAGAGAGGATTTTCTCCCGCCAGCGGATTCCCCTGCGAACAGCGACGTAAGATTTGGATACGCGTAAATCGTCGGCGCATGATTTTGCATCAGCCCGCCGGTATCTGCCGTCGGCCCATAGTTGCTATGCAGCGCGTACCCAAACATCCTCAGCATCGCCATTTGCTGCCCGCGGTGATGTGCGCTGTGCGCAATCCTGCGCGTCATAACCCACGCACGCGAACGCGGCACATCGAAGAATTGCGTCTCGTCCGACCACCAGGATTCGTCTTTCGCCCGCAAAACGGCAAGCCGCTTTTCACTGTCTTCCGCGTAGCGTTTCATGAATTCCAGCCGCGTCTCCGTCTGCGGCAATGGCGGAGCACTCACATCAATGCCCAGCATGTTGCGGAACCACAGGTCTTCGCTCACACACTGATGCACCATCTGTTCCTGCACGCTGCGCCCGCGCGCATCGCCGTCGCGCGGTCGGCGATGCATATCTTCGTCGTGGAATTCGCTCCACGTGCTGATAATTTTCACTCGTTCTGTTTCGTAGGTTTCCACCAAAAAGTCGTAGATCATCGGCATGCCTCGCAAATATTTCTAACAGCGTGTTCCGCCGTTGGCAATCACCGCGCTCCGGGCCACGGAATGCGCACAAAAAAAGAGGGAGGGCAAAACGCCCTCCCTTCGTTACCCTTTCCATAAATTATAAAGCGAATTTACCGCTTGCAGCTTTCACTGACCATGCTTACGTCCGTCACGTTCAGATGCCCGTGCTCATTTGCATTCGGATTAGTTTCATCCTTGGTCTTTTCCTTCGCCCCGTGCATTCCGGCGTGCCACACTCTGCCGCTCACCGTCACGGTATGGCCCACATGATCACCCAACTTGGCGGTCTTGGAGTTTAGCACCCAGGTGCTGCCATCATCCGCCGTCAAATTGTATTCGCCCGATTTTTCGCCCGCTGAAAGGCAACCAGTCAGCGTGCGTGTCGAATCGCTCTTTTTTTGCTCGTCCTGAGCTGCAAAGCTCACTCTTGGAACCATCGCCAGGCTGGATAGGGCGAGAAAACTTAATGCTAATTTAGCTTTCATCAAATTGCCTCCTGTTATTTCATCTCGACGGAGCAGCTGGGCAAGGCCGCTCAGTGAGGAAATTGTTCCACTGCGACAGGTAGGCAGCCATACCGGGAAGTACTGAGAAATCCCGGATAGTTAAAACGCAAATTTCTCTTGCGGATTGTGGACCTACATGGACGTCGACAGCCAAATTGAGTTGCATCTTATTGTCGCTGTTCCACTCGTTCAAATAGGCAAACCCCCGACCAGGGCCGCGAACTCTGTGCGCCTTTTTTCTCCGGCAGGAGAGAAAGTAAACGCAAACTGAATGGAGGGCGTCTAAAACGCGCGGCGGTTTTTAGCAAACCTTGTACGTCAACGGCCCGCCAACCGTATGGCGCTAAAAACTGCGGACCTTCCGGTGGTCCAAACTTGAATGGCGCGCCGACTTGGCTAAGTTGTTTTCCGGTGGTGCGCTGCATCATGCGCAGCAGTCCTGGCGAATGCATGTCGAGAATCCAATGCTGAAATTGTGGATGCCCGGCAAGCTCCTTGGCGAGCGCAGTTACTTGGCTGGGCTCCAGATAAATCAGCAACCCCTCAGTTAGCACCACAATTTTTCTGCCGTGCCCCGCAAGTCCGGCAAACACCGGCTTGCGCGCCTCAACGTTGGAAAGATCCAGGCGGATACGTTCAAGTCGGCAGCTTGGTTTTTCGCTTGCAAGAATTCCTTCTTTATACGTGAGGATTTCCGGCAAATCGATTTCGACCCATTGCAGCGCAGCGGGCAACTGCATGCGATATGGCCGCGCATCCAACCCGGCGGCCAGATTTATCACCATGTCCGCGCCCTGCTGAATTTCGCGCAAAATAAATTGATCGAAAAGATAGGTGCGGGCTACCCACGCCCACGCGTAGCTATTTCCCTCCGGCAGCGTGTTCGCGATATCCACGCCGTGCGCCCCAGCAAGCCGCGCGGCATAAGGATCACGGAAAAGTGCATCGGGACGCTGCGTTTCGTTGGCGCGAAATACGGCGGCCCACCGCGCCGTATCTGAAATATTACGAACTACCATGGCTGGCTCGGACATAGTTGAGTAGGATGGAATGGCGAACACAAATTTTAAACTCGCGCTCCGTAATTATACCGTGCCAGTCTTCCCGATAATTGTTATTAATATTCCAGAGAAAACAAATGGCAAAAAACAGCGCGGGATTGCTCATGTACCGAGAACAAAATGGCCAACTGGAAGTACTGCTCGTTCATCTTGGTGGGCCATTTTGGAAGAATAAAGATAACGCAGCCTGGTTTGTCCCCAAGGGAGAAATCAATCTCGGCGAAGACTTACTGGATGCCGCTAAACGCGAGTTTCAGGAAGAGACCGGAATCGTTCCGCGCGGTGATTTTGTATCTCTCGGCAGCGTCAAGCACAAAAGCGGCAAAACCGTGCATGCCTGGGCTTTTGCCGGCGATTGCGATCCCGCCTCTTTGAAGAGCAATACATTTGAAATGGAGTGGCCGCCAAAATCCGGAAGGATGGCGAAATTTCCAGAAATCGATCGAGCGGGTTTCTTCACCCTCGAAGCCGCGAGAGAAAAAATGCATCCCGCCGAATTTGAATTCCTATCCAGACTAAAAAAGGCCTCGCCCAAGTAACAACCCACTAATTGAATTGGTGTTAGAAATGGCCCAAAAAAAGTTGCCTGTTCACTTGAGCAGGTTCCGATTTTTTGACAGTTGACTTCCGCGATGCAGTTCGGTATTACCAGCAGACGCGCCGCTTTTATATGTCGGGCGCCAACCGTTAGAAAGTTTAAGGAGGATTTATGGCAAATACTGTTCGTGCGATCCCGGAAGGCTACCATTCAATTACTCCCTCACTGACTTGCAGAGAGGCCGCCAAGGCTATCGATTTCTACAAGAAGGCGTTGGGAGCAAAAGAAATCCATCGCATGGAAGGACCAGACGGAAAAATTGGGCACGCTGAAATGCAGATCGGCGACTCTAAATTCATGTTAAACGATGAATTCCCGTCGATGGCGTCCGCGCCGGATGCAAATTCTAAATCGGCGCCATCCAGCTATCTTTTTATCTATACCGACGATGTGGACACGGCTTTCAACAAAGCCGTCTCCGCGGGCTGCAAGGTCACCATGCCGCTGCAGAATCAATTCTGGGGCGATCGTTATGGCAGACTATCTGATCCATTCGGCCACCACTGGGGCCTGGCACAACATGTGGAAGATGTCGCGCCCGCGGAGATGGAGCGGCGCGCCAAAGAATGGCAAGAAAAAATGGCCAAGTCCGCCGGCGCCCACAATTGAGTCTTAACTAATTTGTGTTGACGGGTTCATCCGTCAAATTAGTTTTGTTCGGGAATGCGCCCTGCATTCGTAAAACGCGGGGCGCATTTCTATTTCTGGACCCCAGTCGATCCCTAATCCCTGCTATTATTTCGTTCGCGAGCGGGTTCATCAATCGCATGTCCGGTCGATGCGAAATGTGAAGCAGCCGGCCGTCGTGCTGTTCACTTGTAAATAATCGACTTCGCGGTTTGAAAACAGGCGCGCGAGAGCGGCCTCAAACGCTCCATCGGCAACATATTCCTGCGCGAGGAGCCGTCGGCCGCGTGCATAAGCCTCGACCGTGCGAGCGCTTCCGCGAAGTTCTTCGGGAAAACCGTCGTGCTCATGGTATCGCGAACATTCTTTCGCGTGTACGTAAATCGGTCCGGGCTGCGGCAATTCTTCCACGCCAGTGAATCGGTCATAGATGAAAAGAATGGCTTCGTCCACCTGCGGAGTAATCAGACGCAGGCAATGACGGCACGGCGCCGCGTCGGTGACTAACTCTTTATGCGCCAGAAATCCGTAGACCGGCGCGCGCATGGTCTCCCGCACTGCGTCGGCAACTGCTGTAGAAATGGCGACAATTTTATTTTGCATCGCGATCGCTCCTCGATTGCTGGTTAAAATTCCGAGCGGCCCCGAGCAGGCCAATCGAAATCTCCTTCCAGTCCATTTGAGCCTGATCGTGTGTGCCGTTCTATCCGCTTTGCGCGCTCAAACAATAGAGAATCGCCGACCCGCCCGGTTTGGGCTACCCACATTTATTAATGAGACGATCAGACACAGCGCAACCAATTCACCAGCAGCGCTAAACTTACGCCATTGCGGCTGTTTCCCCAGGAGTGTGCGCACTCGGCGCGGTAACGCGTACGATGCGGAAAATGTTGACGACGGCAATCACCACTCCAAAGATGACGGCCACCGGAAACATCCTTGCCATCCAGAGATTGATCACGGTTGTCATTTGAACGGCTTTCGCCGGTGAGAGACTTGCGGCAGCAATTTCGATCAGAAGATTGGACTTCAAAAGCCAGCAGAATAGTGTGGAACCTGCAATGTCGGTAACAAGACGAAATGTAGCGCGGCGTGCCGTCCAGTAGGGACGCGCGAGGTTGGCAATTGCGAGCGCGATGTTAATAAGCGCGATGAGCAAAAATCCCCAGAAGAAATAGCGCCAAGCGGGGGCCAGCGAAATTCGTAAGTTCACTTCGTTCAGCACCACATTTGAGGACATATGTGCTGTCCACCAAACACAGAAGATCATATTGGCGGCCAATTCAAGTATGGAATTGAATCGCCGAATTACATTCGGATTGTTCACAGGTGGGAGCTTGCGCGGGTTCCATTCCTCCAAAAAATGAGACTTACGCTGTACCCGCTCAAGTATGGCGAAGATGAGTGTCACTATCCCGGCCGCTAGGAAAGCGGTGCTCCACAGCGACGCCCATAGATATCCCAACGCTTCAACCCAAGAGTGCCCAACGAATTTCGCGGCGTAACCGGAATTGAAAATCAACAAGGCGATCCATGTCACTGTCCAGGGCACCACATAACACAACATGACGATTTTAAGCACCAAGCGATAGATGGGAAACAGCACGGGGCCGATCAAATGCTCCTGTGGCAAATAGCGGTTGGCCACCAGTATCGGCCGGCCCCGCTGTTTGAGAATGGACTCCAGTTCGACTTCGTTCAGTTTCCGGCCAAGCTCAGTTTCCTTCTCATCGATTTGAGAGCGAATGTCCTCCGACAGTTCCGCGATAATGTCTTCCTTCTGCTCCTTGGGCAGCCAAAATTTAACGGCCTGCAAGTACCGTTCGAGAAGTTGCATGACCATACTCCTTCAAGATTGAATTTATTGAGGAATCCATACTTCGCCACTCTGCGAGCAACTGCTCCAGGATCTGTTTGCCCGCAACCGTAAGCTTGTAAAAACGCTTATTGCGCTTCTGCTCTTCGCGCCATTTGCTGGTAAGCAAGCCTTGGCTTTCCAAGCGCCGAAGAAGCGGATACAGCGTGCCTTCGTCAATCTCCATGCCATGGTCAGCCATGATTTTTCGTAACGTATAACCATATTGCTCTGCGTGCAGCGCCGCCAACACCG
>Ga0209625_1000487_pt1 | contig 10268 bp, 25 predicted proteins | sample JacPin_JW_Ref_M2_FD_187960 | JGI IMG/M metagenome (GOLD analysis project Ga0209625, IMG submission 187960) | Forest soil microbial communities from Algoma, Ontario, Canada - Jack Pine, Ontario site 1_JW_Ref_M2 (SPAdes) (version 2) | ecosystem: Environmental > Terrestrial > Soil > Boreal...
GCTCGGCGAGCCGGCGCTACTGCTCGGGCTCCTGCCGTCAGCTGGCCTACCTCGAGCGCAAGGCGGCGGAGGAGCGCGAGAGCAACAGTATTTGGCCCAACCCCTGGTGATGGCCGGCAAAGTCCCGCTCGAGCCATTCGGCCTGACGGAGGAGCCGCCCTCGCTTACCAGCAAGCAGCTCGCCAACGCGCGCCGGATGGCGGCGGCCGCGGCGGCGCGCGGCTGGACGCTCGAGGAGCTCGACCGCGACCAGCGCCACCAGCTGGCCGGCGAGCTGCAGGCGGAGGAGGTCCCGCTCGAGCAGCAACGGCGCTGGAAAGGCGGCCGCGGCGACCAGGAGCAGGAGCTCGCCCACCTGGTGGGCCAGCTGGCCAACCCGCGCCGGCGGGCGCCGCTGGTGGTCCGGCGCTGCCAGCATTGCGGCGAGGAGTTCTTTGTCACCCTCTACGTCCCCGGCTTCGCCGGCACCCGCGGTCAGCAGCGGCGCTTTTGCTCGGACGCCTGCCGCCAGGCCGCCTACCGCGAGCGCAAACCCAAGCCGCCGGCGCCGGCGTCGACGCCACCGCCGCGGCGCCGCTGTCAGCGATGCGGCCAGTGGTTTACCCCTGGCCGCGGTGGCCTGGTCCGCTTCTGCTCGGGCGCCTGCCGCGTGGGCGCCTGGCGTCGACGTCAGCGCCGCTGAGCGGGCGCCAGGGCAGCGTTGAGCGCCTCGAGGACCCGCGCGACGTCGCGGTCCGTCAGGACGCCCACCATCGCCGCCAACCAGAGCCGGCTGGCCAGGCGGACGCCGGCAACGAACCCTAGCGCGGCGCCGGCGAGCAGGAGCGCCGCGGCCGCCAGGAGCGGCGTGGGATCCATCTCAACAGCTGAACCGGAGAAAGTGCGCGAGCAGCACGCCCAGGCCTACCAGCGAGGGGATGACCAGGTAGGGCCAGCGGCCGACGCCGGCGCGGACGTAGCCGGTGATGGTTGTGTTGCCGGTGCTGAGCGCCCAGGCCTCAAAGACCAGAGCGAACGCCACCGCGGCCGCCAGGACCGCGCCGGTGACCGCGGCAAAGACGCCGGCGCCGCCGGCCGCCAGGACGATGCGCCGCGGGCTGGCCAGCCAGGCGGTGACGGCACCGCGGATGGCCGTCGCGCGATCGCTGACGGTGCCTCCGATCTTCCCAGCCATCTCTGCCGCCCTATAACGGTTGAGTCCCACCGGACCCGGCGGGACCAGCTGGGGGACCTGCCTCCCGCGTGAGGGGCTGGTGTCCCGTTTTCGTATTCAAAACGGGACAAATATTGTCCCGGTGTCCCATCACCGGCGCGGTCCCCGGCGTGTCCCGTCCAATGTTCCGCGGGACACCTTCGGCCCTTTGACCACGCGGCCGTTGACCACCTGGGCGCCCGCCGGCGGCGTCCCCTGAGCCACCTGCCAGACGTCCTGTTCCGGCTCCCTCCGGGCCTCGAGCAGCGCCGGCCGCGCGACCGCCTCGACGCGCTCGAGCTGCTTGCGGAGCTCGCGCTCCTGGCGCCGGCGCTCGGCCCAGGGCGTCGTCACCACCAGCTTGCGCAGGATGACCACCACGCAGCCGATAAAGACCAGCGGCGCCAGCACCCGAATGACCAGGCGGAGCGGCCAAAAGACGCGCGCCAGGTCGGCCCAGGACTCGCCCAGCTCGGCGAATTCGTCCTCGCTCCAATCGGCCTGGGATCCGATGATGCGCGCCAGGCCCACGGTGGAGCGATAGAACGCGCGCCGCGCCTCGCCAGGGCTGACCGGATCCGTCACCCGGCCGGCGGCGCCCAGGCGGCTCACAATCTCCGCCGGCGCATGCACCGGCCCCGGCCGTTTGGGCGCTTCCGTCTTGCCGGCGTCGCGTGACTTTTTGAGGCGCCAGCGTTGCTTGCGTTCGCGCTCGCCGGCGCGCCGCGCTTCGTCGGCTGGGTCCGGCGTGATCGGTGGCGGCGTGGGCTCGAGCTCGGGATCCATGCCGCGTACAACGCGGCTCGAGCGGACCATTTGCGAGGGCAATGCCGGCGAGTGAACCGGGGAAACAGATCCGGAGCACTCGCCGGCGCTCGCCGCTCAGCTGCGGCGGAGAGGACCCTTTGTGGTAGGATCCCCGGCCAGCGTGATTGTCCCACGCCGGCAAGAGCCGCAGTCAGCAAAGTCTAGCACCGCATGACGGTGAGGGCGGACGGCCGCCCGGCGTCATCGCCAGCGCCCCACCTGTCGCCGTTGCGGCCGCCTCTATCGCGTCGATGACGGGATCCGCTGGTGTCCCTCCTGCGCGCCGGCGGTGGTGCGCCTGCTCGTTACCGGCGAGGTCAAACAGCTCGAGCTCGGCGACGTCGGATTACCGCGACGGGCATCGCGGACGGAGGACGATGGCATGACGTAAGGCCGCCTGGTCGCCGCGGCCGCGCGTGGGGCTACGGCGAGCGAGGACCTGGCCGCGGCCGGCGCCGGCGCCCTGGTGAGGGGATCCTGGCGTTCCTGCTCTACCTCGAGCGCCAGCTGGGCCGCCACCGCGGCCGCCGTCAGCTGAGTTATGACGACATTCGCAGCGACCTCAAAGCCTCCCCCAACGACGTCCGCGAGTGGGCGCAGCTGCTCCGGCGCGCGCACGTCCTCCGCCCCTACAACCGCGACGCCTGGCAGGTGGTCGACCGCATGACCGGCCAGCCGGTCCCGGTGGCCACCATCCCGCCCTGGCAGCACCGGCCGCCGGATCTGCGGCCCAACCGCCCGGTCACCATTTGGTTCCCGCTCGAGCGCCTGCTCGAGGCGAAAGGCCAGGCCCGCCGCGGACCGGCGGCGCTGGCGTTTTGGCTCCGGGCGGTCCGGGACCAGCTGGGCCGGATGCTCGACGCCTTAGAGAAATGTAAGGACCGCTCGTCGTTCTATCGAACGACTCGCAGTAGGTCGAGCGCGGAGCGGCCCCGGCCGCGATTTTCGGAGCTTGCGGGCCACGGCCCGCCTGGCGAGCAGGCCCCGGCACTCGCGCCGCGGCGGCCTGAGCTCAGCCACTCGCCCACCTCGCCACCGCCAGCCAGACTGGCGGCGGAACCGCGCCGGCTTTCGAGCCTGGCCAGCTGGTCCCAGCTCACCCTCGAGCTCGAAACGCGGAGAAATGTAAGGCACTCGCCATGATCCGCCGGGACCTCGCCGCCGCCCGCGGCCGGCTGCTCGCCCACTACCGCCGCTGCCTCCGTTGCGGCCCCTGTCTCGACCGGCTGGCGGATCCGGCCGGCCCTGGTCCAGGCGCCAAGCTGGTCGACTGCAACCGCGGCCGCGAGCTGGTCCGCGCGATCGAGGATCTGCTCGGCCTCGAGGACCGCGACCTGGCTGCCACGCTCGAGCAGCTGCCGGCCTACGATCTGCGGCGGCCGCCGCCGTGATGCGGTGGATCCTCGCGTTACGCACGATCGTTCATAACGTGCTAGGATCCGGGCCGATGGCGCGTCACGTTAATGCCGTCGACTGTGCTTTCTGCCATGCGCCCATCACCCGCGGGACCAACCAGGCGCAGCGGCGCTTTTGCGACCCGGCGCACCGGGAGGCCGCCTATCGCCGGCGCCGGCTCGGGCTGCCGGAGGACTATCCCCACGTCAGCGACCTGGCGCGCGCTGCCCGCGCCTACCAGCGGCTCCGCGCCGCGAGCTCCGGCCATCATGCCCATGCCTGAGAAAATTCTCTACGGCCCCGGCGGCGAGGTCCTCTTTACCAGCAACGGCCAGGTCATCAAAAACAGCAAGGCGGCCCAGGCCCACCGGAAAAATTGCAAACGCTGCTCGCGGCTGGCGCGCGTCAACGGCCGCGCCGTCAGCGTCGAGATTCGCCAGGTCGATCAGCTGATCGAGCTGCACCTGGCCAGCTGCCGGCTTTGCCTCGAGGCCGGCCAGGATCCCACCAACCCCTTGCAATACTGCTCGAAGGGCGAGGAGCTGCGAAAGTATCGCCTCGAGCAGCTGGGCCGCCTGTGGTGCGACCGCGGCCGTAAGCTGGCGATGGGCGAGGCGGCGGCGTGAGTGTCGGGACGCTGGCCATTATTTGGGCGCTGACGGCGCTGATCCTCCTGGCGTGCCAGGTCGCCAACCTCTACGCCTGGTGGCAGCATCACCAGGTCCACCGGATGGAACGTGAAATAGACCGGCTCGCGCGACAAACGCGCGGCGATCCACTCGCGCGCCTCGAGGAGCTCGAGCGATTCCGGACCAGGCTCGAGCAGCTGCTCCGGATCCCCCACCTAGAGGACGAGTGAGCGCCGCGCTCGCGCGTGCCGATGGCGTCCTGTCTCTATTCGACGAGGACCTGAGAATGACCGTCGAAATAACGGCCGCCGCGCGCATGCTTTTGTTCTGCGCCTGCGGTGGTGTCGTGCTCTGCGTGACCTATGCGACCGGCTCGCCCTGCGGCGTTGGCTGTCCCCACAATCACGCCGAAGGCTGCCGCTCGGCCGCCGCCGTCGATCGGGCGCTCGCGCGCACGCCCTGGGGCGCGGCATGACCGCCGCCAACGGCGAGCTCCGCCGCCTCTGCGCCTGGTGTGAGCGCCGGCCGGTCCCGCGCCGCGACGCGCGCTACTGCTCGCCCAGCTGCAAACAAATGGCCTATGAAAACCGCGAGCGGACGGGGCGCCGGCTGGCTCGCCTCGAGGCCCTGATCCGTCATGCCGCGGAGGAGCTCGAGGAGCTCCGGAGCGCCATCGAAAAACGTCAAGGGCGGCCGCAGCGAGTTGGCCGCGGCCCGCAAAATCCCCAATGAATGACGCAGCGAAGGGCGGCGAAGTGGCGACGTCGAGGTTGACGCTTTTGGAGGACCGCTGGGCGCTGATCGAATCCCTGCGCATAGAGCTCGAACGCCTCGAGGGCGCTCCTGGTCGCCCTCGAGAAAAACTAGGAGGCAAGATTGATGGTCAGTTTTGAAACGACGCCCACTTACCTACCGATCGTCGACGTCGCGGGCACCCACATGGTCCAGTACCGCGTCCGCGCGTTTCCCGCCGGCGATGGTTTCACGCTCGAGGAAGCCTTTCAGCTCGACGGCTATATGTGGCACACCCTCTCGATGCGAACGCGGAGCCGCCAGGACGTCGCGGACGCTTTCGAGGTTGCGCACCATGTCCTGCACGGCATGCCGCCGCAGGGCCTCGATCCGCGCCAGGGACCGACGCGGCTGCACCCAGGACCGGGCCGATGATCGGCGACTGGTGGCCGTTCGCCGCATTTTTGGCGGCGGCGCTCGTCTTTGCCGGCGGTGGGATGCTCGCCTGGGAGTTGCGCGCGCGCCGACAGCGGCGGCCGCCGGCGGAGCCCCGGCTGGGCGCCGGGACCGGCAAATGGTTTTACATCTCCCACCAGGAGGTCCAGGTCCTCGCCGCGGCGCTGACGGATTACCTCGAGCGCACGGACCAACAGCTCGAGGCCCGCGGGATCCCGCCCTGGCGCCTGGTGGCGGAGCTCCACCGTCGCGTCACCCTGCAAGCCACGCAGCTGGTCGGGCTCGGCGGGAACGCGGTCTGCCGCACCTGCGGCGACCTCATCTATCGGCACCGTGTCGGCGCGCCAACCTATGACGGCCATCCCTTCCGCGCTCAGTGGTGGTGGACGGACGAGGACCTCGAGGCGGCGCTGGCGCACCAACGGGACCAGGACCGTGGCCGCTGAGCAACCGGAGTGGGGCCGCGTCGACAGTTCCTCAGGAGTGGCGCAGCATCACACTTTTGGACGGCCGGCGCTTCGATTGGCGGCCGCCGCCGGCGATCTGGTTTGACGTCATGGGCGGCCTGGCGTTGCATCCCCGCACCTTTTGGCAGCCAATCCGCGGCCGCTGGTTGCCGTGGGCGACGGTTTGCTGGACCGGCGGCCAGCGGCTCGAGCTCCGGACGCGCTTCGTCGCGGGCAACGGCCACCGCATGGAACTGGCCGCGCTGGGCGCCACCACGCTCGAGGCCGCCGGCGCGCTGACGCGCGTGGTGGCGGCTTACCTGTGAGTCCCCTCCGGCGCGAGCTGCTCGACCTACTCCGCGGCCAGCTCGAGGTCCTGGCGGTCCGCAAGTGGAATGACATCGCGCGCGAGCCGGACCAGCTGCTCGAGGTCCTGGCGGGCACGCTCGAGCGCGACCTCCTGGCATGGATTCCCGCATGAGCCGCGCGACGCGCGCCCTCGAGCTCGCCTGCATCATCGTCGCCCTGGTGGCCGCCTACCTCCTGGTGACACCCCAACCGCGGCCGCCTGGCGGCGTGAACAGCAACCACATCATCCAGGCCGGCCCGCTGGCCGGCGTCAAGGTCCAGGGACCCCGCCGGCCATTGGCATCACCGGGGACGGTGATATGGCCCGACCGCCGCTAAGACGCGATCCCCTGGGCCGCTGGTTGCCGCGCCACGCGGCGTGGACCAGCTGGCGGGCGCAGTTGCGCGAGCTCGAGCCGCCACGCCGCCCTATGCTCTACGGCGACGTGTCGCGCTGGGATCCGTGGCGCCGGCTGGCGCGCCCCTTCTGGCACAACCCGCGCCTGGTCGGCCTGGCGCTCGGCCTCGCCCTCATGGGGCTAGGGGCGGCGCTTGTGCTCCTGGGTCGGTGAGGTTGATGACCAGGCGGAGCAACCGCTCGCAGCCTGGGCAATTGACCAGGACGACCTCGCCGTCCTTATAGGGCGGCCGGAGCTCGAACTCGGTCCCGCAGTGGCACCGGAACCGCGGCCCCGCCATCGGTCACGCGACCTTTTCGCCGCGGTGCGGTTTGCGGACCAGGGGCGGCCGGTGAATGATCTGTAAATCCGCCGGCGAGGTCCGGCCGCGGCGGATCTCCCAAAAGGAAAAGTTGGTCCATGCCGCCTCGAGGTCCTCGAGCGAGAGCTTGCCCTTCGTGTAGCTGAGGACCTCGAGCTCGTCCTGTTTTTTGGCCAGGTAGAACACCCACCAGGTCCAGGCCTCGCTCCGGACCTCGACCGGAATCCAGATCGGCCGCTGCGAGCCAACCCAAAAGCCAAGCCCCAGCGAGCGGCCGACAACGGCCAGGTCCATCATCCCGTCGCGGCCGCCGTGGCGCGTGATGTAGTGGGCCTCATCGAGATAGCAAATCGACGGCCGGCGCGGGCCGGCTTTCATAGCGCGATCGAGCAGGCGCGCGAGCACGAATTTGGTCCAGCCTGGCGTCCGGAACTGGCGCGCCGGCCGATAGAGGATCCGGTCCGCGCGCCAGGCCCAACCGTCGCGCGGATCCTTCATCACTTTGTGATCCTCGAGCGGGTCAAAATCGCCCTTGACGTCCCAGGCAAACCAGCGCGGATAGCCGGCGGCGAGCAGCTGCCGGAAGAACTCGCTTTTCCCGCCGCCGTTTGATCCGACACCCAGGACGCGCTCCTGGTAGTCGGGCGGAATGATGCGGCTCGAGGCCTCGTAGGACGGCGACACGGCTAGGCCGCCTGGTCGGGATCCTCCGCCGGCCGGCGCCGGCGGAACCGGAACCCCGGAAACGTCGGCGCGTTGGCGCCATCAAAGAGTTTGCGGGCCTTGCTGGCCAGCTGCTCGAGCGAGGCGAGGATCCCAAGGACGCGCACCGGGACCCGGAGCGCCGGCTCGAGAAAGGGGAGGCGGTTGCCCAGGTCGACCCAGGCCTGGGCCAGCTGCGCAAATTCGCCCTCGTTCCACTCGGCCGGCGACTTGAGCGCCATCCCCGCCAGACTGAAAACGCTGTAAAAGGTCCGCTGGGTCTCGGCCTCGCTGATCGGATCGTCGAATTGTGCCGGCGGGCGCGACTCGGTCGAGGAGCTCGAGCTGGACGCGCTCGAGCTGCTCGAACTCGCCGCGCCCTTGGCCTTGCTCATTCGGTCAGCCGTCCCCGGTCATCGAGGGTATCGGCGGCGCTGCGGAGCAACGAGGCCGCGCGCACGCTGGCGCGGCGGGTTTCGACCGGATCCGGATGGTTCGCGGCCCGGAGCATGAGCATTTGCGCGCCGCGGACGTCGCGGCGGGCGGTGCTAATGCGTTCCGTCGAGGTCACCAAAAGGTCCCGGCGTGGCGGGTTTTCTTTGGCTCGCTCTCGCTGCCAGGCGCCGGCGTCCGGGGCGCGATTTCGCTGTGCGGCTCGCCGGCTTTCTTTTTGCGCTCGGCCTCCTCCGCGTCGGCTTTGGCTTTGCCGGCGGCCTCCTCGTCGCGCTCGCGCTTGCGGCGCTCGTCATACCAGCTATCGAAGTGTTTGCGGTGGTCGACGGGCGGATCCTTCGGCGGATCCCCGCCGGCGGGCGGCGTTTCAGACTCGGCCATTCGACACGGTAACGCCGGTCGCCGTGGGATCTGGCGGCCCTACTGTGACGGCCGCGTAGCAATGCGGGCCGGCGTCGCAAGAGCCGGCGCGGGCGCCGTTGCGCTGCTATCCGGGGCCTAGCCAGCAGCGCGGCCCCAACCCTTTTGGAGGTCCAATTTGGCAGGCAACCGCGTCGCCATTCAATCGAACGCCATGCCGGCGGGCGGACCCGCCGCGCAGCAACCCGTCCCCGCCGCCCTGACGCCGGCCGACATTAACGCCCTGGTCGAGGAGATGGTCCCGGCCGTCGCCCGCTTCCGTTCGCAAAGCTCGCCGCTCGAGGTCCCGCTCGACAGCCAAATCCTGGGGCTCGGTGGCCAGGCTGGAATCCGGATCGCGTCGGTGGGCCTGGGCTACCGCGTCATCACCCACGTCACGGCGATTCTGACCCTACAGAACACCTCCGGCGGTGCGCAGGTGGTCAGCTTTTCGCCGCGCTTCCCCTACAACCTCATCGTCAACGAGGCGGTCCAGATCAACGGCGGCGCCACCGTCTACAGCGCCTCCGGACCGGCCTCGCTGGGCGTCTGGGCGCGCACCCGCCGCGGCTTCTTCATCGACAGTTTGCAGGGCGGATTCGGGCCGGCGCTCAATCCCGCGATCTGCCAAATCGCCACGGTCAACGCGACCGTGACCAACGCCGGCGCCGCCCGCGGCATCAACGCCTTTGGCGTGCTCTCCGGCATCGCGTCGATTTCGATTGCGGCCGCGACCACCGCGACCATCACGGCCGATTTCTACATCATCGAAAAGCTGGCCCTCGACCGGGACAGCTTGCTCGGCGCCCTGCCGCTGCAAAACAACTCGACCTATGCGACGCTGACCCGCACCGCGGCGGCCTCGCTGGTCGGCCCCAACGGCACCAACCTGACTCCGTTCTCGACCGCCGGCGCGGTGCCTGGGACGCTGATCCCCGCGGTGACCAGCATCACCATCAAAAGCACCTACCAGTTTTGGAGCGTGCCATCGGATCCGGGCCTCTACCAGGAGATGGTGCAGAACAGCTATCAGGTCCAGGAGCAGACCGGGCTCTCGATCGCGGCCACCGGCCCCACCGGGCTGATCTACAACGTCCCCCAAAACCAGTACCTGGTGGCGGCGCACATCCTGGCCAACGACAACAACGGCGCCTTTATGACGCCGGACTTTCTGAGCCGCGTGGCGTTGCAATACAACGCCGGCGGCGTGATCCCGGTCAACCGTTTTCAGGACCGCATGCGGGCGGACCAGTTCAGCGATTACGGCGCGGACCTGGCGATGCTCCCCGGTTACATCTTGTGGGACGGGGACGCGACCGCGGAGAGCGTCATCTCGACCGACCAGGCGGGCTGGGTCGATACCTACGCCGCGGCCACGCCGCAGCTGGTGGCGGACGTCAAAGCCGCCCTGGTGACGCCGCTGGCGTACTCCCTCACCCGTGAAAGCGTCGTCGCCGGCGCGGTCCAGGTGGTCGGAGGCTAAGCCCCATGCTCGGACGCCAAGTCAACGGAACAGCGCAGCGCGGTGGTGTCGTCGCCACCGCGCCGTTCGCCCCGATGGGCGCGCAACCCATCAAGAGCTCGCGCGGCGCCGGCAACTCGATGGCGACCGACGACGCGCACGACGCCGCCACGCCCTGGGTCCTGCTCGGGCTGGTGATCTTGTTCATCGCCTGGGCGCTGATCGAAATGAAACAGCGGGTCCGCGACCAGGTGAACCCGCGCAATATCGCGCTCAACGTTCGCAACCTGGCGGCGATCCTCCTGCCCGTCATCGTCGGCCTGGCCTTACTGAAAATCGCGCTCGCCAAGTTGATGGCGTGGTTCGGCGACGTCCCGGTCCTGGGGACCGGGCTCGCGGTGCTGACGCGCATCGTCGGGATGGTCTAAATGCGGCTGGTGGGTTTGCTCTTGGTGCTCGCTGGCGCGTCGGTCACGTACCTCATGGGCATCAAGGGCGACTCGCCGGCGCAAATGCGCAAGGACCTG